>Ga0207975_100751_pt1 | contig 13256 bp, 9 predicted proteins | sample LakWasMe91_HOW11_2_FD_183913 | JGI IMG/M metagenome (GOLD analysis project Ga0207975, IMG submission 183913) | Freshwater sediment methanotrophic microbial communities from Lake Washington under simulated oxygen tension - Sediment Metagenome... | ecosystem: Environmental > Aquatic > Freshwater >...
CGCGGCGACGCCCGCAAATACAACGAATACCCCGATTGATCGTGAGCGCGGCTAGTCGCGTCCTTCAGAGGCTGTCGCAAAACGCCAAACGGACTTTGACGAAGACTGAAAAGCCGTCGTTTTCGCCATTTGCGAACCCGACTTCCCGCGACGGCGCACTGCTGTCCGGGTTAAAACCGTTGACATTTGCACGTCGTTCCCGCGTACGCGCATTGCTGTCCCGAATAAAACCATTGACATTTGCACGTCGTTCCCGCGTACGCGCATTGCTGTCCCGAATAAAACCATTGACATTTGCACGTCGTTCCCGCGTACGCGGGAACCCAATTTATGCGCCCAGTGGATTGGTATGTTCCACCACTTTGCTTGCAAATGGGGTCCCCGCATTCGCGAGGACGACGTTAATTATTGCAATTTCGAGTCTCGACTTCGCGATTCCTGCCTGAGTCCTGTCAGATCCCGCCCATGCAGATGTACTTGATGACGAGATAGTCGTCCATCCCGTACTTCGAGCCCTCGCGCCCCAGGCCCGATTGCTTGACGCCGCCGAAGGGCGCGATCTCGTTTGAAATCAGGCCGGTGTTCACCCCCACCATGCCGGTCTCGATTGCCTCGGCCACGCGCCATACGCGTCCGATGTCGCGCGAATAGAAATACGCAGCCAGGCCGAACTCGGTGTTGTTGGCCAGTGCGATCACTTCCTCCTCGGTCTTGAAGCGGAACAGCGGCGCGACCGGCCCGAAGGTCTCTTCGGCCGCAAATTTCATGCTCGCGTTCACGTCCGCCACCACGGTCGGCTCGAAGAAGCTGTGGCCGAGCGCATGGCGCTTGCCGCCGGCCAGCACGCGCGCGCCCTTGGACAGCGCGTCCGCGATGTGCTGCTCGACCTTGAGCACGGCTTTTTCCTCGATCAGCGGGCCCTGCGTCACGCCCGCATCCTGGCCATCGCCCACCTTCAGCTTGGCGACCGCGGCCACCAGTTTCTCGGCGAACTGCTCGTACACGCCGTCCTGCACGTACACACGGTTCGCGCACACGCAGGTCTGGCCGGTATTGCGGTATTTGGAGGCGATCGCACCGTCGACCGCGGCATCGAGGTCGGCGTCGTCGAACACGATGAAGGGCGCATTGCCGCCCAGTTCGAGCGACAGCTTCTTGACGGTCGGCGCGCACTGCTGCATCAGGATGCGTCCCACCTCGGTCGAGCCGGTGAAGCTGAGCTTGCGCACCACCGGGTTGCTGGTCATCTCGCCGCCGATGGCGCGCGAGTCGCCCGTCATCACGTTGAACACGCCCTTGGGCAGGCCCGCGCGTTCGGCCAGCACGCCCAGCGCCAGCGCGGAAAACGGGGTCAGCTCGGCCGGCTTGACCACGATCGGGCAGCCGGCCGCGAGGGCAGGGCCGACCTTGCGCGTGATCATCGCAGCCGGGAAATTCCACGGCGTGATCGCGGCACACACCCCGATCGGCTCCTTGGTGACGACGATGCGCCGGTCGCCCCACGGCGAGGCCAGGGTGTCGCCAGAAACGCGCTTGGCTTCCTCGGCAAACCACTCGATGAACGAGGCGGCGTAGCCGATTTCGCCTTTCGCCTCGGCCAGCGGCTTGCCCTGCTCGGCCGTCATGATGAGGGCCAGGTCGTCGGCGTTGGCGAGCATCAGGTCATTCCATTTGCGCAGGATGGCGCTGCGCTCCTTGGCCGTCTTCTTGCGCCACGCGGGCCACGCCGCGTTGGCCGCATCGATCGCGCGCCGCGTTTCTGCAGCGCCCATGTGGGGCACCGTGCCCAGCTTTTCGCCGGTAGCCGGGTTGGTCACCGATATCGTGCTGGCGTCGTTCGCATCGCACCATTCGCCGTCGATGAAGCATTGCTGGCGCAGCAGGGAGGGGTCTTTCAAGTTCAGCATGGCATTCTCGCAGTCCTGTTCAAAAGTCATTTGTAATGCTTCATGGTAGCCCTTTTTCACAATCATGGCCGGCAGCGCTCGCGCAGGGGCGTCTTGTGTGTTGGCATGCTTTTGAAGTTGCCGGTAAGCTCTAAACAATGAAGCGGGCACGCCGTCCCGCATTTACTACCAGATCAAACTCGCTCCTGTGAGCTAGAAGCCTTTTGTTTGATCTGGATTAACAGCTACTCGCATTTGGATGCAATTGCAATTATGATTGATCCGTATGCGTCAACAACGACAATTGTGAAACCATCATGCGCCGCCCAATCGTTATCGTCCCAGCCTGCTCGCGCCAGATCGGAATCCATCCGTACCACGCAGTCATGTACAAATACATCGACGCGGTCGTGCTCGGCGCCGACTGTGCGCCCTTGATCATGCCGGCGCTGGCCGAGGCTGCCGACTTCGACAGCGTACTGGCCACCTGCGACGGCATTATGCTGACCGGGTCGGCCTCGAACGTGCATCCCAGCCATTATTCGCAGGACGTGCTCAATCCCGAGCTGCCGCAGGACCCGGCGCGCGACGCGACCACCTTGCCGCTGATCCGCGCCGCCCTCAAGCAGGGCGTTCCCATCATCGCGATCTGCCGCGGCTTCCAGGAAATGAACGTGGCCCTTGGCGGCAGCCTGCACCAGGCCGTGCACCACGTCGAAGGCAAGATGGATCACCGCGAAAACCCGGAAGCCCCGCTCGAAGAGCAGTACGGCCCGGCCCACAAGGTGGTTTTGTCGCCGGGCGGCCTGATGGAGCGCATCATCGGCGCGCGCGAGATCGGGGTCAATTCCCTGCACGGCCAGGGCGTGAACGAACTGGCGAGCGGCCTGGCGATCGAGGCGATGTCCGAAGATGGCCTGGTGGAGGCGTTTTCGGTGCCCGCCGCGCCCGGCTTCGCGCTTGCCGTCCAGTGGCATCCGGAATGGCGCATCGCCGAAAACCCGGACTCGATGAAGATGTTTCACGCGTTCGGCGTGGCCTGCCGCGAATACAGCGCGAAGCGCGGGAAATCCGTATGACAAACTGCGAAAGATGGGCCCTGAGCCGCGTTCCCTAGCTGCGCTTGCCAACCTCGGTTACATGGCACACAGGGGCGCGCGCCCGGCCCCGTGTTTGAGCAAGACAACAGAGAGAACATCATGGCAATTCGCGAGAACTTCACCTACACCGACATGGATTTGTGGCTCAATGAAAAACGGGTCACCGAAATCGAATGCCTGATCCCCGACCTGACCGGGGTTGCGCGCGGCAAGATCCTGCCGCGCGTGAAATTTACGCAGGAGCGCGGCATGCGCATCCCGGAAGCGGTGCTGGGCATGACCGTGACCGGCAATTACCCGATCGATGACGGCCCCTACGACCGCGCGATTTCCACCACCGACCGCGACATGATCCTCAAGGCCGACCCGACCACCATCACCATGGTGCCGTGGGCGGTGGACCCGACCGCGCAAGTGGTCCACGACTGCTATTTTTCGGACGGCAAGCTGGTCGATTTCGCGCCGCGCACGGTGCTGCGCCGGGTGCTCAAGCTGTATGCCGACAAAGGCTGGAGGCCGGTGGTGGCGCCCGAACTCGAGTTCTACCTGACGGCCAAGAACATCGATCCCGACCTGCCCCTCAAACCCCCGATCGGACGCAGCGGGCGCGCCGAAACCAGCCGCCAGGTCTACAGCATCGACGCGGTCAACGAGTTCGATCCGCTGTTCGAGGACATCTACGACTACTGCGAACTGATGAACCTGGACGTGGACACCCTGATCCACGAAATCGGCGCCGGCCAGATGGAGATCAACTTCCTGCACGGCGACCCGCTCGGCCTGGCCGACAAGGTGTTCTTCTTCAAGCGCACCTTGCGCGAAGCCGCGCTCAAGCACGACATGTACGCCACCTTCATGGCCAAGCCGATGGCGGGCGAGCCCGGTTCGGCCATGCACGTGCACCAGAGCGTGGTCGACGCGGCCACCGGCATGAACATCTTCAGCACCCCCGACGGCGCGGCCGCCCCCATCTTCAAGCACTACATCGCCGGGCTGCAGCGCTACATGCCGTCGGCGATGGCGATCGTCGCGCCCTACGTGAACTCGTACCGCCGCATCGTGCGCCATACCGCCGCCCCGATCAACATCCAGTGGGGCCTGGACAACCGCACCGTGGGCTTTCGCGTGCCCGAGTCGGGCGTGCAGGACCGGCGCGTCGAGAACCGCATCATCGGCGCCGACGCCAACCCTTATCTCGCGCTGGCGGTGACGCTGGCCTGCGGCTACCTCGGCATGACCGAGCAGCTCGAACCGACACCGATGATGACCGGCAGCGCCTACGACATGCCGTTCGAGCTGCCGCAAGGCCTGCCCGAGGCGCTGCACCTGCTGCGCGCCGAGGACAAGCTGCGCACGGTGCTGGGCGAACGTTTCATCGACGTGTATGCGGCGATCAAGGACCTTGAGCACCAGGAGTTCATGACCGTCATCAGTCCGTGGGAACGCGAGCATTTGCTGCTTCACGTGTAAGCCGGTTCACTAACAGATTGGGGTTCGGTCATGGCAGCAAATATACTGGCACCAGATGCCGCAACGGTCGCGCCGCTCAAGGAGTTGGTCGACACGCGCGCGATCCAGCAGCTCGACTCGGCGCATTTCCTGCATCCGTTCACCGACCACCAGGAGCTCAAGAGCGCGGGCGCGCGCGTGATGGTGCGCGGCGACGGCATCTACCTGTGGGATTCGGAAGGCAAGAAGCTGATCGACGCGATGTCGGGCCTGTGGTGCGTCAATATCGGCTACGGGCGCACCAGCATGTCGGAGGCGGTGTACCGCCAGATGCAGACGCTGCCTTTCTATAACAGCTTCTTCAACACCACCAACGTGCCTGCGGTGCGCCTGGCCGCGCTGCTGGTGGAAATCTCGCCGCCCCAGTTCAGCCACGTGTTCTTCACCGGCTCCGGCTCCGAGGCCAACGACACCATCGTGCGCATGGTGCGGCGCTACTGGGACCTGATGGGCTGCAAGGACCGTCACACCATCATCAGCCGCCACAACGCCTACCACGGCAGCACCATGGCCGGCGCATCGCTGGGGGGCATGGAAGGCATGCACGCGCAGGGCGGCCTGCCGATTCCCGGCATCGTGCATATCGGCGAGCCGAATTACGTGGCGGCCGGGCGCGGCATGACGCCGGACGAATTCGGCCTCAGGGCGGCCGGCTGGCTGGAGGCGAAGATCCTGGAAGTGGGCCCCGACAAGGTGGCAGCCTTCATCGGCGAACCGATACAGGGTGCGGGCGGCGTGATCATTCCCCCCGCGACCTACTGGCCGGAAATCGGCCGCATCTGCGACAAGTACGGCATCCTCTTGATCGCCGACGAAGTGATCTGCGGCTTCGGCCGGCTGGGCGCATGGTTCGGCTCCGAGCTCATGCAGATCAAGCCGGACCTGATCGCTTTTGCGAAAGGCGTCACGTCCGGCTATGTGCCGCTCGGCGGCGTGCTGGTGGGCAAGCGCGTGGCCGACGTGCTCATTGCCAAGGGCGGCGACTTCAATCACGGCTTCACCTATTCCGGCCACCCGGTGGCCTGCGCGGCGGCGCTGGAAAACATCCGCATCATCCTCGAGGAAGGTCTGGTCGAGAAGGTGGCGCTGGAAACCGGCCCCTACCTCAAGGACCGCTTCGCGAGCCTGGCCGAGCACCCGCTGGTGGGGTACGCCGACAGTTTCGGCCTGGTCGCGGGCCTGAACCTGGTGCGCAAGAAGGCCGCCCGGGTGCACGACTGCGAACCGTTCGATCCCGCTCTCGCGGTGGGAATGATCTGCCGGCGCCACATGTTCGACAACGGCATGATCATGCGTGCCGTGGGCGACCGGATGATCATTGCGCCGCCGCTGGTGACGAGCAAGGCGCAGATCGATGAAATGATCGACAAGATCAGGTTGTGCCTCGATGCCACGCTGGCAGAGCTGCATTCCAGGGGCTTGATGGGCTGAACGGCAGCGTTTCAAGGGCCGGCTGCGACTTTTGACGCCGGCAGCGGCACTTGCGCGATAAAATTGCGGTTTTGCCCATTCCTTCATCATCCTATGACGCTTGCACACCCTGGCGCCGCCGCGCCGCCCTTTCTTTCGATTTGCGACCTGGTCAAGGAATTCGACGGCGTGCGCGCCGTCGACGACGTCTCGCTCGCGATCGGCAAGGGCGAAATTTTCGCCCTGCTGGGCAGCTCGGGCTGCGGCAAGTCCACCCTGCTGCGCATGCTGGCCGGGTTCGAGCGGCCGAACGCGGGGTCCATCACGCTGGCCGGGCAGGACATCGTCAACGTGCCGCCCTACGAACGCCCGATCAACATGATGTTCCAGTCGTATGCGCTGTTCCCGCACCTGTCGGTATGGGACAACGTGGCATTCGGGCTGCGCCGCGACGGCCTGCCGAAGGCGGAGGTGGCCGAGCGTGTCGAGAGCATGCTGGCGCTGGTCCAGCTTGGCGCCTACGGCAAGCGCAAGCCGCACCAGCTCTCGGGCGGGCAGCAGCAGCGCGTGGCGCTGGCGCGCAGCCTGGCCAAGCGGCCGCAGCTGCTGCTGCTCGACGAGCCGCTGGGCGCGCTCGACAAGAAGCTGCGCGAGCGCACACAGGTGGAACTGGTCAACATCATCGAGCAGGTCGGTGTGACCTGCGTGATGGTCACGCACGACCAGGACGAGGCAATGAGCATGGCGACCCGCATCGCGGTGATGAACGAAGGGCGCATCCTGCAGGTCGGCGCGCCGGGCGAGATCTACGAGACCCCGAACTGCCGCTTCGTGGCCGACTTCATCGGCAGCGCCAACATGTTCGAAGGGCGCGTGGCCGAGGATGCAGCCGACCATGTGGTCGTGGACAGCACGGAATGCCGCCACTACGTCAGCCACGGCATCAGCGGCGTCCAAGGCATGCAGGTCGCGCTCGCCCTGCGGCCCGAAAAAATCGCGTTGCAGCTGAGCGCACCGACCTCGCAGCAGCGCGCGTCGAGCCGTGAACACGGCTACAACTGCGTGCAGGGCGCGATCGCCTCGATCGCCTACCTCGGCAACGAGACGCGCTACCAGATACGGCTCGACAGCGGCATGGAGCTCAAGGCCGCGCGTACCAACGCCGCCCGCCACGAACAGTCGCGCCTGGAGCGCGGCCAGCGCGTCCACGCATGGTGGGACGGCGCCGACATCATGGTGCTGACGGCATGAAAAAACCGCTCCAATCCTTGGGCGGGCGGCCCGTCGTCATCGCGCTGCCGTTCGCGTGGCTCGTGCTCGCCTTCCTGCTGCCTTTCCTGATCGTTGCACGCATGAGCCTGACGGAGACCGACAGCGCCGGCAGCCCGTTCGGCAGCTTGCTCACGTATGCCGACGGCTTCGTCAACCTCAAGCTCAAGATCTCGAACTACCTGTTCCTCGCGCAGGACGACCTGTACCTGCTGACGTATCTGAGTTCGCTCAAGTACGCAGCCATCACGACGGCGCTGTGCCTGCTGATAGGTTATCCCTTCGCCTACTTCATGGCACGCGCCCGCCCGGCCATCCGTCCGACCCTGATGATGCTGGTGATGCTGCCGTTCTGGACGTCCTTCCTGCTGCGCATCTACGCCTGGAAAGGGATCCTGGCCAACCATGGCATCCTGAACAAGCTGCTGCTCTGGCTCGGCGTGACCGGCGAGCCGCTGCACATGATGAACACCCCGTTCTCGCTCGTGATCGGGATGGTATACGCCTACCTGCCGTTCATGATCCTGCCGCTGTATGCGAACCTGGTGAAGATGGACCTGCGCTTCCTGGAGGCCGCCGCCGACCTGGGAGCGACGCCGCTGCAGGCGTTCTGGCGCATTACGGTGCCGCTCTCGAAGGCCGGCATCATCGCCGGCTCGATGCTGGTGTTCATTCCCGCGGTGGGCGAATACGTGATCCCGGAACTGCTGGGCGGGCCGGAGACGCTCATGATCGGCAAGGTGCTATGGGACGAATTCTTCACCAATAACGACTGGCCGCTGGCCTCCGCGGTGGCGGTGGTGGTGATCTTGCTGATCCTGGTGCCGATGGCGCTGTTTAACAGGTACAAGGCGCTGCAGGAAGCGGAGGCGCGGGCATGAACGGGCAAACCATCATTGAACGCTGGTTCGGACGCGGCTGGCTCTCGCTCGGCTACCTGTTCCTGTACCTGCCGATCGTGGTGCTGGTCGTGTTTTCGTTTAACAGCTCGCGCCAGGACATGGTATGGAGCGGTTTCTCGACCCAGTGGTATGCCGAACTGCTGCGCGACAGCGAGATCATCGGCGGCTTCGCGCTCTCGCTCAGGATTGCCGTGATGAGCGCGAGCGCGGCGGTGGTGCTGGGCACCTTCGCCGCCTTCGTGCTGAACCGCTACCGCCGCTTCGCCGGGCGCGTTTTGTTCTCCGGCATGGTCAGCGCGCCGCTGGTGATGCCCGAAGTGATCATCGGGCTGTCGCTGCTGCTCATGCTGGTGTCGGTGCAGAAGGTGTTTGGCTTCCCCGAGCGCGGCATGTTCACGATCTGGATCGGGCACACCCTGCTCGGGATGGCGTATGCAACAGTGGTGGTGCAATCGCGCCTGCAGGAGATGAGCAAGTCGCTCGAAGAAGCGGCGATGGACCTCGGCTGCCGCGCGCACCAGGTGTTTTTCCTGGTGACCTTGCCCAATATCACGCAGGCGCTGGCCTCGGCCTGGCTGCTCACGTTTACGCTCTCGCTCGACGACGTGGTGCTGTCGGCCTTCCTGTCCGGGCCCGGTTCGACGACCATGCCGCTGGTAATTTTTTCGCGTGCGCGCCTGGGACTGGACCCGCGCGTGAATGCCGTTGCCGCGCTGACGATCCTGGTGGTGTCGGTCGGCGTGATCGCCGCCAGCATCATGATGGCGCGCGCCGCACGGCTGCGCCAGCAATAGATCCAGGCCGCGGCCAGGCCTGAATCCGATCAGTTGCCATTTCGGAAAACATTACCGTAGTCAAGGAATACTGGCTCATTCCCCTATAAACTCAGAAGCCCGCTGCGCCCGCGTTTCCTGCGGCGCAATGCGGGTCTTGGAGTGAGGAACGAAAACAAACGGCAGAATAAAAATCCATTCACGAATTGTTGGTCAAAACATAGGGAGATCGCGATGAACAAGTGTTATGTGTTTCGCCGGTTAAGTGGTTTTGGTGCAGGCAATTTATCAAGCGGTCATGTCGGTTGGGCGTTCCAGCTCGGGGACGGCACCATCATCTGCGGTGCAACGGAAAACCCGTCCGGCAATTTCAATCAGCCCAGCACGGCAAAGGGCGCCTGGTGTGAACGCCACAATGAAAATGATCTTTTGCGCGCATTCACACAAGTGCGGCATTTCACAGATGCGCGCGGCAATTCGGTCGGCCATTCGTTGCCTTATGATCATTACAAGGTCTTGGCCAGTGAAGCGCCGAATCCGGACAATGCTTATGCAAAGGCTGTCTGGTGCAGTCAACAAAATTTTCTTGGCACCGGCATTCCACGCGGGCGGAACTGTCTCGACGACACCTTCGATATCCTGGAAGCATACGGGAAACGGGGCCTTCATTGGCCAAGTGACCCTCGCTACTGTAGTCCCAATCTGTGGTTCGATTCTCTCTGGGAACAAAGCATCCAAATGCCACGGTTCGACATGAGTCAGCAGGAAAGATTGGCTTTGCCGGAAGCGAGTGCAGACCTGGTTTGCGCGCCTCAATGGGCAGGTAGCGCCGCGTAAGAAATTCCGCCAGCCGAGATTCAGGGCCTGCCGTAATCGGGGGTCTTGTTCGGTTGGCGAAGATCAAAATAACCCCCTTTCTGCGCAATCGCGACTGGAATTCGCCGGGTCGGCTATGCTATTGCCATCAACACGTTCGACAATCGGCTCGCCCGTGCGCGAGCGTGTGAGTTTTCTGAGATAGGGGATAAGCATGCCAACCACACTATGGAACGAGCGCGCCAGCGCCTTGAAAATCGACGGCCGCGCCTTCATTGGCGGCCAGCGCACCTGGGCCAAGGCGGACCAGCGATTCGACAAGCTGTCGGCGGTCGACGGACGCAAGCTGGCCGAGGTCGCGCGCTGCGATGGCGCAGACGTCGACGCCGCGGTAGCCGCGGCGCGTCGCGCCTTCGAGCAGGGCAGCTGGGCCGGCCGCTCGCCCGCGGCGCGCAAGCGCGTGCTGATCGCGTTCGCCGCCCTCATCGTCAAGCACGCCGACGAGCTGGCGCTGCTCGAAACGCTCGACATGGGCAAACCAATCAGGGACAGCCTGCGCGTGGACGTGCCTTCGGCCGCCAACTGCATGCGCTGGTATGGCGAGGCGATCGACAAGATCTACGACGAAATCGCGCCCACTCCCGCCAACAGCCTGGCGCTCATCACGCGCGAGCCGGTCGGCGTGGTGGCCGCCATCGTGCCGTGGAATTACCCCATGATCATGGCGGCCTGGAAGATCGCGCCCGCGCTTGCAGCGGGCAACAGCGTGATCCTGAAACCGTCCGAGAAGTCGCCCCTGAGCGCCTTGCGCCTGGCCGAGATCGCGCTCGAGGCGGGGCTGCCGGAAGGCGTGTTCAACGTCGTCACCGGCTTCGGCCACGAGGCCGGCGCGGCGCTGGCGCTGCACATGGACGTGGACTGCGTCGCCTTTACCGGCTCGACCCGCGTCGGCAAGCAGATCATGCAAATGGCCGCGCAGTCGAACCTGAAGCGCGCCTGGACCGAACTGGGCGGGAAATCGGCCAACATCGTGTGCGCCGACTGCCCCGATCTGGACGCGGCCGTGAACGCGGCGCTCGGCTCGATTTTCTACAACCAGGGCGAGAGCTGCAACGCGCCCTCGCGCCTGTTCGTGGAAGCCTCGATCAAGGACCGCTTCCTGGAACAGGCGCTCGCCATGATGTCGCGCTTCCAGCCGGGCGACCCGCTCGACGAGGCCACCGTCATGGGCGCCATTGTCGATCCGGCGCAGATGAACACCGTGATGGGGTATATCGAGGCGGGCAAGCAGGCCGGCGCGAAACTGCTGGCCGGCGGCGCGGCGGTGCGCCAGGACTCGGGCGGCTGCTATGTCGAGCCGACCCTGTTCTCGGAGGTCGACAGTTCGATGAGCATCGCGCGCGAGGAGATCTTCGGGCCGGTGCTGTCGGTGCTCAGCTTCACCGACATCGGGGACGCGGTGCGCCAGGCCAACGCCAGCCCGTATGGCCTGCAGGCGGCGGTGTGGACGTCCGACCTGAGCCGCGCGATCCAGACCGCGCGCGCGCTTCGCGCCGGCACCGTGCACGTGAACCAGTACGACAGCGACGACATCACGGTCCCGTTCGGAGGCTACAAGCAGTCGGGCAACGGCCGCGACAAATCCTTGCATGCGTTCGATAAATATACCGAACTGAAAACCACCTGGATCCGCATCGGCTAGGCCGTTTGCACGGGCACCAAATGGTTCCCCGATTGTGATGAAGGTTTGAGCACGATCAACATTGAGGGATAGTGTCGAAAGGCACAATGGTTGTTCAAAAAGGAGAACAATCATGGCTTATGTCTTTCGTGGAAGGCTGTGCGGGCTGATTTGCGACGAGTGTCCGGAAGCGCTGTCGAATGTGGTGGTGCGCTTGTACCGCACGCGCGACATCACGGGGGTGACGGCGCTGGCGGTCGCAAGTCCCAAGGAAACCTTCGCTATCCTCGATGCCGGGCAGGCAGCGGCAAAACAGGGCGCGCTGCTGGCCGAGACCAAGACCGACGACGAGGGCAACTTCACCTTCTCGCTCGGTGAGCGCGAGCAATACCAGGGCGAAGCGTTCGAGATCGATGTCCTGCTCACCACCGTGCCACACAGCAAGGTGAAAACGCCGCAACGCGAGTCCCTGCAGTTTTCCATCACCACCTTGCAGCCGCGCTGGCGCGAGACCGAAAAAGGCTTCGTGGCGGTCTGGGATTTTTGCCTGCCGCATCGCATCTGGTGCTTCATCCGCGGCCTGTTCGGCGCATGGACCATCTGTGGGCGCCTGCTGACCTGCAAGTTCCCGCAGACCCCCATCGTTGGCGCCACCGTCAACGCCTTCGATGCCGACTGGTGGCAGGACGATTCGCTCGGCAGCGCCATGACCGACTCCGCGGGACGCTTCCGCATCGACTATACAACGGCCGATTTCAGGCTCACTCCGTTCTCGCCGACCATCAACGTCGAGTGGGCCAGCGGCCCCGATGTGTATTTCACGGTGCAGCTCGGATCTGTCACCATCATCAATGAAACGCAGGCCGACGGCCGCGTGCCGGGGCGCGAGAATGTCGGGCCCTGCCTGTGCGTCGACCTGTGCTCGGACCAGGTCCAGCCACCGCCGGTCGATGGCGTGCCGCACTGGCAGCAGGTCGAAGTGTTCGACATCCATCCATTCCCCTCGGCCGCCGGCTTCTCGCCCGAAGGCTATGCGGGCGGTCCCACCAACTCCTTCGTGTTCGGTGGCGGGGTCACGCTCAAGGGCAATTGCCCGCTGCGCAATTTCTCCGCGCCGGCCAACCCGCTCGAGTACCGCTTCCAGATCGGCGAATGGACCTGGCCGGGCGGCGCCGACGATCCGGCGGCGATCCCGACGGTGGCGCCGGGCGCTCTGTCGCCGGTCACGCAAATCAGCACCACCCATGTCGGCTATGTGTTCTACACCAACGCCTTCGGATTCGCCGATTCCGCCAAGGTGCTAGTTGGTGCGGCCGACCTTTTGCCAGGCGGCTGGATCAGGATCGACAACAAGGCGGTCACGGTCGACATGCGTAACGGCACCACTGCCGTCGTCAACGTCAACAACGCCAACTTCCTGCGTACCTTCGACCTGTTTGTCCTCAATTCGGCTGCCATTACCAGCCTGCATCCGGCCAAGCTGCCGGCCGGGCTGCCGATCGCCGATGCGGGGCGCGACCTGACCACGGCCGAAAGGGAGCCGATCCGCCGTTACCGCCTGATGTTCGAGGTTCGCGACGGCACCACCTCAGCGATTGTCGCCACCGACACGCTCGATTCCATCGTCCTCGACAACTCCCCGGTGGCGCTCGCGCTCGACCTCGAGGAGCTGCGTACCAACGCCTGCAATCCGGTCTCCGCGGGAACGGTGCACATCCTGTACACGGTCGACCATCCGCACCTGCGCTTCTTCGGGGTGGCCATTTCCAACAACACCGGCACGGTGCACCCGCCGCCAGCGATGCCGGGCGACAGCTTCGTGCCGCCCCCGCCGCCGAGCAACTACCTGTTCCGGGGCGACGCCGGCGGGCCTCATCTGCCGGGCAACAACGGTGGGTTTGCGGTGAACG
>Ga0207975_100758_pt1 | contig 13095 bp, 9 predicted proteins | sample LakWasMe91_HOW11_2_FD_183913 | JGI IMG/M metagenome (GOLD analysis project Ga0207975, IMG submission 183913) | Freshwater sediment methanotrophic microbial communities from Lake Washington under simulated oxygen tension - Sediment Metagenome... | ecosystem: Environmental > Aquatic > Freshwater >...
GATTAAGTTGATTAAATCGGTCGATGAGAATTCAATTAAGCGGTATTGTGCACTTTGAAAACCGCTGGCCGGCGTAAGTGTGTTGCGGAATTTCATGTATTGTGCTACTTCCATTCCGTCTCCCATGATGTCAAACGAAGTGGTCAACATGTCGAAATAGCGGCTGATTCTTCGTAGTTTTTCCGTAAAAAATGCAGTTTCCGGTTTTTCAGTATGACACAATTGTTTGATTTCCCATAGTATCATTTTGAACAACAACTCATTAACTTGATGGTACATGATAAATACCATTTCGTCGGGTAATACCGTTCTTTGTGTTTGCAAATTCAGCAAGGCATCAGTTTGGATGTAGTCCCAATAAGTAATGGGTTTGGCCCAAAGTAAGCCTTCGAGATGGGTTTCGGTTTTTTGATTTATGGCCTCAAACTTTTCTTCTAAATCGGAGAGAACTTCGTGGTAGTTTGTTGTTTTGTTGTTCATTATTTTTTCAATTTCACCATAAACGGATTTTTGAGTCCTTTGAATCCTTCTAAATCGGCTTTAAGAGAACCAACAGCCAAACTGGCTTTAATGCGCAATGGTATTTTGTTTTCATCATCAGATATCCAGACAGTTAGACTTTCTTCTTCTTTAAAAACCCTTCCGGATTGAACCAATGGTCTGAATATCATGGTTTGTGCGGTACCAAATTTAGTTTTTAATTCTTCTCTGCCCAAGAACTTTAATTTGAATTTATATATTTCATCATCAAAAAACATGTCTACTACAATAGATTCTCCAGGCTTGAGTTTGTCGATGTTCGGATGGTTTCTGAGGAAATAGAAAGTCGAAACGATATCTTGTACATTCTCGGTCACCGGAAATGTTTTCTCAGTATTGTTTTTATAATTTTTAACCAGGACTTTGTTGGCCGCTTGATTGAAGAATCCTTCTTGGTTTTTGGTGTAACCGCCTTCGTCAATTTTTCGAACAAATTGGTAAGGTTTGTTGGTGGCTTTATCGAAGTAGCTTTCGTAATTGTCATCCACTTTGAAGAAAAAGCGCGACATTCCGACAGTATATCCTTTCCCAACGGCGTGGTATACTTTTTTGTTGTCGCGAACGGTTTCTTTTAATTCCAGGGTTGCGTATCCGGCATTGATAAAGCCATAGTGGATTCTGAATTTAAACCATTCACCGGCATCGTATGCTTCCGGTTTTTGGGTGCTGAAACTCACAGTAATAAAAAGCAATAACAGGAATAAGTATTTTTTCATTTCGAATTGAATTTTATACTGCGATTACAATATCTGTTCCAAAAGTATTAAAACAAAAAAACCCAATCAAATTAATGACTGAGTTTTTATGCTATTAACCAACCAAAAAACTATAAATTATGAAAATTTATCCAAAATGCGAGGGAACCACCCCTCTATTTTTGTCCTGCAAAGATAACCCAAGACGTTGCGATATTACAAGTAAAAAGTCAACTTTAACAATAAATTAATAAAATATAGTCTTTTTTCGACTTTGTTTTTAAATTATTTTTAACAAAAAGCAATTTTTACAACGTTCCTCGCAACATTTGCTCTCTTTCAATAGATTCAAATAAAGCTTTGAAGTTTCCGGCTCCAAAACCTCTGGCGCCCATTCGTTGTATGATTTCAAAGAACAAAGTTGGACGGTCTTCTACCGGACGGGTAAAGATTTGCAACAAGTAGCCTTCGTCGTCGGCATCAATCATAATACCCAATTTTTGCAGTTCGTTGATGTCTTCTTTGAACTTATTCATGTGGTCTTTTAATCTTTCCGGGATAGCATCGTAGTAGGCTTGTGGCGGTGTAGTTAAAAACTCTATACCACGCGCTCTCATCTCGGCTACGGTTTTGATAATGTCGTCGGTGGCCACTGCAATGTGTTGCACTCCGGCGCCTTCGTAAAAATCTAAGTATTCTTCAATTTGCGATTTTTTCTTGCCTTCGGCCGGTTCGTTGATAGGGAATTTGATTCGTCCGTTACCATTACTCATTACTTTCGACATCAAAGCGGAATATTCAGTGGTGATTTGTTTGTCGTCGAACGAAAGGAAATTTACAAATCCCATTACGTCTTCATACCATTTTACCCAAGTGTTCATTTCGTTCCAGCCTACGTTGCCTACCATATGGTCAACATATTTCAAACCAACCGGTGTCGGATTGTAGTCGGATTTCCATTCTTGGTAGCCCGGGAGGAAAGTTCCATTGTAATTTTTGCGTTCTACAAACATGTGTACGGTTTCGCCGTAAGTGTAAATTCCGGCACGCACTACCTCACCGTGTTCGTCTTTTTCAACGGTTGGTTCCATGTATACTTTAGCGCCTCTTTTGGTGGTTTCTGCGAAGGCAGCGCGGGCGTCTTCTACCCAAAGGGCAATGATTTTTACGCCGTCGCCGTGTTTTTTTACATGTTCACCAATAGGTGAATCGCTGTTCAAAGCAGTGGTTAAAACCAAACGAATTTTATCTTGCTTCAATACGTAAGAAGCTCTGTCGCGCATACCGGTTTCTAATCCGGCATAAGCCAACGACTGGAATCCGAAAGCTGTTTTGTAGAAATGTGCGGCTTGCTTGGCGTTTCCGACGTAAAATTCTACGTAATCTGTTCCTAATAACGGAAGGAAGTCTTGCGCTCCTTCAAATATTTTTTCTAAACCGTATTCTACGGATTTGATTTCTTGTGACATAATTCTTGTATTTAAAAGGGGTAAAGTGAATTACCCAAAGTTGTGTTTAAAACTTATTTCATAGCCCCGATAGTAGTGGAAATCCTCGTAGAGATTGCAACGGATAGCGGGAAATAGCTCCTAATTATTCTAACCAGGATTGGTAATATTTATCATCGGCAATTTTCATAGCTTCTTCTGTCACCATTAACGGTTTGAAAGTGTCTACCATTACAGCCAATTCCTGAGTGTCTTTTTTACCTATACTTCTTTCTGCGGCTCCCGGATGCGGACCATGCGGAATGCCTGCCGGGTGAAGGGAAATATGCCCGGCTTCGATATCGTTTCGGCTCATAAAGTCACCGTCAACATAGTACAACACTTCATCAGAGTCGATGTTGCTGTGGTTGTAAGGTGCCGGAATGGCTTCAGGATGGTAATCGTACAAACGCGGTACAAACGAACAAACCACAAAAGCATCGGTTTCGAAAGTTTGGTGTACCGGAGGCGGTTGGTGGATTCTTCCGGTTAGCGGTTCAAAATCGTGAATGGAAAAAGCGTACGGATAGTTGTAGCCGTCGTATCCGATGACATCAAACGGATGTGTGGCATAAACCATGTCGAAAATTTCGTCTTTTTTCTTCACTTTGATGACAAACTCGCCTTTTTCGTCATAGGTTTCCAGTTCGTATGGACGGCGAATATCGCGTTCACAGAAAGGAGAATGCTCTAACAATTGTCCGAACCAGTTTCTATAACGTTTCGGAGTGTAAATAGGGCGATGTGATTCAACGATGAACAAGCGATTGTCTTCAGTATCGAAATCCATTTTGTAAATGATACCACGAGGAATAATCAAATAATCACCGTATTTGAAATCGATATTGCCCAACATGGTTCTCAATTTTCCGGAACCTTTGTGGATGAAAATCATCTCGTCGGAATCGGTGTTTTTATAGAAATAGTCAGTGGTCGATTGTTTCGGTGCAGCCAAAACGATGTGACAATCCGAGTTGGTTAAGACGATTTTACGGCTTTCCAAAAAGTCATTTTCAGGGTTTACTTGAAAGCCTCGCAGGCGATAGGATTGGATGTTGTTGGCCTTGGCAATTTTGGGTGCCACGCTGTATTGTTTTCGGATTTCTTTTACTTGTGTCGGACGGTGCTCGTGATAGGAGTTGGTCGACATTCCGTCAAAACCTACTGTGCCGAACAATTGCTCGTAATACAAATCGCCATTAGGTTTGCGAAAAATGATGTGTCTTTTGTGAGGGATATTTCCCAGTTTATGATATAACGGCATGGTCTTTTTAATTTGAAAATTTGAAAATAAAATGATTTGAAAATGAATTCAAACCAATGATAGTTCTCCACATAAAAAGAAACGACACTCACTCAGGATTTCTCTTGATGAGGAATTTTAAATACGCTAATAAACCTTGCCACGTCACAGTCATAGTCTAAAAACTAGTTGTTTTTTAAATTTTTACCGACAATGATTCCCATGCCGAAAGCGGCAATAATGGCTAAAATTATGATCATAAAATGATTTTTTACTACACAAATATCTGAAAAAAAAATCCAAATTCTTTTTCTGAATTTGGATTTCTTTTATTAAAGTTGGTTGAGGTTTGATTTTCTCTTACTGTAGAGGAAGTAAACGGTGATTCCGATGATTCCCCAAACGATGAACGCAATCCAAGTTTCTTTTCGTACAAAGTACATCAAGAACAAATTGAAAGCTACTCCTAAAGTTCCTACTAAGTATACAGCCGGAGTTTTGTATGGTCTTTCCAATTCCGGTTTTTTCACTCTTAAAATCATTACAGCGACACAAACCATGGCAAAGGCTAATAAAGTTCCCATAGAACACATTTCGCTTACCTTGTTGATGGGTGTCAAAGCCGCCACAATTGAAATGATACCACCTACTAATATGGTGCTTTTGTGCGGCGTTTTAAAAGTTGGATGTAAAGTTTTAAAGAAGTTAGGCAATAAACCGTCTTTGGCCATTCCTAGGAAGATTCTGGTTTGTCCCAACATCATTACCAACATTACGCTGGTCAATCCCGCAGTAGCTGCAAGGGTGATGATGAACACGGCCCAAGTGATTCCGTTTTCACTGAAAGCAGAAGCTACGGGAGCTGATTTATCCAATTGGTCATAAGGCACCATACCGGTTAACACTAAGGAAACCAAGATGTATAATACCGTACAAATGATAAGTGAAGCTACAATAGCAAACGGTACATCTTTCTTAGGGTTAATGGCTTCACCGGCTTGGGTAGAAACCGCATCAAAACCGATATAAGCGAAAAACACAATAGTAGCTGCTGTTAGAACACCTCCAAAACCGAAGCTCACTTTTTCTACACCATCAATCATTACGGTAGTTTCAGCCGGGATGAATGGTTGCCAGTTGGCAGTGTCTATGTAAAAAGCACCGGCAATAATCACAAACAAAACCACAGCAACTTTAATGATTACAATGATATTGTTGGTTTTTGCCGCTTCTTTAATGCCTTTTACTAAGATATAAGTTACCACCCAAGTAATTAAAAAGGCGGGTAAATTAAAGGCAAAGCTCGGTGCGCCTTGTCCTAATTCGGCATATTTTTCGGTGGCGGTTGTAAGATCATTGCACAACCAAATCGGGAAATCAATCCCGAACAAATGGAGTAGTTTGACAAAGTAGCCGCTCCATGCTACCGCTACAGTGGTAGCGCCCATCATGTATTCTAAGATTAAATTCCACCCGATGAACCAAGCAAAAAGTTCTCCCACAGTACCGTAGGCATAAGCATAAGCAGAGCCTTCAACAGGGAGTACCGAAGCAAATTCAGCGTAACAAAGGGAAGCAAACAAACAGCCGATACCTGCGATTACAAAGGACAAAGCCAAAGCCGGCCCGGCATAATCATGAGCCGCAATTCCGGTTAGCGTGAAAATTCCGCCACCAATGATGGCTCCGATACCCAATGAGGTTAATCCCCATTTTGTCAATACTCTTTTTAAATCGTTTTTTTTCATGTCTGCTTCAAAAGCAGCCACAGGTTTTACTCTCCAAATTGACATAAATAGTTTGGTTTAGTTAATAGATTCCAAATATAGTTTTTTCTGTTTCAAAAATCACAAAAATATAATTTTTGATGTTTGATTGGGTATCAGAACCAAAATCCGACACTGATAAAAGTAAAGCCACGGTTCAATTCCGGCGACCAAGTGTATTTGACTTCTACCGGACCGATAACCGATTCCAAGGCATAGCCAATTGCATAACCATTGTAAGTTGGTTTCGAAAGCCAATTTCCGGTTCTGAACAAATCATCGGAAATGTTGGCATAGTTGGCGGCAAAATTCAAGTGGTTTTTTTTGTAGAATTCGTAGTCAACGGTAAAGCAGGATTTGATATAACTGTCGGCAGATAAACTCAAAAAGTCATACCCATAAAAATGCTTGAAATTATTGATGGTGTTAAAGCCGTATCCGCCTAAAACAAAATCAAAAAAGTGAACACTTTCATTGCCAATAGTAAATCCTAGTTCGGATTGTACTTTCAACGTAATTTTTTTATGAAACGATTTCACGAAACCAATTTCTCCTTTGGCGATTGAAAAGCGATTGAACTCACGGGTGTAATCTGAGGAATACAAAAACGATTGAATGTCACCTGCCAAAAACCATCCTTTTTTAGGAAACAATTTGTTGTCGAAGGAGTCAAATTTCATATACCCAAAAACACTGGTGTAAAGGCTGTTTTCAAAAACCGGATTTACAGTGCCTAAGTTGTCGGATTTGATTTTAATATTTTTCAATTCAACTCCGCCGCCAATCAGGAATTTTTGCATAAAAACGGTTTGCATGTAGGCTTGATTGGTAAAATCCGAAAAGTCGATGTTGATGCTGTTCAAGCCCAATTGGCCTAAAATGAGACCGTCTCGAAAATCGGTTGACACGTTTCGGTTGAATTTGTTGTATCTCGATTTCAACCCGAAACTCCAGTAGAATCCGTTGTCAATGTAATAATCTAAGTTATATCGAATGTTATCGCCTAATCCCAAATCCAATGAAACCACATCGTTTTTGAAGAGCGATTTTTTCTGCGTAATGTTGGTTAACAAGGCACTTTTATACAAACCGTCGTAGTGCAGTCCGAATTTTAAAAACGTTTTAGTATGGTTTTCGGTGAGATTCAATTTCAATTCATCTGCGCCTTGATACGGTTCAATAGTATAACTGATGCGGCTGAAGTTTTGCGTAGCATTGATGTTATTCACCCCGGTTTTTAAATCGTCATAACTGATTTTTTTACCGTTTTTAAATCGCAATTTTCCCAAAATGTACGCACGAGTGTAATTCTCCAAACGATTAAGACTAATACTTTTGATAAACAGCGAGTCACTTTTAACCGGATGTTGGTTCAACACATATTTTTTTTCCGGATTGGTCAACTTTTTAATTTTATCAATCTCTAACATGGCGGCAATTTCTCCTTTTTGGATGATTTCTTTTCCTTCGTTGAAAGAGATTACGCCATAATTGGAAATGTCCGGTTTGATGTAAATATCCGTGATTTTCTTTTTCTCGTTCATGCTTTTAATCATGTCCAAGTTGGTAATTTGCACCAAAATTCGAGTAGCATCTTTTAAAGCGTCTCGGTTTTTTAAATCATCTTGAACGTCAACGCCAATAATGATGTCGGCACCCATTTTTCTGACTTCTTCCGCTGGATAATTATTCACTACACCGCCGTCAATCAATACTCTTCCGTCTATTTCAACCGGTGAAAATAAGGATGGAAACGCAGAACTGGCCAATAATGCTTGCGCCAAATAACCTTCTTTTAAAAGAATTCCTTCTCCGGTTTCTATATCGGTGGCGACACACAAAAACGGAATCGGCAATTTGTCGAATTCTCGGATGTGGCGGACTTTATGCGTTAATTTCGACAACAAATTGTAGTTGTACATGCCTTTGGAAAGCGCGATGGGAATTCCGATTTTGAATTTGTGAAAAGGCAAAGTCAGCGCATACATTTCGTCGTTTCGCTTTTCGTAAAAGCTTTTGGAAGAACGCGGAATGTAATCTTGTAGCAATTCGTCGAAATCAGTGTTGTAAAAAATGGAATCGATTTGCGTAGCGCTGTAACCGGAAGCATACAATCCGCCAACCACTGCGCCCATACTGGTTCCGCCAATGTAATCGATTTTAACGCCGGCTTCTTCCAATACTTTCAAAACACCTATATGGGCAAATCCCTTAGCACCGCCGCCACTCAAAACCAAACCAATTTTAGGTCTTTTGGTTTGTGTTGAATCTTGCGCCACACCGACTTGAAGAAAAAAGAGTCCAAGAAGCAGCAGTGTAATTTTTTTCATAAAAAGAGGTTAGGATTTCCCGATGTTGTAAAATTCGGAAATTTTTTTGGCTTTTGACGCACCAATAACCTCAGAAATTTCTTTTTCTGTAGCCGATTGCAATCTTTTAACACTTTTGAAATGTTTTAGTAAAGCCAGCATGGTTTTTTCACCTATACCCGGAATGGTTTCCATAGAGGTTTGCAAAGCCGATTTGCTGCGTTTGTCACGATGGTGCGTAATCCCGAAACGGTGTGCTTCGTTGCGCAAATGTTGAATGATTTTCAGGGTTTCCGACTTTTTATCCAGGTACAACGGTACTGAATCGCCGGGATAAAACAGTTCTTCCAGTCGTTTGGCAATGCCGATAATGGCAATTTTTCCGCGTAAACCCAATTCGTCTAAGCTTTTCAAAGCCGATGACAATTGGCCTTTGCCGCCGTCGATTATGATGAGTTGCGGCAACGGTTGGTTTTCGTCCAATAAGCGTTTGTATCGACGATACACCACTTCTTCCATCGAAGCAAAGTCGTTCGGACCTTCAACGGTTTTGATGTTGAAATGGCGGTAATCTTTCTTGCTCGGTTTCCCGTCTTTAAACACCACGCAAGCCGAAACCGGATTGGTTCCTTGAATGTTCGAGTTGTCAAAACATTCAATGTGACGCGGTTCGGAAGGCAATCGCAGGTCTTTTTGCATTTGCGCCATAATGCGGTTGGTATGTCGTTCGGGATCTACAATTTGCAGCTGCTTTAATTGCTCCAAACGTTGGTATTTGGCGTTGCGTTGCGAGAGTTCGAGGATTTGTTTTTTGTCGCCGAGTTGCGGTACGGTGACTTTTATCTTATCGCCGAAATCGAGCTCGAACGGCAGAATAATTTCTTTAGATGTTAAGTGAAAACGCTCTCGCAATTCAACCACAGCCAATTCCAATAATTCTTCATCGGTTTCGTCGAGTTTCTTTTTAATTTCCATCGTATGCGAGCGGATAATGGCGCCGTGTGCAATTTGAAGGAAGTTTACAAAGGCCATCGATTCATCCGAAACGATAGAAAAAACATCTACATTGGAAATTTTCGGATTTAAAATGGTCGAACGCGATTGGTAGTTTTCGAGCACTTCAATCTTTTCTTTGATTTTTTGAGCGGCTTCAAACTTCATGTCGGCCGCCAATTCCAGCATCAATTTTTTAAAATCGCGCAAGCTGTCTTTAAAATTGCCTTTCAGAATTTCGCGTATAGCATCTACTTGTTTTTGGTAATGTTCCAACGATTCATAGCCTTCACACGGTCCTTTGCAGTTGCCGATATGGTATTCCAAACAAACCTTATATTTCCCCGATTGTATATTGGCATTGGACAAATCGTAATTGCAAGTCCGCAACGGATACAGTGCTGCGATCATATCCAAAATGGTATTAACCGTCTTGAAATTGGTATACGGACCAAAATATTCCGAACCGTCTTTCACCATTCTTCGCGTGGGAAATATTCTGGAGAAAGGTTCTTTTTTGATGCAAATCCACGGATAAGTTTTGTCGTCTTTGAGCAGCACATTATAGCGCGGTTGCAGTTTTTTGATGAGGTTGTTTTCCAACAACAACGCATCGGCTTCAGAAGCGACAACGATGTGTTTGATTTCCACAATTTTCCGAACTAACACATTGGTCTTGGCGTTGTCGTGGATTTTATGGAAATAGGAGGAAACCCTTTTTTTGAGGTTTTTGGCTTTGCCGACGTATAAAATTTTACCGGCTGCGTCGTAATACTGATAGACACCCGGACTGTCGGGCAAGGTTTGCAATTGCAGTTCAATAGAAGGCGTTTCCATAACAACAAAGTTAACGGAAATTGCCTGAAAAGCAAGAACTGTCAAGCCTAACATTTATCATGTTTTTTTCGTGAACGATGCTTTAGCTTTGCCAAAATTTTTAGGATGAAATACTGGAAAAAGCTTACCAACGAGCAAAGAAAAGAGCGCATAACAAAGGCTTTGCAAGACAACGTCAACTTTTCAAAAGACACTTCTTTGGGGTATCCGGCCTCTAAATTAGACAGTAAAGTGTTTAATGACGATGCGCCTTTTTTGAAAGACGCACCCATTTTGCAAACCTATGTAGCCAATCCGAATAATATTGGTTGTCACACTTTTGGGACTTCGGAAAAAGCTTTTAACGGAACTCACGAGATTGAGCGAGAAGTGTTGCAGGTTATAGCCGTGGATATTTTTAAAGCCGAACCGAACGCGTTTGACGGTTATATTTCGCCCGGCGGTACCGAAGCCAATATCCAAGCAATTTGGATGTTCCGCAATTGTTACATGAATAATTATGATGCCAAAGCCGATGAAATAGCGATAGTAGCTTCTGAAGATACCCATTATTCGATTCCGAAAGCTTCGAATTTGCTCCAATTGGATTGGCTCAAAATCCCGGTTGACTTTAATACGCGTGCCATTGATAAAGTTCATTTGGAACAAATAATTCTGAATGCGCAGAACAACGGCAAAAAATACTTCATAGCCGTTTCCAATATGGGAACCACTATGTTTGGATCGGTAGACAATCCGGAAGACTATATTGCTGTTTTTGAAAAACACAATTTGCATTACAAACTGCACATAGACGGAGCGTACGGCGGATTTGTTTATCCGTTCAGCCACCAACAATCGGTTATCAATTTCAGTAATCCGAAAATCAGTTCTATTACCATAGACGCGCACAAAATGCTGCAAGCGCCTTACGGAACGGGAGTTTTTATTTGTCGAAAAGGCTACATCGAAAATGTACTGACCAAAGAAGCCGAATATGTGGAAGGCATGGATTTAACCCTTTGCGGTAGTCGAAGCGGCGCCAATGCCGTGGCGGTTTGGATGATTTTATTTACTTACGGACCGAATGGTTGGTTTGAAAAAGTGAGTGTGTTGCAAATGCGAACCCGGTTTTTGTGCAATCAATTGGATCTGATGAACATACAGTATTTCCGTGAACCGTTTATGAATATCGTCACGATTAAAGCAGAGTATATTCCGTTGGCCATAGCCGAGAAATACGATTTGGTGCCACAGCAACACGATGAAAACAACCAATGGTACAAAATTGTCTTGATGGATCACGTAGAAGTAGAACATTTAACTACTTTTATAGAAGATTTGATGGCAGTTAATTATGTATAAAAAGGACTTACGCAAAAAGTACAAAGCATTACGACAAACACTTTCCGAAGCGCAAATTGAAGATCAAAGTTTAGCAATTGCCAATCGGTTATTGCAATTAGACGTTTGGGACAATATTTATTTTCATTTGTTTTTGACCATTGAAGAGCAAAAAGAAGTAGACACCGAATTTGTTTTGCAAATTTTAGCCGGAAAAGACAAGGAGATTGTCGTGGCCAAAAGCGATTTTGATACTTTGGGAATGACCCATTTTTTGCTGACGGACAATACCAAATTTAAGAAAAACGACTATAATATTTACGAGCCTGTTGATGGGATAGAAGTCCCGCCAACTAAGTTAGATGTGGTGTTTGTGCCTTTATTAGCGTATGATATAAACGGAAATCGAGTAGGTTACGGCAAGGGTTTTTACGATAAATTTTTGTCGCAATGCAAGGAAGACGTTATCAAAGTCGGCTTCTCGTTTTTTGAACCTGAAGAAACTATAACCGATGTATCGCCTAACGATATTCGACTAGATTATTGCGTAACGCCCGAAACTATTCATAAGTTCCCAACGACGTCTTTTTAGCAAAGGCTTTTTTGTTAAAGACAATCAATATCCCGACACCGGTAGAAATCGCCATATCAGCGATATTGAAAATGGCGTTGAAGAATTTAAATGGTTCTCCGCCCCAAATGGGAACCCATTCCGGGAAAGTGCCTTCGTAAATCGGGAAATACAACATGTCAACTACTTTACCGTGAAACCAAGTTCCGTAAGGTTGGTCGGGTGAAAAAGTAGCTATATGGTAACGAGTGCTTTCATCAAAGATAACCCCGTAAAATACCGAGTCGATAATGTTTCCTGCAGCTCCGGCAAAGATAAGTGCGATAGCCACCATTAAGTATCTTGAACTGTGTTTGGTACTGGCGTCATACAACCAATATCCTATTCCAAAAATGGCTAAAATTCGGAAACTGGTCAGGATTAATTTCCCGTATTCACCCGGAATTTTAGTTCCCCAAGCCATTCCCTCGTTTTCGATAAGCAATATTTTAAACCAACCGGTAACGTCAATTTGGCTGGCATCTCCGTAAAAGAAGTTGGTTTTGATGTATATCTTAACAAATTGATCAACCAATAAAACGATGGCAATGATTAGAATAGAGTTTCTTAATGACATTCTTAGGGTTTTAATGCCGCAAAAATAGCAATATTATTACATAAAAAGCAGAATATTTTATTTGTTAGTGAACTCATTCAACACATTTTAGCATAGTCATGAGAAGATTGTTTATTTTTACCCTAAAAAGCAACCTAAACACTATTTTTTCATCCCAAAAATGAAAACCAATACAATAAACCTTATGAGAAAGTTTTACGCCGCCTTGTTTTTTACATTGGCACTATTCACAACGTCTTGTGATCAAGATGATGACAATGCCGGCTTGGCCAAATTTGCGGTACCAACCGTAAAATCTTTAGCCGAAATCAGAAGTAGCGTTTCGGTAACATCAGCCCAACCAACGCAATCTAACGGTAAAATTTATGTCGCCGAAAACTATTTGTTTTACATTGCAAAGGAATCCGGCGTACATGTTTTTGACAATACCAATCCGAGTTCACCACAAAACATCGCCTTCATCAATTTGGCTGGCGTTCACGATATTGCTGTGAAAGGGAATTATTTGTTTGCCGACAATTTTGTGGATTTGTTAGTGTTTGACATCAGCAACATTCAAAATATTTCTTTGGTAAGAACGGTACCGAATTCGATTGCTTTTTTTCCACAATATCCCGAAGAGGCAGAGTATTATGATTATACGGCAGAACCTGGTCAGGATGAAATTATCACCGGATTTACTATTGAAATGAAAGCTGTGCCGCAAGGACAACAG
>Ga0207975_100761_pt1 | contig 13040 bp, 5 predicted proteins | sample LakWasMe91_HOW11_2_FD_183913 | JGI IMG/M metagenome (GOLD analysis project Ga0207975, IMG submission 183913) | Freshwater sediment methanotrophic microbial communities from Lake Washington under simulated oxygen tension - Sediment Metagenome... | ecosystem: Environmental > Aquatic > Freshwater >...
ACCGGCGCCGCCTATGCACAACTCACCGCTGACGCCTATCGGCACCGGCTGGCGTTGCCGGTCCAGAATATAAGTCCGCACCTTGTCGATGGCCCGGCCTATCGGCAGCGTGACGCCGGTGTCAGCCATTGTGCTGCGATAAACGCTGCTCCAAACCGTGCCTTCCGTAGGGCCGTATTCGTTGTAAAACCGGACCTCGGGTAGCTTGCAATGATGCTCTGCGGCGATATCGCCCGGACAGGCCTCCCCTGCGACGATAACCGCTTGCAGGGTATTTAACTTTGGAAGATTCCCGTCATTGACAATGGCCGTATAAAACGAAGGCAGGGCCAATAAATGAGTGACCCGGTGTTGATTAATCAGCCCGGCCAAGGCGGCGGGATCGGTCAAGTCCTCCTGTTGCGGCAGGCATAAACATCCGCCTTGGCTTAGCGTCCAGAATATCCCGGCGACGGAACTGTCGAAGGCAAACGAGGACAGCAGCAAAAAGCATCCCAGCGGTTCGCGGTAATAATTCGTCCTGGCCAGTGTCGAGTGCAACAGATTTCCGTGGCTGACCGCGACGCCTTTAGGCTGCCCGGTGGAACCCGAGGTATAGATGATATAGGCGATATTGCTCGGCACTACCGAGCGGGAAGCTGTGCGCTTTGCGTGGCCTTTGGCTGAATCGTTATCCAGGCAAAGCATCTCGATGGCGCGATGCTGGAACTTGCCGGTCAACGCGCTTTGGGTCAGTAACAACTCGATACCGGCATCGCTTAGCATAAAATCCAGCCGGTCTTCGGGATAGCTCGGGTCCAACGGAACGTATGCCGCCCCGGCCTTGAGCACGGCCAGCAAGCCGACAATCAGTTCTACGGAACGCTCGGCGCAGACGCCAACCCGGCATTCGGGACCGATGCCCAAATCCAGCAGCCGTTCGGCCCATAATTCCGCACGGCTGTTAAGTTCGCCGTAACTGATGCGTTGATCGGCGAAAACCAGCGCCGTTTTATCCGGCGTCAGTTGCGCCTGCTGTTCAAAAAGCCGGTGAATCAATAAACCATCCGTAGGGCGCGCCGCGCGCGCCTTTGGGACCAAGGCGCGCACGGCGCGCCCTACGCCACTCCAGTCGTCAAGCAACTGCCTGGTTTCCGCTTCAGGCAGCAGCGGCAATTGGCTCACCAGCAGTTCGGGGTTGCTGACCGCGCCTGCCAGCAGTATTTGCAAATGCCCGGCCATTCTGGCGATAGTCCCCGCGTCGAATAAATCGGTACTGTATTCGAAACTCCCCAGCAGCTTGCCGTCGCGTTCATCGACAAACAGGCTCAGGTCGAATTGGGCTACCCGGCTATCCATCGTCAGCGGCACGGCCAAGACATCCTGCATCCGAAAATCCGCCATCGGCACATTCTGCACCGCCAGCATCACCTGGAACAAAGGCGCATGACTGGTATTGCGAACCGGATTCAGCGCTTCCAGCAATTGACCGAAGGACAGCCCCTGATGATCCTGATCCTGCAAGGCCTGTCCGCGCAGTTGCAACAGCAGCTCCGAAAACGGCAGATCGGCCTCGACTTGGCAACGCAGCACCAGCGTGTTGACAAAAAAGCCTATCAAAGCCGCCGTCCGGCTTTGGCTGCGCCCGGCCACCGGATAACCGATGCAAATATCCTTGCTGCCGGTATAACGGTACAGCAGCGCGTTGAACGCGGCGGCCATCACCATGAACAGCGTGACCTTGTATTGTTTGCCCAGTTGTTTCAGCGCGCGGCTCAGCTCGGCGGAAAGTTCGAAATAGTGCATGTCGCCGCGGTAGCTGGGCGTCGGCGGTCTCGGCCGGTCGGTCGGCAACGCGAGCAACGGCGGCGCGCCTGTCAGTTTTTGCCGCCAGTAATCCAGATGCTTGGCCCCTTTTTCCTGCTGCCCGCGTTGCCAGACGCAATAATCGCCGTATTGAATCGGCAGCTCCGGCAAGGCCGACGGCTTGCCTTGGCTGTATGCGCCGTACAATGCGGCGACTTCCTGCATCAGCACGCCGACCGACCAGCGGTCCGAGACGATGTGATGCAAAGTCAACAGCAAGATATGCCGACGCTCGCCCAATACGACCAGCAGCGCCCGTAGCGGCGGTTGTTCGGCAAGCAGGAACGGGCGGCGGATAAAAGCGTCGGCGCAGTGTTGGAACTGCGCCATCGCACTATCCTGATTGAAGCCGGCGAGATCCAGGCGGGTCAGCGGCAATCCGCCGCCCGGTTCGACCTGCTGGCCCTCTGCGGTAAACCGGCTGCGCAGGATTTCGTGGCGTCTGACCACCTCGTCCAGACTGTGCTGCAAGGCTTGCGTGTTCAGCAAGCCGTCGAACTGCACGGCACCGGCGACATTGTAGATCGGGTTGTCCGGCTCCAGCTGCGACATGATCCACAAGCGCTCCTGCGAATACGATAGCGGTATCGGTTGGCCGCCGTTGCGTTTACTAATAACGCAGTCGGCCGGGGTATCGGTTTTCCTGAGTCTGGCAATCAGCTGTGTGCGATTAGCTTGCTGTTGTTCGCCTTGTGTTGTTGTGTCGATCATGATTTGTTTACCTTCGTTCCCATGTGCTGCGCTCATCGTTATACACAAGTGTCTGCGAGATACCCTCGTTCCCACGCGCCGCGTGGGAACGCAGTGCAGGACGCGCTGCGTCCCGTATGCGCTAGTTCCCAAGCTCCGGCTTGGGACTTCAGTGTGGGAAGCTCCAGCTTCCCGTCTCGCGAAGCTGGAGCTTCGGCATCCGGGTTCCCAAGCCGGAGCTTGGGAACCCGCGTAATTTTCTATACGTTTGACGGCATTCCCACGCGGCGCGCTCATCGTTATACTCATCTCGAAGTAGGCCGGAATAAGCGGGTTCGAGCGGCAGCGAGAACTGGCGTTTCCGGCAAACACCTCCCGAACTCGCCGGAAACGCCACCTCGCGCCATGCGCTTGGATGGCCTTATTCCGGCCTACATCCGAGCCCGCCATTCCAGCGTTCATACCGAAATGACGCTCTTCGATAGACTTGTGTATAAGGACGAGCGCCAAGTAGGAACGAGAAATGTCTTGTCTTTCGTATCTTTCGTATCTTTCGTGCTTTTCGTGGACAAATCGTCGTTTTTAGAATCAATCGCCCAAATGAATATCATCCTTGCCATACAGCCGCCTGGCATCGGCAAAACCTCTGCTTTGACAGGCCTCCAACACCTTACCGATTTCCCTGATATAGGCGTCATCATCTTCCGGCTCCAAGGCCATGAAATATTGCAGCCAGGGTTCCCGGCCGATCGCATAGATATAAACCCGCTCGGATTGCACCGCGTCCAGCAGGCTCAAAGCCGCATCGGCATCGCTGCCCTTCGAACGTCTCGTCTGGCAATGCTTGCGCTCCGGCAGTTTCGGCAACAGCGGCCCGTATACCCAGGACAACGGCGCGCCTATGCATTCCATGCCCAAGAATACGGTCTGGATAGGGCCGTACTCGGCGCACAGGTTCTCGTACATGCGCCGGTCCAGGCAGTTGGAATCGGCGGCAAATAGCAGGCGCTGCTCACCGGCGCTGATCAGGTAGCCGCTTTTGGCAAACGGCAGGTCGTTATGCTCGCCAAGAAACGGTGCGGCGATGATTGCGCCGCCGGGAAACGCGATCGTATCCAGCGGATCGACTTCGATCACATGGCTAAAACCCAGCTCGCGGGCCAGCAGTTTCATCGAAATGTCGCCGTAGAAAATGCCCGAGCTTTTCGGCACCACCAGACAACCGATTTTGTGCCGAAGGCGCAGCAATGTTTCAAATACGTAGTGATCGTGATGGACATGGGTGATCAGCACATAATCGATATGCGGCGGCAAGTCCTGGAAGCTGTAACGGTCGATGCCGCCCTGGCTGGGCTGCACGGCAATAAACGGGTCGATCAGAATCGCAACGCCGTTATATTCGACCAAGACGCTGGCGTGCCCGAGATAGCGCACCCGTATGCCGCTACCTTGCCAGGCTTCGGCTGTGCTCGGCGGTTGGTCGGTGAGCAGCTCAATCAGCTTTTTGTCGTCACCGGCATCGAGTCCCAACAGCTCGCGTATGTAAGCCAAGGATTGCGGCCGGCTGTCCAGTTTGAACAGTTCGTCGATTTGCGCCTGGGCAAACGGGATAGCCCACTCGATGCTGTCGTGTTCCGGCAATCGCGGCGTGCTCATGTAATAAGGCCGGGCGCGGTCGTGGGTCTGGGTAAACAGGCGCAGCGATTGCAGCTGATTTTTGTAATGCGGGCTTTTGTAGAACAGGCTTTCAATGCAGCGCACGATAGGCCGGTTGTTGTAGTCGTACAGCAATTCGACATAGCCGCGCATCGACTCCGGCAGCATCGCGTAATACGGTTCCAGGCTTTGGCCTGCGGCTTCCCGGTCCAGCAGGTTCTGGAAATCGATCAAATCCTGCGCCATTTGCAGGTTGCCGCCGTGCTCGCTGTCCATCCGTTCCAGCATCTTCGCAACTTCCGCTTTTCGCTCGACCGGAATATTGACAAACGCGCCGCCCAGCAACTTGGGATTGGCGCTGGATTTAACGTGAATCTCGGGGCTTTGCAGATACGAACCCAGGTTTTTCTTCTGGTAGTTCAGCATGTGCAGGCTGTAAGGCACCGGCGAAAAGGTATGCGGCCAAGCCACCCAGTTGTCGACCAGCGCCTCTACTGCTGTCGAGTCGGCCAGGCGGTACAGGGTTTTATCGTTCATGATGTTGTTCTCCGGTTATGTGCTAGTTCCCAAGCTCCAGCTCTCATCGTTATACACAAGTGTCTGCGATAGATCGTCATTCCGGCAGTCTCTTGCCTGGCGTTAGGCGGGAAACATGTCGATAGGCAGACCTCCCAGGTTTTAAAAACCTGGAAGGTCTAACTGGCAGCGTTCTTAACAGGCGGGACGGGGTTTGTAACCCCGTCCCTAACGTTTCTTCAATCTCTAAGCTATGCGGCAACACGTAACAACCGCCAAACGTTTCGAACGGGGCAACATCCCCGTCCGGCTTTGGATGAAGGTTAGGATGAGGGGATCAAATAAAGCTTTTGCCTTATTTATATTCTCCTCACCCCAACCCTCTCCAGCAGGAGAGGGAGCTTTTTTTTTCCAAGCGGGACGGGGTTTGTAACCCCGTCCCTAACGTTTCTTCAATCTCTAAGCTATGCGGCAACACGTAACAGCCGCAAACGTTTCAAACGGGGCAACATGCCCCGTCCGGCTTTGGGAATAAGTCTCGTGCTTTTCGTGGACTAATCGGTTTTCCCCGGTTTATACGCATTGTTCATTCCGCAATCTCAAAGGCCTCCGTCGCCTGATATTCCGCCATCCGGTCGACAAACTTGGCGACGGTCGCGGCCTCGAACAAGATATTGACCGGCACCTCGATATTGAACAGCTCCTGCACTTTTGCGGTCACCTGCACGCCGGACAGGGAATGACCGCCCAGCTCGAAAAAGTCGTCATGAATGCTCAATTGCTGAACGCCCAGCACTTCCCGCCAAATGTCGGCCACCGCTTGTTCCGCCTCGTCGCGCGGCGCAACGTACGACGGGGTGTTGTCGGTTTGGGTTGCCGACTCAGGCAATGCGTTGCGATCCAGTTTGCCGTTGGCGTTCAACGGCATCGCGTCCAGCCATAGCCAGGCCGTGGGCAGCATGTACTCCGGCAAACAGTGTCTGATATGCGCTTTTACATCTTCGGTATCCGTCGTATTCCCGGACTCCCCGACCAGGTAAGCGGTCAGGCGTTTATTGCCCGGCATATCCTCGCAAACGGCTACCGCCGCCGCTTTTATCGACGGATGCCGCAGCAGACAGGCTTCGATTTCGCCCAGCTCTATCCGGTAACCCCTGATTTTGACCTGCTGATCGAGACGGCCTAAAAATTCGATATTGCCGTCGGCCAGATAACGCGCCCGGTCGCCGGTTTTATACAGCCTGCCCCCTGTCGCGCCGAACGGATCGGGGATGAATCTTTCCGCCGTCAGCCCGGTTTGATCGAGATAACCCCGACTGATGCCTTCTCCGCCGACCAGCAATTCCCCGGCGACGCCGACCGGCAGTAGTTGCAGCGCATCGTCCACCACATAGACATGCATATTGCCGATCGGCTTGCCTATCGGCACGTTGGCCTCGCCTTGCGGCTGCGTAACCGCGTAAACGCTGCTCCACACCGTAGCTTCGGTGGGGCCGTATTCATTGAACAACGCCGTCTCCGGCAGGCGTTTGAAATGCAGTTCGGTGAGCGGGTTGGCGCAGGCTTCTCCGGCAACAACAACGGTGTTCAAGGTATTCAGCGCAACCGTCGGCGCATGCTCCAGCAGCAGTTCGTAAAGCGACGGCAACGCCAGCAGATGCGTTACCCGCCGATATTCGATCAGTGCGCCCAGAGCGGCCGGGTCCTTAACCTGGCTCTCCTCCGGCAAACACAAACAGCCGCCCTGGCTTAGCGTCCAGAAAATCCCCGCCACCGAACTGTCGAACGCGAACGACGACAGCAACAGATAACAGCCGACCGGCTCCTGGTAATAGGCATTTCTGGCCCGGGTCGAATGCATCAGGTTGCCGTGGCTGACCACCACGCCTTTAGGCTTGCCGGTCGAACCCGAGGTGTAAATGACATAGGCCGCATGGTCTGCATGCAGCGGTATTTCCGGGTTGTCGCTACTGCAATTGCCGTAAGCGTCAACATCGTCCACGCACAACGTCGCCATCGTGCCGCAGTCGAGACCGGGCAGCAACGCGGTATCGGTCAACAGCCATCTGCAACCGGCATCCTGCATCAAATAAGCTTGCCTATCCTTTGGATACGCGGGGTCGACCGGCACATACACCGCACCGGCTTTGAGTATCGCCAAGATCCCCACCACCAGTTCCGGGCAGCGCGAAATACACAGGGCAACGCGCCTTTCCGGCCCCGCGCCCTGCGCCAGTAGACACTGCGCCAGACGGTTGGCCTGGGCATTCAGTTCGGCATAGCTAAGACGCCGCTGCCGGTAAACCAGCGCGACGGCGTCCGGATGCTGCCGGGCAACGGCTTCGAAAACACGGTGTATCGTGTTGCTGTGCGGATAATCGATACCGGTTGCGTTCCATTCCGCCAACTGTTTGCGCTCGGGCGCTGTCAGCAGCGGCAGTTCCGACAAGCGGCTGTCGGGATTGGCAAGCATGCCGTGCAGCAGGCATTGGAAATGGGCTATAAATCTTAGCACTGTGGTACGGGACAACAGCTCGCTGCGGTACTGGAACGAAGCGGCCAGGCCCTGTTGGGTCTCCGCCATCAGCAAGGCCATATCGAATTGGGCGGCGACCTCCTCCAGCGCATAGCTTTCGGCCGACAAACCGGCCCAATCCAGTGCGATGTTCGGTATGCCCAAGGCCAGTTCGGCGGCGTCGGATGCGCCGCCGCTTTGCAGCACGAACCAGGCGCGGTAAAACGCCGATGTTCCCTGCTCGCGCTCGGGCTGCAACTTTTCCACCAGCAACGAAAACGGATAATGCTGATGCGTTAATGCGCCCAGTACGGTCGCATTGACTTCGGCCAGATAATCGCTAAAGCGCTGCTCGGCAGTGGGGTGCGATCGCAGCGCCACCGGGTTGACGAAATAACCGACGGTATCGGCAAACTCCCGCTTCGGCCTGCCCAGCGTCGGCGAGCCGACGATGATGTCCTGCTGGCCGCTGTAGCGGTAAAGCAGGGTTTTGAACACGGTCAGTAGCAGCGTATACAAGGTCGTGTGCTGCTCGGCAGCCAATTGCTTGAGTTTTTGCAGGGTATCCGGTGCGATAGTCAGCGTTTCCGCTTGTCCCCGGCATGACGACGAACAGGCTGTTTGCCGTTCGCCAGGCAGAGCCAGTTTCGGCAGATCGCCGGACAACTGCCGTTGCCAGTATTGCCAATCCTGTTCGGCGCGCCGGTCGGCCAAATACGCCGATTGCCAGGCGACATAATCGGCATAACTCGCCGCAGGCTCCGGCAAATCCGGAGCCTGCCCGAGATAATGCGTCTTGAATTCTTCCAGCAAAATCGACAACGAGCGGAAATCGACGACGATGTGATGCGCGCAAAATACCAGCACGTGATCGTCGTCGGCACCGCTGAACAGGGCGGCTTTCAGTAACGGACCTTGCTCTAAATCGAACGGTTTGCGCACGAAAGCGGCGATAGCTTCTCTGCGTTGCCGCTCGTCGTAGCAAGTCACGCTCGCCAATCGATACAGGGGCTGAACCTCCGCCAGCGGGATACGCACCGTTTGGGTCTGCCGGTTAAGCCGGAAGCCGCTGCGTAATTGCGCATGGCGTTCGAACAGCGCGGCCAGTGCGCCGTTTAATGCCGACTTATCCAGCTTGCCGCGGACATGCATGGCAACCGGCATGTTATATAGCGAGCTGTCGGTTTCTATACGGTTGACGGTCCACAGCGCCTGCTGCCCGAATGATAACGGCTGCTCATCGTTGTCTTCAACCGCCACCGGGGCGATTTGCGCTTGGCCGGATTTCGCCAACGTTAAAGCCTGTTCGGCGCACCTAGCCAGGGAATGATTGCCGAGCAGCTGCGCCACCGGCAAATCGATAGCCAGTAACTCGTCGATAACGTATTTCAGCTCCACGGCTTTCAGCGAGTCCATGCCAAGACTTGGCAGCGATTGCGCTATATCGACAGTTTCAATCGCCAAGCCGGACAAAGCCGCCGCCTTTTCAACCAGAACTTGCGCCAGTAAACGAGCGCCCTCCGCATCGGCAATCGACAGCAATACCTGCCTCAATAAAGTCGGCTCCACGCTTTGCGTCGGTTTAGCCGTGTCGGGTTCTACGCTACCTCCGCCGTTCAACTCATCAACGGCAACAACCTTAAATTGCTGCTGCTCGAAGGCCTGCCGACAAGCCGAACGCCTGATTTTGCCGCTGCTGGTTTTCAAGATCGCGCCCGGTTTCAACAGCATCACGGTATCGGCTTGTATTCCGCATTCCTCGACCAGCCTGCTGCGTATTGCGGCAAATTCGGCCCGGTAGTCGGCCTGTCTTAAGCGGTTGCGTTTCAGTTCGGCCAACACAACCAGCTTTTCGCCGTCGTTTCCGTTCACCGCAAAGGCGGCCGCACAGCCGGGGTTTAACGCATCGGTCGCCGCTTCGGTTGCATATTCCAGGTCGTGAGGGTAGTAATTGCGGCCGCGGATGATGATCAGGTCTTTCAAGCGTCCTGAAACGAACAATTCGCCGCCCTCGATAAAGCCCAAATCGCCGGTGCGCAGCCAGCGGTGTTGACTGTTTGCATCGCCGATAAACGCCTGCCCGGTGGCCGACGCATTTTGCCAATAACCTTGGCTGATGCTGGGGCCGCCGAGTTGAATCTCGCCGATTTGATCGTCTCTGCACGGCTCGCCGGTTTCGGGATCGACGATACGAATCCGTTGCGCGGCGTCAACATCGATGCCGCCGCAGCCGACCAGCCGGCGGGTCTCGTCATCGCCGCTGGTGGCCGGATGCACCTTGCCTTGTTCCAGACCGGCCTTATAAAAAGCTGCCACCGTAGGCTCGGCATTTTTATCGCCGCCGGTAGCCAGCAAGGTTGCTTCCGCCAAGCCGTAACAGGGATAAAAAGCTTTACGGCTAAATCCGCAGGCTGCGAAAGCGGCAGCAAATCGGTTCATCGTGTCGGGACTAATCGGTTCTGCGCCGTTGAAAGCCAGACGCCAGCTGCCAAGATCCAGCCCCGCTTTTTCATCGCGCGATATTTTCCGTGCGCACAACTCGAACGCAAAATTCGGCCCGCCGCTGGTATGGGCGCGGTAATCGCTGATGGCTTGCAGCCAGCGGACGGGTTTTTCAAGGAACGCCATCGGCGACATTAAAATGGCGCTGGCCCCGCAATACAAAGGCTGCATGACGTTGCCGATCAAGCCCATGTCATGGTACAGAGGCAACCAGCCGACCACCGTCGACTGGGCATTGTGGCCGAAGCGCCGCTTGATCAGCTGCTGATTCGCCATCAAATTGCCGTGGTTGATTATTACGCCCTTGGCGTTGCCGGTGGAACCCGAGGTGTATTGCAAAAAAGCCGGATCATGGTCGTGCAAGGTCGGCAAGCGCCAGGCGCTTGCGTCGACGGCGGCAAGATTGTCGGTAATCAGCCATCGTTTATCTAACAAACCGGCACTGTCGACTGCAAACTGGCGCACCGTATTGGCGACGCTTTGCGTGCTGAGTATCACCGCCGCCTGACTGTCATCGATGATCGCCTGCAACCGCGGCATGTGTCGGCCGTTGCTCGGCGGATACGCGGGTACTGCAATCAGTCCGCCGTAAAGGCAGGCGAAAAACGCCACGATATAGTCCAATTCCGGCGGATACAGCAAAATAGCGCGCTCGCCCTGCAAGCCCAGCGTCTGCAACTGCGCGGCCAGCTGTCTGGCCTGCAAGTCCAGCTCGCCGTAAGTCATCGACTGAATGGGTTGTTCGCCGTTTTCCAGGAACGTATAGGCGGTGCGATGCGTTTGCCGCTCCGCCCGCAACTGCAATAATTCAATCAGGGATGCGGCGTTGCTGAATGATGCATCCTCATCTACGCCGTCAAAACTGTGTTGTTTGTTTAACATATTCGCCCTACTCTCTTTGAATGAGTCGTCTGTTGAATTGCCGCCCTGTAGGCCGTAATAAGCCCGCTTGAGCGGCAGCGAAAACGGGAGGTTCCTGCAAAACACCATCGGGAATCGCCGGAAAAGCCACCTCGCGCTATGCCCTTCGCCAAGCGCAGGACAGCCTTATTCCGGCCTGCGTTGCCGATAATCGGCGGCAAGTTCCAAATCGGTCGGTACATGAAAACCCAGCCGATCCCGGCAATAATTTCGCCAGTCTTCCGAAACCCGGTCAAATACCACATCCTCCCCATGCCACATCGACGCGGTAACGCTAAAATCCTGATGCAGATAGACCACGGCGTCGTTCGCCAGCGTTGGCCGCCAACTGGAAAATTGATCGAACACTTTGGCCGGATAGGCTTTGCAATACGGACGAACAGGTCTTTCCGACCCAATGCCGCTGTCTTGCTCCACCTGTTGCAGCAGGCTTGCAACTTCCACCTGCGCGGCCGCCAAGGCGATTTGATAAGGCGTTCTGAGATCGCGGCCGCTATTGACTGCATTGGCTCCGGCTTTGTGTAAAAGCTGGACAATAGCCAAATAGCCATGACCGGCGGCCCAGTTCAATGCCGTCCAACCGTAATTGTCCTTTTGCTCCAAATCCTCGCCATCATCAATCAAGGCTTGCACCCGATTAATGTCGCCCGCTTTCGCGGCTTCGATCAGCTGCGCTTCATTCATAAATCATTTCCTATAACCAGGTGGAAAACTCAATAATGTTAAAAATACTGAAGAAACTCATGACATCGCCGAACCGGGATTAAATTACCCCAACACAGAGCAGACGACTGGCGGTAATTTTTTCCTCATAGTTGCCTATTCGTGAGCCGATTACAGTTTTTAGGCTTACGCTTTTCTGCCGCGTTCCCGGTTGGAATTTGCAGTGGCGATAATGCCATGTTGCGTCATTTCATCGATAACCTGTCGTACACAGACGTCCAGCGCTGTTGTTCCGGCATCCACGGTGAGTTCGCAATTTTCGGGTATTTCGTAAGGTGAGGTGATGCCGGTAAATTCCGCTAATTGTCCGGCCCGAGCTTTTTTATAAAGGCCTTTTACGTCGCGCGACTCGCAAATTTCGATCGGTGTGTCGCAATAAATTTCGATAAAGTCGCCGCGCTCCACTATGCCGCGCACCCGTTCGCGGTCTGCACGATAGGGCGATATGAAGGCGGTCAGCACAATGACGCCCGCTTCCATAAAAATCTTGGCCATTTCACCGATGCGACGAATGTTTTCCTGGCGGTCTTGCGCCGAAAAGCCCAGGTCGCCGCACAAGCCGTGGCGGACATTGTCGCCATCCAGCACGAAGGTGCGACAGCCCCGATGGTGCAGCGCTTCTTCGACGGCATGAGCCAGTGTCGATTTGCCCGACCCGGATAATCCGGTGAACCATAAGATCGCGCCGCGATGGCCGTTTTGCGTTTCACGCCGGGCGCGGGTTACGGTGGCGCGGTGCCAGACGACGTTGGTTGAGACCGATAGTTGCGCATTCATATCAACAATTGTCCGGCTTGCCGCCGATTAGCGTCGCCGGTTTTCGCCGCTTCGATACGTTGTGATTCATTCATAACCGTCCCCAATATATTTGAAAACTCAATACCCGTTCGGAACTAAATTGCTCCAACACAGGGTGGACGATTGATTGTGATTTTTCCCTCACCACTGTTTTCCAGGTAATCGATCCGGCTTGGTCATGGAAAAATCGGCTGGTGGAAGCAGGCATCAAATCACCCGACCGGTATCACGAAAAAGAATTTCGGATGGCACACACAACGTTATACCATAGCGATTAATGGTTACTGCACCGGAGCATCCGCCTTGAAAAAACTTTTAGCCTTGATTTTCGTAACCCTGCTTGGCAGCGGTGCTGTTGCCGCGGAAGCAGTTATCGAAGTAATTCCCTTAACCAATCGGCCGGCGTTCGAGATAGTGCCGTTACTCGCGCCATTGCTTGGGGATACCGCCCAACTGGTCGATAACTGCTCCAATCTACTGGTCAAAACTACGCCCGACAAGCTGGCTGAAATCAAGGCCATCATCAATCAACTGGATGTGCGCCAAAGCAATCTGCTCATCACCGTCATTCAGAGCAGGCAGACTACCGCCGATGAACTTAACGCGGCCGCCAGGGCTCAACTGAATATCCCGGTCAATGACCCATCAAGATCCGGCGGCAGGATCATCGGTCATTTGTATCAGACTCAAGATAAAGGCGCCGACGAAAACACCCAGACCGTTCGAACCATGGAAGGCGTCCCGGCCCAGATTAAAGCGGGCAATGTTTACCCGAGACAAAATTTTTCCGGTTACGGTTACCCCACGACGACCGAATATACTGAAGCGACCACCGGTTTTGCGGTAATACCCAGACTGGCCGGACAACAAGTCA
>Ga0207975_100770_pt1 | contig 12938 bp, 10 predicted proteins | sample LakWasMe91_HOW11_2_FD_183913 | JGI IMG/M metagenome (GOLD analysis project Ga0207975, IMG submission 183913) | Freshwater sediment methanotrophic microbial communities from Lake Washington under simulated oxygen tension - Sediment Metagenome... | ecosystem: Environmental > Aquatic > Freshwater >...
CTGGCATTGGTTGGGCTGGCTAGGCATGACGTTTTTCTGGCTGATTCCGATATTGTTGATGCTGGCGGTGTTGAAGTATCTGATGGGTGGCCGTAGTTCAAAAGCCTCGGATGATGACAAAATGCTTGACGCGCTGGCCGTCCTGGAAGAAAAATATGCTCGGGGAGAAATTAATCGCGACGAGTACTTACAAAAACGCGAAGATTTAAAGCGGAGTTGAAGGGCTTGATCAACACGAGTTCTTTGTTTGACTCAAACATCAAAAAAGACAAAATGAAGAAAATTCTATTGCTTGCAATGTTGACTATTGAATTTCAATGCCAACTTTTATGGACGGTGTAGACTGTTTATGGTCTCGACTTGCCCTATGGTACTTAAATTTGCTTGCTTCAAAGCAGTTAGTGATACCCAATTAAACTGAGTTGCCATAAAACAGAGGGTAGTAAATGGGAATTTTAGTCAAAAGCAGCCCCTCGTGGTTTGTTACTGCCATAAAATTAATCCATAGTAATTGAGAATCACTCTCATTCCGTATATACTGAAGTTAATGATTAAATTATTTTTAAAACTCTTGATTGTAATATTCCTGATGGAGTCTACTTGGGCAGTAGCAGCACAATATTGTCCACATGAGCTTGGATTGAAGGTTAGCCATTTAGGTCACCATTCATCCAAGCATGTAAGTAGCGATAAAAATCAACCAGAGTTGCCCACCATTGGCGCGGATCATTCAAAACCAGATACGGATAATGATTGCCCATATTGTCATCTAGGATCGATGAAATCCATGGTTTCAATATTGCTACTTCCCTTGGCTGAGACAGGGAACCCGACCATCGCTACCAATGCCAATTCATATCCTGACGTGATTCCACGTATTCTAGAACGCCCCAACTGGCTTTTCGCTGCTTATTCAGCGGGACGTCAAACCTCGTAATTTTTCTAGCGTTAAGATTAAGTACTTCGTCTCGCTGAATTCATCCGTTTATTTAGGAGAATTCAATGCGTCTGTTATTTATATTTACCATTTTGCTAATTACATTCACTTCAGTGGTCAAAGCTGATGAGAACACTTTTAACCTTACTTCAAGCGAGCCTGCAGGGAGCATCACGTTGTCTGATGCCCTTGATTTAGCGCTAAGCGCAAATCCTGATCTTTCAGTCGTTACAAGGGAGCGAGAAGCTATCAATGGTGTTCGCTTGCAAGCGGCTGCTAGACCTAATCCAACAATCTCAACATTGATGGAAGATACAAGAAACTCGACTCGGCAGACCACTATTCTGTTTGATCAACCTATAGAGCTGGGTAATAAGCGTGACAATCGAATCAAGTCAGCAGATATTCGATATGAAGCGGTTAATGCAGATATTGCGATAAAAAAATCTGAAATCTATGGCAACGTGCTATCTGCCTTTTATGATGTATTGGCTGCCCAAGAGAGGTTAAATCTAGCTAAATCCTCATTGGAAGTTGCAAAGCAAGCTAGAGAAGCTGCTTCAAAAAAAGTACTGGCCGGTAAAATATCTCCTGTAGAAGAAACCAAATCTAAGGTTGCGGAGTCCGGTATCAGAATTGAAGCTAATCAAGCAACAAGTACGCTCAATACTGCACGTAAGCGCTTGGCATCCATGTGGGGTAGTACTTACCCAAAATTTCAGAAAGTGGAAGGCCAAATAGAAAACATCCATGAAGTACCTCCGCTGCCAGAGCTTTCAGCCATGCTGGATAACGCACCTGCTATCCAGCGCGCAAAATTGGAAATCGACGTCCGTCAAGCACAAGTAAGCATTGAGAACACAAAACGTACCCCAGATTTAACACTTAGTGTCGGGGCAAAACGCAATGAAGAGCTAGGACTCAATCAAGCAGTGTTAGGGTTTTCGATACCAATTCCGATTTTTGACCGCAACCAAGGCAATTTGCAAGAAGCCGTAAGCCGAACAGATAAGGCCCGAGATGAATTTGCAGCCTTCAAAATTCAGCTCGAAACACAACTGGGTAGCGCTTATGAGCGGCTAAGTGTAGCTCGTCAATCTGTTGAGACATTACATAATGAGATTTTGCCGGGAGCGCAAAGTGCCTTTGATGCTGCTGCAAAAGGTTTCGAGTTTGGCAAATTTAACTTTTTAGATGTTTTAGATGCACAGCGAACTTTGGTTCAAGCTAAGTCACAGTACATCAATGCACTACAAGAAGCTCATCAGGCATCCGCAGAGATTAAGCGCATCCTAGGTGATGCTATGCCTGAAGCTGCTGCGAAGCCATAGGAGACTAATATGACAAAATTCTTAAAAATAAAAGATGTATTTTCAAGCAAACAATCGTTATTAATTATTATCGTTATCCTGATCGGCATCATCTTGGGAAACTGGATTCTACAATCCAATAAACCAAAATCCGGTGAAGAAGAAAGTGCTGAACAATCGACTACACAAGAAGAACTTGAAGGTCACCAGCATGAGGAACAAGCAAAAGAGTTTCCTAAGGGGCCTCATGCAGGCAAAATTTTTACCCAAAATGGCTACGGCCTTGAAGTCGTAATTAACAATCAAAATTCCAAACCTGAGTTCAGAGTCTATACCTATGATAATGGAAAACTATTTGACCCTGCGAAATCTAATGTAACCCTTACTATAAATAGATTGGGAGGTAGTCCAGAGAAATTCAGTTTTGTAAAAGAAACTGAGTATCTCAAAGGCAACAAGGCAGTTGAAGAGCCTCATTCATTCAAGGTCAATATTGACTCAGAACATGACGGTAAGCACTATCAATTTGCTTACGAACAGGTTGAGGGCCGAGTGACCATGACAGATCGTCAGTTGACTTTGAATGGCGTTGAAATACTCACAGCTGGACCAGCGCGTATTAAAACATCCTTGAATCTAATGGGTGAAATCAAACTTAATGCAGATAAGAGTGTGGCGGTAGTACCCCAATTGAATGGTATTGTTGAATCAGTTCTGGTAAGCGCAGGTGATAAAGTGCATAAAGGCCAGTTACTTGCCGTTGCTTCAAGTCAGGGAATGGCGGATCAGCGGAGTGAACTTATGGCTGCACAAAAACGGCTAGACCTTGCTAGAGTTACCTATGCACGTGAAAAAAAACTGTGGGAAGAGAAAATCTCTGCAGAGCAGGATTATTTACAGGCAAAACAGGATTTGCAAGAAACGGAAATTAGTCTGCAAAGAACGATGCAAAAGCTGCAATCTATAGGAGCTAATGTAGGCTCTAGTACGAATCTAACTCGCTACGAAATCAAATCGCCCATTGATGGCGTTGTCACAGACAAACGCATCTCAGCAGGACAGGTATTGAATGGAGGTGAAAGTATCTTTGTTGTAGCGGACCTTACTACGGTATGGGCAGAGATGATAATTTATGCCAAGGATGTAAACGCTGTCAAAGTCGGTCAAAAAGTGACAATCAAATCGACAGCTTTCGAAGCTCAGACGATTGGAACAGTTGCTTATGTAGGTGCATTGGTGGGCGAACAATCTCGCACTGCAATGGCACGGGTGGTTTTGAAAAACGCGGATAAAGTATGGCTTCCTGGCCTCCCCGTAAATATCCAATTGGAAGCTGATGAAGTTGATGTGCCGCTGGCGGTATCAGTAGAAGGATTGCAGACAATTGATGAAGAGAAAGTCGTCTTTGGTCGTTATGGTGAATTTTTTGAAGTTCGTCCATTGATTCTGGGTCGAGGAGATGAGAAATACGTCGAGGTTCTAAGCGGACTGAATGCAGGCGAAAAATACGCTGCCCAAAATAGCTATCTGGTTAAAGCCGAGCTTGGTAAAGCCAGCGCTAGCCATGATGATTAAGGAGACCAGCTATGTTCGATAAACTCATCCGGTTCTCTGTCAATCAACGATGGCTCATCATGCTATTGGCCTTGGGTATCGCTGCCCTAGGAGTCTTCAATTACCTGAAATTGCCGATAGATGCAGTTCCAGATATCACTAATGTACAAGTACAGATCAATACTGTTGCTCCAGGTTATTCACCCTTGGAAGCCGAGCAACGTATTACATATCCCGTTGAAACTGCAATGTCAGGGTTGCCTGGACTAGAGGAGACCCGTTCCATTTCTCGATACGGCTTATCCCAAGTAACGGTAGTGTTTAAGGAACATACCGATATCTACTTCGCAAGACAATTAGTCAATGAGCGGATTAGTCAGGCTAAGGAGAAGCTGCCTTCAGGGATAATCCCTGAAATGGGACCCACCTCGACTGGTCTTGGTGAAATATATATGTGGACTGTAGAAGCAAAAGAAGGCGCATTGAAAGCAGATGGTTCCCCCTATAGCCCTACAGATTTGCGTGAGATTCAAGACTGGATAATCAAACCACAGTTACGTAATGTTGCTGGCGTTAATGAGATCAATACCATTGGTGGTTACGCTAAGCAATACCAAGTGTCTCCATATCCTGATCGATTAGTAGCACATGGCCTCGCATTAAAAGATGTCGTTGAAGCATTGGAAAATAACAATGCCAACATGGGGGCTGGGTATATAGAAAAGTCAGGCGAACAATACTTGATAAGGGTGCCGGGTCAATTATCCACGATGGGTGATATTAATAACGTCGTAGTCTCAACTAAGCAAGGTGTTCCTGTAAGGATTAAAGATGTTGCTGAGGTTCAGCTTGGCAAAGAGTTAAGAAGTGGTGCTGCCAGCGAAAACGGTGAAGAAGTAGTGGTTGGCACTGTTTTTATGTTGATTGGTGAAAATAGCCGGACGGTCTCAGCTGCAGTTGACAAAAGAATTGCTGAAATTAACAAAACGTTACCAACCGGCGTTGTTGCTAAAACTGTCTATGACCGTACCATCCTAATCGATAAGGCCATCAATACAGTGAAAAAGAATCTGTCAGAAGGCGCATTATTGGTTGTAGCTGTGCTGTTCTTATTCTTGGGGAATATTCGTGCTGCCGTAATCACAATGCTCATTATTCCATTGGCAATGTTGTTTACTTTTACTGGCATGGTCACAGGTAAAGTCAGTGCAAACCTTATGAGTTTAGGTGCCTTGGACTTCGGTATTATTATTGACGGAGCAGTAGTGATCGTCGAGAACTGTATGCGTAGACTTGCACATTCTCAGAAAATGTTAGGCCGCACCTTGAGTCGTGAAGAGCGTTTTCAGGAAGTATTCGCTGCTGCAAGGGAAGCTAGACGACCTTTGATTTATGGACAAATCATCATCATGGTGGTTTATTTACCGATATTTGCCTTAGCTGGTGTTGAAGGCAAGATGTTCCATCCCATGGCCTTTACTGTAGTCATTGCCCTATTAGGTGCCATGTTGCTGTCAGTCACTTTCATTCCGGCGGCAATTGCGATCTTCATCACTGGTGCTGTGACCGAGAAAGAGAATGTATTCATCGCATGGGCTAAACGTGCTTATGAGCCAATTTTCCATTGGTCTATGGGCAATAAAGCTTTAGTGCTTACTGTTACACTGGTATCAATCATTTTGAGTGGGCTAATGGTGAGCCGCATGGGCAGTGAGTTTATGCCCAATCTCAATGAAGGCGATATCTTGATACAGCCTATTCGTATTCCTGGAACTAGTTTGTCTCAGTCTTTATCGATGCAACGTGAGATTGAGCATACTGTTATGCAGTTTCCACAAGTAGAAAGAATATTTTCTAAACTAGGAACAGCTGAGATTGCTAGCGACCCAATGCCTCCGAACATAGCAGACAATTACATCATGCTTAAACCAAAATCGGAATGGCCTGATCCAAATCTAAGCAAAAATGAATTAATTGCAAAAATAAAGCATGCTGTCGAGGCGGTTCCTGGTAATAACTACGAAATCACTCAACCAATTCAAATGCGCTTTAATGAATTGATATCTGGGGTGCGGAGTGATGTAGGGGTTAAGATATTTGGTGATGACATGGACACCTTGAGTCGCACCGCCGAAAAAATATCCGCGACATTGAGCAAAATACCTGGTGGCGAAGATGTAAAGGTAGAACAAACCACGGGTTTGCCAATTCTCACGGTGAATATTGATCGCGAAAAGATTGCGCGCCTTGGCGTTAATATTGCAGAAGTACAAGAAGCAATTACCATTGCAATTAATGGCAAGCAGGCCGGTACTTTATTTCAAGGTGACCGTAGGTTCGATATCGTTGTTCGGCTACCAGAAAATCTCAGGGTTGATATTGCTGCTTTAAAGCAGATACCCATACGGCTACCCTCTACTAGCGATAATGCTAAAGCCAACTATTTACAATTAGGGGAAGTCGCAACACTTGATTTAGCACCTGGTCCCAACCAGTTCAGTCGTGAAAATGGAAAACGTCGCGTTGTCGTCACCGCAAATGTACGTGATCGCGACATAGGTTCTTTCGTAGCTGAAGCACAGAAACGTATCGAGCAGGAAGTCAAAATACCTTCTGGGTATTGGCTGACTTGGGGTGGCACTTTTGAGCAATTGCAATCAGCCACTGCACGATTGGAAATAGTCATTCCATTGGCATTATTACTCGTGTTGATATTGTTATATGCAATGTTTGGCAACATCCGGGATGGACTTGTCGTATTTACTGGAATCCCATTCGCACTCACTGGAGGTGTACTGGCCTTATGGCTGCGAGGTATTCCACTCTCTATATCTGCAGGTATTGGCTTTATCGCTTTGTCCGGGGTGGCAGTATTGAATGGTTTAGTACTGATCAGCTTTATCAAAGCACTTCGTGATGATGGAAAGCCTTTGTTGGAGGCAATTCAAGAAGCTGCTCTGACTCGGTTACGTCCTATCTTAATGACTGCTCTAGTAGCTTCATTTGGGTTTATACCTATGGCAATCGCCACAGGAACCGGGGCTGAAGTTCAGCGCCCTTTAGCTACAGTCGTGATAGGTGGGATATTGTCGTCGACCTTGCTGACGTTACTCGTATTGCCTTTGCTATATCAGCTTGTTTATAGGAAAAGATAAATAATGTTAGAATGGACTTCACACCGATTTTTTAGACGATTTTCAAGTTTTTATTTGCAGTTGTTCAAACCGTATAGGGCCATCTTTAAACTTACATGGATTTTTTGTTTTTTTACACTGATTGGAGCTAGAGCATGAATAAGAAGACACTGTTTAGTCTCATTTTTCTAACATTCCCTCTATGTACACTTGCAGATTCTGGAGCTGACTATGAAAATATGAATGATGCAATGATGCATGAAAAACATCATGAGCCGCTTCATATACACAATGAATCCGCACACGAAAAAGGTTCGGTTGACTTTGCGGCAGCTGATAAGAACAACGATGGAAAGTTAACAAAAAAAGAAGCAAAAACTTTATCTAATGTCAGTAAAAATTTTGATCAGATAGATACAGATAAGGATGGTACTGTAGATATTGATGAAGTTCATATTTACATGAGTAATCAAAACAGGTAACAATATTTACCTTTGTTTTGTATTTGCATGATGGCTGCCAATATGGTTGCGAACCCAGTATTTTCTGAGCTCCTCCAAAAGTACCATGGCGCCAGCAAATGGCAATATATAGAGCCAGGTTTGCCAATCCAGTGGCGCAGTAGCAAACAGATTATTTCCAAATGATGAGTAATTAATAATGGCGAAAATGGCTATTTCCATGCCGATGCCGAATATAAACAAATTGTTGGAAAATGGATTAATTTTAAAGATACCGATGCGTTGCGTTTCAGCATAAAAAATGTTGGTTAGTCATTAGAACGCTTTAACGCAGCGGCGTTTCAGGTGTGATATCTAACAACTGAGAGGACGCAATCAGGGCAGCTTTAATAAGGAGCTGCTCTGGGATCACCTCGAATGTCGCTCCCTCTACTTTTACCGTTCGACAATCTGAAATGCCACAAACAGAACAGCAACGACTACTTCCGACTGTCGCACCAAGCCACTCCTCCATTGGTCTTCCCGCAATCCATATGCGGTTGGACTCAGAGGGAGCCGCCTTGAATGATTTTTCATCTATCTCTCGTATCTCAAGGCTTGGCTCGATGTCCAAAGGGCGGAGAGTCTCCTTGAGCTTACTGACAGCTCGTTGTATCTCCTGATATGTGGCATAGCAGCGATCGCAAGTCTTGCCATCTTGACTCACGAGCCTCTGCCATATAATCGGTAGCGATTTCATGGTGATACCCCTTTTCTAGGTTGTCTATTATCGGTGCGCAAGGCCATGGTTAAGACATCTAACAGTTAATGTAGAGACACATGCGTTCCTATATTAACATTGACGCAACATTAAGTCTGCTTAGCTTAGCTTGAGATGTCTGGCTTACTTGAGTCGCGGAAAGAATGCTGGTGTGTTGGCAGCATATTTAGAATACTCCTCTGCAAATTCAGCGTAAGCTTCTTTCTCTTCGATTCTGGCTAACCTGACGTACATGTAAGTCAAAATCGGGAACATGATCAATGTCACTATCGTTGGCCATTGCAGTAAGAATCCAAACATGATCATCACGAACGCTGCATATTGTGGATGCCGAATGCGTGCGTATGATCCAGTCGTTGCCAGCGTGTGCTTGCGTTGAGCACTATACAACACACGCCAAGCACCAGAGAGCAAGAAGAAGCCGGCAATAATCAGAGCATTACTAATTATATGAAATGGGCCAAAGTGCGGATTGCCGCCCCAGCCAAAAAGATCTTCCAGTAAATGGCCTGCATTATGTGAATATGGGTCGATTCCCGGAATATGTCTTGTAAGCCAGCCAGACAAAAGATAGATCGTCAGCGGGAAACCGTACATCTCAACAAACAACGCTACCAGGAATGCTGAAAACGCACTGAATGTTCGCCAGTCACGCTTACTCTGCGGTTTGGCAAAACTAAAAGCGAAGATGATGAATACTAGAGAGTTGATGATGACAAGCGGCCACAAGCCATAATCAGAAGATGGTGCATTCATTTTCGTTCTCCCTCTTTTGTTTCATGATGATTGTGACCACCATGCCTATGATGCATGAATAAATGCATCAAAGGGCATGCAAGCAAAATCAGGTAAGGCAGAAAACTAAGAACATGGGCGCGGTGTTCTGTAAAGAGAAGTAATCCGACAAATATCAGAAAACCATAGAATACCCATTGCCCTCTGGAAAGATGTTTCATTTCATGTTCGTCGTTCATGATGCTACCCCTTAATAAAGTTAGGTGTAATAGTTGTTAGTTACGTAAGGTTGCCAATCCCCACAATACGATGCTTGGACATACAAGCATCAGTGCGCCGACAAATGATGTCCATAAAGTAAAACCCCACATATAGAACACCAGCGTTGCTAATATTAATCCTAATGTGGGACATATCCACACCCATCGGCTGAGGGTATTATTCGCAAAGATTGGCAGGAAGCCTGGCACTCGAACCATGTAATCGCTATATTTTGGCATCCGCTGCAACAAATCAATTTCTTCCAATCTAGCCATCACAGTAAAAAATATGATGGAAAGGATAGATGCCAATAACCATGGTGCGGTTAAGTGCGCTAATACAAGCCCAAAGAAAACAATCAGGCCGCCGGCGTATATAGGATGCCGGATATAGGCGTAAAGCCCATTATCCATCAGTGAATCATTCATAGAAGGCATATGTGTACGCCATCCAAGCTGCAAATGCCCCGCAATAACTGGAACGGTGCCAGTGATTACCAGAAGCCAGCCTAATCCTTGCCCTATAGCACCCAAATTGAATATCAAGGTTGAAGTTTCACACCAGGCAAGTACAAGGCCGTAACCGCAGAGTGGTATACCTAACATATTACGCAGCAGGCTGGTCACCAGCCGACCACCATTTACACCCCACGAACGAGAAAAAGCAGCTGTAAACGCGCTTGAGCCGGCGAATACAAAGCCCATTAGAAGTGGAATCAAAAAATAGTACATTTCAGCCTCCTTGCGTGATGTAAGCCGAATCAACAACATCCATGACCAGGTTTGTTATTTGATTTGACAGCAAATTGTTCTGGAGATGCCTCGAATCGATCACGGTTTTCACGCGTGGCAAAGTAGTAGGTTCTGCCCTGATACACCGAGGTTAGGGCAGCCTCAGGATTCACGCTATCTCCACCCACAGGGTCAATATTCGATTCGGATTGTGGTTGTCCAGCACCCTCACTATTGTCACCATGGTTATGCCTTCTAGTACCAGAGCCACAACCCATGCCGCCACGGCGCATCATAAAGATTACACCGATCACCAGAAGTACACTTATCCAGTTTTGTTCAAGCCATGCCATGATTATCTCCTCATCATTTACTGTAAACGGTAGTCGAATAATGCTTCGAGGGCTTCAGTTTTTTGCTTACCTAAACCCTTCGTTTTCAAAGCTTGGCTCGTTTAAGCAACGCCGAATTCACAATCACTGACAGTGAACTCAACGCCATTGCCGCTGCCGCGATAATGGGGTTAAGAAAGCCGAATGCCGCAATTGGCACACCAATAGCGTTATAGATAAACGCCCAAAACAAGTTCTGTTTAATCTTGCGCATGGTGGCGCGTGACAGACGTATGCTCGCCACTACGTCGCGCACATCATTCTTGATGAGAACAATGCCGCCGGTTTCCTTAGCTACATCAGATCCGGAGCCTAGGGCGATACCGATCTCTGCAACCGCCAGCGCTGGCGCGTCATTGACGCCATCTCCCACCATGGCGACTGATTTACCTTGTTTCTGTAAATCCTGTATGACTTTCGCCTTATCTGAGGGTAACACTTCGGCAATGACGCGCTTAATACCTAGTTCTTTGGCAATGGCTTCGGCGGTGCGACGATTGTCACCAGTCAGCATGATGACTTCCACATTCTCTTTCATGAGCTCAGCGATAGCGTCTTTGGCTTCAGGCTTGAGCGTATCGGCCACAGCTAAAACACCGGCGAGGCCTCCATCAAGACCTACCAGCATCGCTGTCTTCCCTTGGGCTTCCAGCTTTGCCATGATTTCTTCCGCTGGCTTGGTGTCAATGCCTTCGCGCTCGAATAGCCGACGGTTGCCGAGAAGCGTGACCTTGCCATCAACGTTGCCGCGGATGCCATGACCGGGAATGGATTCGAAGTTTTCCACCTTAGGTAACGCGAGTTCGCGGTGTTGCGCAGCACGTACGATTGCTTCGCCGAGCGGATGCTCCGAACCGACCTCCACTGCGGCAGCGGCACGCAGAATGTCTGCCTCCGGATGACTGCCAATAGCAATGATGTCAGTGATGTTAGGCTCGCCTCGGGTCAGTGTCCCAGTCTTATCAAATACCACGGTGGTGAGTTTTTCCGCACGCTCCAGTACTTCTGCGCCACGAATCAGGATGCCAGCCTCTGCGCCCTTGCCTACGCCAACCATCAGCGCCGCCGGCGTGGCGATACCAAGAGCGCATGGGCAGGCAATAATTAGTACGGCGATGAAGGCCATCAGGCTCTGTGGAAAATTACCCATCAGCCACCAACCTACAAAAGCGGTAAATGCGACCAGTACCACTGTGGGAACAAAATAACTGGCCACTTGGTCGGCGAGGCGCTGGATAGGGGCGCTGGAAGCCTGCGCTTCTTCTACCAGTTTAATGATTTGTGCGAGCGCGGTTTCCGCGCCGACACGCGTCGTCTTAAAGCGGAACAGACCGGTACGATTGATTGTTCCGCCGATTACTGCACTGCCTGATGATTTTTCTACTGGCATGGATTCGCCGGTAAGCATAGCCTCATCCACTGAGGAGCGCCCTTCAAATACTACGCCATCGGCTGGAACCTTCTCGCCAGGGCGCACTACGATAATCTCATCCAGCATCACACTTTCAGCTGGTACTTCCATCTCCTGACCATCGCGGATGACATGTGCGGTTGCGGGTTTGAGATCCAGAAGTTTACGCACCGCTGCCGATGAACGTTTTTTGATAATTTCCTCCATGTACTTGCCGAGCAGCACGAAGGCAATGATGACTGCCGACACTTCAAAGTAAGATTGCCGCTGATCTACCGCCACTGGCAACACATTAGGGAAGAATACTACCGCGACGCTATAGAAGTACGCGACCGAGGTGCCAAGCGCAATCAGGAAATCCATATTGATGTTGCGTGCACGAACTGCGTTCCATGCTCCCTTGTAGAAGCCCCAGCCACCGATAAATTGCACTGGTGTGACCAGTATCATCATCCATATCCCCCAGGTAAACCACGGCAGCGCGTCAACCGGTACCCAACTCAAGGTCATCGCGCCACCGGCGAGCCCGAGAAATACCGCAGCACGCATGACAGCCAGCACCAGTACTCCGGACATTGCGATCATGACTCGGGTACGCATGGATTTCAGTTCCTGCTCCGGTGACTCAAAGGTGCGCTGGCAACCTACGCTGCAAAAATAGTAGGCTCTTCCGCCACGTTCAGTTTTCAGCGCTGTGGATTTTTCTACCATCATGCCGCAGATGGGGTCTTTTGCTTTTTCTCCAGCTGCTGTTGATGTTTTTGCCTCGGCCATGCCGTGGCCATGGTGTTGCGTATGATCATGGGTTTGAACTGCCTTGCTAATCCCTGCGTACTTGGCTGGATTAGCCTCGAACTCATGCTGGCATTTGGGTGAGCAGAAATAATATGTCGTCCCCGAATATACAGCATTGGCTGCTGCTGACTTTTCTTCTACGTTCATTCCACATACTGGATCAATTACCATGATAGTTCCCTTCAAAAATTGCTAACGGCATTTTGGGCAGAATCCTACTAAGTTATAAAATAAGGCGAACAGCACACCGATCAGAAATCCTGTCAGTGTTACATTGAATATGCCATCAGCAATTCCCTCAAAGGTTAATTGAGTCTTGCTGAGGAGAATATTCAGATTAAAGCCATGTGCCCAGGAGCTAACAAAACTGACCGTTGCAGCTGGATACATATAAACTGCGATTGCACATATCAAATTGATCATCGCCGCTGTTAATGCAGTCGCGCTACCAACTCGC
>Ga0207975_100771_pt1 | contig 12914 bp, 9 predicted proteins | sample LakWasMe91_HOW11_2_FD_183913 | JGI IMG/M metagenome (GOLD analysis project Ga0207975, IMG submission 183913) | Freshwater sediment methanotrophic microbial communities from Lake Washington under simulated oxygen tension - Sediment Metagenome... | ecosystem: Environmental > Aquatic > Freshwater >...
TCGGCGGATAATAATAAGGGTAATAAAAAGGATCGCGGTAATAAGGATAAGGGTAAAGCGGTGCGCCGAAATAAAAGCCAAAACTGGAATGGCCGTGGTGGCCTCCATCACGCGCCCAACCGACCCCACTATACAAGCTGCAAATCATCAGTAGTATTGTTGGTAGCATCGTGTGTGTTTTCATTATTTACTCCTTTCAAAAACAGTAGCCGTTTAACAGAGTCTGCGGATAGAAGCGCCTTATGAATTTAAGTTTTTATTTGTCGGTCGATTATTGTCAAAACATACCGATTTAGTGAAAGTCGCCGCCTACATCGAAGTGTAGTGACGAAGAGAGTTTTGTTTTACTCCATCTTGTTCGTTGTCGTCAAATTTGCTTGCTGTTTTCTACGTGGCGCGAAAGCCTTCCGTGAAACTGAAATCGCCCCGAGTCGCTAATCAGCGAGTACTATGCATTAGCGTACAGACATTGATAGAATCGTAAGCTATCTGATCCGTCATTTATAATATTTCAATGCACCACGCTTTTTTAAGGCTACGCTGGAGATTAAATGATTCGATATAGGACTGATTCACTCTGGGGTGCGATGCTTTACGATCATCATTGCGCGTCCTCTCTAAAGTTCGCCCGACTATGAAAGTGCGTGTTTTGCTCGCAAGCTGCTTGCTGTCATGGCCCTTTGCCGCTGCTTCGGGGCAGGACGGAATGTTGGACGATCCTTTCTCCACGACTCGGCAAGTGAGCCAAAGCCCCGGAAAAAACCACTTGGCGCTTGAAGATCCCTGCCGCCTGAACAAAGATACCGATCATGCCTGGACGATGGTGGATGTGATCGACCAAGCGCTTTGCAGCAACCCGCAAACCCGTCAAGCCTGGGCCAATGCCCGCTTCCAGGCGGGACAGGTCGGGATCGCTAAATCAGCCTATTTACCGACCGTCACACTGAACACCTCAGTCTCGCGCAGCATGAATTCCGCCAGCAGCAGTTTGCAGATAACCAGCATCAGCAGCGGCGGAGGCGCTTCTTCGCAGCCGATCAATCGTTTCACCCCGGTCGTCAGCCTGAATTATCTGCTTTATAACTTCGGGGGACGCGAAGCGCAGCTTGAAAGCGCCCAAAAAACCCTGGAAGCTTCGAATTGGACTCATGATGCAACGCTGCAAACCGTGATGTTTGCAGCGATTCAGGCCTATTATCAAGTTTTTGCGACGCAAGCTGCCGCAGAAGCCGCATTGGTCTCGGAGAAAGCCGGCAATGAAGCGCTCAATGCGGCTCAAAAGCGCTATGAAATCGGCGCGGCGGCTTTGGCCGATGCGCTACAGGCGAAGACAGCATTCGCTCAGGCCAAGCTTAATCGTCAAAAGACCGAGGGCGATGCCAGAGTTGCGGTCGGAAGCTTGGCCAATGCGCTGGGGCTCGAAGCCGACTATCGTTTGAATATCGCGGCTCCGTTCTTGCCAAAGCCGGATGCCGAACAGGACACTCTGGTGCATGGTTTGATCGAAGAGGCCAAGACCCTGCGCCCCGATCTGGCCGCCGCCGAAGCCACGGTTAAAGCGGCCGAAGCGAATGTTAAAGCCGCAGAGGCCGGGCATTTGCCGAGCATTTCCTTAATCGGGAATTACGGCTACAACCACACCAGCTTGCCTAGCGATACGCAAAGCTGGACGATGGGTATGCAGATCAGTGTGCCGTTGTTCACCGGCTTTAATACGACTTATCAAATCCGAAGCGCGGAGGAGCAGCTCGAAGTTAAGCGCGCCAATTACGATCAGCTCGAGCAATCGGTGAGCCTGGATGTCTGGCGAGCCTACCAGCTGTTAAATACCGCTCACGAGAGTTTCAAAAGCAGTGAAGATTTGGTAGCGAGCGCGTTTCAATCCGAAAGGGTGGCGATGGGGCGCTACAAAGCCGGGGCCGGTAATATTATCGATCTTTTGAATGCGCAATCCAGTCATGCCAATGCCCGGCTGCAATTGATCCAGGCCCAATACACCTGGCTGACGCAAAAAGCCCAATTAGCCCAGGCATTGGGGCGTTTGGATTTTTCTTCCATCCCGACAAGGTAATACCTTATGGCACGTTTTCGGTATAAGTTAGTCGCTGTTTTCAGCCTGATTGCAATTCCTGCGGGCATTTATGGCTTCAATGTTTGGCGCGCAGCGGAAGAAGTCCCGCATTACCGCACGGAAAAAATAGCCAGGGGCAGTATCGTCAAGACGATCTCCGCCAACGGCACGTTAAACCCGGTGGTTCTGGTCAATGTCGGTACGCAGATTTCAGGCGTGGTCAACAAGCTCAATGTGGATTTTAATGACCGGGTGCATAAAGACCAAGTGCTGGCGGAAATCGATCCCTCATTGATCAATGCCCAGCTCGAACAAAGCCAGGCGAATCTTGCCAATGCCCAGGCTTCGCTCAAACTCGCCCAGGCGAATGAGACACGATCTAAAGAGCTGTATGCGCAGGATTATGTGGCCAGATCGGATCTCGATCAAGCCGTCCAGGCACGGGAAGCCGCCAAGTCGCAAGTGGCTTCGGCGATCGGCCAGCTCAAACGCGATAAAGCCAACAAGGGTTATACCATCATCAGATCCCCGGTTTCCGGCGTCGTGGTATCGCGCAATGTCGACATAGGGCAAACTGTCGCCGCAAGCTTTCAAACACCGACCCTGTTCACCATCGCCCAGGACCTGCAACACATGCAGATCGACACCTCGGTCGCCGAAGCCGATGTCGGCGGCATTCGGGTTAATCAAACGGTAAACTTCACCGTGGATGCCTATCCTGATCGGGTTTTTCAGGGAAAAGTTTTCCGTATCAGGCTGGATTCCAAAGTGTTGCAGAATGTGGTCACCTATGATGTGGTGATTAGTGTGAATAACCCTGAAGAAATCCTGTTGCCGGGCATGACCGCCTTCGTCAGCATCGTCATTGACGAAAGAAACGACATCCTGAAACTGCCGTTGGCGGCGCTCAAGTTCCGTCCTGTCGGAGGGATCGGCAAGCCCGGCAAGAATGTCTATCGTCCGGAGAATAATAAAGCCGTGGCGGTTCCCATACAGATCGGCATCGCCGACGGCAAGTATGCGGAAATAACCGGAGGGGATTTAAAAGAAGGCGATTTAGTGATTCTCGAAGACCAGAGCGAGCGCAAGGCTGAGGACAAGGGACAGGGACAAAGCAGCTTCCGGGTCAGGGCGTTTTGATGGAACGCCCTTTGATCAGCGTCAGCGGACTGTCTAAATATTATTTGGAAAACATGCCGGTGCTTAAGGATGTTAATTTCAACATCGAAAGCGGTGAGTTCGTCGCGATCATGGGCCATTCCGGTTCAGGAAAGTCGACGCTGATGAATATACTCGGCTGTCTGGATACCGCAACAGACGGCCATTATTATCTGGAAGGCAGAGACACCGCCGCCTTAAACTCTGACGAACTGGCTTTATTGCGAAACCGCTTGATCGGGTTCGTTTTTCAAGGGTTCAACTTGTTGCCGAGAAGCTCGATTTTGGACAATATCGGATTGCCCTTGCTTTATGCCGGAAAAAGCAAGGCCGAGCGTCGCGAGAAAGCTTCGATTATGTTGGAGCGGGTCGGCTTGGCTGAATTCGGCGAGCGCAGGCCGAATCAATTATCGGGCGGACAACAGCAGCGCGTAGCCATCGCCAGGGCATTGGTCACCGACCCCAAACTGATTCTGGCGGACGAGCCGACCGGCAACCTCGATACCCAAACCGGTGAGGACATCATGAAAATCTTTCAGACCTTGAATGAAGATCAGAACATCACGATCATTCTGGTCACCCACGAACCCGATATTGCAGCCCACGCCAAGCGCTTGATCCGGGTGGTCGATGGTCGAATTGCAACGGATCAGTCATCATGATTATCGGCTCATTATTGGGAGAAGGCTGGGAAGCAATGCGCGCCAATCGCATGCGCACCTTGTTAACCATGTTGGGCATGGTTTTCGGGGTCGGGGCGGTGATCATGATGCTGGCGATCGGCCAAGGCGCGCAATTGATGGTCAACGAATCCATCGCCTCCATGGGCAGCAACCTGTTCATCGTACTGTCGGGCTCAACTTCGGCGGGAGGCTTAAGGCAAGGCTCCGGCACTGTGCCGACGCTGACCTTGGCCGATGCACAAGCCATCGGCGAATTACCGGAAATCGCCTCTGTCGCGCCCAGCCTCCCCAATAATGCCCAACTTATTTACGCTTCGAACAACTGGAGCACCCAGGTGTCCGGAACCACGCCCTCTTATCTCGATGTTCGGGAATGGCCGGTCATTTCGGGTGAAGCCTTCAGCGACAGCGATGTGCGCTCGGCAACGCGGGTGCTGCTGATGGGGCAAACCGTGGCTCGTAATCTTTTCGGTGATGAGAACCCGGTCGGCAAAATGGTCAGGGTGAAAAACAGTCCGTTCCTGGTGCTGGGCATCTTGTCGTCGAAAGGTCAAAGCCTGGATGGAAGAGATCAGGACGACACCGTGTTTGTCCCTATTACCACCGCTCAGCGCCAACTGTTCGGCAATCAATTCCCCGGCATGGTTCGCTTCGTCATGGTCAAAGCCAAATCAGCCGAAGTCATGGACAAAGCCGAACGCAGCATGAACGAATTGCTTAAGGTTAGGCACAGGATTCATCCCGGACAAGAGGATGATTTTTCGGTCCGCAACCTCACCGCAGTAGCGCAAGCCGCTGCCGGCACCACCAAGGCCATGTCGACGATGCTCGGCGCGATCGCATCGGTGTCGCTGCTGGTAGGCGGTATCGGCATCATGAACATCATGCTGGTTTCGGTCACCGAAAGAACCCGCGAAATCGGTATCCGTATGGCGATAGGCGCAAGAAGACGCGATATTTTGCTGCAATTTCTGTTTGAAGCCGTGATGATCTCGTTGGCAGGAAGCTTCATCGGCGTAGTGGTGGGCATCGCTTGCGCTTATTTCTTCAGCCGATTCAATGACGCGTTGGTCGTCGTGACGCTCAGTTCGGTATTGCTCGCATTTGGCGTAGCCGTAGCCGTCGGCGTATTCTTCGGTTTTTACCCCGCGCGCAAAGCCGCCGACCTCAAGCCTATCGAAGCGCTCCGGTTTCAATAGTTAATAGCCTGTCCTACGGGCTAAAACTATCTGACCGTCTCTGTAAGAAACTGACTCTTAGGTTCGCCGATAGCTTGGTCTCTTCGTCGAAAAACTCGCGGAACGTGATTACGTTTGTTTTGCCGTTGTAGCAAGTTTCCTTCGATTTTTTCAGAGACTCAGGAACAACCAGATGAATCCCCTGATTGTTCATGTCATCAATAGCAGCCGAAGATACACGATCATCGACGGTTGCCAGAAACAGTGCGCAGTTGAATTTCTCCATTGTCACCTGCTTCCAGCGCTCACGAAGGGTGGTTTTGGCCGAGAGTACCATTGCTTCTTCGAACGCCCTGTCTTTAGCCTTCATCACCACAAGGCTAGGCAGTACAAAGTCCGGGCGGCGACCTCCCGTTACGGCTTGCTCTTCAAAAGCAATTCGCCCGTCACGAAGAAGCCTTGATATGTGTTGTTCAAAGGAGCGCCCCGCACGCGATTTTCGATGTTGGCTTGCGCTCAAAAAAGTTGCGTCCAAATCCGGAAATCCACGCACGACCGAAGAAACAATGTCTGTTCCACCGCTGGTAATGATTCGGATTACCTCGGCAGCGCGATAACGCCGCTCCGCGCGCTTGTAAAGCGAATATTCGATGTCCCTGCTAATCTTCATGATTGCATCGCCAGGGTTTGGCATCTCGTATGGACTCAAGTCTTCGAGTTGGTGTTGCTGGAGAAAAACACGTTGCGCCTCCGCCGCACCATCAATGCGCATGTCCCGTTTAGTCTAAGTCGAAATTGGGGGATAGAGAATAATCCCACGTAGTTACGGCTTGGAAAGTTTTGAGAAGACTCGACAAATCACCAAATAGTCGTAGAGATTTTCTTTCGTCTTCACTCGCCACTCGAAGTGCTACAAACTCATGCAAGGCATGATCGTCACTGTTAGGGCCGTCTGATAACTCCCAAAGTTCTTGGTACAGGGCCGGAATACCGACCTGCTCTGCGACGAAGTATTCACCCGATTCCAAACTGGCGAGTAATACCTCAATGTCATTTTGCGATGGAGTACCGGACAGAAGAATTTCTCCCCAAGCCTTATAGTTTGATGCGTCGCGGTAAAGATACTCAAAAACGCAACAACCTTCGCTCGTAGAGGCGCTGGATACCTCTTCAATGATCTGCATAATAGCTACTTCCTGTTGTCCACGAAGAGTTCACTCCTATGCCACGCGATAAACTCGGTTTGCGGTGCAAAGCGTTCTGGCGGCTCAATCGTGCGACCATTTAACGGTAACAGAACCTCTATTACGAAAGGCTCGTTCTTCCGCTTTAGCTCCTCCGAGACAATGATCTTGAAGTCATCGGTGAGCGTTATCAGCCCCTTATCAAAAGCCCTGTCATGAATCGCCGAAAGGCACAGACCATTACTTGGATTTAGGCGATTCGCCTTGTCTTTACTCCACGGCACAATATGGCTGGCAATCAACAGGCGCGGTTCGGATAGGCCGGACATACAGCAACGTCCACGATAGCTGCTTAATACAGCGCGGCGAAAAAAATGCTGCTTAATTCTCTGTGTTGTTAAGACTTGCTGGGTTTCTCCAGTGAAATCTTCCAGCAATAGCTCATCGCTTTCCAGCTCCAAGCCCTCCACGACATTTTGGTCTAGTTGCTGCCGGAGCAGCTGACACTCCATAGCAAGCCTTTCCCAATCCGAGTGAAATTCATCCCATACCTCACGATCCAATGCCGAGGCATTTCCCAAGCCCGCACGTCCCGTACTCGTAATGGCTGGATCAAGGCTTGCAATATTAAGCATTTTCATGGCGACCGCATCGGATGTGCGACCGAGAACCTTTGCCAATGCAATTATTTCCGGGTTGCGTCCGTGAATTCGCCCATATGGGAGCTGACAATACAAATGGAAAGCCAGCTTTACTTGGTCTTTTGTCCAACGCATTGTTTTTGCCATGATGTTTTTCTGCGTGGACAGGGGGGTAACCATGTCTGCCGATTCCTTGGGGAAAATGAAAGAAGTCATGAGTTTAGCAGATGCTTCTATCATTGGCACAACAGCAGCTTGGGAAAACAGCTTATAGGCTTGAGTATCCGACACCGGAATTCTGAATGAATCAGGGAAGCCCATCAGCCGTGCACATTCGCGTGGTGTCAGACGGCGCGGATTGATGTCTTCCCCCTGATAGACAAGGATTTCCGAACCATCCTTGTAGTAACGTGCAGACAAGGTGCGGGTGACGCTGTCGGGAGTGACAAGCCCGAAACCAAAGCCATTGCCCTTGGCCCGATGCTTTTCAGCATAGCCTTGTAAATAGCTCCATAACTTGTCAGAAAGCGTGTACTTGGGATCAACATGTTGTTTTGCATGGTTGAAAAAGCGATCCCCGTCCCACGACAAATGCGGTTCGCTACCGTCGGTCTTGTGCAAAATTTCGCGTAGTGTGCGCCTGCCTTTGGCTGGTAATGGCAAGGCGTCGAAGTCAAAGTTTGTGGGTTCGCGAAAACCGACAATGAGAATGCGTTCGCGGTGTTGCGGCACGAAGTGAGCGCCGTCGATCACGCGGTAATGAATGTGATAACCCAGTTCATCTTTCAGTGTTCGGCAAATAACGTCAAAGGTTCGGCCCTTGTCGTGCGAGAGGAGGTTTTTGACGTTCTCCAGCAAAAAGGCGCGCGGCCGTTTCTCTTCGATGATACGAGCGACGTCGAAGAACAGAGTGCCTTGCGTGTCGCAAGCGAAGCCGTGCGCACGACCGAGAGCGTTTTTCTTGGAGACGCCTGCTATTGAAAAAGGCTGGCATGGGAAACCGGCAAGCAGGACATCGTGTTCCGGGATGTCAGCTGCGGCCACTTGCGTGATGTCGCCGTTGATCTGATGGCCGCCGGGGTAATTGTCGGCATAGGTTTTCTGCGCGTAGCTGTCCCACTCGCTGGTGAACACGCAACGTCCACCCAAACCCTCGAAGGCCATACGGATGCCTCCAATACCGGCAAAGAGGTCGACGAAGGTGAACGGAGCATCGTTAATAAGTGGAAATTCCAGCGGCAGGAGGCGTTGCAGACCGAATGCGTAATGTGCCGGTACTGATTGTTCAACCATCCAGCGCCGGACGGTACGGGCATCTACGACTAGGTGGCGGGCGATCTCTGCTTGTTTGTGGGTTTTGAGCGCAGCAGTGAGGTAAGTGGTCGCCATGTCTCGGTCTGGGCCTGTGTGAAGGACTGTAGTCATGTCGAACTCCATATCTGGGAATAATATAGGACATTATGCCTGTATTTATCCCTTTTGCAATATGTATTCAAACAATGCCTATTTTTTGTTGTCGTATGAGCCAGTTGAGCTGACTGTTTTTGTCAATGATCGAAGTAGCTTGTGGTTCCATGATTTTCCAGGAATATAAGGGACTATTCCTGTCTTTGTGGTCCGTAGGATACGGTGAGGTTTCGAACGGCAACGAAAGAAATTGACTTGCGCCCCTGCTATGGAACAATGAAATCAATTGATCGGTCTGTTTTTTTGATCCAATTTCCGGTTTCAAAGGTTAGCTGCCAAGAGTCCGGAGATCCTTGCCAATGGGTTAACCGCTATGACTCAAGAACTTTTAGCCGAATTACGAAAAGCCGTTAACCAAGCTTATTTAGCCGATGAGAAACGCCTCATCAGTGAATTATCAGCGGCATTAACCGGTTACGATCCGGCTGCAATAGGCGATTGCGCCGAAACGCTGGTTACCGCAGTCAGGGGAAATCAACATCGGCAAACCACGATTGAAGCGTTTCTGCAGGAATATCAGCTTAATTCCCATGAAGGCGTGGTTTTGATGGGAATCGCCGAAGCCTTGCTGCGTATTCCCGACAGCCGTACGCAAGACCTGTTTTTACAGGAAAAACTGACCGGCGCAGACTGGCACAGTCATTTACAACATAGCGATTCCCCGCTGGTCAATTTAGCCACCAAAGCGCTGTTATTTGCCGGAGACTTTGAAGCGCATCATGGGCCGCAAGTCTTCGAACAACTGCTATCCCGGATGGGAGCGCCGTTAATACGCACGGCAATAAAGCAGGCCATGCAACATCTGGCGTTGCAGTTTGTCTTTGCAGCGTCCATGCAGGATGCCGTTCAGCGTAGCGAGCAGGATCCGGTATTCCGCTATTCGTTCGATATGCTCGGAGAGGCGGCGTTGACGCAGGCCGATTCCGAGCATTATTTCCAGGCGTATCGTTCGGCCATTAATGCGTTGGCCGGGCATGCCATCTCTGCCGACATTTACGCCAATCCGGGTATCTCGATTAAATTATCGGCGCTATGTCCCCGTTACGAGCCGTTGCAGCATGTCCGTGCGGTCAAAGAGTTGAGCGATAAACTGCTGGCGCTGGCGCGAACAGCCCGCACGGCGAATATTGTAATCACTGTCGATGCGGAAGAATCCGAACGCCTGGACATGTCGCTGGATATTTTTGCCGCCGTTTTTAATCATCCCGATTTAAACGCTTGGCCGGGACTGGGTTTGGCTGTGCAAGCCTATCAAAAAAGAGCGCTGCCGGTCATCCGCTGGCTGGCCGGGCTTGCCGAATGCCGACAACGGAAGATTCCGTTGCGTCTGGTCAAAGGCGCTTACTGGGACAGCGAAATAAAACGGGCGCAGGAAAACGGCCTGAGCGATTACCCTGTGTTTACCCATAAGTCGGCGACCGACTTATCCTATCTGGCCTGCGCGCAGTTTATTTTATCCAAACCGGATGCATTTTATCCCCAGTTCGCCAGCCATAATGCGCATACCGTCGCGGCTATCCATCAATTCGGAAGGCAACATCCGGGCTATGAATTCCAGCGTCTACACGGCATGGGCGAGGCGCTTTACCGGGAAATTATCGAAGTTCAAGACTGGCGAATCCCTTGCCGCGTTTATGCGCCGGTCGGCGATTATCGTCAGCTGTTGCCTTATCTGGTCAGGCGCTTGCTGGAAAACGGGGCAAATACGTCTTTCATCAATCAGATCAGCCATCCGGATATTAGCGTCGCCGAACTGGTTAGCGATCCGGTAGCTGCGGTAAAGACGGCGACCAACCAATCTCTAATCGTCTTGCCGCGCAACTTATTCGGCGAACGGATTAATTCCTCCGGGCTAAATTTGGCCGATCCCGAACAACTGGAGTCGGTGCAGCAAAGTCTGGATGCATTGGCCGATAAGCACTGGACGGCAATGCCATTGATAAACGGCAGTCCTCGCTCCGGTAAGGAACGGCTTATCGTTAGTCCTTACGATAACCGCTTGACGGTTGGCTCAGTCGTTTTCGCCGAACCGGCTGCTATTGACGAAGCGTTAAACGAAGCCTCCCAGGCATTCACCGACTGGCGGCTTTGCCCTGTTGCACAGCGCGCCGGGTATTTGAAACAGGCTGCCGATCTTCTGGAATTACGTCGTCTGGAATTGGTTTCCTTGTGCGTACGGGAAGGCGGCCGCACGATTAAAGACGCGTTGGCGGAAGTCAGGGAGGCGGTCGATTTTTGCCGCTATTACGCCCAGTCCGCGGTTGACTTGTTCGGCGAACCGGTCAGGCTGCCCGGACCTACCGGCGAGGAAAACCGGCTTTATCATTACGGCCGCGGCGTCTATGTTTGCATCAGTCCGTGGAATTTCCCGATCGCCATTTTTATCGGCCAGATAGCGGCGGCGCTTGCCTCCGGTAATACGGTTATCGCCAAACCGGCCAGTCAGACCGCATTAACCGCGATGCGCTGCATCCGGTTACTGCACCAAGCCGGTATACCCGAATCGGTGTTGCAGTTTTTGCCGGTCGGCGGCAGCGTGTTTGGACAGCATTTGCTTTCTGATCCTCGAGTCGCCGGTGTTGTCTTCACCGGTTCCACGTCCACGGCGCAGTTCATTAACCTGCAATTAGCCCAACATCATCAGGCTATTGTGCCGCTGATTGCCGAAACCGGCGGACAAAATGTGCTGATCGCCGACAGCTCGGCATTGCTTGAACAATTGGTGCAGGATGCCGTGGTTTCGGCCTTCAACAGTGCCGGACAGCGTTGTTCTGCGTTGCGGGTTTTAATTGTGCAGGAGGACATCGCCGATAAAACCATCGCGATGCTGATCGGCGCGATGCAGGAATTAACGGTCGGCAATCCCGGCGTTTATCAAACCGACATCGGCCCGATCATCGACCATGCCGCACTGGCGCCATTGACAGCACATCTGGAAGTCATGCAGGAACAGGCGCAGCTGCTTTATCAACTGCCGCTGCCGGACGGTTTGGAGCAGGGCAGTTTTTTTCCGCCCAGCCTGATTGAACTACGGTCGTTATCGCAACTGACCCAAGAAGTATTCGGGCCGGTATTGCATGTTGTCCGTTACCGCGAATCGGAACTCGATCAGGTCATTAGCGCGGTCAATGCGACCGGCTACGGCTTGACGCTGGGCATACACAGCCGGATAGATGCCGTCGTCAACACCATCCGGCAGCGCGTAAAAGTCGGCAATATTTATGTCAACCGGAATATGATCGGCGCGGTGGTCGGCGTGCAGCCTTTCGGCGGCATGGGGCTGTCCGGCACCGGCCCGAAAGCGGGCGGCCCCGATTATCTGCGTCGTTTTGTCATCGAACAGACCGTCGCCACAAACACTGCCGCGATAGGCGGCAATGCCGGTTTGCTGGCTCAGGATTTACGTTAAATTAAGGGGGTAGGGCGTGCCGTGCGCGCCTTAAGGCTCTAGGGCGCGCACGGCACGCCCTACGACAGATGTCTCCCAAGCAGGGGAACAAAATCTTTCCGGACAACGATAAGGAAAATCAAACCGTCTGCCCTGAGTCCTATTTGCGAGCTTTTGCGGCTTTCGCAGGCAATGAATTTAAGGACGGCTCAGGGCCTGCCGCTTGAGGCGGCGCAGGCATATCCGGGGGCGGCGGAAACCATTCTTCCAGCCGAGAGTTGTACATTAATTCATCCGGCACCGGAATTCGATGCCCTTTGCCGTACATGCACTGGATATAGTTGATGTCATAATCTTGTTGAGCATCTTCTTTAGAGTCGGGCTGCTGTTGCGATGATGTAATCTGTGTGTGGCTAAGTTGCCTGCACACCAGATCGTCATTATGGAACTGATCGAAGTTTTTACCGATGCCCGGCAGTACCAAAACACTGGGACCGCTCGGCATTATCGAGCAAGCGTTGAGTAAGAAAACAGACATCAGGATTATCAGGATCTGTAACATTTGGCACACCTCCGTTAAGGAACAACATTCCGCCAGACAGCCGAACACTCTCTGACATAGGGATAGTAGCCGGGAGGATCGGTGCAGTAATACCAATAGCCGGGCTGCTGCTCTATGGGTTGGGGTTCAATTCTCTGCCATCCTGCCGAACATTCTTGGACATAGGGATAGTAACCGGCGGGACTTGAGCAATAGTCCCAGCTGTTCGGCCCGAATGATTGGATATTGAGCACAGTCCCTTGATCGATATAAGCGGGAGGACTGGACGGCATTATGATAGACGGTGAGGAATAATAGGGTTCAAAGGAATAGTAAGGCCAGTAATAGAAATTCGGCCGGGAATAGGGCGATTCTATAAAAAAACCAGCCCTGCCAGGGTCATGCCGGCGAGGTGCTCCAACATGACCTTTTCCGGACCCGCCGACATGGGCATCGCCAAAACGGCTGCCCCGGTTGCCGCTAAAACCGCTTCTATGCTCACCACCAAAACCGTCCCCGCGGCCGCCGGAGCGGCCTTCGTGCCCACCGCCGTCACGGGCCATGGAGCCTTCGCTAGATAACAACGCAATAAGGATCATGAAC
>Ga0207975_100777_pt1 | contig 12849 bp, 9 predicted proteins | sample LakWasMe91_HOW11_2_FD_183913 | JGI IMG/M metagenome (GOLD analysis project Ga0207975, IMG submission 183913) | Freshwater sediment methanotrophic microbial communities from Lake Washington under simulated oxygen tension - Sediment Metagenome... | ecosystem: Environmental > Aquatic > Freshwater >...
GTCAAAGACCTTGAAGGAGGAAAAAAAGTAGCTAATCTTACCTTAGCTACCAATGATTACTACATCAATGACAAGGGTGAAAAAGTTGAAAATACCGAATGGCACAAAGTGGCTGCTTGGGGGAAGATTGCCGAAATCATTGAAAAGTATGTGGTCAAAGGCAAGGAGATTGTTGTGGAAGGAAAACTAACCCACAGAAGCTACGAAGACAAAGACGGGACAAAGCGTTATGTGACCGAAGTAGTTGCGAATGACATTTTGTTGTTAGGTAAATAAAGTGTCTTCTTTTGACTTCCTCATTTTTGAGATGAAATGAGGAAGCTCAAAAGAATTAATTTGAATTCAAGACAAATGAATATTAAGGTTTTTAACATACGATTGACCAAAGAATTTTGTCAGGCAGACCAAGCAAAGTTGAATGTTTTTTTGGATAGTGTGGAAGTGAAACTAACGTCAACTAATTTTGTAACAACAGGAACAGTTGACTTCTGGTCTGTTGTCATTTTTTACGGTTCCAAACAACTCAAGAAAGACAAAAGCACCGAAGTTTTTTCAGAACAACAGTTATCGCAAGAGGAAGCTCTTATTTTTCAAGCACTGAAAACGTGGAGAAATGATTTGGCACGCAAATTAGAATGGTCTTCTTTTAGAATTTGTCATAATTCACATTTGCTGGCTGTAGCCAAGTCGAAGCCGGGAACATTAGAAGCACTCGAATCTATTTCGGGTTTTGGGAAAACGAGAACCGAAAAATATGGAGAAGATATTTTAAGTGTTTTAAATGCTTTGTAGCTAAGAGATGATAGTGTTAGTATTACAGGTGCTTAAGGCCATTTTTGGGAACGTTTTTTCTAAAGTTTAATAGGTATAACCTAAAAGAGTCTTTATTTAAAGCAATAAAAAAGCCTTCTAATCTTGAAGGCTTTCTAATTTATTGAGCTTTTTAAAAATATCAAACATCGGACATTTTTTGCAGCGTTTGTCTTCAGACTTTTTGTATTTCTCGCAGCACTCCGACTTACAATCGTCTGAAATCAAGAGCGATTTTAGCAGTAGCTTTTTTTGCTTTTTGTCCTTGTCTTTGATTTTATTTTTTTCTTTTTTGCTCACTTTTTTAAGTTTAAATCAATCTTATGGTTTTGCGTCCAAAGCAACAGAGCTGGTTACCGCCAATTGTTGGATGTCGCGGTCAAACAAATACAAACCGCCACGGTCTTCCCCAATCAAATTGATTTTATCCAAAATGGTTTTGGCTTGTGCTTCTTCTTCAATTTGTTCGGCAACGTACCATTGTAAAAAGTTGTGTGTAGCATAATCTTTTTCGCCCAAAGTAATGTGAACCAATTCATTGATAGAGTTAGACACAAACAATTCATGTTGGTACAACTCTTCAAACATTTCTTTGAACGTTCCGAATTCGGTTTTAGGCGCTTTCAATTCGGTGATTTTGGCATGAGAACCTCTTTCGTTCACATACTTTACCAATTTTAACATGTGTTGGCGCTCTTCATCAGATTGATTGAACATGAACTGCGCAACACCTTCCAAACCTTGAGCCTCAGCCCAACAAGCCATGGAAAGATAAATTTGAGATGATTCCGCTTCTATGCGAATTTGATTGTTTAATGCTGTTTCGATGTTTGTTTTTAGCATAATCTTTTTCTTTTTTGGTAAAGTTAGACAATTATTCGTTCATCAATTCTTGCAGTAAAGTTAAAAATTGCCCCACATGATAGCCATCGGCCAACCCGTGATGAACATGTACAGCAATCGCCATACTTTTTCGGCCATTTTCTTCAGTCATTTTTCCATAGGATATTTTCGGACAACTGTCGGGCCAAGTAAAACTTCGGGCGTGCGAATAAGAGCTGAAATCTATCCAAGGCACGGCTGAAAAATGAATCAAATTGATTTCGAAATCACGGGTGATTAAACCGGGCGTGACTTGAATTCGGGCAATTTCTTTTCGCGTAATCTCGGCAAAAGTGGTCAGGCTTTCATCAAACTCGACCAATGAAAAGCCAAAAGTTTTATCGTCTCTTAATATGGTTGCTGAGGCATCGATTCGGTCAAAATCATACACTTCCTCGCCAATAATGCGGTAGCGAAAGTTTTCAACGGCATTTACAGCCAATAAGGTTTTATGTAAATAATACGTGAAAAAAGACACGCCCAATTCCTTTGCTTTCGCATATGCTTTGGTACAATCTACGCGGGTTGTAACGCCAAAAAAAGGTTCTTCCATTTGCTTGAAAAAAGCAAAGTGTTCTTTGCGATTCCAAGCATCTAAGTCTAATTTATGTTTCACTTTAGGAGAGTAAAAGAGGTAAAACTTCGGTGATTTTTTCCAAAGCTCTAAAGTTTGGATGTTCTACTTTGTGATTGATTTTTTCGTGTTCCCAAGTCGTATGAAACGGAATGTGAACGGCATGTCCGCCAATATTCAACACCGGTAACACATCAGATTTTAAGGAGTTGCCAATCATGAAAAACTCTTCGGCTTTGATTTCCAAACGCTTCAATAAGTCTTCATAATCTTTCTCTTTCTTGTCCGACATCACTTCGATATGGTGAAAATAATGGCCTAAACCGGAATTGTGCAACTTTCTTCTTTGGTCTAACAAATCACCTTTAGTGGCGACTACCAATTTGTATTTCCCGCTCAACGCTTGCAAAGTTTCTTCCACGCCGTCCAATAATTCGATAGGCTTTTGAAGCAATTCTTTACCATATTCGGTAATCTTTTCCACCACTTCTATCGATATGGTTTTGTTGGAAATTCGCATCGCGGCTTCTATCATTGACAAGATATAGCCTTTAATGCCGTAACCGTACAATTCCAAATTGGCAATTTCGGTTTTAAACAATTCTTGTGATAAGCCTTGATGTGATAAATAATCACTCATCAAAGCGCAAAACTTCTCTTCGGTTTCCTGAAAATAAGGTTCGTTGACAAACAAAGTGTCATCGGCATCGAAAGCGATTACTTTTAGGTTCATATCAGTTTGTTTTTTCTAACTAATTAAAGCACCATTCCCAACACCATCCGCATCCGGATTTACAAAAACCAATTGGCCTTCTTTGTTGTTGGTCATTAAAATCATTCCTTGGCTTTCTACGCCACGTAAGGCTCTTGGCGCCAAATTCACCAACACTGTTACGCGTTTTCCAATCACTTCTTCCGGTGAAAAATGTTCGGCGATACCCGAAACAATAGTGCGAACGTCAATACCGGTGTCGACTTTTAACACCAGTAATTTATTGGCTTTCGGCATTTTTTCGGCTTCTAAAATGGTCCCGACGCGCAAATCTAATTTTGAAAAATCTTCAAAAGTTGCTGTTGGTTTTTGAGGTTCAACGACTTGGTTTTCCATGATATTGGCTTTTTTGGTAGCTTCGAGTTTGTCTATTTGTTTCTGAATCTCCGCATCTTCAATTTGGGCGAATAAGATTTCGGCCTGACCAATTTGGTGACCGGCTTTCGTCAGGTTCCATTGGTCGAATTCCAAATTCCAGTGGTTCAATTCGATATTCAACATCTTGCACAATTTCTGTGAAGTAAACGGCAAAAACGGTTCTGATAAAATGGCCAAAGCTGAAGCGATTTGCAAGGCTACATACATTTGGGTTTGCACGCGTTCCGGATTGGTCTTCACCATTTTCCAAGGTTCTTCGTCGGCTAAGTATTTGTTGCCTAAACGGGCTACATTCATCAACTCGACTTGCGCTTCACGGAAACGGTAACGTTCCAAAGAACTCGCAATGACTGCCGGATAGGCTTTGAGCTCGGCTAAAGTTTGTTCGTCAACTTCTGTTAGTTCGTTAGGCGAAGGCACTATACCATTGTAATATTTGTTGGTCAAAACCACGACACGGTTGATGAAATTACCGAAAACAGCCGCCAATTCGTTGTTGTTTCTGGCTTGGAAATCTTTCCAAGTAAAGTCGTTGTCCTTAGTTTCAGGTGCATTGGCTGTTAACGCATAGCGCAATACATCTTGCTTTTCCGGGAAGTCGATTAAATATTCGTGCAACCAAACCGCCCAGTTTTTGGAAGTCGACAGTTTGTTGCCTTCTAAATTCAGGAATTCGTTCGCCGGAACATTATCGGGTAAAATAAAACTGCCTTCGGCTTTCAACATGGCCGGGAAAATGATGCAGTGGAATACGATGTTGTCTTTCCCGATAAAGTGTACCAACTTGGTATCTTCTTTTTTCCAATAATCTTCCCAATTTTTACCTTCACGAGCAGCCCATTCTATGGTGGCCGAGATGTAGCCTATAGGCGCATCAAACCACACATAGAGTTTTTTGCCTTCAGCACCTTCCACAGGCACGTCGATGCCCCAATCCAAATCGCGGGTTACGGCACGAGGTTTCAAACCATCGTCCAGCCACGATTTCACTTGTCCCAACACATTGGTTTTCCAATCTTTCGCATGGTCTTCTAAGATCCATTTTTGCAGAAAGTCTTGGTAACGGTCTAACGGTAAAAACCAGTGTTTGGTTTCCTTGATAATCGGAGTTTCTCCGGTGATGGTAGATTTCGGATTAATCAAATCCGTAGCGTTTAAAGTAGAACCGCAGCGTTCGCATTGGTCGCCGTAAGCTTCGGGATTTTCGCATTTCGGACAAGTTCCGGTTACGAAACGGTCGGCCAAAAACTGCTCAGCTTTGGCATCGTATAATTGTTCGGTCACTTCTTCGATAAAGTCGCCGTTGTCGTATAATTTTTTAAAAAAAGCAGAAGCCGTTTCGTGGTGAATTGTAGCGGAAGTTCTGGAATAATTATCGAAAGAAATTCCGAAATCTTCGAACGATTTTTTGATAATACCGTTGTATTTATCAATGACTTCTTGTGGTGTAATGCCTTCTTTTTTGGCTTTCATAGAAATGGCCACACCGTGTTCATCGCTACCGCAAATAAAGGCTACATCTTTGCCTTGCAATCGTAAATAACGCGCATAAATATCAGACGGAACGTAAACACCTGCCAAATGTCCTATGTGAATCGGACCATTGGTATACGGCAATGCTGCCGTAATAGTATATCTTCTTGGATTTTCTAACATATTCAGATAAATAGACTGCAAAAATAACTTTTTAGCTACGAAATCCCGAATTAATTTTGGGATTTGTTTACTTTTGGGATAGCCAATTTACAATCCTTTTCGATTCATGCGAATCCTTTTATTTTTTGTTTCACTAATTACATTTTCTTCTTATTCCCAAAACAAGATGATTACACCACCATATCTCCAAAAAGGCGACACCATTGCTATCGTTTCTACTGCACGAAAAAATATCGACGACAACTTAAAACCTACTATCGACATGCTGGAAGGTTGGGGTTTGAAGGTTAAAATAGGCAACACTATCGGGTTGGATTACTTTCAATTGGCCGGAACCGACGACCAACGTGCAGCCGATTTTCAGGAGCAGATGGACAACCCGAACATCAAAGCCATTTGGTGTGTTCGCGGGGGCTATGGTACAGTAAAAATCATCGATAAATTGGATTTTACCCAATTCAAGAAAAACCCGAAATGGATTATCGGTTTTAGCGATGTAACGGTTTTACACAGTCATTTGAACCGCATGGGCATCGAATCCTTACACGCCATTATGCCGGTGAGTGTGGCTCGAGCAACCGACGATGCCAAGAATTCGCTTTGTTCGGCTTTGTTCGGTGAAAAATTACAATACACTTTGGATTGTGATGCGCTCAATCATACCGGAAAGGCTAAAGGCGAATTGGTAGGCGGGAATTTATCGATTTTGTACAGCTTGTTAGGTTCGCCATCGGCTATAGATTGCCACGATAAAATTCTGTTTATAGAAGATTTAGACGAATATTTATACCACGTCGATCGCATGATGATGAACCTCAAACGCAACGGTTGTTTGAGCAGTTTAAAAGGAATCATCGTGGGTGGCATGACCGAAATGAAAGACAACGAAATCCCATGGGGCAGAAACGCTTTGGAGATTATTGAAGATACCGTCAAAGGGTTAAATATTCCTATTATTTACAATTTTCCGGCCGGTCATATTCGAGACAATCGCGCTCTGATTTTCGGGCGACAAATTACGATGGAAGTCACGCCTGAAATGAGTAAGGTGGTATTTGAATAGACAACTTAGACTTCTTAGAAGGTTAGATTCTACATCAATCTAAGCAGTCTAATAATCTAACTATCTAAAAAATGGCAGAACACAACGAACTCGGTAAGTTAGGCGAAGAATTGGCCGTGGATTTTCTGCAGCAAAACGGCTATACCATTTTAGAAACCAATTGGACTTTCCAAAAAGCCGAAATAGACATTATTGCACAAATCGGTAACACTTTAGCCGTGGTGGAAGTCAAAACGCGCTCTTCTGTCGAATTCGGTTTACCGCAGGATTTTGTCAAACCCAAGAAAATCCAGTTGTTGGTTAAAGCCGTAAATGAATACGTAACGAGTAACGATTTAGACGTTGCCATTCGCTTTGATATTATCGCCATTTATAAGGAAGAAAATAATTATAAAATCGACCATATTCCGGATGCTTTTTATCATTTTTAATAAGAATTTCTGAAAAAAAGGGTTAAAAATGGATTTTATCCTGAATTTCAATAACTTTACCCCAAAATAAATACCGCTATGAAAAGAATCCTACTATTCATCCTATTCTTAAATTGTGTCTTGCTCCCGGCACAAAACAGAATCGCCCAACAGGTGTCTGAGTTGCAAAAACGCGACGCCAACTTTAAAGACTTTACGGTTTTACAAACCAAAACCAACTCACAAGACGCCCAAGTTAGCCAAGTGGTGAACGACGCTACTTTAGCTACGGCTGATTTGTCTAAAGTGAATGAAATTGCTCAAAACCAATACGAAGCGCTAAAGCTTCAAATTCCTTATCAAGGACAAAACATCGAAGTTTTGCTGTATAAGGTGACTCTTTTTACAGAAGATTTTACTTTGGATACCGATCAGGCGAAAAACGTGTTTTATCAAAAAGGCGCATACTACCGCGGGATTGTCAATGGAGATGTGCATTCGGTGGCTTCTTTTAATTTCTTTAATGGCGAGTTCAACGGGATTGTTTCCGGGGAATCATGGGGAAATTTGGTGGTTGGAAAATTACATCAACCCAACAATCAAACGGATTATATCGTGTATTCTGATGCTAAAATGAAAGTGGCCAACGATTGGGATTGTTACACCAAAGAAGAAGGTTACGAAATCAGCACCAACACGACTACCGCACGTGAAGTTAACACGGTAAAATGTGTTACTTTTTATTTTGAAGTCGATTTCAATTTGTATACCCAAAACGGTAGTAATGTGACCACTGCTACCAATTGGATGACTTCAGTGTACAATAATGTACAAACATTGTTTACCAATGACGGCATCACCACAGCCTTGAAGTCGGTTTTTGTATGGACAACTGCCGATCCTTACGTGAGTATGCCATCGGGTTCAACGTCAGGAGATTATTTGGGAACTTTTGCTCAAAACAGACCGGTCTTTAATGGCGATGTTGGAATGTTAGTTGGTATAGATCCGGGTGGATTGGGCGGTGTTGCTTTCTTAAATTCTATCTGCGGACAATCTAATTACGCGTATTCCGATGTCAATTTTAATTATTCAGCAGTACCTACTTATTCTTGGACAGTACAAGTTATTACCCACGAATTTGGTCATTCCTTAGGTTCACCACATACGCACGGTTGTGCTTGGAACGGCAATAATACAGCCATTGACGGTTGTGGTCAACAAGCCGGTTACAGTGAAGGAAGCTGTGCGCAAGGGCCAATACCTTCCGCCACCGAAAAAGGAACCATTATGAGTTATTGCCATTTGATTTCAGGAGTAGGCATTAGTTTGGCTAACGGATTTGGGTCACAACCTGCTGCATTAATTACGAGTACTGTAAATGGAAAAAGCTGTTTGAGTTCCGATTGTATCAATACTTGTATCAATACCATTGCTGAAATTCAAGTTAATAATATTACCCAGACGTCTGCAGTTATCACATGGAACGATTTGGATCCAACGAGAACAACTTGGCAAATTTCGGTAACGTCCATTACAGCTGCTTCGTCTTGGCAAACGGTTACCGGAAACTCCTACACTGTCAATAATTTGCTACCTAACCGTTATTATGAAGTGCGTTTGAGACCTATTTGTACAGGCATCACGCCAACTTTTGAAAAGAAAATATTTGCTACGGAAGGTAACTATTGCGGTGGTATGGTCTTCACAGACTCAGGAGGTCAAACCGGCGAGCACACCAATATGGAATCGTTTACCAGAACCATGATTCCTAACCAACCTAACCAAGTGTTGATGGCAACTTTTACCGCCTTCGAATTGGAGTTGGGTTATGATTATTTATACATCTATGACGGACCGGATGCTACATATCCTGAATTTTTTCCTGGGGGATACACCGGAACCGATTCTCCGGGAACTATAGTTTCTTCCGCCTCGGATGGCTCTCTTACTTTCCGGTTTTATTCCGATCAATACGTAACTGCTCCGGGATGGATTGCTACTATTTCTTGTATACAATCATTGGGCGTAGCGGATGCTGATTTTATTGATTACAGTTATTATCCGAATCCAACCAATGGCATCGTGTCTATTAAATCAAAAGATGCTATCCAAGAAGTTATGGTATACAATGTTCAAGGACAATTGTTGTTACAACAAAAAGGCAACGAGTTGACTACGGAAGTCGATTTGTCTTCTTTCTCTAAAGGCACGTATTTCTTCAAGTTGAAGATTAACGATAGAGAAACCAATTTCAAGATTTTGAAAATGTAGGGAGGTTAAGATTGAACCATATAAGTCATATAAGTTCATATAAAAAAGGCGTTCGTATTAGTGAACGCCTTTTTTATTCTAACTTTTATAGTGTGAGTGTAACGAATTATTGCACCATCAATTCCATAAACTCCAATGCTCGGGATATGGATTTGACGTTTTCAAATGTCAGCAATAAACGCAAACCGTTCTTGGTTTCTTTCTCTTTCATTTTACATAGGTTTCCATGAAGTTGTACAAATCGCAACACCTTTGAAAATTGTCTCGAATTGTAATAGTCCGATTGTTGGTCGGATACAAAATAGCCAATTAACTTGCCTTGCTTCATCACAATTTTTTCAATACCCATGTGCGTGGCTATCCATTTGATGCGAATGCTGTTCAACAAAGCCTTGGCTTCTTTCGGCAACGGACCGAAACGGTCGATGAGTTTGATTTCGAAAGTTTGCAATTCTTCCTCGGTTTTAAGGTTGCCCAATTCGTTGTACAAGTTCAAGCGTTCGGTGATATTATTGATGTAATCATCCGGGAATAGCAACTCGAAATCGGTATCGATTTGCAATTCTTTGACGTATTCTTTGGTGTCGATATCGCTCTCGGATTCGTATAATTCTTTGAATTCGTTTTCTTTCAATTCTTCAATGGCTTCGTTCATGATTTTTTGGTAAGTTTCGAAACCAATTTCATTAATAAAACCGCTTTGTTCGCCACCCAATAAATCTCCGGCACCACGAATCTCCAAATCTTTCATCGCAATGTTAAAACCGCTGCCCAATTCGCTGAATTGCTCCAACGCCTGTATACGTTTGCGAGCATCTTCTGTCATGGCTGAATACGGCGGACAAATGAAATAACAAAACGCTTTTTTATTGCTTCGACCTACTCGACCACGCATCTGATGCAAATCGGATAACCCAAAGTTATTGGCGTTGTTGATGAAAATCGTATTCGCGTTCGGCACATCCAAACCACTTTCAATAATGGTTGTCGCCACTAAAACATCAAAATCACCATTCATAAACCCAAGCATCAACTCTTCCAACTTACTGCCTTCCATTTGGCCGTGACCAATGCCGACGCGTGCATCGGGAACGAGTCGCTGAATCATACCGGCAATTTCTTTGATATTTTCAATACGGTTGTTAATGAAAAATACTTGACCGTTGCGCTGGATTTCATACGAAATGGCATCGCGAATCAATTCTTCGTTAAAGCCAACTACTTGCGATTCGATAGGATAACGATTCGGCGGAGGCGTAGTGATTACGGATAAATCGCGGGCCGCCATCAACGAAAACTGTAAAGTTCTCGGGATAGGTGTAGCCGTTAAGGTTAACGTATCTACGTTGGCGGCTATGGTTTTGAGTTTGTCTTTTACGTTGACGCCGAACTTTTGCTCTTCGTCTACAATCAACAATCCCAAATCTTTGAATTTAACGTTTTTATTCACCAATTGGTGCGTTCCGATGATGATGTCCAGTTTACCTGAGGCTAAATCTTCCAGGGTTTGCGCTTTTTGTTTGGCGGTTCGGAAACGGTTGAGGTAACCAATTTTGACCGGCATGTCTTTCAAACGTTCTGAAAACGTGCGGTAATGTTGGTAGGCCAAAATGGTTGTCGGCACCAAAACGGCAACTTGCTTGCTATTGTCAACCGCTTTGAACGCCGCACGAATGGCGACTTCCGTTTTCCCGAAACCCACGTCGCCGCAAACCAAGCGGTCCATCGGACGGTCTTTTTCCATGTCGGCTTTAACGTCTTGTGTGGCTTTAAGTTGGTCCGGCGTATCTTCGTAAATAAACGAACTTTCTAATTCTTTTTGCAAATAACTGTCGGCCGCAAAGGCAAATCCTTTTTCCAAACGGCGTTTGGCGTACAACTGAATTAAGTTGAACGCAATGTGTTTGACCCTTGCTTTGGTTTTTTGCTTTAAGGCTTTCCAAGCGTTGGAGCCGAGTTTGTATATCTTGGGCGGCGTACCGTCTTTGCCGTTGTATTTTGAAATTTTATGGAGCGAGTGGATGCTTACGTAAACAATGTCATTGTCGGCATACACGAGTTTGATGGCTTCTTGGGTTTTGCCTTCAACTTGTATTTTTTGCAAACCGCCAAACTTCCCGATACCGTGATCGATGTGCGTTACGTAATCGCCTACGGATAGTGAATTCAGTTCTTTTAAGGTGATGGTTTGCTTTTTGGAATAGCCGTTTTTGATGCTGAATTTGTGGTAGCGTTCAAAGATTTGATGATCGGTGTAGCAAGCCACTTGGTTTTCTTCGTCGATGAATCCTTGGTATAACGAAGCCACTACCGTATGGTATTGCTTGCGGATGTCTTCGTGATTTTCTTCGTCTAAACTCTCAAAAATATCGTGAAAACGATTGGCCTGCGCTTCATTGGCACAGTACAAATAATTGGTATAACCGTGGAAATGGTTGTCGCTTAAATTGTTCAGCAACAAATCGAATTGCTTATTGAACGACGGTTGCGGCTGGATGTGAAACTCGAACGTTTTGGCGGTTTTAAACAGCGGTTTGTTCGATAATTCGATTAGGGAAAAATCCAATGCTTTGCGTAAAAAACCTTCTTGGTTTAGGAACAAATGTTCCGGCGAAGCGTGTTTGACATCTTTAGAAAGTTTCTCGAAAGTCTCGATGGCTTTCCCGAAAAGTTTGTCGAGTTGAGCTGTTAAAAACTCTGTATTTTCAATGCATAACACGGTTTTATCGCTGATGTATTCCAGGAAACTTTCGCGATTTTCTTTGATGAATTTATTCTCTAAATTCGGAATGATGGTAATTTTGTTTTGCTTTTCTACCGAGAGTTGGCTTTCCACATCGAAGGTTCGGATGCTGTCGACTTCATTCCCAAAAAACTCAATACGATACGGATTGTCATTCGAAAATGAAAACACGTCTAAAATTCCGCCACGTACCGAAAACTCGCCCGGTTCAGTGATAAAATCCACGCGCTTGAATTCGTATTCAAACAATACTTCGTTGATAAAATCGATGGAAACATTATCACCTACGGCTACCTTCAAGGTGTTTTTGTCGAGTTCTTTTCGCGTCACTACTTTTTCAAAAAGCGCTTCGGGATAGGTAACAATTACGGCCGGTTTTTTGCGCGAATTGATGCGGTTGAGCACTTCGGAACGCAGCAATACATTGGCGTTGTCGGTTTCTTCAATTTGGTACGGACGACGATAAGAACTCGGATAAAACAGCACGTCATTGGCGCCTATCATTTGCTCCAAATCGTTCAAATAATATGCAGCTTCTTCCTTTTCATTAAAGATAAGCAAATACGGCTTTTCACTGTTTTTAAACAAGGCGTTAAACACCAAAGAAAACGACGAGCCTAAAAGGCCTTTAAGCTGTATTTTGGCTAAAGGTTGTTCTAAACTTTCCGCAATTTGCTTGACTTTCGGCGAATGCAGGTAACGGTTGTGTAAAGCGGATTGACTCAATTTTTAATTAAAAGATTTTTCTTTTGAAGAGATTTTTTTGGTTTAGTCAAAGTTGGAATGGCTCTGGTGGTATCGAGCATTTGCAGCATATCGCTTTCACCGTCTTCCATTTTAATCTGACTTTTTCGGGTAATTTCTTCCAGTTGAAATTGCAAAGCATTCACTTCGGTGTTGATACTCGGAATCAATTCCACAATTTTTTTATCCGGAATTTGCTGCAGGTTGATGTATAAGTTAACTGCATTGATTTTGGTGGTAATGGCTGCAATTCGGCTTTTAACTTCCGGAGTGTTGTAAGCCATAGGGATATTGTTGTTGAGCTCTAAAGCTCTTTTGGATAAGGTTTTGGCTTTTTGTTTGAAAGCACCGATACTGCTTTTAGGCTTTTGCCCTAACTCAGTAAGAAACATACGCCATTCCGCCCAATTGCTGGTTAACGAGCCGGCTGTTTGGGTAACGGTTTGCGCATTAAAACGCCATCCCTGATTGATGCTGTTGAAAATAGCTTCTTGTTTTTTAGCTTCTTTTTCTTGTTCTAAGATTCGGATTTTCGGATCTTCT
>Ga0207975_100786_pt1 | contig 12704 bp, 12 predicted proteins | sample LakWasMe91_HOW11_2_FD_183913 | JGI IMG/M metagenome (GOLD analysis project Ga0207975, IMG submission 183913) | Freshwater sediment methanotrophic microbial communities from Lake Washington under simulated oxygen tension - Sediment Metagenome... | ecosystem: Environmental > Aquatic > Freshwater >...
ACAGGAGGATGACGCCCTCCAGTGGCAAGATAGGAGAATCACGGGGCAGCGCCGACCAGCTGCAGCGGTGGAAACGGACACAGCTTAAACTCGCTGAAAAATTGTCTTGACCGATGGGTCCACTTCACCGATTCCTTGCGCACGCAAATAGCGCCCAAAAAATTTTGAAAATGAGCCGGACAGTTTTCCATGCCAGTCTTTGACCAAGGTCGGGAACAAAACAGTTGAGCCTTTTGCCTTCAGGCTGGCTATATACACCAGCAAACCCAGCTGAATAAGCTCTTTCGCAACGGGAATTTTTCGCCGTGATGCTGCGTTCTTGAGCGTTCGACAATGACTTTGTGGCACGTCACTGAACAGGTCAAAGTCTTCGGACGATGGGCGGTCGACAATACTGAAGTACCAACCATGCTCGGGGTCGTTAATCAAATCGCTCAGAGCTAGCCCGGCGAGCTCTTCCGGACGCGCTCCTGTGTAATACATGAGAAGGGGAATCCAGTAGCTTGCCTCCTTGGATTGACCTTGAGAACGAGCGCCATCCATGAAAATTTCGGACCCGAACAGTACATTTAGGTCGGCCAAGTCGAAGGGAAGGCGGCGTTTTTGACGTCGCTGGACTGTATTTTCCTTATATCCGAGGGTATTCGTCGCGGGATTGACTTCAAGCAAAAGTCGACCTACCGCAATGCGGTAAATCCCTTTTATTTTCGAAACGCGCTCGTTAATTGTGTCCACTGCCAAGCCGCGACTTTTCATATCCTGCGCAAACTCATTCATCAGTTTCGGGGTCACCTGGGCAGGATAAAGGACGTTGCTCAATGCAGCAAACCGGCGCAAGTCACGCCAAGGAGTTTGAGAGGCAATTGTCGTTGACTTGGGGCGGTTGTCGGTAAATACATTCCATTCATCGAAGACCTTTTCCCATGTCACCTGGCCGGAGGGCGTGGGCGCGCGTTCGGGAGCGATGATTTGCAGCGGATGAAGTACCTGCGAAGCGACCGAGTCTGTGTTGACGATATTTCCGGTTTGGCGGGAAATTTGATGGTCAAGGGTCAAAATAGCGCCCCGCAGGAACGCGTGGCTGGCGCGCTTGGCTTCGTCTTCGTCGGGCACATAATCGAGTCCGCAAAGATGCAAGAGTCCGTGTAGTGCAGGAAAAATCTTCATTGATTTGCCTTGCGCCATGGCTCTGCCGAGCTCTGCTCGTTGTGAGTTCAAGCGCTCGGATAGTTCGTCGAATTCGTCATCGGTCGTTCCTTGCTGCCGTTTGTTGTCGTCGAACTGGAGGACCGAGCGCATGAAGAATTGAACAGTATCGTCAAGCTGCTTCGCCGAGAGTTTTGCAATTCGCTTAGACGTAACTGAGGCCCGGCCCAAGTCCAGCTTTTCTCGCTTTTGCTCAAATTCCTCGTCAATAAGGGAAAGTTCACGACGCGCGAGCACTTTTGCCTGTTTCACATCCGCAGTGCCTAGACTGCGGATAATGTGAGTTACGTTTGCGGGATAGGCGGCGCGGATGGCTGTTGGGATGCGGCGACGGACGTAAGCAATCCGCTTGGCGCCGCGCAAATAGATGTTTTCGGTAAGGACTTTCATAGCTGCTCCATAGGGGTTGTGTGTAACAGCCCGTGTAGCAGATAAGTTTTATCCCATATACAAAAAAGGCTCAATTTCCTTAGAAATCAAGCCCTTAGCGCTTAAACCGAATTTTTTGGGGTGGCTGATGGGGCTCGAACCCACGACAACAGGAATCACAATCCTGGACTCTACCAACTGAGCTACAGCCACCACTGTACTGCACGTCCCGATGCTTCCGAGACAGCTAGCGATTATACAAAGATCCGCGGGAACTGGCAAATCTAAATGCAGCGATCAGGCCAAAAACGGTTGGTTCGTATCGATCCGCACCTCGTGCACCGCTGGCGCGAGGCCCAGCAGGCTGGAAAAGGCGACCGACAGGGCCGCAGCGCTGGCGCTGGTGTAGCCCTCGAGGAGGGCGGCCGCGCCGCCAGGGTTGGCCATGCCACCCGCCGCCAGCAGGCGCGCCAGTTGCCGCGCCACCGCTTCGCCGGTATCGACCAGCATGACCGGGCGCGCGCCAGCCTTGGCGACGATGTCCTCGATACAGGCCTGCACGAAGGGGTAATGAGTGCAGCCGAGCACGAGCGTGTCGGCGCCCTGGTCGAGCAGGGGGACGATGTAGCGCGCGAGCATGGCCCTGGTGGCCGCCGAATCGAGCTCCCCCAGTTCGATCTGGTCGGCCAGCCCATTGCAGCCCTGCAGCAGGAATTCGGCCTTGCTGGCCTGGCTGATCTGCTCGCGCAACAGCAGGAATTTTTCTCCTGCAAGCGTCCCCTCGGTCGCCAGCACGCCGACCTTGCCGTTGCGCGTGATAGCGGCGGCGGGCTTGAGGCCCGGTTCGACCCCCACGATGGGCATGAGCGGATAGTGGGCGCGCAGCAGCTTGATGGCGGCCACGGTTGCGGTGTTGCAGGCCACCACCAGCGCCTTGGCGCCGCGTCCGACCAGGAATGCGGCGACCGCGAGCGAACGCGCAACCACCACTTGCTCGGGCTTGTCGCCATAAGGCGCGAAGCCGGAGTCGGCGAAGTACAGCAGGTGTTCGTGCGGCAGTTGCGCGCGGATGTGGCGCAGCACCGACAGCCCGCCGACGCCGGAGTCGAAGACGCCGATCGGGGCGTCGGGGGAGGGAGGGGCGGGGTGGGACATGGAATCAATTGTAAGCGCAGTTGCGCCATCCGCGATATGCATGTGCTGCACGGCGGATGACGCTGCGCTTGTTGCCCTACGCCGTCGTGACGGGGATTTTACCGAGGCTGCCGAGCGACTCGATCTTGGCCGACCATTCTTTCGGGCCGGTGTTGTGCACCGAGGTGCCGCTCGAATCGACCGCCACCGTCACCGGCATGTCGGTCACGTCGAACTCGTAGATCGCTTCCATGCCAAGGTCGGCAAAGCCAACCACTTTCGCGGTCTTGATCGCTTTCGACACCAGGTAGGCCGCGCCGCCCACCGCCATCAGGTAGGCCGACTTGTGCTGCTTGATCGATTCGATCGCGACCGGGCCGCGCTCGGCCTTGCCGATCATCGAGATCAGGCCGGTCTTTTCGAGCATCATGTCGGTGAACTTGTCCATGCGGGTGGCAGTTGTCGGACCTGCCGGGCCTACCGCCTCGTCGCGCACCGGATCGACCGGGCCGACGTAGTAGATCACGCGGTTGGTGAAGTCCACCGGCAAACTCTCGCCCTTGGCGAGCATGTCCTGGATGCGCTTGTGCGCGGCGTCGCGGCCGGTCAGCATCTTGCCGTTCAGGAGCAGGGTCTGGCCCGGCTTCCACGAGGCGACTTCTTCGCGCGTGAGGGTGTTGAGGTCGATGCGGCGCGATTTCTCGGTGTCCGGGGTCCACTGCACGTTAGGCCAGCTCGACAGCGACGGCGGTTCGATATAGCTCGCGCCCGAGCCGTCCAGCACGAAATGCGCGTGGCGCGTGGCGGCGCAGTTCGGAATCATTGCGACCGGCTTGGACGCGGCGTGGGTCGGATGCATCAGGATCTTCACGTCGAGCACGGTCGTCAGGCCGCCCAGGCCCTGTGCGCCGATGCCGAGCGCGTTGATCTTGTCGCACAGCTCGATACGCAGTTCCTCGGTCTTGTTCTGCGGGCCGCGCTGCTTGAGTTCGTACATGTCGATGTCGTCCATCAGCACTTCCTTGGCCATCAGCATGGCCTTCTCCGCGGTGCCGCCGATGCCGATGCCGAGCATGCCGGGCGGGCACCAGCCGGCGCCCATCAGCGGCACCGTCTTCATGACCCAGTCCACCAGCGAGTCGGACGGATTGAGCATCACGAACTTGGTCTTGTTCTCCGAGCCGCCGCCCTTGGCCGCGACCTTCACGTCGACGGTATTGCCTTCGACCAGTTCCATGTGGACCACGGCAGGCGTGTTGTCCTTGGTGTTCTTGCGCTCGAACTGAGGGTCGGCCACGATCGACGCGCGCAGCTTGTTGTCCTCGAAGTTGTAGGCGCGCCGCACGCCTTCGTTGACGGCGTCGGTCACGGTTCCCTTGAAGCCCTCAAAGCGCACGCCCATGCCGATCTTGAGGAACACGTTGACGATGCCGGTGTCCTGGCAGATCGGGCGCTTGCCTTCGGCGCACATGCGCGAGTTGGTCAGGATCTGCGCGATCGCGTCTTTCGCGGCCGGGCTTTGCTCGGTCTCGTAGGCGCGGGCCAGGTGGGCGATGTAATCGGCCGGATGGTAATAGCTGATGTACTGGAGCGCTGCCGCTACCGATTCGATCAGGTCTTCCTGCTTGATGACTGTCATGAGAATTCTCGCTGGGAGTTAGTGGTGTTTGGATTGGTTCTGGGTGCCGATCATGATGCGGTCGGTATAGGCTATTGCCAATGTCGAGAACAGGAATACGACGTGGATCACGGTTTGCGCGATCAGTTCTTTCTCGTCGTATGCCTTCACATTGATGAACGTTTTCAGCAGATGGATCGAGGAGATGCCGATGATCGCCATCGCCAGTTTGGTCTTGAGCACCGAGGCGTTCACGTGCGACAGCCATTCCGGCTGGTCGGGATGGCCTTCGAGGTGCATGCGCGAGACAAAGGTTTCATAGCCGCCCACGATGACCATGATCAGCAGGTTCGAGATCATCACCACGTCGATCAGGCCGAGCACGACCAGCATGATGGTCGCCTCGTTGAGCTTGTCCGGGCGGGCCGCGCCGGGCACGGTGACGGCGTCGAAGATGTGCTGCAGGGCCGCTTCGCTGCCCATGGCCGCGCCGATCAGGTCCTTCAGTTCAACCCAGAAGTGAAACACGTAGACGCACTGGGCCAGGATCAGGCCCAGATACAGCGGCAACTGCAGCCAGCGGCTCATGAAAATCACGTTGTTCAGGGGGCTCAGCTTGGGCGGGGTGGGACGGAAATGCGATTCAGACATGAAGTGATGGCTCCGGCGTGGGCAAAATTTTTTAATGCATCATTTTACACGCGCTCCCATCGCTGCTGCTGAGCACGACCGAGTTTCGCTTGATTGATGCAGCGCAAACGTGAACCGATTGCGGCGCAGCTTGTGAAAGCTGCGTCGGACGGCGCCGTTCGGCCGGGTGAAATGTTGGCAAAATCGCACAATTTTTTTTGGGCGCCCCGGCTTTCGATTCGATGCTGTAATTGCTGTAATATCAGAAGAACATGCTGAGTTTTCGCGATGTAAGGGCTCAGTAAGCGACGGCGTTTAATTTATACTGTTGCGAAATATGACACTAATGGAGATAAGCATGGCCGGGACAGAAACAACTCAGGAAAATCAGGGACTGCAGGAAAACCGTATCTTTGCGCCGCCCGCCGAATTCGTGGCGCAGGCCAACATTTCCGGCATGGCTGCATACGACAAACTGTGCGCGGAAGCTGCCAACGACTACGAGGGCTTCTGGGCCCGGCTGGCGCGCGAGAACCTGGACTGGCACAAGCCGTTCACCAGCACGCTGGATGAATCGCAGGCGCCGTTCTACAAATGGTTCGGCGATGGCGAGCTTAACGTCTCGTACAACTGCCTTGACCGCAACCTGCAAAACGGCAACGCCGACAAGACCGCGATCATCTTCGAGGCCGACGACGGCCAGGTAACGCGCGCCAGCTACCGCGAGCTGTATGAGCGCACCTGCAAGTTCGCCAACGGCCTCAAGTCGCGCGGCATCAAGAAGGGCGATCGCGTCATCATCTACATGTCGATGTCGATCGAAGGCGTGGCCGCGATGCAGGCCTGCGCGCGTATCGGCGCGACCCACTCGGTCGTATTCGGCGGCTTTTCCGCCAAGTCGCTGCAAGAGCGCATCATCGACGCCGGCGCGGTGGCCGTCATCACGGCCGACGAGCAAATGCGCGGCGGCAAGCACCTGCCGCTCAAGAGCATCGTGGACGAAGCGCTGGCGCTGGGCGGCTGCGAGTGCGTGCGCGACGTGATCATCTACAAGCGTACCGGCGGCAATATTGCGTTCACGGCCGGGCGCGACATCTGGCTGCACGAACTCCTTGCCAACCAGGCTGCCGAGTGCGAGCCGGAATGGGTCAACGCCGAGCATCCCCTGTTCATCTTGTACACCTCCGGCTCGACCGGCACCCCGAAAGGCGTGCAGCATTCGAGCGGCGGCTTCCTGCTGTGGGCCGCGCTCACCATGAAGTGGACCTTCGACATCAAGCCGTCCGACGTGTTCTGGTGCACCGCCGATATCGGCTGGGTTACCGGCCACACCTATATCGCCTACGGCCCGCTGGCGGTGGGCGCGACCGAAGTCGTATTCGAAGGCATCCCGACCTACCCGAACGCGGGCCGTTTCTGGGACGCCATCGACAAGCACCAGGTCAGCATTTTCTACACCGCGCCGACCGCGATCCGCTCGCTGATCAAGGCGGCCGACGTCGATCCGAAAGTACACCCGAAAAACTACAAGCTGTCGAGCCTGCGTCTGCTCGGCACCGTGGGCGAGCCGATCAATCCGGAAGCGTGGATGTGGTACTACAACAATGTCGGGCAAACGCGCTGCCCGGTGGTCGACACCTTCTGGCAGACCGAAACGGGCGGCCACATGATCACCCCGCTGCCGGGGGCAACCCCGATGGTGCCGGGCTCGTGCACCTTGCCGCTGCCGGGCATCATGACCGCCATCGTGGACGAGGCCGGGCATGACGTGCCGAACGGGCAGGGCGGCATTTTGGTGGTCAAGCGTCCATGGCCATCGATGATCCGCACCATCTGGAACAATCCGGAGCGCTTCAAGACCAGCTACTTCCCGGAAGAACTGGGCGGGCGCATGTACCTGGCGGGCGACGGTGCGATCCGCAACAAGGAAACCGGCTACTTCACGATTACCGGGCGCATCGACGACGTGCTCAACGTATCGGGCCACCGCATGGGCACGATGGAAATCGAATCGGCGCTGGTGGCCAATCCGCTGGTGGCCGAGGCTGCCGTGGTCGGCCGGCCCGACGAGACCACCGGCGAATCGATTTGCGCCTTCGTCGTGCTCAAGCAGGCACGCCCGACCGGCGACGAAGCCAAGAAGATGGCGACCGAACTGCGCAACTGGGTGGCCAAGGAAATCGGTCCGATTGCCAAGCCGAAGGAAATCCGTTTTGGCGACAACCTGCCGAAGACGCGTTCGGGAAAGATCATGCGGCGCCTGCTGCGCGTTCTGGCCAAGGGCGAGCTCATCACGCAGGATATTTCCACACTGGAGAATCCGGCCATCCTCGAGCAGCTCAAGGACGCGTGCTGATACGCTAAGCGATGCCCGTCCTCGCGCGGGCATGGGTGTCCGCGCGAGGACGGGCGCCGGATCGACGGGCGCTGCAAATTTTTCGGTACTCTCCAGAATCTTTGCTATAATATGCGGCTTCGCGAAAGCGAAGAAGAATGCAGGAGAGATGGATGAGTGGTTGAAGTCGCACGCCTGGAAAGCGTGTATAGGTTCATAGCCTATCCGGGGTTCGAATCCCCGTCTCTCCGCCAGAATTGAAAAAGCCCTTGTAAATCAAGGGCTTTTTTTTCGTCTTACTCGTCCGTTCGAGGCTCGTTTTCAGGCCTAAAATCGGTTTTGGGTTTATTCTGGGTTTTTTGCCCGATAGCATCATCAACTTTTGCCATTTCAGCCTCGTCGTCGCTGCTGCTTAGCCACTTCGCATAGACCTCAAAAAAGACCCGCAGACTGTGTCCCAGCTGGCCCGCCAGGAATGCCGGTTTCGCACCGCTCATGAGCCCGATTGTGGCGTAGGTGTGGCGCATATTGTAGGGACGGCGATAGCGAATCCCGAGCTTCTTGAGCGCCATTTCCCAGAACCCCCGTACATCCGTGATGGTGCGGTACTTCCATGGCTCGTCGGTTTTGGGATCGTGGAAGACATGACCGCCAGCCAGGTAGGTATGCGCCTTTTGCCGCTGCAACGCCGCCAACGCGATCTTGTTCAGTTTGACGACGCGCGCTTGCGAGGTTTTTGTCGTGTCGGTTTCCTCGTCGTACACGTTGCCCCCCTCGATGAGCATCTCCTTCTTCCGGAAATCGATACAGGACCATTGCAGTCCTATTCCCTCCGACGTCCGTAGTCCGGAAAAAAACATCAGTTCGACAAAATTGTAGGTTTGCTCCGGTCGCTGCTCCTTCAAGTGCGCAACGATCAACCGGGCTTCTTCCAGGCTGAACGGGTCAGGCTTCTTCTTTTGATATTTCTTTGCCTCAATCGCCACGCACGGATTTTCGGCAATGTGTTTGTCGATACGGGCCAGTTCGAACACGCCATTGATGATGTGTAGCTCGTTATTGCGGCTCTTAGCGCTTTTCCACGTTCCGTTTGCCAGGGCTTCAAGAATGTCCGAGTACAGCACCTGGTTGATCGGTACATTCTTGAGTTGCACCTTCCAGAAGTGCGTGATGCGACGTTTGTAGAGCGCGCGCGTTGAACCTTTCAGGTCGTGCACGCGCAGGAAGCGGTCCATCACATCGAACAGCAAAGGAACGCCTTTCTCTGTCGTGTCCTGTCGCGCATGCGATGAGTCTGGAAAATACTCGGCATACTTGAAAATGCCCAAGCGAATCTTGTCGCCGATTTCAGCGGCAAGGCGCTTAGCGTATTTGATGTTGGCCGGCGTGGGCGGCAGCGCTGCACTGTCGAGGCGCAATGCCTCACGATGTTGCGTGCCCTGGTAGCGAAAAATGATGCGGATACTACATTCCCGGACTTCTACGCCTGGTTTGATTGGCCTCATTGCAAGCTCGATCCCGAAATGTCTGTGGCGAAAGCGGTTTGCCAATATGCAGCTACCGCTTCCGAAAGCTACGCGCCCCGAGTGATTCGGCGCCGCTCGACGTTACGCTCGCGCCTGTCTTCCATTGCAGCGCGCGCGCCCACACCATTTACCCAGCGATAGTATTCCTGCAGGTTGATGTTGATGTGCCCGTCTGGTGCGCGCCTGTACATCCGACCTTCAACCCATTTTCCATCTTCGATCTTACGCTGGATCGCTTTTGGGGTGTATCCGGTACACGTGCAGAATAACGGTAAGAGCATCCATTCCAGCTGGACCGCAACCTTGTCCATGTCCATGGTGAAGTTCCTCATGACTCGGTGTTGATACTGCCCCCTGTTCCCATTCTTTCCAGCGCCCTTTGATTCCTGGCTTGCCGACGCGCGCAGGCAGGAATTACGAAATATTGAGGGTGGCCAATGTGGGTGGCTGGGATTTCTGGATTGCTTCCATAAAACGGGGCAGGCCATGCATGCTGACCGTCTCGCGCTCGGATCGTTGCGGCGCGACTTCGCCGGCGTAGACAGTGCAAACTGAGAACATGTCGGTCGCCTGTACCACCGCCAGCGAATACCATTCGCCATCCGACTGGACGAGGGAAGTGCCACCGGTGCCAGAGTCGATGGCGTCGTTAATCGCGTCTCGTAGCTGGCGCAACGCGGTCTGATCGCCGACGATCGCGCCAACGCTATCGAATCGCGACGGCGCCAGAATGTGCAGCATGTGCTCGCTCATATTTTCCTCCGTTGAATTTGTCGATTCAAATTTCGATATGTCGAAACATCGCTTTCAGTATGTCGTTCGGCCGGGGACGCAGGCAAGCCAAACACATCGTGAATATCGAATCGATCAAACGCGTGAGCTGAGTCGGAAAACAGAAATTTAGCGGCTAAAATTTCGCCTGCCGTTAGCTTGCGCTTGTGTTTCCGTCACCCCGTCAAGCTTGCCGCGCAAGGCGGCAGTTTCCTCAAGCGCATGTTGTAACTCTGCGCGTGCGGCCGCCTCTATGTGTTCTGCCTTTTCGCGCGTATCAGCAAGTTCTGCGCGCAAGCCGGCAACCTCATCGTTGTGCGCGCGCCGCATCGCCGCATGCTCATTGGCCGCAGAAACGTTCGCTGCATGGGAGCCGTCTAGAGCCTTGCGCAGATCTTCAGCCCGCCGTTCAATCTCACTGGCTCTCGTCTCGGCTTGCCTTGCTGCAGAGTGCGCAGCTGTTGCATCGCGAACGGCTACGTCCTCGCGGCGCTGGCTAATCGTCAACGCGTCATTGAGATGCGCTATCTCATGCTGAAGCCGCTCAATCTCGGACTGCGCCGTTGCCAGCTCCGCTGCCTGCGCCTCAAAAGCGTTGGCCATTTGTTCGCTCAGCGCGTCGGCGTCCGCACGCTCAGCATCCCACCCAATTTGCGCTGCCCGAAGCGTCTCGCTGGCCAGCGCGACCGCTTCAACCCATATCGAATTCAACATTGTGGCGTTTGCCTGCTGCAACGTGCTTGGCACTTGGACGACCGGAGTGGAGGACTGCGCCGCCTGTGCACGGCGCCAGGCCCGCATTCCAGCACTGGCGTCGTTCATGTTTACCTTAGCAAGCTTGCGAACCGCATCGACGGTAGGGAAGATCCGCCGGCCTGCTTCCTCGTACAGGGCTTCCGCGGCGCTGTTGATGCGATCACGTACGGCAGGTGAGATATCCATATCATTTCTCCAGTTCGATGGGGCTTAGGAATAAGAATAGGCTTACCGTTCTTACCGAAATTGATCTAGGCCTAACTGACGCGATAAGAATAAGATGCGTCTTCTTATTCTTCTTACCTGTCGGTGCGTCCTGGCATTGGACATGCAAGGCCGCTGGGTGGGCCGCGCAGTGTTGACGCATCCGTTGTGGCGCCGCATACGGCGGGCCAAATTCACGAATAATATGAAATCGGTGATTTGCCATCTGACGATCACACCGGTGCACCAGACAGCCGAGCATGCCACCCTTGGCTAAATTTCTGGTTACCGGGAGGACGCCGACAAAAAAGATGTCGGACGGGTTGAAACTTTAGCGGCTAAAATCTCTGATCCAAATGTCAAACAGTTCTCTTACCGTGCACAACCAAATATTTTTCACAAACGTCCTGAGGCTGCTTGATGAGCAGAACATGACGAAGAGCGAGCTTGCAGACCAGGCCGAAATTTCAGTGTCGTTCTTGTCGGACCTTACCAACGGCAAAGCAAATCCATCGCTCAAGATTATGGAGGCCATCGCCAAGGCCTTGGATACTGCGCTGCCCGCATTGCTTGAAATCACCGACCTCGATCAGGAAACGCTGGACGCTCTCGCCGGCGGCAAGGCCCTCAAGAGTTTGCCGGACGGCTACGTGCGGGCCTCCGCGGTGTTGACCGAATTCCAGGCTTTTAATGTCAAGCAATGGGATCAAGAGAACCGCAAGAAAATCGGCAAGAAGCGCTAGGAAGCGCAATACCAAAAGCAGCAACGCGTTTGTCCATCGAACATCCGGGCCCGGCAGCACTCCGCCCCCCGCTCTCAAGCTGCGTCCGCACCGGTCGCAGGCGACCTGTGGACTTGATTTCCAACAAATTCTGGCGTAATAAGAGATATTTTTTTAGAAAGTTTGTTTAAAACGCTATTTCGTTATATCCGTCGCATATAGATTGACTGCGGTTGAACGGAGGTTACGATGGCCGATCAGGAAGCAGACACGTCAGACAGCGGCATGCGCGCGAAGAGAAAACTTGAGCGCGACATGGGGCCGCTGATGCTGGCGGCGCTGCACGACCCCAAGACAGTCGAAATCCTGCTCAACGCCGATGGACGGCTGTGGTTGGAGCGCCTGGGCGAGCCGATGAAGTGCATCGGAACGCTGCGACCGGCGCAGGGCGAGGCCATCATTCGGACGGTGGCCAGCTGCCTCGGCAAGACGGTCACGGCCACCATGCCGATCGTCGAGGGCGAGCTACCGCTTGACGGCTCGCGGTTCGCTGGCCAACTGGCCCCCATCGTTGCCGCCCCGACCTTCGCCATCAGGAAGAAGGCCATCGCCATTTTCACGCTTGAGCAGTACCTGGAAGCTGGCATCATGTCCCGCAAGCACTACGACGCGATCAAGGCCGCAGTCAGGAACCACCGCAACATCCTTGTCAGCGGTGGCACCGGATCCGGCAAGACCACCCTGGTCAACGCGATCATCAATGAAATGGTGCTTTGCAATCCCATCGAGCGGGTGTGCATCATCGAGGACACCGGGGAGATCCAGTGCTCCGCCGAGAACTACGTTCAATATCACACGACCCTGGAAGTGCCAATGACGGCACTGCTCAAGGTCATTCTGCGCATGCGGCCGGACCGCATCCTGGTCGGCGAGGTGCGCGGCGCCGAAGCGCTCGATCTGCTCGACGCCTGGAACACTGGGCACGAAGGGGGCGCGGCAACGCTGCATGCCAACACACCGCACACGGCCCTGACTCGATTGAAGTCGCTCATCAGCCGTAACGAGGCAGCTCCATCCGACATCGAACCGCTCATCGGCGAGGCGGTTCAGTTGGTTGTCCATATCGCCCGCGTCCCCGACGGCCGCCGCATCCAGGAAATCATCGAGATTTTCGGGTATGGGGACGGCCGTTACCTCACCAATACCATTTAGGAGACATCCCATGCACGCACCTCTGTACCACCAACCCGATACCATCAACCACTCCAGAATGTTCTTCATTGGTGGGGCGATCCTGTTGGCATTCTATAGTGGATCCACATTTTGAGACAGTGACCACGGGGTAGTTTAAGCTGTCGTCCTTGAAAGGATGACAGCAAATGGGTGAAGCAAAGAAGCGCAAGGTGCACACGGCCGAGTTCAAGGCGAAGGTC
>Ga0207975_100797_pt1 | contig 12495 bp, 8 predicted proteins | sample LakWasMe91_HOW11_2_FD_183913 | JGI IMG/M metagenome (GOLD analysis project Ga0207975, IMG submission 183913) | Freshwater sediment methanotrophic microbial communities from Lake Washington under simulated oxygen tension - Sediment Metagenome... | ecosystem: Environmental > Aquatic > Freshwater >...
TCCAAATTAAATATTGAAGTAAGTAAAAAAATATATGAAAAAACGAGTCAAGTGGAAGCGTTAATGAAGCAAGTTTTAGAAACTTTAAGCGCATTAAGTGAAGATTAATAGCACTCATTTTTGAATAAAAAAACCAACTTTGGAAGGTTAACAAATAATGTCAATCGGTATGAAAAAATTGGGCAAAGGTCCTAACGCTGCTAATTATCTTCTGGGTAAAAAGAAGAACGGAATGATCGCTGACTACTACCTTGCTAACGAAACGAGAGGAGTAGTTAATGACCCAACTGGTATGCTAAAAAAGTTTGGCATTAAACACGGTGACTCAATTCCTGAATATCAAATTCGCAACCTTTTCGCAGGTCTACATCCTAAAACAGGTAAACCATTGCTTAAGGTTTCAGGTAGCAAACATGTTGCCGGCATGGATATAGCGCCGGCTTCACCGAAATCATTCAGTGCACTTTGGGCTGCTGCTCCACTAGAAATTAGAATCGTGCTTGAAGGTATCAATAGAAAAGCCACGAACGCATCCTTAGAACACCTAAATAAATTTGGTGCTTATACGCGCGAAGGTCATGGTGGCAAAAATCACATAAAAGCAAACTTCTTTAGTTTTCAATTTCAGCATGGTGCAAATCGAAACCAAGATCCACATCTTCATTTGCATAACGCGGTCATGAATCTAACCTTGATTGAAGGTAAAGAAGAATGGCGAACTCTTGAAATGCGCCATTTAATGCAATGGCAAACCTCTGCAAATGCTGTGTACATGGCGACTCTAATTGATGAGCTTCGAAAATTAGGTATCGAAGTCGAAATTATCGACCACCACTTCGAAATAGTCGGTGTGCCTCCTGAATTAGTTGAGCTTTGGTCAAGCCGGAAGAATGACATGCTCGACGCTGCTGAAAAAGAAGGCATTGAAGTCGACGACCTGGCTGGCATGGATCGCATGCACTCAAAAACAAGAAAAGATAAGCGCCCAATGTCTACGGATCCGCATGGTGAATGGACAGAGCAGGCAGCAAAATTTGGCTTTAACTTGAACAGTATTAAAGAATTATTTAGAAAAACTTTAACCAAGGAGATGATATATGGAACAACAAGAAACAACGAACCAGGACAGCATGGAATTCCTACTGGAGAGCAGCCAGGTGCCAATTCCACAGACGACAGAAAGCGAGTCTATGAGAACGGAATCAGCTACCCCATCAGCGAACTTGCAGCCAGTGCACGTGAACGTTTTGTTGAAAACGTTAAAGCCCTCAAGCATGCCACGCAAATCGGCTTGCGAACATTGTCCAGACTCCCTATGGTTCACGCAGGGAAAGGAAATTCAATGTTTCTGTCGCCAAATGTTTTCGATCAGTTATCGAGAAGGACAGGAACCAGTGAAGGAATGCAGCGGACAGATGTTAGCTATATTGAGCCGAAAAGGTTAACAGACGAACAAGTAATGGCAGCATTGCGCGCTGCCATTTTGCAAGCGCACGAAACTGAGGCTGTCATCAGTGAAAACAATTTGCACCGAGCAATTACAGAAAACTTGTTCGGTGAAAGCCCGGAGCGAATTAACGACATTATTGATGACGTAAAATCAGGTAAATTGAAAGTAGAAACGCTTGGGTATATTCAAAATCTGGGCGAAGAAAAAGAGGACCATCTGAGTAAGATTACTTACTTCACTTCTGACTATTTTAAAGAAATAGAAAAAAATCTTTCTGTTAATGCAAAAGCCTTGGATTCAGACGGTAAACACGCGCTTGACGCTGTAATCCTAGATAAAGAGATTGCAAAACTAGGCACTTTGACTGAAGAGCAGGCAGATAGCTGCCGCCATCTTTTCTCATCTGGCTCGCTGAAAATAGGTGAAGGTGCTGCTGGTGTTGGAAAAACATATGCTATGAAAGCCGTGGCTGCTGCATATATTGCTGCAGGATACCGAGTGTTCGCAGTTGCTCAGGCTGATGCCCAGAAAGAAGTTTTAGGTGAAGATCTAGATTTGCCGGTTGAGCTAAGAAAAAACATTGCACAACTGCAAAGCGAGATTTCCAAAGGGAAATTAATACCAGGCGAAAAGGATGTGTTTATCCTGGACGAAGGTGGACTTGTTGGTAGCCAAGGCATGCTCAGTATGACCGAGATTGCTAAAAAGTTCGGTAGTAAGCTTATCATCACTGGTGAAGAAGGACAGCTCTCTCCAGTTACAGCTGGGCCAGGCTTTCAAATCGTTATGCGCAATGTAAAAAAGGTTAGCCAAATCGAAACCATCATTCGCCAAAAGCAAGAGTGGCAACGTGAAATGGTGCAGAACTTCAGAAAAGGAGAAGCTGAGGAAGGTTTGAATGCATTAGATGCCCATGGTTGCCTAAAATTACATAAAAACCTATTGGCAACAAAACGTGCACTGATTGATGACTGGAATGGCGACAGGTTGAAAGATCCAAAGTCATCATCTTTAATCCTATCATTAAAAAACTCTGATACCCGGCAGTTAAATGTGATGGCAAGAGAGTGTTTGAAGCGCTCAGGAGATATAACAGGTGAAGACTTTTTCGTTGACTGTGACACAAATAAAGAAAAGGGTAAATTCGCTCGTTTACCATTTGCCGTTGGTGATCATATTATTTTGGGGATGAAAGATCGAGATTTAAAAATTGATAACGGAACTCGAGCAAGGATCACCAGTATTAAACCAAACAGTGACAAGGGATATCTGTTTGAGGTAACGACGAAAAATGGAAGGAAAATCACAATTGACAGTCAAAAATACGTTGATCCAAAATCAAAAGCATTTACTGTTAAGCACGGATATGCAATTTCGAAATGGCCAAGCCAAGGTTTGACCGTAGACAAAACATATGTGCTGGGAGGTGAAGATGATCTTCGCTACAGCTACGTTGGCTTGAGCAGATTCAAGCACCATGCAGCCCTTTATGTATCTGAGGAACAGATCAAACAGAAGATCAGGGAATTCAGAGACGGTGGTGAACAGGAAGCTGACGAGGGTAAGGTAATTGATCGAAATGATATTTTAAAATATCTCGAAAAGCGTATGAATCGAAAATCTATCAAACTTTCTACGTTAGATTTCATTAAAACCGCTAAAAGTGCGTATTCTTACCCAAAAGTGCCACTCATAATAACCGCAAAAAAGCCACCTATAACAATATCAAAGAGGCCACGCATAACAGTCGCAAAAAAGCCACTGCCAATATTGAATCAGACAGTGGCTGTCTTATACGGATGACTCAGTAGTTAAAGTTTCAAAGTGCGTAGTTTACGCATAGAGTCGCCTTTTAGATTAATCCGCAATGCACCACTGACCAAGCGGTCAAGAATAGCATCAGCCATGGTAGGATTTCCACCACTCAAGTAATCATGCAAAAGCTCAACTTGAATTTGACTGGTAATCGCTGTTGCCTTGCCCCCAGAGCGACTATCGATGACTTCCAGCAAGTCACCACGACTTTGCGCATTGAGCGTTGCAGCGCCAAAGTCATCTAATATCAGCAAATCCACCTTTGCCAAGGCCATTAGTCTTTTACGGAAACTTCCGTCAGCATGACCTAACTGTAATTCCTCAAGCATCAACGGCACGCGCTGAAATAACACCGACAATCCATGCCGACAGGCTTGATTGCCGAGTGCGCACGCAATCCAGGTTTTGCCACAGCCAGTTGGCCCTGTCAAAATCAGATTAAATCCTTGCCTGATCCAATCAGAGCTATTCAGGTAAGCCATTTGAGCCTTATCCAGCCCACGATTATGACTGTAGTCAATGTCTTCTACACAGGCATTTGCCTTTAACTTGGCGGTTTTTAGAAGCCGTTTAAGCCGCTGATTCTCACGGAAAGTCTGCTCCTGATCAACCAGCATGCCAAAACGTTCTTCAAACGACAACCCTTGTGCTGCGGTACTAGATAGTTGCTCTTCAAAACCTTTGCTCATGCCGTTTAATTTCATTGCAGATAGTTTGTTTATGGTTTGTTGCGTTAACATTAATTAAATCCTTTTTTGTGATAAATGAATGGTCTAGTAGTAATTAGTGGTAATAATCCGCACCGCGAATATTGTCATGATCAAAAGCTGCTTCATCTGCGATGATTGGCTTGTTAGGATTCTGATCCAGATTGTTTTTAAGAATAGAGCGTACATTGATGGTTGCAGTGGCACCAATTTCCAATGCACGTTTACAAGCAGCCTCTAGTCGTTCATGCCCATACTCGCGAGACATTGATTTGATCGAGTTTGCCCAACGATAGCTGAAGTCTCGATGCGGTGCTTTTGAGAATACTACTTGTAAAAATGCATGGGTGCTGACACCAACAGATAGTGCCCAGCTAAGCTCAAGCTCACTATCCCATTGAGCAAAATGACGATGTGCGCTTTCCATATGCAGTGAATCCGTAGATTTCTTCCCAGCCTCATAACTGCGCGCCCAACTGGCAACTCGCTTACCGCCATGCAGTATTTCAATGGTGCTTGCAGTTAAAATAGCTTCCAGCTGTTTACGGACCAACACATGCGGCACACTATAAAAGTGCTGATCAATTTCGACATGGTAATCAAAGCCCGCACGTACTTTTAGGAACTCTCTAAATTGGTAAGGCTGGCTCACTAATGGTTTAAGTGCTGGCTTATCCAAACTATCGAATGCACTTTGGCGCGAACCAGGCAGTTTTTTGAAAGGACGGTTGTTGACGTCTAATAACAGCGATTTTATTGTTGCATTCAGCTCTGCCAGACTGGTAAATTTCTGTTTGCGAATCCGGAACAATATCCATCGCTCAACGATCAATACACCACCCTCGGCTTTGGATTTGTCCTTGGGTTTGTAAGCACGTGCCGGAAAGATCGCAGTACCGTAATGTGCTGCCATATCCAGATAAGTGGGATGAATGACTGGCTCGGTACGGCTCGCTTTGGTAACTGCGGATTTTAAATTATCGCAAACCACCATCACGGGCACGCCGCCGAAATGCTCAAACATACGCACATGCGAAGCAATCCAGTTCTCGCGACGCTGGTTCCAGACCGCTTCTGCATATATGTAATTTGATGCGCCTAATACACCGACAAATATCTGTGCGTGCTGTATTTCGCCAGTGCGCATATTGTGTATCGGTACGGTAGGGCCAGCGTAATCAACAAAGACCTTCTCCCCTGCAATGTGTACTTGGCGTAGCGAACGCTTCAGTGTTTTTTCAAACTCACGGTGCTGTGTGCAGAAATTGCTATAACACATGCCATCCGGATACTTTTTTTTGTATTCCAAATGTAAAAGTTCTAGGGTGGCACCTTTTACCTTAAGCCATTGATGAATCTCCAGCCATTCGGGTACTGGTTTCCTCTTTACTTTTGGTAAAAGAACTGGTGTAAATAAAAGCTGTTCTAATTCAGCATCATCCAAATCTTCTGGTAATGGCCAGCTAAGTCCTGCATTTTGCGCACGACATAAGTAGTCAGCTATGGCATTACGTGATATTTTCAAGACTTGCTGAATCTGGCGTTGGCTCATATTGGATACAAAAGTCAATCGCAATACGTCGCGTATCCTTCTCATGGGTAGTCTCCTGTTAGACATTAAATGGCTCAATAAATAACTTGGATAATTAATGTCATCAGGCCTTTCTGCATGAATGGCTGCATTGGCAAGTGATATGTAAAAAATATCTTTAATTGAATAACGCGCATAGTCTTATCTCCATGGAAAAATCTCTGCCTTTTGGCAGGGTTTAATCTTGTGTATTTGGTTGAATTACCTGACGAACAGGTATAAAGAGACCTCGACCTTGACAGTCGATTGAAGTGCATAGACAATACGGTTTCAAGGCTGCAATCTTGATGTATGTGCCGATGGCTTGGGTCTAACCCAAGCCTTTTGCGCTTCTAAGGCCCGGTTTGCAGGGGTTCCTTTAAGTCATTTTCAATTTCTCCAAATAAATGTTTGTTATTATTGGTTTGTGTTGATTGGCTTAGCCTGTTGCGCCATCCATAGATAAAACTCCGTTGTCAGAAACAAGCGGCTACGACCAACTTTGAAAGAAGGCGGCATTGGCAGACGCAAACTCAATCGGTTTCTTGCTGTGGCTTTAGAAATTTTCAAAACTTTACTTATTTCATCCAGGTTCATCGTTTCCATAGTTCACCTCTGAGTACAATCACAAACATCACGATGTATCATGATAGAAAGATTTGACACTTCAAAACTACCCCCTATTTTGGACACTTGACCTTATGCCGCTGTATATTGACGATACAGAGATTGAATTCAGATTTTGTGCGCCCGTTGCACAAGGGCTGAAAGCAATCAAGTCTGAAATGCAGGGTCGTGCTGTTACCCCCAGCCTTGCGTTGAGCCTAATGAAGAAATATTTCCAGCCATTGATTCCGGAATGTCATCAGGATGTATTGGGGAATCTGACCCAGGCTTCATGGGAAGACTTGGAATTTACATATGCTGAGATGGTTTTTAGAAGTGGCCTGCCTTCAGGCCAACTCACGGAAATTGCCGTTTGCATTAACCTGATTTGTCTTTTTTCGACGCACCCCCCGAGAACCTTCCCAGACCACGAGACGATAGAAATTACTTATTTCTTGCAAGTTTGCAGACAATTGAAACTGGGGATTGAGGACAATATTCGATTCTCAGACAACGGCAGATTTGATGTGTTACGAGCTTGCAAATACTGCTGGCGACAACCAGTGCCTGGACGACTGATATGTGCTACGCATACAGCTGGTGATAAGCATGTCAACATCAAATTAGGGGATCAAGAAGATTCTGATTCAAACTTACCCTTTACCGATTACAAAGAGAGCCGACGTCAAAAACAGGCTTTCGATACAACGCTAAATCAAATTTTGACAAAAGAACTGCTGGAATTTCACGACAGCAGTTTTACGGCACCGATTCTGATGCCTGATGAGAATATATGGCAATGGTTAAACATCAGAAGGCCCTTGCTCAGTGATCTACTGCTGACTCAGCATAAGGCGATACATGATGAGCAGATTGTTGATAGTTTGCTTTCGCTACTGCATAAACCAATCGGATTAACTGAAACGCAGTATCAGCCTTATCTTAGAGCAAATACGCTGATTAAAACTTATCCAATCCTGCTATGGCCTATGTTGTTGCGCGCAGAAGCATGGCTCACAGCAAGAAAAACATTGCGGGATAACTGGGGCGGAAAACGGACATCTGGTTTAGCGTAATAACGCTACACTCTAATCAAAACAGCTTTTGATGCTTTAAGGTGTGTGAAAGTGTGCCAGTTACTTAAAATCTACAAGCAGATTGCATTTGGTTATTGTTTAATTTTTTTGGGTGACAGCCACTTTTACTCTGAAAAATCAGTAATAAAGTATTATACTAAATTATGATATACTTTTTCTATAGTCTAATAAAATACTAAATTAAACATCAATAGTTAGGTTTCCGCAAATTGTAAAACTGTGCTTTGTAAGTTTTCCCAACTATACTGACTAGCACTCCAGTTGGCCAGCCAAAGACAAACAATCCAGACATGGCAATTTTGCCATTTAATGCAAAAAGCACGTAAAGTTGTCCAAAAAATGCAACTAGCATTGTATGACTATCCTCAAAAATTTGAGCTTGAAATAAAACCTTATATTACACTTCATAAAGTACTTACTAGCAGAAAAACTACTCTTTACCACTGTTTAATTGTATCAACTGAAAGAAACTGGTAAGACTCAAATCAACTTCAGATGCAAGGGTCTTTTCATCCAATTCCAGCATTAATTCAAATAACAATCCGGTAAGAACTGCTCTGAACGTCACTGCAAGGACGTACAGTTCCTCCTCATCAATACTTTTTGGTAACTCTCCATTTAATATGGCAGATTTCAAGACTTGCTCAAAATACGCCTTTAAATGTAATCTTATCGATGTCAAACGCAAGTGGACTGGGGATTGATTGTTGGTCAAAACAGAGGTGTGCAAAAGAATTTTTGCGACTCTTAATGCATGCGGCATTTTAATGGTTTCCAGAAAAGCCGCTTTGATTCTATTACATGAGTCTTCAAAAGACTGGCCTGGGCTGACATCCTCAATCGGGAATCGTACACTTTTCAATACTGCACACAAAATTTCATGCTTATCACGAAAGTGCCAATAAACAGCACCGCGTGTCATACCTGCTCTAAGGGCAATATCTTCAATTGTGCTGTTACATACGCCTTTTTCACAAAATACATTTTCTGCGGCTTCTACTATCTTCTGGCGTGTTTCTTCCGACATCTCGCTATTTTTACGACGGATACCCAATGATCTTGTGCTTGTATTCATTTGATTTCCTTTCTATCACACGATGGCTATAGCTAAGGAGACCTCGTAACAAATGCGAATGCATATAATGAGTAGTTAATTCCAGCCTCCGCCAAGCACTTTATAAAGTGCAACTCGATTTGCTGACTCAATCAGTCGAATTTCGATCAAATCAAGCTGAGACAGGTAAAGCGCACGCTGCGAATCCAGCAAACCGAGATAACTATCAATGCCGCTCTTATAGCGCGCTTCAGACAATGTGAAGCTGACTTTAGTCGCCTCGACCAGTTTGCGCCGGGCGTCTAGTCGTTCTGCTAAAGTAGATTTTTCAGCAAAAGCATCCGCCACCTCACGAAAAGCCGTTTGAATAGCCTTTTCATACTGAGCCACATTAATTTCACGCTGTACTTTTGTAGCTTCCAGGTTAGCAGTTAGCCTGCCAGCCTCAAAAATTGGCAATTTAATCTGCGGTATAAAACTCCAGGTACCACCACCGCCACTGAACAAACCACCCAGAGAGTCACTGGCAACACCTGCACCGGCTGTCAGCGTGATACTTGGGAAGAAAGCCGCACGCGCAGCTCCAATATTTGCATTAGCCGCACGTAAAGCACGTTCGGCTTGCAGAACATCCGGACGACGTGTCAGCACCTCTGAAGGCACCCCGGCTGGCACTTCTGTTATTGCGCTAACAGAATCGCTTAATATGGCAGGTAACAGATCAGCAGATACTGTTGTTCCGACTATCAATGCAAGCGCATTTGCGTCTTTTGCTTCTTGTGCTATATAGCGTGCCACATCGGCACGTGCACTTTCCATCAGAGTTTCCGCCTGACGGACATCCAGCGCTGAACCAACACCCACTTCAAAAGTACGGCGAATCAGCTCATAGGATTTCTGCCTGGTCTCAAAAGTGCTGAGAGCAAGCGCCAAGCGCTCCTTATCAGCAGCAAGTATAAGCCATACATTAGCGACTTCGGCAACGAGGCTGATCTGTGCACTTCTCTTTGCCTCTTCAGTACCTAAATACTGCTCTAACGCTTGTGCATTGAGGCTACGAATACGTCCAAAGAAATCCAGTTCATACGCAGAGAAACCAACCGTTGCACTGTATTGATGCGTTGTAGTTGCATCACCGCTAGAAGTCAGGTCACCCGGTAAACGCTGTGCGGTTTCTGTGCCGGTGATACCTATGCGCGGAAACATATCCGCACGCTGAACACGATAGAGTGCACGCGCTTTTTCTATATTAAGTGCAGCAACGCGTAAATCACGATTATTGTTCAATGCCAGGCCGATTACTTCGCGTAACTGGGCATCGGCAAAATAGTCCTGCCATGGAATGTCACTCAACTGAGTTGCAGATGATGCTGCCTTCGCGTCGGCATTTGGGAAAGTCTCCGGCACAGGTGCCTGCGGACGCAGGTATTCCGGTATCAGGCTACAGGCATTGGTTGTAGCAATAGCTACTGCCACAACCAATGTTTTCAATTTAATCATTCCTTATTCTCCTCGGCAGTCATTACCGCCGCATTAGAAGCTGCTATTTGCGGCTTATCTTTAAATATTCTCTTGATCACGACGTAGAACAGAGGAATAAAGAATATACCAAGCATAGTTGCAGCAACCGTACCGCCCAGCACACCGGTGCCAATGGCGTTCTGACTGCCGGAGCCAGCGCCGGTCGATATCGCAAGTGGCAACACACCAAAACCGAATGCAAGTGAGGTCATCAAAATAGGCCTCAGACGCATACGGACGGCATCCAGGGTCGCTGTTAACAGATCCTTGCCCGCTTCCATTTCCGATTTCGCAAATTCCACAATCAGAATCGCATTCTTGGATGAAAGACCTATCGTTGCCAGCAAGCCAACCTGGAAGTAAATATCATTGGACAAACCGCGCCCCGTTGCTGCCAGCAATGCACCAAGCACACCAAGCGGCACCACCAGCATCACAGCAAACGGAACTGACCAACTCTCATACAAAGCCGCCAGACAAAGAAACACAACCAGCAAAGACAGCGCATATAAGGCTGGCGCCTGTGAACCTGTTGCGCGCTCTTCATAGGAGGTGCCAGTCCATTCATATCCGATGCCTGGTGGCATTTTAGTCATAATCTCTTCTACTGCTGCCATAGCCTCCCCTGAAGACATTTTTGGCGCAGCCTGGCCAAGCAATTCAACAGCAGGCTGACCGTTATAACGTTCCAGACGCGGCGAACCGAAAGTCCAGTGCGCACTGGCAAAAGCAGAGAATGGCACCATCTCGCCCCTTGAGTTACGTACGTACCACTTGTTTAAATCTTCCGGCACCATGCGCGAATGCGCATCACCTTGCAGATAGACCTTTTTGACACGGCCGCGATCTAGAAAGTCGTTGATGTAACTACCACCCCAGGCAGTAGATAATGAATCATTAATATCAGCAACCGTTACGCCTAGAGCACCGGCCTTCGCATGGTCGATATCAAGTCGATATTCAGGCGTATCGTCCATCCCGTTCGGACGCACGCCCATCAGGCGCTTATCTTGCGATGCCATACCAAGAAACTGGTTACGTGCAGCAATCAAAGCCTCATGCCCCAAACCGGCACGGTCCTGCATCTGTACATCAAAACCATTAGAAGTTCCTAATTCAATCACTGCTGGCGGTACGAAGGCAAACACCATGGCCTCTCTAATTTGCGAGAAAGCCCCCATCGCTCTACCGGCTATAGACTTTACATCCATGCCAGGCTTACTGCGTTCTTCCCAGTCTTTCAAGTTTATGAAGCCAATCCCCATGTTCTGACCGCTACCGCCGAAGCTGAAACCTGCCACGGTAAATATGGCTTTCACAGTATCTTTTTCATCTACAAGAAAATGATGCTCAACTTTTTTAAGCACTTCAATGGTTCGTTCCTGTGTGGCACCGGCAGGCAGCATAATCTGATTAAAAAGAATACCTTGGTCTTCTTCCGGCAGAAATGATGTCGGCATGCGTACAAATAAAACACCTAATACAACGACAATAGCTATGTAAATAATCAGGAAGCGTGTACTGCGTTTTAATATACCGCTGACCGTAGCTTCGTAACGCTGCGTGTTGCGGTCGAACATACGATTAAACCAGGTAAAGAAGCGACCGAGAAATCCACTTTCACCGTGACCATGACCTTTTTGAACAGGTTTGAGCATCGTTGAGCACAACGCAGGCGTAAACACAATCGCAACCACTACCGACAGCGCCATTGCAGCTACAATCGTAATTGAAAACTGACGATAAATTACACCGGTTGATCCGCCAAAGAAAGCCATTGGTACAAAAACAGCAGAAAGTACCATGCCGATACCAATCAGCGCGCCGGTGATCTGATCCATAGATTTACGCGTAGCTTCTTTAGGTGATAAACCTTCTTCCGTCATCAACCGCTCAACGTTTTCAACCACCACGATCGCATCATCGACTAGCAAACCGATAGCCAGCACCAGGCCAAACATCGTCAAGGTATTGATTGAAAAACCAAAAGCAGCCATGATGCCAAAGGTACCTAACAGCACAACTGGAACAGCAATAGTCGGAATCAGTGTTGCGCGCAGATTCTGCAGAAACAGGTACATCACTAAAAACACCAGCACCATTGCTTCTACCAGCGTTTTTACAACCTCCTGAATAGAAAGTTTCACAAACGGCGTTGTGTCATAAGGCACGAGCACAGTCACGCCTGCCGGGAAATATGGCTTGAGCTGTTCTAATTTTGCACGCACGGCATCCGCTGTATCCAGTGCGTTTGCGCCCGGGGCCAGTTTAATACCGATACCGGCGGCAGGCTTGCCGTTCAGGCGTGCGATAGTACCGTAATTTTCAGCACCGATATCCACTCTGGCAACATCACCAAGACGCACTTCACCACCTTCTTTTGAACTGCGCAGAAGAATATTTCTGAATTGCTCGGCCGTCTGCAGGCGACTTTGCGCAGTGATAGTGGCGGAAAAACCCTGACCTGGCAGTGCCGGAGTTCCACCAAGCTGGCCTGCAGCTACCTGCGTATTCTGCGCGCGTATCGCAGCCTTGATATCAGCAGCAGTCAGTTTGAAATTATTCAGCTTGGACGGATCCATCCATACACGCATTGCATATTGCGAACCAAAAATCTGCACCTCACCGACACCGTTAACACGAGATAATTGATCCTGTACCGTTGCAACGATAAA
>Ga0207975_100807_pt1 | contig 12354 bp, 11 predicted proteins | sample LakWasMe91_HOW11_2_FD_183913 | JGI IMG/M metagenome (GOLD analysis project Ga0207975, IMG submission 183913) | Freshwater sediment methanotrophic microbial communities from Lake Washington under simulated oxygen tension - Sediment Metagenome... | ecosystem: Environmental > Aquatic > Freshwater >...
TTTTTGCCGGAGGTATTGCGCTTGTCCTGATTGTCGCATATTCCGGCATTTTCAACATCGCGGCCAGTGCGGGACATCCGGTTTTGCTCGAGTGGCTTTTAACGCTGGGCAAGGAGCGTTCGGTTATTGTCAACAGCAAGCCTGTTGATGTACCTGAGTTGAATCTTACCGAACTAGTGCCGCTTGGGGCAGCACATTTTCAAGGAGGTTGCGCAACTTGCCATAGGACGCCGGGGCAAAGGTTGAATCCTGTTTATGATCAGATGCTGCCTCCGCCTCCGAACCTGAAAGTGCATGCACCTATGTGGACGCGCAAACAACTGTTTTGGATGGTGCGTCACGGCATTCAATTTACCGGTATGCCGTCCTGGAGCGGCGATGATCGCGATGATGAAGTTTGGGCGGTGGTTGCGTTTTTGGAAGCGCTGCCGTCGATGAATACAGCGGATTACCTGAAATATGCGAGCGGTAATAGCAAAAATATTACAGCCGCTCAAGCTGGTGAGGTTGCCAGTCAGGGCAGGCCTAAGATTAATCTCACCGCATGCAGCCGTTGCCATGATACAGACAACGCGCCGCCGACTAGTCCTTATGTACCGAGCCTTGGGGGGCAGAATAAAGCTTATTTGAAAAGAGCCTTGCACGAATATCACAGCGATCTGCGACAAAGCGGCTTTATGGAGCTTATTGCCGTCGAACTTGATAATGAACATATTAATAATCTGGCGGACTATTACGCGTCGTTAAAGTCTTCAGTTAGTAAAACCGCTCAGAATGTATCTTCGGAAGGAGCCATGCTGGCGGTGCATGGCGATTTATCGCACAAGATTCCGGCTTGCCTGTCGTGCCACGGGGCTGACAAACGTCCGGATTATCCCCGTCTTGACGGACAATCCGAACAATATATCAAACAGCAGTTACTGGTTTTGCAACGAGGAATACGCGCAAAAACACCTTACGGCGCGATTATGACCACCATTGCAAAGCGCTTGACCGAACAACAAATGGGAGCGGCAGCCGCATTCTTTGCAAGTCAATCACCGACGGAACGCACTGAGCACAAATCTGGGGAGGGCTTGCGACAATGAAACAGGTCTGGATGATATTTTGCGTTATGGCTTTGTTGATCATAGCCGGCTGTGATGGCCGGCAATCGGCGTTTACCGCTTTAGGGCCGGTTTCATCGCGAATCACTTTGCTGACCTGGATCATGTTTATCGGAGCAGCCTTTATAACGCTTTTAATTTGCGCGCTAATGGTTATTTCAATAGCGGGTCCTGCCGATTGGCGTCACAAACTTACCAGTGAAAAAAGCATTGTTTGGGGAGGGATGGTTTTTCCGGTAGTGACTTTGACCGCTTTGTTGATTTACGGATTTTGGGTTTTAAAAGCCGGGGGAACATTGGCGCAGGCCGAAAACCCGGTGCATATTTCAGTAATAGGCGAGCAATGGTGGTGGCGTGTTATTTATCGGCACGACGACGGTCATACAACGGAAAGCGCTAATGAACTGCGGATCCCTACAGGCCGCCCGATTGAAATCGAGCTATCGACGGCGGATGTGATTCATAGCTTCTGGATACCCGCCTATGCAGGCAAGGTCGACATGGTTCCTGGACGCACCAATATTTTGCATTTTATTGCCGATAAGCCCGGCACCGTGACTGGACAATGCGCAGAGTATTGTGGCGGTGCGCACGCGCTAATGTCGTTTTATACCGTAGCGATGACGCCTTCCGATTATGATGCTTGGCTCGCCAAGGAGCGAATGGACGCAAAACCGGCGCTTGCGCATGAAGGCGAACAGGTCTTTTTATCCAGCGGATGCGTCGGCTGCCATACCGTTCGCGGCATCCCGGCAGACGGCAAGATAGGGCCGAATTTGACCCATGTCGGCAGCAGGCTGTCGCTTGGTGCGGGTATTCTGCCAAATACTAAGGAAGGCTTTGCCAAATGGATTAGTCAGCATAAAACGGTTAAGCCTGAAAATTTGATGCCGCCTTTCGATATTTTTTCTGAAAGCGAGTTGCAGGCCTTATCGAGTTATTTAGACAGCTTGGAGTAATCGCAATGCGTAAGCTGGAGGAACATTGATGGTAGCGTTTGGACGGGTTTGGCTCGTTCCCACGCGCTACGCTCGTCGTTATACACAAGTGTCCGCGAGACGTCGTCATCTTAGCAAGCGTGGAAGGCCTTCGCGTAGGGCGTGCCGTGCGCGCCTTGGGGAGCTCAGAGACCGGCAGGATTTAATTTTTGCCCGGTGGACGTTGAACAGCTCAAGCCGCTCAACTGATTTCATGCGCGTTATAAGGCGCGCACGGCACGCCCTACGTCGGCTGTCCGGTACCACGCCAGCATGACGGCTCTTGAACAGCGTTGTGTATAACGACGAGCGCGCTACGTGGGCACTAGAGTGTGAATATAGCCCGGCTGTTAATTCCATGAGGGGGAGTTAGTGACAGAAATAACCGAACCAAAATCAGCACTACCCAATACCTTGCCGCGCCCCGCAGGCGAGGAGGAACAACTGCTGCGCATTTGGGCTCAACCGACCGGATGGCGGTGGTTCACAGCGGTCAATAACACAACGATAGGGTTACTTTATATCGGCGCCGCCTTCACTTTTTTTGTTCTCGCCGGCCTAGTCGCTTTGGTTATGCGCACTCAACTGGCCGTACCGGAAAATCATCTGGTCAGCCAGGATTTATATAATCAGCTTTTTACCATGCACGGCACTACGATGATGTTCCTGTTCGCCGTGCCGGCCATGGAAGCGCTGGGAGTGCTGCTGCTGCCGCAAATGCTGGCTGCCAGGGACTTGCCGTTTCCGCGGCTGAGCGCGTTTTCCGTCTGGGCCTACATCATAGGAGGCTCGGTATTTTTCAGTACCATCTTTTACGATCTGGCCCCGAAAGGCGGCTGGTTTATGTACACGCCGTTGACACTGACGGAATATTCACCGGGCGATAACGCCGACTTCTGGCTTCTAGGCATAGGCTTTATCGAAATCTCTGCCATAGCCGGGGCGATTGAAATTATTGTCGGCATTTTACGAACCCGGCCGCCCGGCATGTCGCTCGATAAGCTGCCTATTTTCGGCTGGGCCATGCTGGTCTTTGCTGGCATGATTGTGGTGGCGTTCCCGGCGGTGATTCTGGCAACAATGTTTTTGGAGATCGAGCGCTCTTTCGGCTGGCCGTTTTTTACTGCTGCCGGCGGCGGCGACCCGTTGTTATGGCAACATCTGTTCTGGTTTTTCGGCCATCCGGAAGTGTACATTATTTTCCTGCCTGCGGCCGGGCTGGTGTCTATGATCGTGCCGACCATGGCGCGCACACCTCTGGTAGGCTACAAACTGATTGTCGTCGCGCTGATTGCGACCGGTTTTTTCAGTTTTGGTTTGTGGGTGCATCATATGTTCGCAACCGGCATTCCGTCCCTCAGTCTGGCCTTTTTTTCTGCGACGAGCATGGCCGTATCGGTGCCGTCCGGTATTCAGGTTTTTTCCTGGATTGCTACCATCGCCTCATCCAAAGGCCGGTTTCAGCTAAACACGCCTTCGCTATTCGTGCTCGGCATGCTGTTTATTTTTACCGTCGGCGGACTGACCGGCGTGATGGTCGCGATGGTGCCGTTCGACTGGCAGGCGCACGATACGCATTTTGTCGTCGCTCATCTGCATTACGTATTGGTCGGCGGCATGGTGTTTCCGCTGTTTGCGACCTTTTATTATTGGGCGCCGATGGTCAGTACGCGAATGCTGTCCGAGCGGCTCGGAAAGTGGTGTTTTTGGCTGATGTTTATCGGCTTTAATCTGACATTTTTTCACATGCATATTACCGGCCTGATCGGCATGCCGCGCCGGGTGTGGACATATTCGGAGGCATCAGGATTAGGGCCTTATAATTTTGCATCGACAGTCGGCGCTTATATCATCGGCGCCGGGGTGCTGGTTTTTATCATCGACGTGATGCGCAATTTTCGGGTCGGGCAGCGCGGCATGAGCAACCCCTGGCAAGCAGGAACCCTGGAATGGCTGCCGACGGATGTGTATTCCACCCGTTCCATTCCGCATGTGACCAGCCTAGAGCCGCTTTGGGACCAAGCCAACCTGGCCGAGCAGGTCGAGTCGGGCGAACATTATTTGCCCAATGCCCCTACCGGCGGACGAGAGACCATTGTCACCTCCGCGATTGAAGCCAAGCCGCAATATGTCATTCAAATGCTGGGTCCGGGCTGGATGCATTTTTTCGCCGCTGTCTTTACCGCCGCCTGTTTTCTTTTGCTGACGATCAAGGTGGTTGTGCCTGCGCTTGTTTGCGGCGTGTTGGCTATTGTCTGCTTTCTGGTTTGGGCGTGGGACTTGGATAAAGGTCCTGCCAAGGGGCCGATCGATATCGGCGCAGGGTTTAAGCTTCCGGTTTATGTGACCGGCCCGGTCGGTCATGGCTGGTGGGCAATGGTTGTGCTGATGCTCGTTGCCGGTTCGCTTTATTTCGCCTATTTGTTTTCTTATCTATACACCTGGACAGTATCGCCCGGCGTCTGGCCATCTGATGCAGCGAACCTGCCGAGCTTACAGTGGCCGGGCGTCATCGCATTGTTGTTTATTGCCAGTGCTGCATTTTTTGCTGTCGCTAAGGGAACGCTCCCGGAGCCGGATGAAAAGAATTTAATGACGCCGCTGCTGGTGCTGCTTGGCGCACTATTGAGTGTATTTGCTGTGTACCTGGAAATCCGGTGTCAATGGCAGACAGGCCTCAGCCCTGTAAAATCAAGCTATGCAGCGCTAGTGTATATGGCCTGCGTTTTAGACGGGCAGTTGGTTTTTGCGGTGCTGATAATGTCGCTGTTTGTTATCGCGCGGCATTTTACCGGCAAGCTCGACCGGGTACGCTTTGCCAGCCTGGAAAACACTAATTTGCTGATTTATTACACCGTGGTTCAAGCGCTTATCGGTCTTTTGCTAATTCACGGCTTCCCGAGAATGATTTAATTATGGCGACATCAAAACAAGTATTTTCTGAAAAATTTATCGGCATTGCGCTGCTTTCACTGGCAGGACCGTTCATTTGGGTCGTGCATTTTGCCGTTGTGTACGGGGTTCATCATATTGTCTGTGCCACGCTCAAAAACAACGCCGACTTTTGGGTGCATATTGCCATTATTGTTATAACCGTTGCGGCGCTGCTGGCGTTATTGGCATTAATCATCAAGCCTGACATTTTGCAGCGTCTGGATAGAGATCAGGTCAGGCAAGAAACCACGAAAGAGTTTTTTGCCGGAATTATGCGGTTGCTGGCGTTGTTATCTGTTTTCGGCGTTTTATGGTCGGGGATCGCTTTATTTTTTCTGCCGACATGCGCTTCAGTCAGCTGAAACACTAAAAAGTGAGCGCCGGTTAGCGCTAGCTGGGTGCTGGTCTTCCGGATTCGTTAATTCACAAACCGGCTGATGTCGCAGTATTCTCAGCTCAACTATGCCTGAATGTTGATAGGTAGTGATACGAATATCATTGGTTTGCTGCATGTTATAGATTTCTAGGTGACCGATAGCCGCCAGAGTGCCAACTACCCTTTTTTGAACTTTCGTAGATCACTCCCGGTTAGCTTTACGTAGGGTTAACTGCAAGACCGTACTCAATGAGGAGATACAACATGACGAAAGTTCTGGTTCTTTACTACAGCATGTACGGACACATCGAAACGATGGTGGAAGCGGTGGCTGAAGGTGCGCTTTGTGTTGAAGGCACCGAGGTCGCCATCAAACGGTGTGCTGGATCTGGTGCCGGAAGATGTGGCTCGCAAGGCCGGAGCCAAGCTCGATCAGCCAGCGCAGATCGCGACGGTGGCCGGATTATTGAATAAATCGGCCAATTGACTGAAATGCTGGCTTTCGTGAAACAACAAATGGCTCATCCAGGCACCCAGCAATAAGCCGATGTCGCAAAACCGGTAAATGGTATACGCCCTTAAGGCGTTGCGCACCGGTTGTGCGCGGTGCCGATAGATAGCAGCTAACCTTTTTCTTTTCCGATTTGTGGCGGTTGCACTTATGAGTTGAATCTAAGTTTTAACCTCGGCATTGTTATTAATAAGCTGAGAATCCCTCTCATAAGGAGTGAATTGCAAATCGATATATCGTAGATACAGCATAGACCGTGCCAGAACATGGCGACATTGATCCCTATGCTCGCTTATTAATTCATGCGTGTGGAAAGACTTTGAAAACCTTAAGTTTTCTCAATGAGTTTGTGGCACTGCTCGGATAAGATTGCTGAGGCTAAACCGGCTTGAAATGGATAAAAATATAGAAATTTGCTTGCGCCCTTGTTTAAATCAACCAAAGCTTTTGGTTGAAAACCCCCTATTTCAACTTTTCCGCTCACTCAGGTTAACCGTGAATTGAGCCTTCTTAATAGACCGGGCTTAAATCTGCTTTTAGCGTATTTCGGTTCGAGATTGACACTTATCCCATTGCAAAGCTGTCATTGATTCAAGTGAATAATGCTTTAACGTTTTTGATACGCCTCATAATTTAGCCACCGGTTGTTTTGCACCGTAAAACTGGTTATGCCTGGTTTATTTTCCCCTTTTAGGATGAGCTGATTGATCGTAAATACCTGCTTATTATATGAATTATATTAACTTGTTTTTAGTGGCCTATAATTTGCCTTATATGAAACGTATCTCAATCAATAGGTTTTGCAATAACTGACCTCTAACAACGCCGATACAAGCAATCCGGTACCGAAAAGAGGGAGATAAAAATGCTACTTTTAAGAATGTAGAAGTAATTGTTTGTAACGATTATCACGAGGAAAAAACGATTATGAAAAAAAATACTTACCTGGGTTTGGCTTTGACTGCTTGCATGAGTGTTATTTCTGCATCCTTACTGGCGGAGACTCAACCTGCTCCTGGGCAGCCTGCTAATATTATTATTCCTGCCGAATCGAGTGCAGCACATATCGAAGCCGCCGCGCTTCATATGGAAAAAGCGGCGCATCATAAAGCCATGGTTGAGCATTATAAATCGTTGATGGCTGCAGAATATGAAAAAGGCGGACATGCCGATTTAAAAAAGCACCACGAAGCGATGGCCGCCCATCATGAAGCCTTGTCGAAGGAACACCAACAAGCAGCAGCCATCCATGAAACCATGGAAAAGTCTAAGTAGTTAGTCGAATGCTTGGATCATAATGACTCCTTTAGCCATGCTGATTCTTCGTACAGTTCAATGTGGGATTGAAAAATCAACGTTTTGCCTATAAAACAAGTGTTCGTAAGCTTCATAACCATAAAAGCAGGGTGTTATGTTTCAGTCAAATATCGTTATGGCGCCTCAGTGGCTTAAGAACCTGTTTGTATTGGTTTTTCTGATGAATATCACGGGGATGGCTTACGCCGAAGAACATCACTTTTTGGTGCTCAATTACCACGATATAGTGAAGGCCGGCAGCGCAAAATCTTCGCTAAATTCGATGGATGTCAGCGTCGATCATTTTGAAGAACACTTGGTTTGGCTGAAGAAAAACGGCTATAAAATCGTTAGCGTGCAGAACGTGCTTGATGCGGCGGCAGGTAAGAATTCGATAGCGGATAAATCGGTGTTATTGACTTTCGATGACGGTTATCAGAGTTTTTACACCCGAGTATTCCCGATCCTAAAAAAATATCATTACCCGGCGACTGTCGCTTTGATAGGTAGCTGGATAGACGGCATTGATACCCCGGACGAAGCGGGCAAACAATTGCTCACTTGGGATCAAGTGCGGGAAATGGTGAAATCCGGCCTGGTAGAAATGGCGTCGCATACTTATGACCTGCACAAAAGCGCTGTCGCCAATCCGCAAGGCGACAGCCAGGCTGCGACGGTCACCCGTTTATACGACTTTACGACGGGGCGTTATGAAACCGATGAACAGTATCGGGAGCGTATCCACCTCGCCCTAAGAAAAAGCGCCGAGTTCATTTTTCAACATGCGGGCGTGTGGCCCAGAGTCATGGTTTGGCCGTATGGGGAATACAATAATATTGCCCTGGAAGCGTCGCGCGAAGCCGGAATGTCGATGACTATGGGCTTGATTGACGGCTTTAATACCGTGGCCAATATCGATGTGTTGCGTCGTTTAATCATGACTGATAACCCGGATGTCCGCCAATTTGCTGAAATTGTGAGTAAACTGCGTACCGACAGGTCTTTGCGGATAGCGCATGTGGATATGGATTTTCTCTACGACGAAGACCCGAAACAGACCGACCGTAATGTGGAAGCCGAGATCCAGCGCATTGCAAACATGCGCATTGATACGGTGTTTCTGCAAGCCTACTCGGATTCTGACGGCGACGGTAATGCCGATGCATTGTATTTCCCTAACCGGCACTTGCCTGTTAAACAGGATTTGTTTAGCCACGTCGCCTGGCAGCTGAAAACGCGTGCTGGCGTCAATGTCTATGCGTGGCTGCCGATTTTTGCTTACCGGAACAATCTGCCGGATTCCTGGTATGTGCAGGAATGGCGAGACGGTAAAGCGCAAAAACCCAGTCATATTTACACACGGCTTTCGGTTTTTCAGCCTGAAGCGCGTCATTATGTAACCGAAATCTATGAGGATTTAGGCCGATATTGCAATGTTGACGGGATTCTATTTCATGACGACGGCATTTTATTCGATCATGAAGACGCATCGCCGGTAGCGTTATCTTTTGGCCGCGATGTCTGGGGACTGCCCGATCAATTTGAAAAATTGCAGGCAAGCCCCAAAATGCGCTTGGCATGGACTCGACACAAAACCGAGCTGATTAATCAATTTACCGATGAGCTGGCTAATAGGGTACGGGATAATCGTCCCGGTATAAAAACAGCGCGAAATTTATATGCCCTGCCCTTGTTAAAACCGGATAGCGAAGAATGGTATGCCCAATCGTTCAAATCCTTTTTAGCGCATTACAATTACGTTGCTATTGAAGCCATGCCGTTGATGGAGGACGCAAAAAAACCCGGCCAATGGTTGACTGAATTAGTTGCGGCTGCGGCTCATTACCCCGAAGGGCTGAAGAAATCCGTATTTGAGTTGCAAACGGTCAATTGGAAGACGCGGGAGAAAATCCCCTCGCCGTTTTTTATTGAACAGCTGGAATTATTGAGAAAACTGGGCGTTCATCATATCGGTTATTATCCGGATGATGTTTACCTGGATCAGCCGCGTTTGAAGGATTTACAAAAATACTTTTCGCTTCCGGCTTTGCCTTAAGCGCCGGACTGTGAAAGTATTAGCGCATCACTTATAAGCAAGCGGCATTATTTTCATTGCCGCGCCAAATTTATAAACCACTCACCAGAATTAGGAGTTGAACAATGTTAAAACGTTCCATTATTACCCTCGCACTGCTGTTATTGGCGGCGCCTGCTTTTGCAGAAGACGATCCCACCATGCATCAAGTCTATTTGGCGGCTGAAGCAGGGAAATTTAATGAGGCACAGTCTATGATGGATAAGGTGCTGCACGATCATCCCAACAGCGCCAAGGCGCACTTTGTCGAAGCCGAATTACTGGCCAAACAAGGCATGTTCAGCAGCGCAGGTGTTGAACTGAATACCGCTGAACGCTTACAGCCTGGATTGCCCTTTGCCAAGCCGGAGGCAGTCAAGAGCCTTAAGAGTCGCATTTCTTCCGTGTCAAATGGAGCCGTGCAGCCCAGTACCGGCGCTCAGAGTATACCGTCTACCGTTAAAGATTGGATGCCGGCGATTCTTTTGCTCTTGGGCATTGGTTTAATCATTGTGTTAATTGGATTCATCAGTCGGCGAAATTCCAATGCGCTTCCCGCCAATAGCTATCCCGGCAATGGCCCCGGCTCAAACATCCCGCCTGTCGGCGCGAATGGAACCGGTTCAGCAATGGGTCAACCCGCTACAGGCGGAATGGGTTCAGGTATCATGGGAAATCTGGCAACGGGAGCCGCTTTGGGGGCCGGTGTCGTAGCAGGCGAAGCGCTGATGCACCACTTTATCGATGGCGATAAGAATAGCGTTATCCCCGAACCGCCGCACCATGACACCTCTCCATGGAGCACACCCAGCAGCGCAAGCGAAAATAACGATATGGGCGGCACAGACTTTGGTATCGCCGATGCGTCCTCATGGGATGACGATGGGAACAGCGATGGCGGTGACAGTAGCGGTGACGACTGGACTTAGTATTGCGAGGTTGGCAATCTTATTTTCCAGGTTTTGTAATAATCAGGTGTTTGTCAGATCTGACCAGTGATTCCAGCGTTCTACTCGTTGTATGATTAGCTTCTCTTTTCCGATGAGAAGCTATTGTACTTTTGGCTACATAGGCAAAAACACCTATTCTCGCCAATATGAACAACAGGAATAATACCGCTAAATTTAGACCGTAAACCCAACAATAAGTTACCGGCAAATTCCACTGGGCTGATTTCGATTCTTTAACGGAGCTAAACAATGACCTTACTTAACAAACCCATAAACCTCATTCCCATTGCCATCGTTGTAGTAACTGCGATGTCACTCGCAGCTTGTACTGAAAAGGCCGCAGACAACACTCAGGCAAAAAAAACGGTGCCCCCTGTGGCAATCGTGTCGGAAGACAGGATTGCCCAGTGGCAAAGAGAAGCTCAAGCGGGGGATCCTGATGCGCAATACAACCTCGCTTATATTTATGAAAATGGGCTGGGCGTACCCAGGGATGAAGCCAAAGCGCTTGAGTTATACCAGCAAGCCGCAGATCATGGGCATTCTGCGGCACAAAGTAATCTTGATGTCATGAATTCAGCGAAGTAAATGCTGTTTAACTGATGTTACGCACGGATGGTATTTCTCCCGTTTGCCGCGCCGAGCACCGGAGCTTTTATCGAGAACAGCCCGTTAGGGGCGCGGCAGGGATGCCGCGCGTCAGCAGAGGGGCAGGAGCCCCTTCTGCTGACCCTCGATAAAAGCGAGGAGCGCAGGAAATAAGCGGTAACCGGGTCGCCTTTTCTTTGGTTACTTTCTTTTGGCGAAGCAAAAGAAAGTAACTCGCCTTCGGGTGCGACAACCCGATTCAATCAAGTGTCGCGCTAGCGACTCCTTAATATTAAAGCGGTCGAAATTCGACTAACTGCGTAACATCAGCTGTTTAACCGTCGTGATAGCAATGGAATTATTTAAAAATGCTTAACCAGATCAAACTCTTTTTCACGCAACATATTGCACTTTCAGCATCGGAAAACACTTTAGAAGAAAAGCTGCAACTTGCGACCGTCGTCTTATTCCTGGAAATGATGTATATGGACGATAAAGTTGACCCAAAAGAACAGGAGGTTATTTTATCCTTAGTCCATCAGAATTTTTCCTTAACCGCTGAACAAGCAACCTCTTTAATTGAGTTGGCTGAACAACAAAGAAAACAGGCGACTGATTATTTTCAATTTACGTCCTTAATCAATAAGGAATACAGTCTGGAGCAAAAAGTTCGATTAATTGAATCGCTATGGAAAATTGCTTTTATTGATGGCGTATTGGATATGAACGAAGAATACCTGGTGCGAAAAATTGCAGACCTTTTACATGTCCCTCATACCGCTTTTATTATGGCGAAGAACCGGCTAGGACCGGCCATATCTTAAATGATGAAAAACAATAATTCCCGTGACCTCTCTCACCACATCTTACCGAATTCCGCGACCATGGTTGGTGTCTGTATCATGGTCATCAGTATCGTTAAAAGCATGGCTCCAGGACTAGCCAACTACTTAATCGATAAAGCCTTAGCTATTGATAGTTTATTGTTCATGATTAGCGCCCTGCTTTCATTTTCATCGCTTCGTTTAGACCGATGCACTGAAGGTCTGGAGCGTTGGGCTGAAATGATTTTCTTATTAGGGTTAATTTCAATGACACTAATTACAGTGGTTTTCTCTTTTGAAATCATTTGATTCAGACTTCATAGACTTAGCGAATGGTTTATGACTGAAGACTTTATTCACCAAGACATCCGGAGCCGATTGATTTAGCCGGCCATCCGCCTCCCCTAAAGGTTTTTTTTGTTCACCTGATCCGGCTCCGGAAAATAAGGACCAATCCTGAATTTAACCCATAGCTCGATGCATTCCTTAATACTACAAACGGGTTAACGATTCAGGTCGGACGGTTCATCCACAATATCGTTCGTACCGTCGCGCCTGTTTTTCAGGCTGCCGCGCAGAAAAAAGCCAATGGCCTGTCGCACCCAGACATCAATTTCCGCTTCGTCCGGCGTCGGTTCCAAACCGAGTTGCAGTTTTTGAAACCGTTCATTACGTAATGCACTCAAAAATTGGTCGGCGAGAAAACGCGGCTCCATTT
>Ga0207975_100811_pt1 | contig 12292 bp, 12 predicted proteins | sample LakWasMe91_HOW11_2_FD_183913 | JGI IMG/M metagenome (GOLD analysis project Ga0207975, IMG submission 183913) | Freshwater sediment methanotrophic microbial communities from Lake Washington under simulated oxygen tension - Sediment Metagenome... | ecosystem: Environmental > Aquatic > Freshwater >...
GGCGGTGGGGCGGGCACGGGCGGCGCTTCTTGCGACTGGGCCATCAGCGCGTCCGGGTCGGGAGCTTCCTGGGCTTCAAAGTCGTAGAGCTTGATGAACTCGGTGCGGTCGATGGCGAGTTCCAGGTAGAAGATGTTGTTGTTGCTGGTGTAGAAGGTCACGCGCCGGGCCTCGGGCTTGTCGAGGTTGGCGTCCACCGACAGCTGCACCTGCTTGTTCAGCACCAGCATCTTGGGCTGGTTTTGTGTGATGTGGGTCTGCAGCTCGCGGCGCACCTTGCCGGTGAAGTCGCCCACCACCTGGTTCATCAGCTCGCCCATCACGTTGCTGACCTCGTCGGAGGTGTACGAACTGACCAGGTCATCCTTGGACATGCCCATGTTCAGCAGGTAGTTGGCGTACAGCTCCATCGCCGCCTGGCCTGAGAAATTGATGATCACCAGCCCCGAGAAGCCGCCGTCAAACAGCACAAAGCAGCCAATGTCGGGTTTCAGGCAGGTCTTGCTGATGCGCTGCACCATGCCGGAGTAGTGGATCTGGCTGTGTGTAGCCACGCCCAGTACGCGGGTGACGGAGTTGCAAAGGCTGATCAAAAGGTCTTCGGTGCCGTAAACGGGGGATTTTTCGGGGGTGCTCATGGTGGGGGTAGCGGAAAACAACTTGGTGCACAGCATAGGCGATGATGCCGCCGTAAACCAGAGTGCAGGCCCTGCCGTGGTGCCGATCCCCCCGTGGTATCCCGGTCATTGACTTTCGACGGGGCTCGGATATCGTGCTTTTCATCCAAATAAGAGAGGGGGGCCCGATGGGCAATGTCTATTTCTATGGCCTGACCGATTTCCAGGCGATCGCCACCGGGGCGGCCGTGCTGGCCAGCGGCGGTGGTGGCAGTTACCAAGACGCCTGCGCCATCGTGCAGCAGCTGGCAGACCAAGGCTACACGGGCACGGTGCAGGTGCAGGTCTACGACGGCGCCACCAATGCCTGTGTGCTGGCCATCATGGGTTCGCCCGACGCGGCCGACAACCTCACCCTCACGGCGGTGCAGAACTCCATCAGCAACACCGTGGCCGTGATGCAGGCGTACACTCGCCCGACGCGGCCGACAACCTCACCCTCACGGCGGTGCAGAACTCCATCAGCAACACCGTGGCCGTGATGCAGGCGTACACCGGCATGCAGCCAGGCGCCTTCATCCCGGTGGAGATCGGGCCCATCAATTCGCTGGTGCCGTTGATTGGCGCGGCCATGTCGGGCGGCAGCATCTGGGTGGTGAACGGCGATGGCGCGGGCCGTGCCGTGCCTGAACTGCCCCAGACCACCTTCACCGCCCCTTCCGGGCCAGCGCCCAGTCCCGCCGTGCTGGCCAGCGATGCGTCCACGCTTGTAGCGGCGGAGTACGCGGTGCTGGGCTCCGCCACGGCGTCGGGCATCGAGTCGCTGGCGGGCGGGGTGGTGGGCGGCTTCGGCGGGTACTCGGGCATTGCGATGTGGCCCTCCAACGCGGGCAACCAGTTCGCGTTGTCGGGCAGCTACATTCCGGGCACGCTGGAGCAGGCACGCCGGCTGGGCCTGCAGCTCTACAGCGTCGGGCATCGAGTCGCTGGCGGGCGGGGTGGTGGGCGGTTTTGGCGGGTACTCGGGCATTGCGATGTGGCCCTCCAACGCAGGCAACCAGTTCGCGTTGTCGGGCAGCTACATTCCGGGCACGCTGGAGCAGGCACGCCAGCTGGGCCTGCAGCTCTTGCAGGCGGTCACGCCGCTCAGCACCCAGGCCGTGGCGGCGGGCATCCAGAACCTCACCGGCCGTGCCGCGCGCGCCGTGGTCACCAACTTTTTCATCACCTCGGTCAGCCAGTCCACGTCCAGCGCGTCGCTGGACTCGGGCATCATCCGGCTGGACAATGCACCCGACCCGGCCCAGAGCACCGAGACACATTACCTCTACAACCTCAACGAGAACCTGATCATGTATTCGGCGGCCAGCACCACCCCCGACATCATTGCACCCGACTCGATCTGCTACTACTCCGAGAGCACGGTTCGTGGGTTCTCCAACGCCAGCGACGACCTGGCCCAGTATTTCGATGCCACAACGGGCCGCAGCACCGGCAACCAGGTGAGCGTGATTGCGGTGCAGACAGCACCCCAGCTCTACAACACCCCCGGCGTCGTGGCATCGTTTGCCGCGCTGCTGCGCAATATCGGTTACGCGGGTGGCATGCCGCCCGGCTGAACCCTGCAGCCCGCACCGACGCACGAGAGAAACGGAACGCTGTGAAAAAAGGTGGTCATGGCCATGGGTGAGGCGGACCTGAACAAGGAGCGGCTGGAGCTGGCCCTGGAGGCCGCCGGGCTCGACCTGTGGGAGAACGACCTCATCACCGGCAACGTCACGCGCAAGGCGACCAAGACGTTTGAAGAGCTGGGGTTCTCCGAGGATGAAATCGTCTCGGGCGTGCAGGACATCTACGGCCTGTTCCACCCCGACGACATCGACACCGTGCGCAAGGCCGTGGCCGACCACCTGACGGGCGTCACGCCGCAGTACCGGTGTGAGTTCCGGCTGCGCTCCAAGAGTGGCGAGTGGATCTGGTTTGCCAACTATGGCCGCATCATGGACGGCCACAGCGAGACGCCCGGCAAGCGCTTGATCGGCGTCACGTTCAACATCCACGACCGCAAGTGCCGCGAGACCGAGATCGCCCAGATCAACCAGCAGCTCACCGAGCAGAACCGCCTGCTGCAGCAGCTCAACGCCACGCTGGAGCGGCTGGCCGCCAACGACTCGCTCACGGGCCTGTCCAACCGCCGCACGCTGATGGAGCTGGGTGCCAAGGAATACAAGCGCACGGAGCGTTTTGGGCACCCGATGTCCGTGCTGGTGGCAGACATCGACCTGTTCAAGACCGTCAACGACCTGTACGGCCACCTGGCGGGCGACCGCGTGATCTGTGCCGTGGCCCAGGTGTGTGCTGGGCACAAGCGCAGCGGTGTGGACATCGTCGCGCGGTTTGGGGGCGAGGAGTTTGTCATCGTGCTGCCCGAGACCGACAGCGCGAGCGCGTTGCAAGTGGCAGAGTCGCTGCGCCGCGAGGTCGAGTCCTTGCTGGTGTGCGTGGGCGACGAAGGGCAGGAGGTGGCCGTCACCGTGAGCATTGGCGTAGCCACCCTGTACAAGGGCTCGGGGATGAATTTTGAAGAGCTGGTGAACCGTGCCGACCAGGCCCTCTACCAAGCCAAGGGCACAGGGCGCAATGCCGTGTACTGCGCCGACATGCCACCCGAAAAAGGGGGCGTGGTCGAGCAGGTTTCGCTCGACCTGGGAGGGGGGATCTCTCAGCCCTGAGGCCCGCGCGCAGCCTGGTGGATCGCCGCCCGGATGCGCGGGTAGGTGCCGCAGCGACAGGCATTGCCCGACATGGCGGAGTCGATGTCGGCATCGGTAGGCTGCGGCGTTTTCTTCAGCAGGGCACAGGCCGACATCAGCTGCCCGCTCTGGCAGTAGCCGCACTGCGCCACATCCACTGCGGTCCATGCGGTGCGCAGTGCAGAGGCTTCGGGGCCCTGCAGGCCCTCGATGGTGGTGACCTGGGCGCTGCCCACGGCCGACAGGGGCGTGATGCAGGCGCGCACCGGCTCGCCGTTCAGGTGCACCGTGCAGGCGCCACAAAGCGCCATGCCGCAGCCAAACTTGGTGCCGTTCATCTGCAGCTCGCCGCGCAGCACCCACAGCAGGGGCGTGTCGGGTTCGGCATTGACAGCGACGGGTTGGCCGTTGATGTTCAGGGTCGTGGTCATGGGGGCTCCGGTGCGTCGGGTCAGCTGAGCTTGAGTGGCAGCGCGCGCAGGCGCTGGCCGGTGAGGGCAAACAAGGCATTGGCCACGGCGGGTGCAATGGGCGGCACGCCGGGCTCGCCCACGCCCTCGGGGGGCTCGGCGCTGGCGATGATGTGGGTCTCCACGCGGGGGCAGTCGGCCATGCGCAGCAGGGGGTAGTCGTGCAGGTTGCTCTGCTGCACCTGGCCATCCTTGATCGTCACTTCGCCCCACAGCGCAGCGGTGAGGCCATAGACCACGGCGCTTTCCATCTGCTGGGCAATGAGGTTGGGGTTGATGGCCGCACCGCAGTCGATCACGCACACCACGCGGTGCACGCGGATGGCCTTGTCGGCACCCACCGACACCTCGGCCACCTGCGCGACGATGGAGCCGAACGACTGGTGCAGCGCCACGCCGCGCGCCCGTTGCACGCCCGACGCATCGGGCGGCAAGGGCTGGCCCCAGCCCGCCAACTCGGCCGCCTTTTGCAGCACCTTCATGTGGCGCGGGTGTTTTTGCAGCAGCGCGGCGCGGAACGCCACCGGGTCCTTCTTGGCGGCGTGGGCTGCTTCGTCCACAAAACTCTCTTTGAAGAACGCCTGGTGCGAATGCCCCACCGAGCGCCAGAAGCCCACGGGCAGCGGCAGGTCGATGATCTCGTGGGCAATGCGTGCGTGGGGCCACTCGTAGGGCTGGTCGAACGCGCCTTCGGACGCAGTCTTGTCCGGCCCGGCGCCCGGCAGGCCAAAGGTGCGGGCCAGCACCTGCGGCACGATGGCCTGACCGGCCGACACGTTGTGCCAGGCCGCCAGCTGGCCCTGTGCGTCCAGCCCGGCCTTGAACCGAGCCACGCAGGCGGGGCGGTAGAAGTCGTGCTGCAGGTCCTGCTCGCGGGACCACAGTGTCTGCACCGGCGCGCCGCCTGCGGCCTTGGCAATGGCGGCGGCCTGGGCCACATAGTCCACTTCCAGCCGCCGGCCAAAGCCACCGCCCAGCAGCAGCTGGTGCACGGTCACCTTGGTGTCGTCGATGCCCAGGGCCTTGGCGGTGGCCATGCGCGCCAGGCCCGGTACCTGGGTGGATGTCCACACGCTGGCCGCGCCATCCTTGAACTGCACGGTGCAGTTGATGGGCTCCAGGGTGGCGTGGGCCAGGTAAGGCGCGCGGTAGTCGGCAGTGAGGGTGGTTGCAGCGCCTTGCAGGGCCTGGTCCACATCGCCCACGCTGTGGTAGCCAAAGCCCTGGGCCTGGTCCAGCGCCTGGGTCAGCTGCGTCATGACAGCGGCGCTCGACAGCGTGGCGGCGGGGCCGTGGTCCCACTGCACGGTGACTGCGGCGGCGGCCTTTTTGGCGTGCCAGGGCGTGTCGGCAATCACGGCCACGCCGCCAGTGCCGCCGTGGTACGGCGCGACGGCCAGCACCTGCTTCACCCCGGGCATTTTTTGCGCGGCTGCGCCATCGAACCGGGCCACTTTGCCGCCCCGCGTGGGGCACATCACCACGCTGGCGTACAGCAGGCCGGGCGGGTGGGCATCGATGCCAAACACCGCACTGCCATCGAGCTTGGAGGGCGCCTCGATGCGGGTGAGCGGCTTGCCGATCAGCTTGAATTCAGCAGGCGCCTTGAGGGGCACCTTGCCTGGAGGCGGCTGCTGCGCCGCCAGTGCGGCCAGCTCGCCAAACGTGGCGCGCTGGCCTGCCGCATGTTCCACCACGCCGGCGTTGGCCTTGCATTCGGCGGCCTGCACCTTCCATTGCACGGCCGCTGCGTTGATGAGCATGGCGCGGGCGTGGGCACCGGCCTCGCGCATCGGGCGCCACAGGTCCTTGATGCTGCTGGAGCCGCCCGTCATCATCACGCCCACTTCGCGCATGGTCTTGGCGGTCAGCCAGCCCGCCACGGCCTTGATGGAGCCGTCGTTGTCGGGGTGGAACGGCAGGCCGTCCACCACCGTGGCCAGGTTGTTGTAGATGTCGTCGATGGGCGCCATCTCCAGCCGCACCTGGGCCCAGTCGGCGTCCAGCTCTTCCGCCAGGATGGCGGCCAGCCCGGTGTGCGCGCCCTGGCCCATTTCGGACTTGGCCATCATCACCGTCACCGTGTTGTCGGCTGCTACCTTGAGCCAGCCATTCAGCGCCACCTGGCCTGTGCCCTGGGGCAGGGGCTGCGCGGTGTGCAGCCGCTGGCGCGGGGGCACCACGCCCCAGCCGATGACCAGCGCGCCGGCTGTTGCGGCGCCACCGAGAAGCACTGTGCGTCGTTTCACCATGGGTTGTCCTGAGCGGTTGAGAAAGTGCACGCCGGCGCCTTCGATGGCAATCACCGCGTGGCAAGGGCAGGGGGCCATCCTAGCGCCACTGCGCAGCGCTGCGCTGCTGGCGAATGTCGGCTATGTGACGCTGCGCCGCACGCGCATGGCAATGCGGTTGAGCCCGACGGGCGTCAATCCCAGGTGGCGGGCCAGGTCTTTTTGCGGGATGCGCAGCGCCAGGTTGGGGTGTGATGCCAGGAAGGCACGGTAGCGGCCCTCGGGGGTGAGGGTGAGCAGTTCGCGCTCACGCGCCTCCTTGCGCGCGGCGTACACCAGGGTCAGCTGGTACAGCGCCTTTGCCCAGGGCAGGTGGCGTTCGGCCAGCGCGAGCAGCACGCCGTGGTCGATGCGCTCCAGGGTGGCGGGCTCGATGGCCGTCACCATGAAGGCCGTGCGGCCGCCCGGCTGCAGGGCGGACACGCTGGCAAAAAAGCGTCCTTCTTCGGCAAACGACTTGATCCATTCCGTGCCGTCATCCTGCAGGTAGCTCAGCTTGAACAAGCCTGCTTGAACCGCGTAAACATACGGGTGCTGTACCCCCTGCAGAAAGACCGTGCCGCCTGCCTGTACCGCGTGCGTGGTGATGGCGCGCTCTGCCGTGGCCCAGTCGGGCAGGGCCTGCGTGCCCGCCGCCTGTGTGAGGAGCGACCAGAAGGCGGGGTGCTGGATGGGGGCCATGGCGTGCAGTATGCCGCGTGGCAGCGTGGCGAAGTGTCCGCCGCGCCTGGGGGTGAGAGCCTCCTTCGTTCGCCAATTAACCTGGGTTGATGACGACGGACGGCGCCATGCCTAGAGTGCGGCCCATGTCACACGCTCGCACCCCCACCACCGCACGCCGGGCCGCGCCCGCAGGCCCCTTGCCACGCACCATCGTCACTGGCGCGAGCTCGGGCATTGGCCGGGCGCTGGCCCTGGAGCTGGCACGGTGCGGCGTACCGGTGCTGGCCGTGGCACGGCAGCCCGAGCCGCTGCAGGCGCTGGCAGATGCCCATGGACTGATCGAGCCCTGGGTGGCCGACCTGTCCCGCATCGAAGAGATGGACGGCCTGGCGGCGCAGTGGCTGCTGCGCTATCCCGATATTGGCGCGCTGGTGAACAACGCAGGCATCCAGCACGACCTGCGGGTAGACGATGCCGGCTACAGGGCACAGGACATGCGCGCGGAGGTCGAGATCAACCTGCTGGCGCCGATGGCGCTGACGCGTGCGTTGCTGCCCCATTTGCAGGCCCAGCAGCGCGCATGGGTGGTCAATGTCGGGTCGGTGCTGGGCTCTTGCCCCAAGCCCACGGCGGCGGTTTACAGCGCCACCAAGGCCGGGCTGGACCTGTTCACCCAGGCGCTGCGGGTGCAGATGCAAGGCAGCCCAGTGCGGGTGGTTCACGCTGTGATGCCGCTGGTGGACACGCCCATGACCTGGGGCCGAGGGCGCGGCAAGATCCCTTCCGATGTCGCTGCACAGGCACTGGTCCGCGGCCTGATGGCGGGGCACACCGACATCCGCATCGGCAAGGCACGCGCGGCCTGGCACTTGCAGCGCTGGGCACCCGGGCTGCTGGCCCGCCTGCTGCGCACTGCTTGATCCAAGCCTGCTGGCTCAACACCTGTCTTCTCGTCGACCCCAGGAGATCACCCCATGGCCACCCGTTATGCCTTCTTCATCCACCTGCGTGCACTGCCCGCGTGGCTGCGTTTGCCCCGTGAGCAAAGGCGTGAGTTGGGTGAGGCGCACCTGCATGCCCTGCTGCCCCGCTACCAGGGAGCCCTGCGCCTGCGCCACTTCGATGCCGAGGCCTTCGCAGCGCCCTGCAGCGACCTGATGCTGGTGGAAACCGATGACCCGCTCAAGCACTACGACTTCATGGAGCGGCTGCGCGATTCCCCCCTGCTCACCGTGCCGTATTTCGAGGTGCTGCAGATCCTGCCTGCCATCGAAGACGGTTATGTGGCGTTCGAGCGCGCCGAAACGGCTTAGGCCGCCTTGCAGTCGGCCAGCGCCGGAGCCTTGTGTGTGGGCTGCCGGTCCAGCCAGGCAATGTAGGCTGTGAGCGCCAGCGCACTCAGCGTGACGGCGGCCGCCACCAGCGGAATGGCCTGCAGCGACCACCCGGCCGTGATGACTGCGCCCCCCAGCCAGGCACCAATGGCATTGCCGAGGTTGAATGCGCCGATGTTGAGCGTGGACGCCAGACTGGGCGCATCGCCCGCCTGCGACACCACCCGCGCCTGCAGCGGCGTGCCCGCCGCGAACGACACCATGCCCCACACCACCACGGTGATGACGGCAGGCCACAGCCACACGCTGGTGAACGAAAACGCTGCCAGCACCCCCGCCAGCACGGCAAAGATGCCCATCAGCGAGGGCAGCAGCTTCCAGTCTGCCAGGCGGCCGCCCAGCAGGTTGCCAATGGTCAGGCCCACGCCGCACAGCAGCAGCACGCCGCTCACGTTCTGGGGCGACACACCGGTCACGTCGCGCAGGATGGGCGTGATGTAGGTGAACAGCGTGAACATGCTGGTGGATGCGAGCACGCTCACCGCCAGCGCCAGCCACACCTGGCGAATGCGCAGCACGCGGAACTCGCCCAGCGCGCTGCCGCTGATCTGGTGGCGCAGGTGCGGCACCCAGCGCACCACGGCGGCCACGGCCAGCACCCCGATCACCACCACCGCCCAGAAGGTGGAGCGCCAGCCCAGGTGCTGGCCCAGCAGCGTGCCCAGCGGCACGCCCAGCACGTTGGCGAGCGTGAGCCCGGTGAACATCAGCGCCATGGCCTGGGCGCGCTTGTGGGGCTCCACCACGCTGGCGGCCACCACGGCGCCAATGCCAAAAAACGCGGCGTGGCAGAACGAGGTGACCACGCGCGCCACCATCAGCCACGCATAGCTGGGGGCCAGCGCGCAACCCACATTGCCCACGATGAACAGCACCATCAGCCAGGTCAGCGTGGTCTTGCGCGGCCAGCGCGCGGTGGCCACCGCCAGCAGCGGTCCACCCACAGCCACGCCCAGTGCGTAGGCCGACACCAGCATGCCGGCGGCGGGGATGGAGACGGACAGGTCACCTGCCACTTCGGGCAGCAGCCCCAGGATCACGAATTCGGTGGTGCCAATGCCAAAAGCGGCAATGGCCAGGGCCAGCAGGGGGAGGTTCATGGAGCGCAGAGGGACTAAAGGGCAGCACCGGGGCCGATGGGGTCAGGCGCGCAAGACTAGGGAAAACCCTTGGATTCTACGGAGGCCCCACAACCTTTGCAGGCCAAGGTTTTTGCATGAAATGGGCTGGTAGCGCTAGTGATATATGCCGTAACAGCTATTGTTTTCATAGTGAATGCCATCCTTGCCCTTGTGCGCCTGAGGCGTGCATCAGGGGTGGTGAGTCGCCTCGCAACGGCCCCCGTGTGATGCGGGCTCGCAGCGGGGCGTGTACGCCACCCGGCGTATTTCGCCAACCGGCCCCGCTCTCCAGAATCCATTCCATCGCCCGATCCACAGGGGCTCCACATCGGGGCCCACCGGGCGAAGCGGTTTGATTGATTTCCTGATTGAAACCACCACCGGAGAAGCACACATGCAACGTCGTTATTCCCTCAAGGCCCTCGCGGCCGTCGCTACGCTCGCTGGCCTGTCTGCGCTGCCAGCCCACGCCCAGGACACGATCAAGGTCGGCATCCTGCACAGCCTGTCGGGCACCATGGCCATCTCTGAGACCGTGCTGAAAGACACCGTGCTCATGGCGATCGACGAGATCAACGCCAAGGGCGGCGTGCTGGGCAAGAAGCTCGAACCCGTGGTGGTGGACCCAGCCTCCAACTGGCCCCTGTTCGCCGAAAAGACCAAGCAGCTGCTGGGCCAGGACAAGGTCTCGGTCATCTTCGGCTGCTGGACCTCGGTGTCGCGCAAGTCGGTGTTGCCGGTCGTGGAAGAAATGAACGGCCTGCTGTTCTACCCCGTGCAATACGAAGGTGAAGAGCTGTCCAAGAACGTGTTCTACACCGGCGCCGCGCCCAACCAGCAGGCCATCCCTGCGGTGGACTACCTGATGAGCAAGGACGGCGGCAGCGCCAAGCGCTGGGTACTGCTGGGCACCGACTACGTCTACCCCCGCACCACCAACAAGATCCTGCGCGCCTACCTCAAGAGCAAGGGCGTGAAGGACAGCGACATCGACGAGAAGTACACCCCCTTCGGCCACTCTGACTACCAGACCATCGTGGCCGACATCAAGAAGTTCAGCCAGGGCGGCAAGACGGCCGTGGTCTCCACCATCAACGGTGACTCCAACGTGCCCTTCTACAAGGAACTGGGCAACGCGGGCCTGAAGGCCAAGGACGTGCCCGTGGTCGCCTTCTCGGTGGGCGAGGAAGAGCTGCGTGGTGTGGACACCAAGCCGCTGGTGGGGCACCTGGCCGCCTGGAACTACTTCCAGTCCATCAAGAGCCCGGCCAACACCGAGTTCATCAAGAAGTGGAGCGACTACGCCAAGGCCAAGGGCATTGCCGGCCACAAGGACAAGCCGCTCACCAACGACCCGATGGAAGCCACCTACATCGGCATCAACATGTGGAAGCAGGCGGTTGAAAAGGCCAAGAGCACCGATGTGGACAAGGTGATTGCCGCCATGGCCGGCCAGACCTTCAAGGCACCGTCGGGCATCGTCTCCAAGATGGACGAGAAGAACCACCACCTGCACAAGAGCGTGTTCATCGGCGAGATCAAGGCCGACGGCCAGTTCAACGTGGTGTGGAAGACGCCCGGCCCCGTCAAGGCCAAGCCATGGTCTCCTTACATCGAAGGCAACGACAAGAAAAAAGACGAACCTGAGAAGAAGTGATCTCCCCCTGAGCGGCTACGCCGCTTCCCCCTCTCTCACGCTGCGCGTGGGAGGGGGACGCCCCCAGCGCGGCGGGGCGGCCCTTGCGCGGGGGCCCTGGTCTAGGCCCTGCCCTCTGCATGGGCCTTTGCATATTGACCGACTGGCCCCCCATGAATTTCTCTTTCTTATCTCGCCTCATTGTCTGCCTCTTGCTCTACGCAACTGCGCAGGCACAAGCACTCACCGCCGAGCAGGCCCTGGCCATGGCCGCTGGTGACACCGACGACCGTGTGGCCGCCGTGCAGCAGGCCGTGGTGGAGCCCAGCGAACGCACCGCTGCCTTCTTGCAGGCGCTGGCCGACGACGCGGTGAAGGTGGCCGATGGCAAGGCGCTGATCGTGCGCGATGACAAGGGCATCGACCCTGTCACTGGCGGCGAGGTCCCTGTGCCCGCCGATGCCGAAGACATCATCAACAACAACCGCATGCGCGGCGAGATCGACACGGCCCTGGCGGGCCTGGCGCTGTTTGGCAAGGACGAAACCCAGCGCATGGCCGCCGCGCCCTGGCGGGCCTGGCGCTGTTTGGCAAGGACGAAACCCAGCGCATGGCCGCCGCCAAGGCACTGAGCAAGGAACCGGATGCAGGCCGTCTGCCCCTGCTCGACAAGGCATTGGCGCAGGAGACCAACGACAAGATCAAGACCCAGCTGGAGCTTGCGCGTGCCGCCACGCTGCTGGGCAGCGACGACCCCGCACAACGCATCGCGGCCGCCCAGGCACTGTCGCTCAGCGCCACACCTGATACGCGGCTGCTGCTCAACGAACGCGTCACCGTCGAAGAAGACGCCAAGGTCAAGGCCGCACTGCAGGCCGCACTGCGCGCCATGGAAGGCCAGCTCGCCTGGGGCGAACGCCTGGGCGCTGCGTTCTCGGGCATCAGCCTGGGCTCCATCCTGCTGCTCGTCGCCTTGGGCCTGGCCATTACCTACGGCCTGATGGGCGTGATCAACATGGCCCACGGCGAGCTGATGATGATCGGCGCCTACGCCACCTATGTGGTGCAGGGCATCTTCCAGAAGTATTTTCCGGGTGCGTTCGACTGGTACCTGGTCGCTGCGCTGCCCCTGGCCTTTGGCGCCTCGGCCGCCGTGGGCGCGGTGCTGGAGCGCGGCGTGCTGCGCTTTCTGTACGGCCGCCCCCTGGAGACGCTGCTGGCCACCTGGGGCATCAGCCTGGTGCTGATGCAACTGGTGCGCACGATTTTTGGCGCGCAGAACGTGGGTGTGGAAAACCCCGCGTGGATGAGCGGTGGCGTGCAGGTGCTCTCCAACCTCACGCTGCC
>Ga0207975_100817_pt1 | contig 12171 bp, 10 predicted proteins | sample LakWasMe91_HOW11_2_FD_183913 | JGI IMG/M metagenome (GOLD analysis project Ga0207975, IMG submission 183913) | Freshwater sediment methanotrophic microbial communities from Lake Washington under simulated oxygen tension - Sediment Metagenome... | ecosystem: Environmental > Aquatic > Freshwater >...
AATCGGTGTTTAATGCCCGGTGTGAGCAGGGATATAACAACGGTTAAACCTAAAATACCACCCGACAACAGCAACATTTGTTTGAGTTTGAGTTTGCTTCTGAAAAACACCATTAATGTTAAAGTTAATATGAGCAAGACAATGTTGAGTCGGGTTAAAAGCATAATTGAAATCAGCATAAACGCTACTACAAACAAAAATTGACTGTATTTTTTTTGTTGCAAAACCAAATCAAAGGAATGCGCTGTACAAAAAACCAACAAAGTAGTGTAATAAGTAGGATGAATTTTAAACAGCGTAAAGTCGAAATACACATAGTTTCTGAAGCTCGAAACGTTTTGGAACACTATAAAAAACTCGCTGATGGAGTAATTCATAAAGAAACTCACCACATAAATGATTCCTATAGCCAAACAAGTATACTTTAAAACCTTGATGTATAAGTCAAACTTTTGTTTAGTAAAATGTTCTTTTGGGATAAAGAAGAAAAAAAGCGGCAGTATCAAAAAAAACAGTGCATGCTGAATGTGAGTGGCGCTTTCACTCCAATGGTTGCTGAATAAAGATCGAAAAGTAACCAACCAAAACGGAATCGTAAGCAAGAGCGTTGTTCTTTTGGGCCAAGTAAAATCTTTAGCAGCAATTTTATATACAATAGCATTTAAGCAAATCAGGATGACAATTATACTCGACCAGTTTTCCTTTAGGATGGGGAAAACAAAGAGTAAAGCAAGCAAAAAAGGAAATAACTGAAACGATATTTTTTTCATACAAGGGTATATAAGCAACACTATTTTACAAACATTGGTAACTTACAATCTAACTAAAAAAAGGATTGTATTTTAGGACATTAAGTCCCTAGAGTGAGCAGGTATTTTTACAGTCACAAATATATCATTTAATAGAAAATATAATATATTTGCATACCTAAAAAACGAGAAAATGAAAAGACTAATTGTATTATTTTTAACCGGTGCTTTTTTAGTATCCTGCGGTAAAGACAAGAAAAACGATGTTGAAAACAGTGAAGAGGCGGTGGCCTTGAAAGATAATTTTAGTGTTGTTTTAGAATCCGTTTATGAAAAAGACGACAGTTTATCGGTAGTATATAAAAAAGGCGGATATTGGGATTACGACCATCCGGTTCCTTTTAAAGTAATGGGTCAACCTAATCCACAAAAGCTTACCATTTTAATACCGGAAGGCGACAAACTTGAAAACGTTCAAATTACGTTAAGCACCAACAAAGAACAAAAAACAATGGCTTTAAAAAGCGTAGCTATTTTTAACAACCAGAAAGAAGTTTTTAATGGCGCCAATATGTCTTATATCAAATACTTTGATTCGAATTCAGGTTTGATTTGGGATGAGAAAAACATGAGAAACAATTTAAATTTCGATGGACAATATCCTCCGGGAATTGCCGGAAATCAAAATTTAGAGGCGGCTTTAGCCCGATAAACAAAAAGAGGTTGATATTCAACCTCTTTTTTATTTTATACTATTGTAAAAGTCGTCCCAAAGATGGCCTTTTCGTTCCCAAGAGTACTGGTTCAGCACATAGTTAGAGAGTTGTATTCCTCGGTCTATTCTTTCTGCTGTATTCCAGCGGCAGGCTTCGTCCAAAGCGGTTATTAATTCAGGAACATTCGGATGAATCATCAGACCTCCGTTTTTATTCCAATCGGGATTAATGCCTGAATTGTATGTGGTGATTACAGGTGTTTTACACATCGCCGCTTCCAAGTTCACCATACCGATAACCTCAGAGTAGGAAGGCGCTACAAATGCTTTTGCATTAGCATACAAGCGAAACTTCTCTTCGCCAACGGTTTTCCCGATAAACTTAATGCGATGGCTTAGGTTATTTTTTTGGGCCAGTTCTTCTATAGTAGCAGCATACTCGTTTTTAAAACCAACCAGGTACAGTTTGATGTTTTTGTCGGCCATTTGACCGAAAGCGTTTAGCAACAAATCAATTCCCTTTATTTTGTGAAACCTACCCAAAAACAACAGATATTCCTCTTGTGGTTGGTATTGCCAATCTTTCAAGCTGGTATTAAAGTGAATTAAATTCGGGATTTCAACGATATTTTTGTTTTTCGAAAGCTTGTATAGATTTTCCTTTTCAGAAGGCGTAATGGCGTGAAGATAAGTAGCCTTTTTTAATATATTTTCAAGAAAAAGTTTTAAGTAAACGTTCTTCTTTAAGCCTTTATCCTTAAGCAATAGTGGTTCTAACATACCGTGTGCTGTAACTACATAAGGCGTTTTCTTTTGCAAAGCTATTTTGGAAGCGATGTATTGCGGATACATCCAAACACCGTGAAGATGCGCCATTTTATCACTTGTCAAATGAGTCTCTAAAAATTGGCCGTATGGTTTAGAATAATACCAAGATTTCGGACTTCCGCTTTCAAAACAGGTAAATGAATCTTCTTTTTCTTTGTGAAGAGTGAGTATGGTTGACTTATAACCGCCTGAATTCACAATATGATCGTGAAGGCTGGTCACCATTGTACGCAAGCCACCACTTTCTACAGTAATGTCTTCAATAATATGGAAGATTTCATTTTTCATGGGCATCAGAGGTTAGGGCGAATTCCTTTTGGCAAAAATAAAAAAGCCAAATAAAGAAGAAGAATTCAGGAGGAAAATAATGGCCATCTCTGAATAGTTTTAACAAAAAGTAAATAAAAACGCCCTGCGAAAAGAGTAATTCTTGGTGCGTATAGCATTTTGAAGCCAAATACATCGCATACAACACCAGTAAAAGACCAATGAATCCGAATTCGGAAAAAATGCGTGTGAATAAGGAATTGGCATCAAAAGAATTGTCATCTTCCTTTTGTTGGTCTCGAATGTACTCAGGCGGTCGCACTTCTTTTAAATAGCGTTGGGTATGCATGTAATGATGACTCCCGATGCCACTGCCCAAAGGATGTTCTGTAATATTTCTTTTGGCAATGTATAGGTTGCTGATCAATACATAGGAACTAAGGTTGGTGTACTCATCAAATTTTCCGGTATTGACTACATTGAGGGAATTGTAAGTGTCATCGACCCGCATTTTAAAGAAAGGCAACTCGTTGTAAGCAAAGTAAAAAGCAAGTCCGATAAACGGCATTAAAGCAAAGAAATAGCCTATTCTTCTCAAGGTAAGATTGGGTACTAAAAACAACAAGCCACAACCAATGTATCCCAAGGAAGAATTGGATAGGAGTAAAGTCCCGAAAATGATAGTAAAATTGAGGTATTTTTTAGTTTTAAGATAGTAATAACAAGCCGGAATCACCACAATAACATAATGCGCCGGTTCCTTAAAAATACTGTTCAAACGCCCGTCGACATAGTTGATCCCGAAGTAAAAAAAGATATATCCAATAAGGGCAACATAGGTACACATTTTAGCATATACCTTAATAATGTCAATGGTTTTATACAGCGAAACAAAATTGTAATAATAGGTTCCCACTATACCAATTCCTATAATTTGGGAAAGCATATAATTGTACGGAATCCGGATAACGGAATAAGCCAACAGGCCATGAACAAAAAAGAAGACCAAAAGCAGCGCAAAATACTTGTTCAGGACTATTTTTTTGATTCGGAATAACAAAAAGTAATTGACCAGAATGATTAAGTAGAGTAATTTCCAATCAATAATAAAATTAAAAAAGAAGGCTTCAGTAAATATGGCAAATACTGATGAGTAGAGTAAATAATTTTTTATGGATATTCTCATGGCTCCTTTTTGTAAAGCCAAATATACAAATGATTGCCGTTCTGGTTGGAATATTTTACACCGTTGTAGATTATTTCCGGACTATTTGAAGTAGACACTATTAAATCGACATCGTTATTTTTTTGCGCTAGGCTTCCGGTTTTGTTATTTACATCGATAGCAATGAGTTGCAAATGATCATAATAATAAGAATTAAACAAAGGATATTCCCAGTCCATCATTTTTAATCCTACTTTTTTCGGATTTGAATCATAAAGTTCCTCCAAAACTGCTTTGTATTCCGGATAAAGGTGTAATTGGTTGGCGAAATATTTTTTGAAACGATTATCGTCAACCCGTAATTTTTTGGTGTAAACAGGATCGTTTTGTATTGGTCTCAAGTTATTGTATAAAAAGTAGAATATAAAACTGTAAAGAAGCAAAGGCATGCTAATCCAAACCATTCCTCGATACCATTTTGCTTTTTGACAAGCCAGTGTTATCGGGATGACCAACAGAATGAAAATCGGAATATGGAGTCGGGTATGCCAAGGTTGCCATTTCAGATAGCCCGAAAAGAGTAAGATTTGGGCAACCAAAACAATAAAGATTATGATTTCAGTACTCTTTTTCGTTTTCGAAAACAAGAAATGAAACACTAGAATTAAAAAAGCAACAGCCCACAGAAAGAAATGAATTGTATTGGTTACATAATCTTCATGGGTCACGACTGCTCTGGCACTTTGGTACGGGATGCCTAAGTAATTCAGATTCTTATCATCAATGGAAACACCAATTGTTTTGTGTGTTTTTCGGATTAAAGTATCACAATATTCTTCTACCGGATAACCCAAATGCAAGCCTGAATTTTTAATTAAATTGGAGAAGAGCAATTTTGCGTTCATGGTTTCGTTAGCATAAGCTTTGGTTTCTGAATCATCAATATTCAAAAACGATTTGTTTATAGCATAATTACGACTATAATGTTTGGCATTTAAACTAATAGCCAATATCATTGCTAAAGAGGCCAATCCTATGGGTTTAATACTTTTGTTTTTCAGGGCAACGGATAAAACATGAAAACCATAGAAGGCTAAAATGGGCGCCATAAAGACATACGCCGTACCTTTGGTTATAAATCCTAACCCGACACTAAGACCCAGAAAAACCGAATTTTTTACCGAATTGTTTTTGACTATTTTTAAAGTGTAAAATAAGGTCGACAAAACAAAAAACGCGCAAACTATGTCGTTTTTGGTGGTAGTGGATTGTAATTCTACAGCCGGAATAGTAATCACTAAGAACAAAGCCAATAGTTTCAATAATCGGGCTGTTTGAAACATATTTAGTACGGCATATACCACCACAAGACACTGTATTAAAAAGAAAAGTTCAACACTGTTGGATAGAAAATCATTTCCGTTTAATAAGTTGATGTTCAGGATAAAGTATTCGGAAAAAGGAGGTTGGTAAAGATGGCGTAATATATGTGTCGGAAAATAATCAACAGATTCGTTGCCTATCCAATACATAATTCTCGACATATGGTAAGTAAGCGAATCCCAATTGTTTGGCGGATACAAAAGTCCTTGAACAAACAACAGACACAATAGAACAAGCAGAACGCCAACCAACAGCTTTTCTTTCAGCAACAACGTTTGGTGGTAGGATTTAATTTTTTGCACCATCAACAACAATGTTTTTTTGCCTTGAGTACGAAGTAGAAATGCGATGAGCAAAACATTAAAAGTTCCCCAAAAAATCCCCAAACTAAGTAGGTTAAGCACGTGAAATCCGCTTAACAATTCGGTTATAAAGAATAGTATACCCGAAAAAAGTAAAGTCGTTTTTATGATTGTCTCGGCAATTCCGGAAAAATTATTTTTTCCCAATAAAACCAAGAGAAGTAAAATGTAACCAATGTATACTAGCATATTGTTAATTATTTTGGAATCACCTTAGTTTTTTAGACAAGATTCAATAAAGGTAAAACAACCTTTATTCGAGCGTAAAACGCTAAAGGCAACATTAAAAAAACGATCCAAAGGTTGAGTCAGATTAAAAGTAATTCTTTCTTCAGGCCGACTTTGTTTATTTCTTATTATGGAAATTCATTAATTTATTTCTGAATAGATGGTTACTGACCATTGTTTCAGAAACTCGTGTCTAATTCACCGCCGTTTTTTATAACTCACTATTCTTTGTAAACTAAAATAATAGCATTTATTTCTTCATTAAACAAGAAAGATAGATTTAGCTATTTTATTCATTGAGTTTAAACCCGTCTTTTAAACCTTCTCCTCTTAAATTAAAATTACTTTCTATATACCATGAGCAAGGAAATTTATCAAAACATTGGGTATGATTAGGATTAGGTTCGAATAGTTCTATTTTTTCCCCATCTTTTGTTAGCAAGACAACCGAATTGAATTTTATATTCCTTTTCTCCTTAATTTCGGAAACATCTGAAGGCAGATACGCATATTTGGAAAATCTTCCGGCTGAAATGTAGTCTTCACAAAAGAGTTTGTAGCCATTCTTCCCCATCAAAAGTAAGCAATATACAGTCGACATAATTAATAAAGGGTTGATTTTTCCGGCTACTTTATCTACTAAAGACTTAAAGAAGAATAATGGGAGTAATGCTAAGAATAACACATAAGTAAATGAAAACCGAACATCCGGTGCGGTGACAAACCAAAAGATTAAGCCCAAGTAGGCTACCCATACGGTTAATAGAATGGTTTTGTCACGCTTTTTGTTAAACAATTGATAGATGATAAAAATTAGCGGAGTTACCGCTGCCAGCGAGTAAAAAATCTTGTTGACTGTTAAAGAAGCATTCCACCAAACGGAAAACCATTCTTTAAAAGGCATGGCCAAAACTTCATCCTGATTTTTCATCGGAATCCTCGCCCATGAAGTAATCCATTTTTTGATGTCTAAGACACTATGTCTGGAAACCTCCCAGTCAAAGTTAAACAGGTCAAGTTCTGCTAAGGGATAAATGAGGTAACCGGTGAGGATTACATTTTTAATCATCCATGGTAAAATCAAAAGACAGCCAAAACCAATACTTTGCAGTAACGTTTTAAAAAGCCCGCCTTTCTTGAAGTAAACCGCAAATAATCCTATAAAAACAATCGGGAAGGTAGAAAGCTTAAGGGTAATACAGAACAAAGGCAGTATGATAAACAGATAAGCTTTTTTTGTTAAAATTTCCGAATCAAACAATAAGGAAAGCAATATATAACCCACTAGAATATTCGGCAATAAGTCGGTTGCAGGTGAGGAAATATCATTGGTATATTGCGCAGTAAAAAAATAAAGGAATAAAAGGGAAAACAAACCAATAACTCCTTTTTTGAAATGAATTTGTTTTAAAAGCCAAATAAAAAAAACCAAATAACAGAGGGAAGAAATGGTAAAGATGTACTGATTGTAAAGAAAATTATAGGAGAACGCCGCACTCAGAACAAAAACCGAAGAGTTTAAACCAAAGCGATCATGAAAATTGGCCAATCCGGGAACAGTACCGTACATTTCATTCCATTGGATGGCATTGATGTGATACAAATAAGAGTCGTAATTCCTGGGCGTAACCAATCCGTACAATAACGTGATGATGACGGCAATTAAGAGAAGCAATAAGAATATTTTATGACTGAAAATCTGCTTTCTTAAAGTAGAGAAAAAAGGAAGAAAATAAGCCTTATTAAAATAGACTAAGCACGCGGCTCCTAAGCTTAAAAACAGCAAAGAAAAAGCATCAACCGGTAAAAATAATGACCAAAAATTAAGAAATGTCCCGGTCAAACAAAGGCCAATAAAAAAAGAGTCAAAAGTATTGTAATTGGCTATTTCATGTTTGCAAAATTTGATGATAAAACTCTTCCCGTAGACAAGAAAAATCAAACCCGTAAAAAGGAAACAAATTAAGCTAACATACATAGTTTTACTTTAAAAGGTTAATACTCATTTTTCTTTAGTCGCGATGCAAATAACCGATAGGCCAATTTTTTTAAAAGTTAAAATATCCGCTAATTTGAATAAAGGCACTAATTTGTTAAACAATCCCATTTGTCCTTCAGGGATGGTTTTTTTCTTCAGGATGTTTCCCGAAAAATACCATCCGAAAATACCAATGAAATTGAATGAAAATGTTGTGAGGATTTTGAAATTATTCTTGACAAAAAGAGGTTTTAATGTTTTGGCTGTGTACCTTCTGAAATGCTCTAATTCAACATCAAAATTGTTGTACAAGGCTTGAAATGCCGGCACCAGAATAATCAAGTTGCCATTATTGGCCAATAGTTTTTTACAATTGGCAATAGCTTGAACATCATCTTTAATGTGCTCAACCACATTGAGTGCAAAGACAGTATCGAAAGTTCCCAAATAGTCTTTGTATACAGTATCAAATTCCGGATGTACTAAATCTATTTTCAGAACTTCTGAAGTCGGAAACTTCTTTTCCAGAATTTCAATGTAATTGTCTCTCAAATCACTTAGGACAATCTCTTGATTATTGGCCACATAAAATTGAGAAATATTCCCAATACCACTACCGATTTCCAAGATTCTTCCTTTGCAAAATGGGGCAATAGTGTGGTACATCCAACCATTGAATTTATCTGCTTTCTCTATTACGGATAAAGTGGTTAACCCTTCTAAATCAATTTCTTTTATTTCCATTACGATTTAAATAATCCATATTTCAAAATGCAGTATATTGCACGAAAACCGTCTTTCCAACCAATTTTTTTACCCTCTTCGTAGGTTCTTCCGTAGTAGGATATACCAACTTCATATATTCGTATTTTAGGTATTCTTGAAATTTTTGCTGTAACTTCAGGCTCAAAACCAAACCTTTTTTCTTTAAGAACCAAACTTTGTACAACTTTGGTGTTGAACATTTTGTAGCAGGTTTCCATATCTGTCAAGTTCAAGTTGGTAAACATATTGGAAAGAAATGTCAAAAATTTATTCCCAATGGTGTGCCAAAAGAACGATACTCTATGAGGATTTCCACCCATAAAACGAGAGCCGAATACTACGTCGGCAAAGCCGGATAAAATGGGTTTTAAGAGTAGGTTATATTCTTCCGGGTCGTATTCTAAATCAGCATCTTGAATAACCAAGTATTCCCCGGTAGCTTTTTGTATTCCGGTATGAAGCGCAGCACCTTTACCCATATTGACTTCTTGTTTGAAGTATTGAATGTTCAAAGCGGGGTTGTGTTGCATGTAATTGTAAATAGCTTCCTCTGTGTTGTCTTTAGAACAATCATTTACAATAATTACTTCTTTTTCAATTGCATTAGGGAGGTTAACCTTTTGTAATTTATCCAATATTAAATGGATGGTTTTTCCTTCGTTGTAGGCCGGTATGATAATAGAGAGTTTTTGAATCATATTTTATCTGTAAAAAACACCGTCTACTTCCAATTGTCTGCCGGTTTTTTTGTCGTAAAAACCATTTTCCAATGCCAGTAAGGTGAATCCTTTATGGTTAAGTTTTGTTTTCATTTCGTCAAAGGTAATGGCGCCTTGATAAGATGGCACGAATGACATTTCTATTTGAATTCCGGTGACTTTTTCCAGAGATTTTTCTGCGCCTAACAACACCATTTCCTCATAGCCTTGGGTGTCAATTTTGAGGTAAATGTTTTTCCCGTTTAAATTTAAATCGTCAAAAATACTGTCCAGTTTTCTAATCTCAATAGTTTCTTTCTCCACAAAAGCGGCCTCCGGAGCACTGTCCGTAAGCTGTGGCAGGTTTTCCAACAGCGAACTGCTAACGGAGTTTTTAGCAATATTGATGGTGGTTTGTCCGTCTTTTTCACCAATAGAATAATGGTGTACTTTCCATTTGGAATCGCCGGCGGCATTTTTCTTCAGTTTTTCAAAAGCTGATTTCATGGGTTCAAACGAATGGATTTCTCCTTTAAATCCCAAGTTTCTCATCTCGCCGCCATATTGCCCTATATTGGCGCCAATGTCGAGAATCACATCTATATTGTGATGTTCAATCAGGCGAATTCTTCGGGTTAATTCATCGGTAGGATATCTTTTCAGTTCAATGCCAAAAAGGGAATTCAGAAACCGTTTTATCTTTAACAGACTGCTTTTATTGTTGTAAATAAATTTATTCATGTTTTTTTAAATCGGAGACAATTTTATAAGCCTCCATGGGTTGCACGAAACTCCAAATTAAAAGGCAGCAGCTCGAGGCAATAACTACACTTGAAATTCCGAAGTCAAGTTTAATAAAAAGATAGGAAAGCGGTAATTTGATTAACACACTCCCGGACAAAAGTAGTAAATAACTTCTCAGATTGCCAATTCCGTTAAAAAAGTATCCGTAGAATGCTGTAAATATGCGCAATGCTGTCATAACCGCCACAAAGATCAGTAGCAATAACGGCGGATTAAAATCTTTGGAAATCCATACAGTCATTACAGGTTTTGCCACTAAGGTAAAAACAATCACCCCAATCAATATCGTAATGAAAAAATAATTGAATTTTCGGAACGCATTTTTAATCCAAACAACATCTCTTTCTAAGTAATGCTTAGTGAATTTTGACCATAACGGAGCCATACCGGCCAGTAAAATCATCAACGGAAATTGGAAGTATTTGGAAACAACCTCGTAAGGAACAATTTCTTCAGGGCCAAAAAAATAGGCTAAAATATAGTTGTCTGACGAGAACAATATAAGACCTCCAACTTGAATAGCCATATATTTCATACCCAAACGATAAATGTTGTTGAGGTATTCTTTGGGTGTTTCTAGCTTGGTTTTAAGAGTGAATTTTTCGCTTTTAAAGAAGTAAACGGTGTAGATTAAATTAATCAATAACGATACAAAACCATTGACAAAACTCACCAAATACAACTTGGTTTCTATGGCTAATGCCGGAAAACTTTGTGTAGTCAGTATCAGTAAAATTAAAAAGGAAACTTGCGTTACAGCAATAGATTGCTCCGCAAATTTTCCTTTGTGTACACTCACAAAAAGGGCTTTGTGCGTATTCAAAACAAAGTTGATACAAAAGAACAAGATGTTCAGCAGAAAAAGTTTGATTACAAAAGCACTATCAAACACAATATTCAGTAAATTTTTGACATCCAAAACCGCAAAAAGCAAAACGAACAGCAAGAAAATACCAACGGCAATGTAACCGCAAATTTTATAAGTTGATTTTACGTAAGCGTTGATTAAATCTGTATTTCCCGTATGTTGTAACTCGGGAATTTTGGTTTTCAGTACACTGGATAACCCAAAATCCATTAGTAAAACCCATTGGAACAGCGTGAATACTAATACCCAAACGCCGTAACTGGTATTGCCTAAATAATGAATCAGCACCGGAATGGAAACAAACAAGGCCAAACCGGACAAGGCTTTGTAAAATCCACTCATTATGAGTTGGTTGCTCGTTATTTTTTGGAGTAATCTAACCAAAATCAAATTTTTTTCAAAAAAGGGAGTCTGTTTCCCCAATTCGCGAGGTGTTTTTTGATGCTTGACAGCAAAGATAAAGCAAATGGGTAAAAGTAATTTTTTAAAGTTAATTCTTGTTGAAAACCGCGTTTTATTTTCCTTAAACATTCCATATTCTAAAAGAAAATTATAATATTGTGGCTTTAAGAAAACGCATAAATGACAATTAAAATTTTAGGAATCGAGTTTTTTAAAGGAAAAGTAAACCAAGTGTTTGAACAGTTGAAAAATCACGGCGGATTGCTCACTGTTCCGGCAGCGCCTGCTTTGGTTACTATTACGAAAGATCAGGATTATTACGACGCTTTACTTGAATCCGATCTTGTAATTCCCGACAGCGGTTACATGGTGCTGATTTGGAATATCATTTCAAAATACAGAATTAACAAAATATCCGGACTGGAATTTATCAATTATTTTATCGATCACATTGATTCCTTTAAACAAGACAAGTTTTTTTTGGTTAATCCTTCCGAACTCGATAGCCAAATCAACAGAACTTTTCTAATCGGAAAAGGATTGAACATTGACGAAAATGACGTTTACACAGCACCTTTTTACAAAGGCAATGTAAACGACACAGTGCTTTTGGAGCAAATTGAGCAACAAAAGCCCAAATGGGTTTTTATCAATATCGGCGGCGGAACACAAGAAAAATTAGGGCTTTTTTTAAAGAAGAATTTAAGCTACAAACCAGCTATTCTCTGTACCGGCGCAGCCTTGGCATTCAAAACAGGCCGACAAGTAAACATGCCCACATGGGTTGATTATATTTATATGGGCTGGTTGAGTCGCTGCATTTCTAACCCCAAGGTTTTTGTACCAAGATACTTAAGCGGCTTTAAACTTTTAGGGATGATTTTAGTTAATAAATCCAATAAGGTCGCTCCTATTGAAAATAATTCATAAATTCGCACTTTGAAAATAAAATTGCATTT
>Ga0207975_100823_pt1 | contig 12083 bp, 13 predicted proteins | sample LakWasMe91_HOW11_2_FD_183913 | JGI IMG/M metagenome (GOLD analysis project Ga0207975, IMG submission 183913) | Freshwater sediment methanotrophic microbial communities from Lake Washington under simulated oxygen tension - Sediment Metagenome... | ecosystem: Environmental > Aquatic > Freshwater >...
CTATGCGTCGCTGTGGCTTTTCATCTCGTTGCTCATCGGTGCATTCGTCGCCAGCTTTGCGGCTACTTATGGCGGTCGGCAGCGTGACATGTAATTACTCATACAACTACCTTACTTAAGGAGACAAGCAATGCGCTCAATACTTTTGTACTTTCTCGGCATCCCCATTCCCATCATCATTCTGATTGCGTTGTTCGTGCGCTAAACGCGCTCAGCATGCTGAGCGGTGCGACTCAGGACCGGTCGCACCGTACTTAGAATCTTATCTACCTGACGTTACACACGGTCTAAAACCGTCGTGAAAAAGATAGATCGCAGTCAGGAAATATCTTGTTCCGTGTCTGGAAATATCCGCCGTAGGGCGTGCCGTGCGCGCCTTGGGAGCTAAGGAACAGGCTTAAGCAATGACCATGAAAGGCTGAAGACTTCAATCCTTCATGGTTTAAAAATAAAACCAGCTTACGTTATTTCATGCTCATTGCTAAGGCGCGCACGGCACGCCCTACTCACATCCGTCGCGGTCATTCAGTGAAGGGGCGTTATCCATTATCAAACCCTCTTTTTGCGGTTTTCGCGGGCAATGCGTAACATCAGTTATCTACGTTAAATCTGTACGTTATAAAAAGGCAGCCTGATTTTTTCCAACCCAACAACCTTGACCGATTTGGCATAGCGGTGCTAACCATGTGAAGGAATAGATTATTACAAGCCCATAGCCCCTGCCTTTATGTGCTCTACCGTACCGACTACAGTTAGCTTTACAGCTAAAGTGTTTTCCGGTCATGAAGGAGAAAACATGAGCAAACAAACCCGTGTCAGCCACCCGCTATACAGCCTTTTGCCCACCGAAGTCGAGGGATTCGATTCCCTGGCGGAGCTGGCACTGGATATGCGCTGGTCATGGAGTCATGCCACCGACCAGGTATGGAAGCAACTTGATCCGGAACTGTGGAAACTCACGCAGAATCCCTGGGTGGTTCTACAGACGGTGTCTCGCGACCGGATAGAACGCGTGTTGACCGATCCCGTTTTCCGAAAGATCGTTGATGACCTGGTTCAGACCAGGCGGCAAACGATGGAAGCGTCCGCATGGTTTCAGCAACATCATCCGCAGGCTCCGTTGACCTGCGTCGCCTATTTCAGCATGGAATTCATGTTGAGCGAAGCGCTGCCCATTTACTCAGGCGGACTCGGCAATGTGGCCGGTGATCAGCTCAAAGCCGCCAGCGATCTTGGCGTGCCGGTGGTCGGCGTGGGCCTGCTCTACCAACAAGGCTATTTCCGCCAAGTAATTGACAAAAATGGAGCGCAACAGGCCCTGTTCCCGTATAACGACCCCGGACAGTTGCCGATAACGCCGTTGCGCCAAGCCAACGGTGAGTGGCTGCGATTGGAAATCGCCTTGCCCGGTTACTCGGTCTGGCTACGCGTCTGGCAGGTCCTGGTCGGCAGAGTAAAACTTTACCTGTTGGACAGCAATGACGCGGCAAACTTCCCCGCTCATCGGGGGATTACCAGCGAACTGTATGGCGGCGGACCGGAGCTGCGCATCAAGCAGGAACTGCTGCTCGGGATTGGCGGCTGGCGGCTGCTGGAGGCGCTGGATATTTATCCTGAAGTCTGTCACCTGAATGAAGGCCATGCCGCCTTCGCGGTATTGGAGCGCGTCCGCAGTTTCATGGAAGAGACCGCGCTGTCCTTTCATGACGCTCTGGCCGTGACCCGAGCCGGAAACCTGTTCACCACCCACACGGCAGTGGCCGCAGGATTCGACCGTTTCGCCCCGGCCCTTATCGAGCAATACCTCGGTCGTTATGCCAAAAATATCGGTCTGTCAGTCCACGAGTTGCTGGCTCTGGGCCGCCGGAACCCGAACGACCCGTCGGAAAGTTTCAATATGGCCTATCTGGCAATCCGCGGCAGCGGGGCGGTAAACGGCGTCAGTCGCTTACATGGCGAAGTCAGCCGACATCTCTTTGAACCGCTTTTTCCTGGCTGGCCGGTGAACGAAGTGCCTGTCGGATATGTAACCAATGGCGTCCACATGCCGACCTGGGACTCGGCTCCGGCCGATGATCTGTGGACGGAAGCCTGCGGAAAAGAGCGCTGGCTGAGGCCGACGGAAACCATGGATCAAGACATCCGCCGTATCTCCGACATCAGGCTCTGGCAATTTCGCGCCGATGCCGGCAAGTCTCTGGTCGAATACGCCCGCGAGCGATTATCCCGGCAACTGGCTGTCTCCGACGCGTCTCCCGAAGAGGTGGAGGAAGCGAAACATCTGTTTAATCCCACCGCATTGACCCTGGGTTTTGCGCGCCGCTTTGCGGCCTACAAAAGACCGAACCTGCTGTTGCACGACCCGGATCGGCTGCTTCGTCTTTTATCCAATGCCGAGCGACCGGTGCAGCTCATCCTTGCCGGCAAGGCTCATCCGGCAGACTTGGAGGGGCAGGCCCTGATCCGGCAATGGACTCATTTCATCCGACGTCCCGAGGCGCGCCCTCATGTGATCTTCCTCAGTGACTACGACATGCATTTGACCGAGCGGTTGGTGCAGGACGTGGATGTCTGGATCAACACGCCAAGGCGGCCCTGGGAAGCATGCGGAACCAGCGGCATGAAGGTGCTGGTCAATGGCGGCCTCAATCTGTCGGAATTGGACGGCTGGTGGGCGGAAGCCTACTCGCCGGAAGTGGGTTGGGCGTTGGGGGACGGCCAGGAACACGACCACGATCCTGCCTGGGACGCGGTCGAAGCCGACGCGCTCTACAACCTGCTTGAACACGAAGTGATCCCCGAGTTTTACACTGTCGATGAACGGGGCATTCCTACCGGCTGGGTGGCGCGGATGAGGGAAAGCATGGCGCAATTGACCCCGCGTTTCTCAGGCAACCGCACCGTACGCGAATACACCGAGCAACATTACCTCCCGGCGGCGACCGCCTATCAATTGCGCATTGCCAATAAAGGCGCAATCGGCAGGCAAATAATCGAATGGCAGCGGAGTCTGGAACTGAAATGGGCCGCGCTACGCTTCGGAGAAGTTAAGGTAGAAACTGACGGCGAGCAACACCGATTTGAAGTTCAAGTGTATCTCGATGAACTTAATCCGGAGTCAGTGCGAGTCGAACTTTATGCTGACGGCGTTGACGGTAACGCATCCGAGCGAGTGGATATGAAACGCGTGCGGCAGTCGGCCGATGCGTCGGACGGCTCCCTTTACAGCGCGGCAGTGGCGGCGACCCGCCCCGAAACGGACTATACGGCGCGAATAATACCGCACTGCGGCGGTGTGGCGATCCCATTGGAAGCTGCCCACATCCTGTGGCAACGATGATTCATTCGCCGGAAGGGCTGGACAATGACCGGCATCCTGATGATCGTGCTGCTGGTCGTCGTTATCATCAGCCTGTCCAAAAATAAACCCAGCGCCCGGCGCTGTTGCGAAGTGAACTGTCAACCATGAGGAAATACCTATGCTGATCAAATTATCAACTGACAAAGCCGTGAGTGTGGCTGCGGCTGCCTTGCAGGTCGCCGTCCAGGCCAATCACTTTGGCGTTATGCAGATACATAACCTCAAAGAAACCATGACCAAAAAAGGCGTGGAATTCATCCCCGAATGCCTTATTTTTGAAGTGTGCCAGCCGCAACAGGCCAAGAAAGTTCTTGAGCAAGACATGAGCCTCTCCACTGTCCTACCCTGCCGTATCAGCATTTACGAGGAGGAAGGTAAAACCGTTCTGGCGACATTGAAACCAACCACTCTTCTGGCAATGTTCAACGTGCCGCAACTGGAAGTGGTGGCGCGGGATGTGGAAAACACCATTGTTAAAATCATGAAAGAGGCGGCATCAAGCTGATATAACGATTGAGCAGATCGGCGACCTGATCAATGTCGATTTTCCCACCTTGCTCGACATCCCCAAAGCCGACTGCACATAACCGGCAGCGAAGTCGCTGTGCATTGCTGCTTATGAGCAATTGAAGACAGAAGGAATCAATGCGCGCGTGATCAGCATGCCGTCGAGGGAACTGTTCGAGAGCCAGAAATACCGTGACAGCGTGCTGCCGCCGAAGATAACCGCACGCGTCGCCGTCGAAGCGGCGTCCAGGCAAAGCGTCTCGTTTGGCACCTCGGGTCATCGTGATTCCGCATTTGAAAACAGTTTCAACGAATGTCATGCTCGAGGATAAGGAATTTTAGGCACCCGTAACGCTATGCTCATTAGGATCTTTGAAACGTAGTGGGTCGAAAAACGGAGTTGCGTACGTCAGCGTACAGACAACATTCTTTGTTTAAAGGACAATTTCTTCTCAATCTGTAAGGGCGCTGCGCGAGTCCGAACAGCAACTCTGGAAAGAGTAAGTACAAGACAGGAGACCCAACCATGACGAACTACCCGTATTTGATCATCGGCGGTGGGATGACAGCAGCCGCCGCGGTGGATGGCATCCGCGAAGTCGATTCAACCGGCGGCATCGGGCTGATCAGCGCGGAGCTCGACGCCCCGTACGACCGCCCTCCTCTGTCAAAGGCGCTTTGGAAGGGTAAGCCCGTGGACGTCATCTGGCGCAAGACGGAGAACAAAGGCGTTGAGATTCACCTTGGCCGAGTCGCTAAAGAAATTTTCCCGCAGCAGAAACGTGTTGTGGACGACAAGGGAGACGTTTTCACCTATCAAAAACTCTTGTTGGCCACCGGCGGCAAGCCGCGACGCCTGCCGTTCGGCGGTGACCATATCATCTACTTCCGCACCCTGCCGGACTACCGGCATCTTCGCGCGCTCACCGAAACGGGGCGGCGGTTTGCCGTCATCGGCGGCGGGTTTATCGGTTCGGAGGTTGCTGCGGCGCTGGCTATGAACGGGAAAGAAGTGGTGATGATTTTCCCCGACAAAGCTATTGTAGATCGCATATTCCCGGGTCCTCTCGCCCAATTTGTGTCCGACTTCTACAAGCAAAAAGGCGTTGAGATATTGGCAGGCGAAGAGATTGTCGGTCTGGAAATACGCGGCAACCAACGTGTTTTGAAAACGCGTACTAACCGGGAAATCGTGGTGGACGGCGTGGTGGCCGGAGTCGGCATCACGCCGAACGTTGAACTCGCCCAATCCGTGGGGCTCGAGGTGGAAAACGGAATCATCGTGGACGAGTTCCTGAGCACCAGCCATCCCGACATCTATGCAGCAGGAGACGTTGCCGCATTCTACAACCCTGCGTTGGGAAAGCGCATCCGGGTCGAGCACGAGGACAACGCCAATGCCATGGGCCGATTGGCGGGGCGTAACATGGCCGGCAAGTCTGAGCCCTATCATCACCTGCCGTTCTTTTATTCCGACATGTTCGATTTGGGATACGAAGCCGTGGGCGAAGTGGACTCGCGCTTGGAAACTTTTGCCGACTGGAAGCGACCCAACGAGGAAGGCGTCATCTACTACTTACAGAACGGCCGCGTCCGAGGCGTTCTGCTGTGGAATGTGTGGGAACAAGTGGAAGCCGCTCGCCAATTGATTGCCGAGCCGGGTCCGTTCACTGCCCAGGACCTCAAAGGACGGTTGCCGGCTAAGATTTCAACCCCGAAACAGGATGCATGAGCAGCGAATCATTGATCAACGAGCAGAGTCTCGACCGGCTCCAGCGTGCCGCGTTCGGCTACTTCCTGCAAGCCATAAATCAGGCCAACGGACTGATCGCCGACAACTCGCGCGAAAATTCGCCGGCCAGCATTGCCGCCGTCGGGTTCGCCCTGTCGGCCTATCCGGTGGCGGTGGAACGGGGCTGGATGACGCGGGCCGACGCGGTCAAACGCAGTCTTTCCGTGCTGCATTTCTTTCGTGACAGCGATCAAAGCGGCAGCCCGGAGGCGACGGGCTTCAAGGGTTTCTACTACCATTTTCTCGACATGCACACCGGCGCCCGCGTCTGGCGCTCGGAGCTGTCGACCATCGACTCCGCGCTGCTGCTTGCCGGGGCGCTGACCGCAAGCATGTACTTCACCGCGAATACGCCTGAGGAAACCGAACTGCGCGAACTCGTCGAGACGCTATACCTTCGCGTCGACTGGCGATGGTCGCAGGGCGGAGCGGCAACGATCAGGCAAGGCTGGAAGCCGGAATGCGGATTCCTGCACTACGGGTGGGAGGGTTACAACGAGTCTATCATCCTCTACGTCCTAGCGATGGGCTCGCCGACGCATCCGCTCAAGGACGATAGTTATAAGGCCTGGACGGCAACCTACCAATGGGAACATCTGTACGGCTACGATTACCTGTATGCGGGGCCGCTGTTCATGCACCAGTTCTCGCATGCCTGGATCGATTTTCGCGGCATTCGGGACCGCTTCATGCGCGAGAAGCGCTGCGACTATTTCGAGAACAGCCGACGGGCAATCGAGGTTCAGCGCGAGTACGCGCGGCGCAACCCGCACCGGTTCGCCGGTTATGGCGAAAACTGCTGGGGCCTGACCGCCTGCGATGGCCCGAGCAATCTGCTGCTAGAACTGGCCGACGAGCGGCGGCGCTTGTTCGGCTATGCTGCGCGTGGCGTGCCGTACGGGCCCGATGACGGAACGCTCAGCGGGTGGGCGGCGCTGGCATCGCTGCCGTTCGCGCCCGAGATCGTCTTGTGCGCCGTAGGCAACATGCTGCAACGCTATCCCGAGATGCTGACCGCTCAGCAGTACAGCAGCAGTTTCAATCCGACTCTCGCCGCTGCCCACAGTAGCGCCTGGGTTTCGAACGGCCACTTCGGGCTAGACCAGGGCATCGTGGTGCTGATGATCGAAAACCATCGCAGCCAACTGATCTGGCGGCTGATGCGGGACTGTCCCTATGTTCACGCCGGTTTACGGCGTGCCGGATTCCGAGGCGGCTGGCTTTAGCCGCTTCCTTTATTCAAGGATCGCAACCATGCAGCAGCGCAACGCCTTTTATTCGACAGCCCCACCGGACGCGCACGATCGCGAGCGGCTGGACAACGTGCATCCAACCGGATGGCGCAATCCGCAGCCGGCAGGCCGGTACAATCTGGTGGTCGTCGGTGCCGGCACGGCGGGACTGGTGGCGGCGCACGCCGCATCGGCACTGGGCGCTAAGGTTGCGCTGATCGAGCGCGACCTGCTCGGAGGCGACTGCCTGAATGTCGGCTGCGTGCCGTCGAAAGCGATCATCCGCACGGCGCGGCTGTATGCCGAGATGCGCAATGCCGAGCAGTATGGCGCGCAAATCCCTAGCGACATCCGCGTTGACTTTGCTGCCGTGATGGAGCGCATGCGCGGTATTCGCGCCCGTATCAGCCGCTCCGATTCGGTGCGCCGGCTGATCGCGGCCGGCGTGGATGTCTTCTTCGGCCAGGCGTACTTTACCGGAACCGATACGTTGACCGTGGATGGCACGAAACTGCGCTTCAAAAAGGCGCTTATCGCCACGGGCGCACGACCGAACACAACCTGTATTCCCGGCCTCGTAAAGACCGACTATCTGACTAACGAGAACATCTTCGACCTGACCGAGCTGCCGCGCCGCCTGCTGGTCATCGGCGGCGGCCCGCTCGGCTGCGAACTGGCGCAGGCGTTCTGCCGCTTCGGAGCGCAGACCATTATTGCACAGGAAAAACCGCTGTTCCTGCCCAAGGAAGAGCGCGACGCCGCACAGCTACTCTCGGATGCATTTGCGCGCGACGGCATCGAGGTGCGCCTGAACACCAGAGCCGTCAACATACGCGTGGAAGGCGGGCAGAAGCTCGTCGATCTGGTCAGCGACGACTACAGCACCACGGTAGCGGTCGATGCCATTCTGGTCGGCACCGGCCGGGTACCGAATGTCGACGGCCTGAATCTGGAGGCCGCGGGCGTCGATTTCGACACTGTCACCGGCATCCGGGTCGATGATTTCCTGTGCAGCAGCAACCGGCGCATCTATGCTGCCGGCGATGCCTGCCTGGAGCACAAGTTCACCCATACCGCCGACGCGTCGGCGCGCATCGTGGTCCAGAATGCGCTGTTCCTCGGCCGTCAGCGTCTGAGTGCACTGACGATTCCGTGGTGCACCTACACCGATCCGGCAATCGCACATGTCGGCCTTTATGTGCGGCAGGCGCGCGAGCGGGACATCCCGGTGAAGACCTTCACTATCCCGATGCACGACGTGGACCGCGCGATCGCCGACGACGAGGAAGTGGGCTTCGTGAAGATCCACGTCAAGGAGCGGACGGACCGGATACTCGGCGCGACAATCGTCGCCCGTCATGCAGGCGATATGATCAACGAGATCACCCTGGCGATGGTCGCAGGGATCGGACTGCGTACCCTCGCCCACGTCATCCACGCCTATCCGACCCAGGCCGAAGCCATCAAGAAAGCGGCGGACGCTTACAACCGCACGCGTCTGACACCGAGAATCCAATGGCTGCTGCGGCGCTGGCTGACATGGTGATCAACACAGCAGCCATGAGAGGTGTCGACACTAACGAACTAAAGTGGAGAGGTTTTCATGAAAATTACAGCTTAGGAACATGCACAAAGTAACTTGAGCATCTTATCCCCTCACCCCTCCTCCGAAGGGAGAGGGGTGCAAGCTGTTGAAGTTATTTACTGATGTTACGCAGTTATTCGAATTTCGACCGCTTTAACATTAAGGAGTCGCTAGCGCGACACTTGATTAAATCGGGTTGTCGCACCCGAAGGCGAGTTACTTTCTTTTGCTTCGCCTCGGCAACTGCTCCTGCGTTGCTCTACCTCCTGCATCCATGCAGTCGAAAAGAAAGTAACCAAAGAAAAGGCGACCCGGTTGCCGCTTATTTCCTGTGCTCCTCGCTTTTATCGAGGGTCAGCAGAAGGGGCTCCTGCCCCTCTGCTGACGCGCGGCATCCCTGCCGCGCCCCTAACGGGCTGTTCTCGATAAAAGCTCCGGTGCTCGGCGCGGCAAACGGGAGAAATACCATTCGTGCGTAACATCAGTTATTTAGTACGCGTTCCTTAAGGTATCGACACTGCCGGTATGTGCTCTACCGTACCGACTACAGCAAACTTTGCAGCTAAAGTGTCTTTAAGGTTTCTGTCGAGTATTCGACGCGAGACCTGTAATCGGTTGCTAAAACAGCACCTGATCGTAAGTCGAATCATAGTCGGCTTGTTTTTTGTATTTTAAAGCTATCTCGGTAGACCCCCTGTCCTAAACCTGTCGAAGCTATCAAAGGGCTTCTTCAGCCTACTGAAATAGACACCAACTGGAGATTTAATCATGAAATACCTAATTAGAGTTTTTTCCGCATTTTTTTTGGCCTTGACATTACTGACTGCCGCAGGTTGCGCATCGACAGAAAAACACGAGGGAACCGGCGAGTATGTTGATGACAGTGTTATCACCACCAAGGTTAAAGCAGCCCTATTGAATGAGCCTGGCTTAAGCTCCGCCGAGATCAATGTTGAAACCTTCAAGGGCGTAGTTCAATTGAGCGGCTTCGTGACTTCGCGTGCCGATATTAACAAAGCGATCGAAATTGCCCGTAACGTTAAAGGTGTGAGTTCGGTCAAGAATGACATGCGTCTCAAATAAACCAGGAAACTATCATGGAAACTATAGACAAAGCAGCTAATCTGGCCAATGAGGCTTACGATAAGATCGCCAGTACGACCCATCAGGCCGTCGAAACACTGGGCGAAAAAGGCGAACAACTGATAAATGCCGAACAGCACTTGATGAAAAATTGTCGCGGTTATGTCCGCGATAATCCCATAACGTCTGTACTTATCACGGCGGCGGTCAGCTTTGTTCTGGGCCGTCTATCGAGCCGATGCTAGGCCAACCGTTAAACGTTATAAATCTTGACTCCGTAACTGGCATGCGGCTCAAACTAGAGAGGTAACCATCGTGGAAACAATAGACAACGCTTCACATTCTGCACATGAGGCTGTCGATAAGATCGCCAATGCGGCCAATCAGGCCGCCGAAGCGATTGGCGAAAAAGAAGCGCAACTAAAAAATGTCGAACAGCAAGTACTGGAAAATTGTCGCGGCTATGTCCGCGACAACCCCGTTACATCACTAGGCATTGCCATAGCAGGCGGCTTTCTGCTGAGCCGCCTGTTAAGCGGCTGCCCGTCCGACCGTAAATGACCATAAGCCCGAACGACAAGCGGCTCAAAACAGAGAGGAAACCATCATGGAAACTATAGACAAAGCATCCCATTCCGCACATGAAGTTGTCGATAAGATAGCCAGTGTAACCAGTCAGGCCGCTGAAGCAATGGGTGAAAAAGGCGATCAACTGAAAAGTGCCGAGCAACGAATGATGAACCAGTGCCGCGGTTATGTTCACGACAATCCAATAACGTCGCTGGGTATCGCAGTAGCGGCAGGCTTTCTGCTGAGCCGACTGCTAAGCGGTCGTTAGAACGGGCAAGCATCATGGCTCCGAACGCCGTAAATGATGAAGCTCCCGGACAATCTGCAACGCGCGGCGACTCAGTAAAAGGTTCGGGTGTGCTCGAAGATGCCCAGTCGTTATGGCAGGAGCTGCGTGAGCTAAGCCATGATCGCTTCCGGCTCGCCGCGCTGGAAACGCAGCGGGCGGGCGGTAGCTTGGTGTCCATGCTCGTAGCGGGAGTGATGGTTGCCGTTTTGTTAATCGGCGCGTGGTTGGGACTTCTGGCCGCAGCCGTGCTGTGGCTGGTCGAGCATGGCGTCGTGGCGAGTAGCGCCATACTGCTTGGCGTTGTTCTCAATTTGTTACTCTCGTTGATTCTCTGTGCTGTGATACGCCGCAAAAGTCGTTACCTGCAATTTCCGGCCACCCTCCGCACTCTTCGGCCCAGGCCTCCAGAGCGCCGCGACCAGGAGAAATCATGATGCCCAAGTCCCTGACAGCTCAAATCAATGCTGCCGAGCGGCAGGTGTTGAATCGTCAACAGGAGGTCGGCATCCGCACAACGACATTGGTTCGGAAGATACACCAACAGATGACCGCTCCGGCAACTTTGCTGCTGGCCGGCGGCATCGGATTTATTATCGGCGAACTCACCAAGCGTCAAACTTCCAAAAAACGCCCAGGCACTGTCGACAAGCCGCAGGCTGCCGAAAACTCACCGTTGAGGATCGCGCTGAATCTCATAACCTCAGCCCGAACTTTATACACGGCCTTGCCTCTAGTCTGGATGATGAAGTCCTACCGTCAACCGGACGCCTCGGGTCAAACTCCGGCACGTTTTAATCAGAAAGACCGTGTTCCGAGCCACCGGCATTCCGGTCTGCGTCGGCATGGGGCCGACTAAAACGCTGGCTAAACTGGCTAATTTTGCCGCTAAAAAATGAAAAAAAACCGAAGGCGTACTGGATTTATCGGACCCGGTGCGCCGGGAAAAGCTCAGAAAACAACATTCGGTGACCGGCTGCATCACCGTTTTTATCAGAACCAACCCGTTTAATCCGCAAGAGCCGCAATACCAGCCATCGGCCAGTTTAAAGCTGGATGCCGCCACCCAAGGCAGCCGCGCAATCATCGCCACCGCCAATCGCTTGCTAAAGGAAATATATAAAGCGGGCTACGGCTACCATAAATGCGGCGTGCAACTCAGCCACATTCAGCCGGAATTGTTCGATTTTGCCGATAACAGTTTGCCTACCGAACCGCCAATTAATGAAAGCTATCGACCCAATCAGCCGGCGCTTTCCGAAGGCTATTTCAGTCGCGGCAACCGGTTTTGATAAGACTTGGAAGTCGAGAACTGAACGGATGTCGCAGAGTTATACGACAAGCTGGAATAAGTTGGTGTGGGATAAATAAATGCGGCGGTAGGCTGATTGTTTGTAAGGCGGTTTCGCGCAGCAAACCGCCACATACGTACAACGCCGATGACAGCCTGCCGTCATGTTGGTGGATTGCTTGCGCGAAACCGGCTTACAACTTTGTAATGGCCGACGCTAACCGTTAAAATTAGGCTTAATTGGCCTGAGCGAATGCCTTCTTATTCGTTTAGGTTTTTGTTTATTAAATTTAAAGAGCTCTTAAATGAGAATATTCGCTGTTTTGTTGTTGCTTGTAATTTCAAGCGTCTCTAATGCTGGACCTGTTGATACAAA
>Ga0207975_100824_pt1 | contig 12076 bp, 13 predicted proteins | sample LakWasMe91_HOW11_2_FD_183913 | JGI IMG/M metagenome (GOLD analysis project Ga0207975, IMG submission 183913) | Freshwater sediment methanotrophic microbial communities from Lake Washington under simulated oxygen tension - Sediment Metagenome... | ecosystem: Environmental > Aquatic > Freshwater >...
CATTATTTTTGCAAATGCAATAACACTGCTGCTGGCCGCGTCGATACTGTTTTTCAAGATATACAACGTAGTGTACAAGAAAAAAGCATAATCAAATTTATGCCCGCTGGAGAATCTCCAGCGCATTGCCGTCCGGATCACGGCAAAACAGCGCTTGTCGCCCCGACTTGCTCAAGGTGTAGGCGATACCGTTTTTATCCAGCACCTCCCGAACCGGCGCCAGTTCCTGCACGCTTAAGGCGATATGTCGGTCACGACCGCCGTGCTCGGGGCGGCCGGTGACCGGGTCGGGATTTTCCAGTTCCAGCAAATGAATCTGTTGCGCGCCCAACTGCAACCATGCGCCCGGAAAGCCCAGATCGGGCCGGTCGGTTTGTTGCATGCCGAGCACATCGCAATAAAATGTCAGCGAAGCGACGGTATCGGCAACAATGAGGCTGGCATGATGCAGGGTAAAATTAAAGTTTGGCATTAGGCTATCTGGAAAATCTATTTGAATTACAAGTTTTTTACTTTGTCCAATACGTCCTGGGCATGTCCCTCGGGCGTAACACCATACGCGGCATCGACCAATACGCCTTCTTTATTAATAAGGAAGGTGGAACGAAGAATCGCCATGCTTTTAACGCCATTTTTTTCCCGTTCCTGCCATACGCCATAACTTTCACAAAGTTCGCCATCGACGTCGGCCAGTAAATCCACTTTCAGGTCGAATTTTTTGATGAAATCGGTATGACTGGCGCAAGTATCCTTGCTCACACCGATAACCACGGTATCCGCCTTGGCAAATTCCCCGGCAAGCTGGGTGAACTGGTTGGCTTCTATGGTGCAGCCCGGCGTGTCATCCTTGGGATAAAAATACAACACGACATTCTTTTTCCCTAAGTAGTCGGACAAATTAACCGTTTCATTAAATTGATTTTTTGAGCTGAACAGGGGGGCTTTTTGGTGTTTTTCTAACATGGGAATCTCCTTGAGAGTTCACGGATTGTTAAAACCTGAAACCGCAGTGTAAGCGCAATCAAAGTTTCGCTGCAAGCCCCATAAAACCCGGAGGTATGTGCGTTAATTAGCTTGGAACATGAAAAAACCTCTTTTATTCACCACGAACGACTGCAAGGACAGATTTTTGCTCCTGCAAAATCTGCATTCCCCTCATCCCTGTGGGTTATGCAGGAGGTAGGGCAATGCAGGAGCAATTGCCGAGACACGAAGGACACGAAGAAATAAAACTTCGTGTCCTTCGTGGTGATAATCTTTTAATTAGTTATCTGATTATCAATCAGAAATTACGATCACGCTTTATTCTCGCCGCCGAACAGCTCCAGCAAACGCGGCAGGAAATTGGCCAGTTCCAGCGACATAATCGAAAAATCCACATCAAACTGCTCTGCTTCAGAGTCGGTATTAATGTCGGACACCTGATCCTGAATCAGGTCAAGAAACTTAAGGCGTTTAACAGCCAGATTTTCATCGATAATGAAAGAAATACGATCAGCCCAATTCACCGCCAGTTTGATGACTTCTTTGCCGGTATCCAGATGGTTCTTGATTTCCGGCAGACTCAGGTCATGGCGTTTGCAACGGATAATGCCGCCTTCTTCTTCAGGTGAGCGCAGCTCACATTCGTCTTCGATGGTAATGTCGTCCGGCGCTTGATTGTTGACCAGCCACTCGGTCATGACTTTGACCGATTTTTCGATGGTATTAAGCGGGACCGCCGGTAACGAACCCAGGCATTTGCGCAAACTGCTCAGCAAATCTTCGGCTTTTTTGGCGGAAGCCGCATCGACAATCAGCCAGCCGCCTTTAGGGTCGATATAGGCGTAAGTCTTGTTCGAGAAGGTGAAGGCTCTGGGCAACAACTCAAAGATAAGTTCATCTTTGATAGCGGTGCGTTCTTTTTTGGATAATTTACGGCCTTGCTGTTCTTCGGTTTCAAGAATCTTGTCCTGCATCATTTCATTGACGACGGACGCGGGCAGGACACGTTCTTCTTTTTTTCCGCACAGCATCAAAAAGCCGTTCGCGCTATGCACCAGCTGTTCGGACGATTTTCCCAGCGGTGAAGTCCAGCCGAAAGTAAATTCTTCATGACTGCCGCAGGGGCGAAAAGCCATTTGTTCAAGTTTTAGTTCCAGGTCTGCTGGAGCCAAAGTGAAATCTTCAGTAAGACGAAAAATGCTCAGATTTTTAAACCACATGTGCAACGGAACCCTTGTAAATAAAATGACTGTGCATTATCGCAAATTTGGCGAGGTAAAAATAAAGTAAATTTCTGGCAAGCGGCGCAGGATATTGGTAAATGAAACATATGGAATATCTCCTGATGAATACACATGCCCTCTACAGACTTTCCTTGCCTGCTTAATTGATAAATGAATTTCTATTTGGCTTGCAGGTAAGAATGTAAATTTACGACTAACGGCTGTAGATCTTTAATTTGACACTCCCAAATAACTAAAACCTCCCAGCCTAATTTTTTAAGTTCACTAATATTTCTATTATCTCTGCTCGCATTATCCGCGAGTTTCTTCTGCCAGAACTCAGAGTTCTTGCTTGGCATTGATTTTCCTTTCTTACAATCGTGCCTGTGCCAAAAACAACCATGTATGAGTATAACTTTTCTTTTTCCAGGAAAAACCAAATCCGGTTTTCCGGGTAGATTGGCATAATGCAGACGGTAGCGATAACCTAAGCTATATAGCAATTTTCTGACTATCAACTCGGGTTTGGTATTTTTCCCGGAAATAGAAGCCATGCAACGTTGGCGTTGCTCGGAAGTCAATACATCCATCGCTAAAAAAGAAAATGCTTATTTCGACATTAACCTCAGCCATTCCGATTCCGTCAAGCCGACACGGGATAAATTGCTTGCAAACTGTTCTGCAGCTCTTTGAGCATGTTCAGATTTAAGCTGAGCTAGCCAGAAATATTTCAAATTTGAAGTATTAATAAAATATTTTGCCTCCCCAGCTTCGCTGCTTTTTGCTAATACAGATTTCGCGTGCTTATCAGCTTTAAATTCTATTACTGCGGAGTTTGCGACACTTGTTCTAAAAAACAGTTCTTTAAATTCGCCATTTTCTTCTACAATAAATGTTTTTCTTTTAGTATTTCCTGATTGTAACTTGCAAAAAATAAAATTATTCTTTCCCCTCAGTCTAACGCTATCACAAAGCGGCTGAAGACAAAGAAAATATTGAGGTTGGTCATTTTCCCGGCAGCAGACTATTGCTCCTAATTGTAATATTGGATCAATATTACCATAATGGGTCCTGTGACTCATTAATGCAGCAAACTCATGATTTTTATTTCGACTATCTTTTGAATGAAGAAAACCAGCTAACTGAGCGAATAAATTAGGATCATTAGTGTTCCAATATTCTTTGTCTATCAAATTATTTAGAGTTTCAATTGAATTGTAGCTTCCTTTTATGCCGATGCCTTTCAAGCAAAAATCTGTTGCGAATTTCTTAATATCAATTCCGTTCCCAACAAAAGTGATTGCGTGATTACTTGGCTTCCATTGATTGCACCAGTCTTCAATTAAATCTTCTGATAAGATCGGGTTTGTGAGCCTATCCTCTAAAACTGATTGAAGTTCCGACATTAATAAAGGTATAACATGATCAGATGCTTCGGCATGAGGCAGGGAGAGAGCTCTATGTGTTAAGAAAGCAGGATCTAAGGACGAGTCGAATTTCGATAATATTTTCCTGCTATTTTCTCGAATTTTTGCCAATCCTAAAAGAACAGTTCCCTGAAGCAATCCCGATGCGAGTTTTGAAAACTCCTCTATCGATCTTTGAGCTAGTTCTTTTTCAGGCACTTCGTGTGCTTTATATTGGCTCCTATTACCTGCTTTGCCTAGAACAACGATTCTTGAATTTGAAGAATGCATAGAAAGCCCTTCATATTCAATCTGCGGTTTTATATCCTCTCCAAGCACTTTTTCTAATGCCTCGAAAACTTCGTTGGCAATTAAACTTAAATTGGGTTCACTTGTATAAACTAGAATCAACCGCAATTGTTCAGGAATATCTTCCAAGCTATTATGAACAAGATTAGTAATTAATTCTAAGGCCTTTTGTCCAAGGTTATCGTGAAGGTTCCAATCAACTATAACAATATCCGATGCAAGGCAAAGCTTATAAACATCAGAATTAGCGGTATATTTGGCTTGCCTATCAGGTTCGTACAGAGAGCAAACAATATGCTTTTTAGCAAAACTGGTTATCAACTGCTTCCATGAGAATACGTCTTTCTCGTCATTTTCATCGAAATTACTCTCAGGATTTTCTAGTTTTGTTTCATTCAGAGTGTTTAGAGCTTTTTTCCTTTTAGGTGTTTGAAGAACTTCAGGCTTGTACAATTTTCCACTTTCATTCTCATAAATGTTGTCGTCAATGACCACCGCAGTTCTGATAAATTGCTCAGCGGCATACAATGAGAAATCTTTGACCGTTTTAGCTTGCGGCATATTTATTCTTCACTCCATTTTATTTGAAAAGTAACACCAGTCGGCAAATCAGAAGGAACGATACTAATATCCATACCTTCTTTCCGCAGTGCTTTACGAGAAATAAACAACCCTAAGCCCCTACCTCCAGGTTTACGGGAAAAACCTTGTTCAAACACAGATTCATAATCGCGTGCATGAATGCCGGGACCGGTATTGCTAATAAAAAATGACTTACCGTCGCTATCTAACTTAATTTGTTTTTCACCCTGCGTATCCTTTAACCAAAAGATAGCATTGTCGATAATATTGACGAATACCGGATAAAGTGTTGAGGGAAAGCCGTGGGCATGCATATCGGCAAAATCTTCGGTGGCACTCAATTTAACGTCATGCCGATTTAATCGAACATCAAACAAAGTCTTCACATAATGAACGATGTCGCTGCCTTTTATTTCTATCGGTTTTCGATATAAGCGACGTTGCAAAGGCGTAAATAAATTTAGATGTCCATCCAGATGATCGAAATTATTGCGAATTTCCTGATAGAGCGGTGCCAAATTACTATTCAAGTCCGCCCAAGGGCGCAATTCCCGCAAAGATCGGCGGACACCTTTAATGGCAGCCTCGAATTCATGGTTAATAACGGCCACTGCTAACCCTAATTGAACCAAGTCCGCATCGGTATCGACTTGCTCCCTTAGGTTTTCCAGTTCTTCATCCATAGCTTCCATCATGTCGATCTGAGTAATGTCGGGATCGGTCGTCATATTTTCCGCGACGGAAGTAAGCACATCGCGTATTCTGCTAAGCGACTCGGTATTTTTCTTTCCGACACTTTCGATACGTATCTCAAATTCCTTACGCACCTGTTCGGTTTGCTCCAGTGTTAATTCGGTAAAGTCCTTACTGGCAAATTCCGCTTCAACTTTGGCGATTGTATTTGTAAGTTCGTGCATCGCGTCTCTAGCAACTTTGGTAGCCGCTTTACGGGTATCCTCGGCAGTATGGTTCAATTTGCTCGCTTCACTCTTAACCGATTTTTTTTCATTCTCCGCTAATTCTTTAATCAACGATTCGAGACGTTTGCGTTGATCGATATAGATTCTGGCTTGAGTTGCTATATTGCCCAACTGTTGGGTAATTTCCTCAGCATAAGGTCGAAATACTTCATTTTCCAAGCGTTGCGTCTCTGTTGCATAGGCTTCCCATTCACGCTGCAATTGACGGGAAAGCCCCACACCGCGAGGTCTGGCAATTCGATAACTTTCTTGCAGTTCCGATAGCCTTTTATTGGCTTCCTTCTCCACATCCAGTAAGGCAACAGCCGCCTCATCGGGATCTGCGATTTTTGCTGCACTATCCATTCGATGCCGTATGTGATTTCTAATGCTTTCGATTTCTAAGATGGGTAAGCCTTGTTGCGTACGTTGAAAAAAGCAATCAATAAAACCGCTTAGATTTTTACGTTTTGTTGAGACTTGTTTTTCGCGCTTTCTCCGAGCAAGTTCTAGTTTTTCTAATTCCTTCTTTCGAACTTCAAAAAATTCTGAGCGCTCACCACCTTCGCGGAAAAAATCTGCGGCAAGTTGGAAAAATATATTTTTAAGAATATTTTTTAATTGTCGGTATGCTTTGTCTTGCTGAAACCCTTCTCTACCGGCTTTTTCTTTTAAGAAGCTGTTATGCTGACGGGATAACTTTACTGCCCCAAATATCAATCGATGAGAGAAGACATAATAGCTAGCGCTTTTTGTTCGTCTAAGTTCAATTTCAAGCCAATCCACATCGGGATTTCCATAAGGTAAAATACGAACTCGATCTCGATACACATAAATACCGCCAATGAGATTCAATTTGTCACTTAACCTTTTCCAGTCATTTGGATCCAGTCGGCTTTCTCTTTGGTTTCCGTGTACAAATCCAAACTCAATGGCAAATGAGCCGCAATCTGTTGATTTCCCGCCACTCTCTTTCCAAGGAATTATGTGATCTTCCGTTTCATTCTCATAAATTCTTACGGAACCTCGAAATTGTCCATACTCGTCAACTGTGCCAGAAATTTTATGATCGGCACTACACAATTCTTGTGGGGTAAAAAATTCTCCATCAGAAATTAAGTCGTCGTTATCGGAGTCTGATTGCCAATAGCGAAAAGCCGTTTTTATCGGTGGAGGTGTAGTTTCGAGAAAAGTTGAATTACAAAATCCGAGTAGAAATTTAGAAAAATCTTTTCTATTGTTGCTTCTATCCAGTTCAATCTCGGCCAAGATCGTATGATTTGCTGGAGCGATATAAAAATGTGTCCCAGATGATTCTGTCAGCGAAATGCCGCCGAGAGAGCATTGTAGGTTTTCCGGGTCGACTTGAAAGCTATCCAAATCATTTAAAATTTGGCTGAAGTTATAATCAATATTTCTTACTTTTAATAGCTCTATATTTTTCTTGAACTCTTTGACAAGGTTGCAAACCTCAATATCGCTGGGTAATTTATTGTCCGTAATAACGTGAATAGGAATTTCAATTTCATCCAAATTGATAGCCGGGACTTCAAAAAGTCCCCAATGGATAAAACACATCACTAAGGCATGCAAACCATCGTCACGTTCCGCTCGGGTTAACACTAGAACCTGCTCACCGAGCAAACCGATGGCTAATCTGCCGATGCCTTTTTCGCCCATGACAGCACGTTCCGGTTTATCAACAGGGCGATAAGTGTCGATGACTCTGTTTTGAGCTGCATACTTGCTTTCGGTCCCCAAAACTAACCACCGATTCTCAAAATCATCTTTCGTCATTCCTATGCCGTCATCACGAACAACTAACAAATTATCTGAGCGGAAATAATCGACCTCGGCATGGTCTGCGTAGGCGTCATGGGCATTTTTGAAAAGTTCGCTGATCGCAGTGGAAACATTGGCAATCTGTTGTCGACCGAGCATATCGACGGCACGAGCCCGAGTCTTGAATTTAGCCATTTTGAGCAATATTGATGATATGGGCACCTATGCGTCTGGCAATTTCCGGGGGAACCGCATTACCGATTTGCTTCGCCAAACAGGCTATGTTGCTACCTTTAAAAACAAAATCCTTGGGAAAAGTTTGTAAAGTGGCTCCTTCACGTAGGGAAATGGCTCTGTCTTCTTCTGGATGACCAAACCGGCCGTTTGAAAAACTATTAAATCGAGTTGTAATAGTGGGAGCAGGGCGATCCCAATACATGCGGGCGTATACATCGCGAAAAATGTCATCTTTCCCTTGATAGGCGGGAATTTGAAGTGCTTTATTATTTCTCCAGCAGGATCTATCTCCGCCCGATTTAGGGGTCAATCGAATTCTTTGTAGATTTTCTTTCGAAAGCTTGGCTGACCAGTGTTGGAAATTGGATTCGTCTTTATGACCGGCTATGATTTTATTAAATCCATTAGCGACGCCAATATAATTCTTAACTATAAGATTAGGATTGTGTTCCGGAGTAGGTAGGCTTATTTTATTCGTAAGTCTTGAGGCAATAAGCAGATAACGTTTCCTTTTCTGTGGAACGCCGAAGTCAATAGCATTGATCACGCCATCATCATAAGAATAACCTTCTCTATCCAGGAATTTGATAAAATCCGGCAAAATAGTATGTGTTTTATTTGATACCAAGCCGGGAACATTTTCAACTATTACAAAACCAGGCCTAAAATGGGAGATAAAGCGCTCGAAATTTTTGAGTAAAAAGGCACTCTTTAGGCTTTTTGTTTTATTGGTTCTAACTTTGCTCCAATATTGGCATGGGCTGCAACCGGCAAAGATAAGGTTATTATCATTTGTATTGATTTTTAAGATATTGGCTAATTCGAGAGTATCCATGTCACTTATATCGTGATGAATAAATTTTGCATCTACAATATTGGCTTCGTACGTTTCTTTGCATAAATAGTCGTTATCAAGGCCAGCCAGAATTTTAATTCCTGCCGTTTGCAAGCCGTAACTCATACCACCAGCTCCGCAAAAAAAATCAATCGCTTTTAAATCTGACATTGCCGATTCTTTCATTCAAATGTTGTATACCATAGCTGAGAAGCATAATTTGGGCAATACAAATCGATAGAAGTTGAAATGCTTTGTCCCCTTTCTAGTTCCATTAAGAATGGCTTGGGACAGATGTTTAGCACCGATTGCTCGTAGCGGTTTCCCTCGTTCCCACGCGCTACGTCCCATATACGCACAAGACGCTGGACGTGACTCGCGGCGCAGCGCGTCTTGACGGCAAGGTTGGGGCTCGAAGGTGATCGAACGGCTGGCGTATGATTTACGAATGGCGTTTCCCTACATGAAAGGGTTTTCACCGCGCAATCTGAAACACACGCGCGCCTTTGCGGAAAGCTGGCCCTGGGGGGCCATAACCTGGTGCTGTTGAGCAAGCTGAAAACGCGCGACTAGCGTGTTGCCTATGCCCAGCGCGCCATCGAACAGGGTTGGTCGAGCAATGTATTGAATATCCATATCGAAACCCGCCTGTTGTAACGCGAAGGGCAGGCTTTGACCAACTTCGACAATCGGCTGCCTGTACCGGGTTCCGATCTGGCCCGGCAGTCGTTGAAAGTCCCCTATTTATTTGACTTCCTCTGTGTGAGCAAAGAGGCCAATGAACGCGAGATGGAGGCCGATCTTGTCCAGCACATTACCCAGTTTCTGATCGAACTCGGGGCCGGTTTTGTTTATGTTGGGCGGCAGGTGCCTCTGGAAGTGGGCGGCGGCGATTTTTTCATTGACCTACTGTTTTACCATCTGACGTTACGCTGCTATGTGGTTGTCGAATTGAAGGCCGGGGCGTTTAAACCGGAACATCTGGAGGGACAGATTAGTTTTCTCAACACTCCGTAGGAGCGGACCACGCCCGCGACCTTTGGACGTAGTTGCAGATTTGTCGTGCTCTTATCGCGGGCATGGCCCGCTCCTACAACACTTCGCTCTCGTTCTTCCCACGGGCTCCGTGGGAACGCAGTGCAGGACGCGCTGCGTCCCGTATATGCGACCTGAGTCGAGCACGTGGGGACGAGAACAATTTATTGAGCCTATGGCGGCTATATACTTTACTATACCCGCTTTTTATTATGTCATGCGTAACATCAGTTAATAATACAGCAACTGATCCTACCAAGCCTCCCCCTAAATTACAAAATGGCGGACTCGAAAACTTATTTGAATGTACCTTTTACCCAAAAAATGAAGCAAAAGCACTCGGTGCTCGGTGGAAAGTTGAATCCGGTGTTGTGGAATCGCCAAGATCGAAGGCTTCATCTTCAAATGCCACTTCTTTATCCAAGACCTCCGTCGGAGTCAGAACCCATGCTTCGATTAAATATTTTGTCGCTTATAACGGCGATGCACGGCCTTGGGATTAACATCCGCTCTGCAATGGCGGCAATTGTATTGTTAGCCATTAGTAAAAAACGGTCAACCTACATCAGAGGGCGATCAAAACCAAATCAACTTCCCCGCCATCACAAACAGCAGCAGCGAAAAATAGCGTTTTAATTTCTCAGCGGGCAGTTTATGGGCCAGTTTTGCGCCTATCGGAGCGGTATAGATACTGGTCAGCACTATACCCAGAAAAGAAGGCACGTAAATATAGCCTAAACTCCACTCCGGCAACTGCGACGCATCCTTGCCCAGCAGGGCATAGCCCACCGTTCCCACCAAAGCTAGCGGCAAGCCGCAGGCGCTGGCTATGGCTACGGCATTGCGCATCGGCGTTTGGAAATGGACTAAAAAAGGCACAGTGAGTGTGCCTCCGCCTATTCCGAGTAGTGACGACAGCAGCCCCATGATGCCCGCCACGCCAAAATCCAACTCTTTGGAGGGTTGCTTTTGTCCGGGTTTCGGCTTGAGTTGCAACGCCATTTGCACGCCTACGGCTAACAAATAGATGATAAATATAAAGCGTAATACGTCACCGGCTATATGGTCCGCGACCACGGCTCCGACAGCCGCGCCGATCATAATCCCCGGCCCCATGGCCAGCACTTTATCCCACAACACGGAATTCAAACGATGATGTGCCAGCACCGAAGAGATCGAGGTGAAAATAATGGTCGCCAGTGAGGTTGCCACCGACATGATCATGACCAGCTCTGCGGGAAATCCTTGCCCGGCAAACAATACCGCTAAAACCGGCACAATAATCAGGCCGCCGCCTATCCCGAAAAGTCCGGCCATTAATCCTGAAACGGTGCCTAATAAAAGACTGGCTAAAAAAATTGCGATCACTTTATTCCCCTGATGATGTGTTGCTCAGCTGTACGGCCATTATGCCTTTTTTTGAATGCGGCTGTGCTATTCTAGGCGCATTATTAAACGGCTTGAGTAACTGAGTGGAAATATACCTTGTTGGCGGTGCGGTGCGCGATAAATTGCTTGAACTTCCGGTCAAGGAACGGGACTGGGTAGTGATCGGCGAGACGCCTGAGTCCATGGTGCGACAGGGATTCAGGCCGGTAGGCAAGGATTTTCCGGTATTCTTGCATCCGAAAACGCATGAAGAATATGCATTAGCCAGAACCGAAAGAAAAACCGCGCCCGGTTATAAAGGCTTTACCGTACACGCATCGCCCGATGTCAGTCTGGAACAGGATTTGATTCGCCGCGACCTGACCATCAATGCGATGGCAATGACGCCAGAAGGGCAGCTTGTTGATCCTTACGGCGGGCAACGTGATCTTGAAAAACGCATTTTCCGGCATATTTCGCCGGCCTTTGCCGAAGACCCGGTGCGGATCTTGCGTATCGCCCGCTTTGCCGCCCGATACGCTCATCTCGGCTTCACGCTGGCTGAGGAAACCCGGGTTTTGATGCAGTCCATGGTGACGGCGGGGGAGGTCGATCATCTGGTTCCCGAACGGGTCTGGGCGGAATTGTTTAAGGCGCTGGGCGAAAAATCGCCCAGCGCTTTTTTCTACACCTTAAAAGATTGTGCGGCACTGGATAAAATTTTCCCGGAAATAAATGGTTTATTCGGCGTGCCGCAGCCGGAAAAATATCACCCCGAAATCGATGCCGGCATTCATGTCATGCTCTGTTTGGAGCAGGCGGCGCATTTGTCATCCAGCCTCGAAGTCCGGTTTGCGGCATTAGTCCACGACTTGGGCAAGGGCATGTCGCCTAAAGAACACTGGCCGCATCATTACGGGCATGAAACCCAAGGGCTGCCCATTTTGGAACACATGTGCAGCCGTTTGCGGGTGCCCAACTCGTTTAAAGCGCTGGCCTTGCAAGTCATGCAATACCATACTCACTGCCACCGGGCTTTTGAATTACGCGCCTCAACAATAACCGATATGCTGGCCGCTTTGGGAGCCTTTAAGCCGGTTAATAAATTGCCCGAATTTTTGCTGGCCTGCGAGGCGGACGCTAGAGGCAGAACCGGGCTTGAAAACATTGCCTACCCTCAAGCCGCGCTGTTGAGCGGCGCAGCCAGGGCGGCGGCATCCGTTGACACCTCGGCTATCCTGAATGGCGAACTTAAAGGGGCGCATATCGGCGAGGCGATTCGCCGCTTGCGAATCAAGGCCGTCGCCGAGTTTATCAAAGCGGAATAAAAGCCCCGGCACCGGGAAGGGTGTTGAA
>Ga0207975_100825_pt1 | contig 12072 bp, 15 predicted proteins | sample LakWasMe91_HOW11_2_FD_183913 | JGI IMG/M metagenome (GOLD analysis project Ga0207975, IMG submission 183913) | Freshwater sediment methanotrophic microbial communities from Lake Washington under simulated oxygen tension - Sediment Metagenome... | ecosystem: Environmental > Aquatic > Freshwater >...
AATCAATCGTAACCAATAAATTGAATAAAAAATGTACCTACATGTTTATCGTCATTTCGCTTATCACAAGATTTGATGTGGCTGAAGCAATAATTCTTTCAGAATTAAACATATCGGCTTTTATATTGATTACAGATTTTCCTCTTTTTATGATATTTGTTTTTACAGTTACAGTTTCACCTTCTTTTACCACACTAAAAAATTCTACATTTAGATTAATCGTTGGGAAGAAATATTCTGTACCTAAAATCATAAAATTAACACCGATGCAATCATCAAACATACCGCAAATGACACCGCCGTGAAGGGTTCCTGCCGGATTGGTCATCTCTTTTCTTACCTCAAATTGAAATTCAACCGATTTTTCATCAACAGAAATCACCGTCCCATTCAGCCATTTGGCAAATGGAGACGGACTTCCCGAAAATGGTTTGCCAATAAAACTCTGCAGTAATTGAAGTCTTTTATTTTCTATAATATTTGCATTTTTGATGGTTAGTCTCTAGTTTAAGAAACCATTTTTGAATTGAAAAGGAGTCATCCCAACCTCTTTTCTAAATAATCTGGAAAAATAAGTGGCGTTTTCGAATCCCAGAGAAATCGAAATTTCTGCAATGTTCATTTTGCCTTCCATCAATAAATTCTTGCCTTCTGAAATCAAGAAGAAATGAATGAGCTCCAAAGCTGTTTTTCCTGTTTCTTGTTTCAGCATATCACTAAGATAACGTGAAGAAATGTTGAGTTTTTCTGCCATATAGCTTACCGTTGGAAGACCAAAATCAATATTCTTTCCATCTTCAAAATAGGAAGAAAGTATTTCATTGAACTTTGTAAATGTAGCCCCAGATAATTCCTCGCGATTAATAAATTGCCTTTTGTAAAAGCGTTGTGCATATTTAAGCAAGGTACTAAGGTGACTGAGAATTATGGATTTGCTATAATCATCAATGTTGTTGTGGTATTCTTTTTCCATCGCATACACCAGATTCCAAACTGTTTCTTCCTCATTTGGAGAAAGGTGTAATGCTTCATTTACTTCGTATTCAAAATAAGCATATTTCTTGATTTCATTATGCATCGTTGTTCCTGATAAAAAATCCTCGTGAATAAGGATTACGAAACTATCTTCCTCTAAACGAATGTTTTTACATCCAGTAATCTGTCTCGGCTTAATGAATGACATTTTTCCCCGGTTATGATCGTATTTTGTTTTGCCGTATTGCATACTTCCCGATTCGACCTTTTTGAAAATAATGATATAAAAATCAGCTGTAAATTCGGATTCCTTGCCAACACCACAACAATCTTTATTGCCCCGAGCAATATAAAACAACGGATGTTCAGGAGCATTAAGTCCGATAGCCTGATTGTAACTACTTATTTTATCGAAATGATTCATCTGTTTAATTTTAAAAGAAATGCAGAACCCGACGAATCGGATTCTGCAAATTTAAACTTTATTTTCCATGTGCCGCTTCAGAAACGTCCTGCCATTCCTCCCAGATTTTCAAACGTTCGGCATAAGCATATTTAGTCCATTGGACACCAGCTTTGCCTAAAAGCAATCTTAACGGAGGATTTTCTGCATCTACCAGTTTTAAAACCGCTTCTGTAGTCGCTTCAGGCACGCCATTATCTTCTTCTTTATTTCCTTCCCAAAGTGCTGTTCTAACGGCATCATACTGTGGCAAAGGTTTACTTTGTGCTGCAGATGATGCAGCAAAATCTGTAGAATAACCATTTGGTTCTACAAGAGTAACTTTAATTCCGAAACCTGCCACTTCCGCTGCCAGAGATTCTGTCAAACCTTCCACAGCAAATTTAGAAGCACTATAAATCCCTAAAGTAGGCAATGCAATAACTCCCAAAACACTTGAAAGCTGGATGATATGACCCGATTTTTGTTCGCGCATAATAGGAATAACTGCCTGAGTAAGCCAAATCAAACCAAACACATTTGTTTCAAACTGCGAACGGATTTCCTGTTCTTCCAATTCTTCAATGGCACCAAAATGTCCGTAACCAGCGTTATTGATTAATACGTCAATGGCTCCAAAATGGCTCTTTGCTTTTGAAATTGCTTCAAAGGATGCTTTTTTGTCAGTCACATCTAATTCTAGAACCAATAAATTTTTAGGAAATTCAGTTACCAATTCCTTTAATGAATCGGTATTTCTTACCGCTGCCACCACATTGTCGCCGCATTTTAAAAAAGTTTCTGTCCAAATTTTTCCAAATCCTCGGGATGCCCCTGTTATAAAAATTGTTTTTTTCATTGTATTAATTTTAGTGTTTTACTATCAAGGCAAATCTCCGTCAATCCTGCAAAGTAATTATGATACAAAAGTGGGCAATAATGAAACGTTTTAACGAAACATAATTTGGTTACAAAAGAACATAGAATGCATTTGTACCTCTCAATATTATGTTGTCTATTTCTAAATCAACAAAATTTAATTGCTAGCTTAACTTTTAGAGTAGTTGAGTTGCTTTGTTATTCAATTAAAAATGTTACTGTTTTTCTGATTCCACTAGGGATATACTATAAAAAAACACTTTTCATTAATGACTGGTGTTAATTTCTGCAATTGCTTTTTAGTTTAATATTGCGCATTATTCCAATTCAAATTTCACATCAATATTTTCACTGCCCAAAGCGTTCACAAGCCCAGTTGTATTTGCTATCTTTCCTATTTGTGAATAACTATATGATGTATTGAAACTTTCATAGAAAAGTACCAAACAATTGTTTCCATAAAGCATCAAATCTCCGACTTGAATAGTACCGCCAACTGAAGGATTGGTTGGCAGCGTGTTTGAAAAGTAGAAAAACTTTTCATTTCCGTTTAGTTCACTCATATTAATGGTGAGAGGCAACATCGATTTAAAAGCCGTTGCCGTTGCATTGTCATAAAACGTAGCCGTAAAAACTGAAGATCCTATAGTTATTTTCATAGTTCCATTTGTTGGGTTACCAATGTCATTTAATTGATTTGTAGCATTTGGCTCAGCAGTTTCATTCGTACTGCAACTTGCAATACTTAACGAAAATGATGTAAGAACCATTATTGCACTAATTAAAAATTTCATTTGAATTTGGTTTTAAAATGTTACCGCGTCAATCACAAATCGATATCTTGCTTCTTTATTTACAACTTTTTTCCAAGCATCATTAATTTCATTTGCATTTATAATTTCAATTTGTGGAAGTATATTATTTTGAGCACAATAATCGACTACTTCTTGAGTCTCAGGAATTCCGCCAATCAATGACGCATTGAAATTTACTCTATTGAAAATCATTTGAAAATTGTTTAATGATAAATGTCCGTTAATAGGCATACCTACTTGGGTGAAATTCCCATAAGGCTTTACACAATTGGCATATGAAGCCAAGTCATAATCATAAGGAACAGTTGAAAGCATATAATCTAATTTTCCTCTATAAGGATTTAGTTTTTCAATACTATCTACAACAATTACTTCTTTTGCACCAAAAGATAAAATATCAGCTTTTTTATCGGATGTAGTAGTAAAAGCATATATCTCCGCCCCTTTAGAAACGGCCAATTTAACTGCTATGTGACCTAAACCTCCAATTCCTATTATTCCGACTTTATCCCCTTTTTTAAAGTTTTCTCTCATTAAAGGAGAATAAGTAGTAATTCCGGCGCATAATAATGGAGCTGCATATTTTAAATCTAAATTATTTGGAATTTTGATTGCAAAATGTTCTTTTACAACTATGTTGTTTGCATATCCGCCTTGAGTTATGTCCGATGGTGAAGTAGTGTCTGGACTACCATAAGTTCCCGTCATACCCGTTTCGCAATGGTGCTCTTCACCTTTTTTGCAATTATCACATTTCCTGCAACTATCAACAATGCAACCAATACCGGCTTTATCCCCAATTTTAAATTTGGTGACATTTTTACCAACTGCCGATACTATTCCTGCAATTTCGTGTCCCGGAACAAGCGGATATTTCTGTGGCCCCCAATGTCCTTCAACGGTATGAATGTCTGAATGGCAAATGCCCGAAAATTTAATATCGATTAAAATATCATCGTCACCAACGGGACGACGTTCAAAATTCCATTGTTCTAAAGGATCCGTTATATTTTTACCAGCATAACCTCTTGATTTAATATTCTTCATAGTTATTGTATTTATTTCGTTTGAAAATAATTGCAATGGATTTGCTAGTAGCAAAGCTCCACTCGCAAGTGCCGTTTGTTGGATGAATTTTCTTCTTGAGCTGTGTTTGTTTTCCATGAGTGACTTATTTTAAATTATTTTTAAAGAACGTTTCTAATTTATCAAAAGGTATCATGTCAACTTTATCATATAAATCACAATGGGTTGCATTTGGTACAATTACCAATTCTTTTGGTTCGGTCGCTATTTTAAAAACATCTTCAGAATAATACCGCGAATGAGCCTTTTCTCCAGCGATTAGCATAATTGGTCTTGGAGAAAGCAATTCGATATTAGCATGCATAGGGAAGTTGAAAAATGAAATGGGTGTAGTTGCCGTCCAGGCTGAATTTGAATTAATTGATCTTGGATGATAACCTCGTTTTGTTTTGTAATACGAATAAAAATCAGCCAAAACTGGATTTGGATTTTCCGGTAAGGTATCAGGCAATAGCTTTGTTCCTTTAATGATGTTTCCTTTTTGGTCAAATGGTACTTCGTGGTAACCTAAAGCGTTAGTTCCTTTTTCGGTATCAATCCAACGTTGTTGACTTAAGTAATCGACAACTTTATGACGTTGTTCGTTGGTATAACTGTCCTTATAACTTTTGCTGATGCTTCGTGACATATCATACATTGATACGGTTACAACACCTTTAATTCGGGTATCACTTGCTGCTGCTGTAATAGCCATTCCGCTCAAACCACATATGGCTAATGCACCAATTTTGTTTCTGTCTACATAGTTTTGCAATCCAAGATAATCTACTGCAGCACTAAAATCTTCTGTGAAAATATCTGGAGATGCTACGTTACGAACTTCACCGCCACTTTCACCAGTAAAGGACGGATCGAAAGCCAAAGCAACAAATCCTCTTTTTGCCATTTCGTGAGCATATAAGCCCGATGATTGCTCTTTGACTGCGCCAAATGGACCACTCAAAACTAAAGCGGCATACTTTTTAGATTTATTATTGTCTTTGGGTAGGTATAAATCTCCGGAAACTGTAATTCCGAAACGGTTTTTGAAAGTTACTTTTTGGCGTGTTACCTTATCACTCAACTCAAAAGTGTAGTGTTCGGTTGTATCTTCATTTTTTACTTTTTCGGATTTTTTTTCGTTTTTATTTTGTGTGCAAGATTGCATTAAAAACATTAGAACAGTTACTGCCAGAATTGATATTTTTTTCATCTTATTTCTGTTTTACTTTTTTAATCTATTAAATATTGCTCACCCATTACCGCTTCATTGTAGTTTACAATTTCGGGAACTGAAGTTGATTAAAGTTCCTGTGCTGTAGGGCGGAAGATGACTTCATTAATGTCAACGTCCTCTGGCTGGCTAATTGCGAAAGCAACCACACGGGCAAAACTGTCCGGACTTATTCCTACTTCGCCCACATAATCTTTATTGGCCTGTTGAATATCTGCTTCGGAAATATGTTCCAGCAATTCTGTTTTAACAGCTCCTGGACACACGATTGTGGTTCGGATATTATAGGGTTTTATTTCCATTCGCAATCCTTCTGTCAATGCACGAACGGCATATTTTGTAGCCGAATAAACTGCAGAGCCGTAAAATACTTTATGACCAGCCACAGAAGATGTGTTGATGATCTGACCAAACTTCTGTTCTTTCATATAAGGTAATACAGCTGCAATACCATTGAGTACGCCTTTTATATTCACATCAATCATCGTATTCCATTCCTCCACATTAATCCTATCCATTGGCGACAGTGGCATTATACCTGCATTATTCAATATCACATCTACACGTCCAAATTGTTGAACAGCCGTATCAACGAGATTTTTTACTTGTTCCAGATTGGTTACATCGACAGTTACAGCAAGGGCTTTTCCGCCATTGTTACTAATTCCATTTACCAATTTTTCAATTTTATCGGCTCTTCTTGCACCAAGTACCACAGTTGCACCAAGCGTTGCCAAATGTTTTGCTGCCGCTTCTCCCATTCCACTGCTTGCTCCTGTAATGATTATTACTTTGTCTTTGATATTATTTGTCATAATTATTTTTATTTAAGTTATTTTATACTTTTATAAACTTTGTCAGTTACCGCTTCTTGCCATTCTACAATCCCTTTTTCAATATTGATGATTAGGGGTGTGATTTGAATTATTTTCATTTTATATTTATTTAATCTCTTTAATAATTTTTGCAGGAATTCCACCCACGACTACATTGTCAGGTACATCTTTTGAAACAACAGCACCTGCAGCTACAATTGAATTTTCTCCTATGGTAACACCCGGTAAAATAATGGCACCAGCTCCAATCCATACATTCCTTTTAATTAGGATTGGTTTTACGAATAATGCTTTTCTTTTCTCAGGTTCAACAGGATGCCCTTCGGTTAACAGGCTTACTTTGGGACCAATTAGAACATCATCTTCAATAGTAATTCCACCCAAATCCAGAAAAGTGCAATCGCTATTGATAAAAACATTTTTTCCAATTATAGTAGAGGTTCCGATATTAATCTGAAAAGGCAAAGAAATAGTTGTAGTTTCATCTAATTCATTTCCTGAAATTTTCTTCCAAATTGTTCGAAAATCATTATTGTTAATGGCTTGATTTAACTCAATTTGGAGACTTTTTGTTTTTGATGCTTTATCAATTATTACATGATAATCAGGATCTGAAAAAGAAACTACCTCACCATTTTTTAGCCTTTGAAATATGTCCATTTTATTGAAGTTTAATTTTATAATGCAAATTTCAATCTATTTCATATGTAAGCACTTACCCAAATTACTTGAATACCAACCATAATCACGGAAACTTCAATATGGGCTAAAATATTGACAAATAGATGCTTAAATTTGTATCAAAATGATCAAATCATGTCAGAAATAGTTAGAATAGATACTGTAAAAGAATACAATCAGTTAGTAGGAATAGAAACGCTTCATCCTTTGATAAGTATTGTTGATTTTCAAAAAGCGGAACCCTTTTGTTATTTTAGAGCACAGATGGGAGTTTATTGTATTTTTTTGAAAGATATTAAATGCGGAAATATAACTTATGGCATTAATGATTATGATTATGAAGAGGGCACACTGATTTTTATCTCACCCGGACAGGTTTATGGTATAGCATCAGAAGAAAAGCAACGAGGCTTTGGAAAAGCTTTAATTTTTCATCCTGATTTAATACACGGAACAGCATTAGGAAAAAACATTAAAGAATATTCTTTTTTCTCCTATGAAGTAAATGAAGCATTGCATTTATCAGCTCGTGAAAGAGTTATTATCAATGACTGTTTAGATAAAATAGAATATGAACTGAATCACGCCATAGATAATCATAGTAAAACTTTAATAGTTTCCTATATTGAGTTATTTTTAAATTATTGTAAACGATTTTATGAACGACAATTTATAACTCGAAGCAATGTCAATAAAGATGTATTAACCCGATTTGAAAAAGTATTAGACGACTATTTTAATTCAGATTTACCAATGACTGCTGGTTTACCAACCGTAAAATACTTTGCTGAAAAATTATATTTGTCTTCCAATTATCTTGGCGATCTTTTAAAAAAAGAAACTGGAAAATCAGCTCAAGAGCATATTCAATTACGATTGATTGAATTGGCAAAGGAGAAAATGTACGAACCTGGTAAATCGATTAGTGAAATAGCTTATGAATTAGGATTTAAATATCCCCAACATTTTACCCGAATGTTTAAAAAAGAGGTTGGAATAACTCCTTTAGAATATCGAAGTTTAAATTAAAGTTTAATGGACGAATGGGAAAAACCAAAGGAAAGGATATTGGGGTGTAAAAGACCATCAACATTTTTCAACGGTTTTTTGGTAGAACGAAAATTTATTAAGGTTTATAAAATAGTATCTGCATTTGTTAGAGTGGAGTTAAAATAATGAAAGGTATATCGTAGGGCTGATTTATCCAAGTGGTCAAAATCTGTTGACCGTCACTTGGAACAGTTGGTACAGGAAGGCACTTTGCAAAAGTTGTCTCAAGGGCTATACTATTATCGCGAGCTGACCATCTTTGGAGAGACACCTCCCGAAGAAGATGTATTGGTGCGTTCTTTTCTAAAAGACAAACGTTTTTTGGTAACTTCCTTAAAATTCGTATAACGCATTGGGAGTAGGAACCACCCAGCTACACAATGGAAAAACGGTTTACAGCCATAAGCGACATGGCGATTTTAATCTTGGTGGTATGATTTTTTCGTTTAAGATTAAACCTCATTTTCCAAATAAAGTAACACCGGAATTTTTATTGGTAAACTTGTTAAACAACCTTGACCAGCTGGCTGAAGACCCTAAAGAAATAGTGTCAAAAGTGCATTCCAAAGCAAAAACAATGGATGCCAAAAAATTAAAAAAATCACTTGTGGAATATGGCAGTATCAAAGCAAAAAAAATGTTAGAACCTGTTATCACAGTATAATATGCCTGACTACTTACACAACCATAAAAATTTCCGTGATCTGCTCCGTATTCTAGGGGCAGAATTAAATATAGAACCTGGTCTTGTCGAAAAAGACTATTGGATTACGCATGTGCTATATGGGTTAAAACAACAAAGGTTACAATTTGAGCTCAAAGGAGGTACATCTCTATCCAAGGGTTACGGAATCATACACCGTTTTTCTGAAGACATCGACATCCATATCAAGCCACCGGCCGAAATGGAAATCAATGAAAACCCAAACAACAATAAGCCACGAAATATCCAAAAGAGGAAAGACTTTTACGATAGTTTGGCAAACGATATTGAAATAAACGGCATTATACGGTAGTAAGAGACAAAGCTTTTGACGACCAAAGGCAATACCGTAGTGGAGAGATAAGGTTGCATTATGAAAGTAAAACAGATGCCATAGACGGAGTTAAGGAAGGTATATTATTAGAGGTCGGATTTGACACCGTAACACCTAACAACCCCTTAACCATTTCTTCTTGGGCGTATGAAAAAGCAGTTCAACAAGGTGTAGATATAATCGACAATCGGGCTATAGATATTGCCTGTTATAACATTGGCTACACTTTTGTTGAAAAATTACAGACTATTGCAACCAAATTCAGGCAAGAACAGGAAGATAAAGAAGAGCGACAAAATTTAATGCGGCAATACTATGATGTCTACAGCCTTATCACATGATGATGCGGTAAAAGCATTCATAGGAACAGAAGAATATCAAATACACAAAGAAGCTCGCTTTCCTCCCAAAGACTGCAAAATCCCAATGGCTAATAATGACGCTTTTTTACTGAAGAACCCCGAGCTTCGGGAACGATTTATAGAACACTATAAAAAAATATCCAAACTGTATTTCAAAGGTCAACCTGATTTTAATGAACTACTCGCTGAGATCGGTAAATGGGTTGAAAAATTGTAATTTTCTGCATTATTATTTAGCTTCTAACATAGTATTCCAGTTTATAATAATTAGTTCCCGTCTGAAAATAGAATACTGCTTTGAGAATATCTTTGCTCCTAGTCACTCCTTTTTCCTTACCATATTTTGAGTAGGATTACTCGCCAAATCTTAGCTAAATTTACTTTTGTTTTTATTTCAATCAAATAAGAAGAGGCAATGCAGACGGGAGAAAATGAACAGGCGCTCAGAAAGATAATGGATATGACCAGGCTCATCAGCATTATTATTTTAAGCATCCACTTTTATTATTATTGCTATAGGGCTTTCTCTGAGTGGCAACTGGTTACTAAATTTAGTGATGCCATTTTAAGCAATATTTATCACACGGGCTTGTTTTTTAACTTTAATAAATCCAAACTCCTTGCTTTGCTCTTTTTACTGATTTCCCTTTTGGGAGCAAAAGGACGAAAAGAGGAAAAAATGAATTATAAAACAGCTCTTGCCTACTTTTTTATTGGCTTATTAATTTACTTTATTAGCGGTCTTTCGTTTTGGCTATCTTTAGATTTTATTCCAATTGCAGTGGCATATATGGGAATAACTTCTATTGGTTATCTCTTGATGCTCACCGGGGGTACCCTTCTATCCCGTATCATAAAAAAAAGCTTGGATAGCCGGGACATCTTCAACAAAGAAAACGAAACTTTCCCTCAGGAAGAAAGGCTATTGGTAAACGAATATTCTATTAATTTACCAGCCCGTTATCATCTAAAAAACAAAATCAGAAACAGCTGGATCAATATTATCAATCCCTTTCGGGGATTATTGGTATTGGGAACGCCCGGCTCAGGGAAGTCGTATTTCGTTATTCGTCATGTGATTACCCAACACATCCAAAAAGGCTTCAGCATGTTTGTCTATGATTTTAAGTATGATGATCTCTCCAAAATTGTCTACAATACCTTTGAGAAATACAAAAAGAATTATCCTATTGCTCCAAAATGCTATTTTATCAATTTTGACAAGATTATGCACCGTTGCAATCCCCTCGACCCTCAAAGTATGGAAGACATTACCGATGCTTCGGAATCGGCACGAACCATTTTATTAGGACTCAACCGTGAATGGATCAAACGCCAAGGTGATTTTTTTGTGGAATCACCCATTAATTTTTTGTCAGCCATCATATGGTATTTGAGGCGTTATAAAGATGGAGGATTTTGTACCCTGCCTCATGTCATTGAACTCATGCAGATGGATTACGACAGTCTCTTTACGCTGCTTAGGGCCGAAAAGGAAATCGAGGTACTGATCAATCCTTTTGTAAATGCCTATCTCAATGATGTAATGGAACAGCTTGAAGGACAAATCGCTTCCGCTAAAATAGCCATGGCACGGCTCTCCTCCCCTCAATTATATTATGTGCTCTCGGGAAATGACTTTACTTTGGACATTAACAATCCGTCAGCCCCAAAGATCGTCTGCATAGGTAACAACCCGCAGAAAATACAAATCTATGGTGCAGTGTTATCGCTTTATGTAAATAGGCTTGTAAAGCTGGTCAACAAAAAAGGAAAAATGAAATCCAGCCTGATCTTTGATGAATTCCCAACTATTTATCTCAACAATATGGACGGCTTAATTGCAACCGCCCGAAGCAATAAAGTGGCAACCTGCCTAGGCATACAGGATTTTAGCCAATTGCGTAAAGACTATGGACGCGAACAGGCCGATGTGATTATGAACATAACTGGCAATATCATTAGCGGGCAGGTAACCGGAGATACTTCCAAACAGCTATCGGAACGCATTGGTAAAATCATGCAGGACCGTGAAAGCCTTTCTATTAATAGCAATGACACCTCCATTAGTCGTTCCAAACAGCTCGAAGCTGCCGTACCCCCTTCCAAAATAGCCACGCTAAGTTCTGGCGAATTTGTAGGGATGGTTGCCGATAACCCCGACTGCAAAATCGAACTCAAAACCTTCCACTCAGAAATCATAAACGATCATCAGGCACTCCAAAAAGAAGAAGAAAAGTATATGGAAATACCCTCTGTGCGCAAACTTGACCATTCAATCATCCAACGGAATTACCTACAGATTAAACAAGATATCCTCGATATTATTCATTCCGAAATGGAACGCTTACTCGATGATCCAACACAATCGCATTTGGTCATTAAAAAAAAATAATTTGCGGTTTCCCCAACCTAATTATTGGTTGCACTTATTTCTTCAAGTCTTGAATATCTCCCTTCAAACCCAAAATCATATCCCTTAAAATTTCCAAATCGGTGTTTTCTGTTCTTTTGTCATTGCGTCCGATATTACAGGCATACTCCCAAATCTCCAGTATATCGGAAGCCTTTACTTCATAGGCAGGATAAAAACTATTGTCCGATTCCAAAACCAGTGCGTTTTTTTTGTTTTTATTGAGCCGCTTATACACCATTCCTTCACTTTTGGTAATGAAGATATAAGTCTTGCCATCCAT
>Ga0207975_100828_pt1 | contig 12036 bp, 10 predicted proteins | sample LakWasMe91_HOW11_2_FD_183913 | JGI IMG/M metagenome (GOLD analysis project Ga0207975, IMG submission 183913) | Freshwater sediment methanotrophic microbial communities from Lake Washington under simulated oxygen tension - Sediment Metagenome... | ecosystem: Environmental > Aquatic > Freshwater >...
CCGCTTGCTCAAGCTGTTCGCGATGGTCATCTGTTGATTTTGAATGAAATCGACTTGATGGATCCCTCTGAACTCGCTGGTTTGAACGATATTATCGAAGGGCAACCTTTGGTCATTCCTCAAAACGGCGGTGAAGTGATTAAACCTCATCCTAAGTTCCGTCTGATAGCTACCGGCAACTCCGCTGGTCAAGGTGATCAAAGCGGTCTTTATCAAGGCATCATGCAGCAAAACCTTGCGTTTCTAGATCGGTTCAGATTAATGGAAGTCGGTTATCCTGAAGCTTCTATTGAGAAGTCCATCCTGCAAGCGGCGCTTGTTAGCATGGGTATTTCTGTTGATGCGGTTATGGAAAATTTGACAGAGAAAATGATTGAGGTCGCTAATGAAATCCGTCGGCTTTTTGTCGGTGGTTCTGACAGCTCAGGTGAATTAAGCGTTACGATGTCCACACGGACTCTGGTGCGCTGGACGAACTTGATGATTGCTTACAAACGCGCTCCTAATGCGCTGGCGTATTCGTTAGATCGTGCCCTCACATTACGTGCAGAGCCGACTCAACGTGAAGCTATCCATCGTATTGCCAAAGACGTTTTCGGTGATGCTTGGGGAGAATAGCAATGAACCTTAACCCATTTGATTTTTATCGGTTTGACAATCCAGACGGTTCGTCAAAGTTGTGGGCTCTTCGTTATAATCACGATGGCACATTCACAACATTCTGGGGGAAATCGGGTGCAAAGATGTCGTCCAACACCAAAGGTATTGTTCATCCCGACGATATGCATAAACTGATACGTTCGAAACAGCGAAAAGGCTATGAACATTCCGGACAAGCCTGGATTGGTGATGACGGAAAAATTAGCAACGTTCCTCCCACATCTTCAAAGCCCGTTGGTGTAGACCATCAGCCTACAGAGAATGATCCGCATATTTATTGGCGAATTATTAAGATACCTCCTCCTATGGTGGATAGTCCCGCACATCATTTTTCAAGAGGCCTGGCTGCCGGTTATGCCAACGCGATTCTGCGTACATATCCGGATTGTTTATGGGCAGAAATGATCATTCATGGTCATGGTGATTTTGTTAAACCAGATGCGGGGTGTTTGTCGAAAGAGGATGGTGTTGCTTCTTTGTTGCTGCTTATGGTACTGAAGAAAAACGCACCCGAAGGTATCACTGTTTCCTTGTCCCATGAAGACGGTGTTGAAATCAGTGACCAGCTCAAACTGGAAACCGAAGCGTTGTCATTTTTTGACACCGATCTGGAATCCGTACGTCTTATCGCAGAAGAAATAGGTTTGCTTGTGAAAAGGATTGATCTATCCATGATCGCATCTGAACAGGAAGACTTTTACTTCTGAACTTTTAATTTTTTACTTACCCAGAAGGGGCATTTTTCGCCCTGATGGGACGCAATCTGTCTCTTCACTTTTACTTTTTTTGGAGAAGCAGATATGACAAACGCAGACATGATACTTGACCAGGTTGACGTCGTTAAACTCGACATCAGTATTTGGACAAGTTCGAAAAAACTTCGAGCTGAAGACCTTATGCTTGCCGATGGTTCCAGACTTCCACCGGAAGACCTAGCGTCCCTTGGCACTAAGAAGACCATTCATCCTGACAAGCTGAAGGAATTCAATCGTATTAAGAAAGAAGCGGAAAGGATTTGTCTTGAATCCGGCACCCGTTTTATTGGTGGTTTTGCTAATCCAAGGACTGAGATCACAAGGATTACTCAAGAGCTTGATGCGCTTTCCAAGAAGTTTTATCAGGAAAGAGATCTGTTTTTGGCAAGCTACACCGCCGATACTGAAGAATGGATTCGTTGTCATGCTGAATTTGGCGATGCTATTCGTAGAGCCATTGAACCGGTTGGAACTGTAGCTGCCAAGCTGCGTTTTGATTATGTGGTTTTTCGTGTAACTAAACCTGAGCAAGAAGAATCTCTCGAACGTCGCGCACTCACTATGAGTGAACAACTTTTCAGGGAAATTTCTCAAGATGCCAATCAGATTATCGATAGGTCATTTGTTGGTAAAGATTCAGTGACCGTTCGGGCATTGAATGGTTTTCGAAGAATACGTGACAAGCTCGACAGTCTTGGTTTTCTCGATCATCGGTGTATGCCGGTTGTTGATGAAATCGATAGTGTTTTGGATTTGCTTCCAAAAAGTGGTCCTTATAACGGCGTAGTCTTTCATAGTCTGTTCCGTCTTGGTTTACTGTTGTCCGATCCGGACAAGATTAAACGTCATGGCAGTGGTTTATTGCAGCCAGATACTGTTATCGATTCTGATATTGTGCTTGAAGAGGATTTGGATGATCAACTCATTCCAGATGCTGATTCAACGCTTGTCGATGAAGATATCGTTCAACAGCCTGTGCTGGAGATTACAACGGATACTGAAGATAACGACTTAGGTGAACAACCTGAAGTTCAAATTGAGAGTGATGTTGACGATCTTCCTGGTTTTGATGCCTTCCTGGCTAAATACGACTCTTCGAAAGAAGACACTGTTACTCAGGAACCTTTAGAAGCCACAGAACCTTTCGTTCCATCCGATGCATTACTTGTTTTGGTAGAAAACGTTCTTGGATCACTTGTAGGTGATGTTCAGGTTACTGCTAAAGCGGTTACTCAAGTCGCTGATGTTACGCCGGTTGAATCTTCATCTGAAGGCGATCGGGAAGATATTGATGACGACGATCTAGTCGAATCAGAAGAAACCGCATCTACGGACTTCTGGTTCTGATTATATTTATTTTCACCCGGCGGGTTGCAATTCAATCTGTATGGGTTGTGTTGTTGTCCTGCCTCCATTTTACCAGCGGCTATTGAAGATTCGCAATGGCATCCTGATCCCGGATTGTTTGAGCCGTCTAAAAAACTTAAAAAATTTTTTGATGATTTGAAAAACACTGAATCAACTATTGGGGATTATTATTTCCCTTGATAGATATTTTTAGTTTTTAACCCATTAGGGGCAAACATAGCCCCTTTGGGTCATGGTTTGCCTATTTTTTTATTTTTAGGAATACACCATGAAAAATCAAAGTTTGAATAACGCATTCCCTATCGTTGCCGCTGCACTGGGTAACAAATTTGGCGTCAAAGTTAAAGTTGGCGGTTCTGATGCGTATACAGATGGAAATACGATTAACTTGCCAGCTTACAACCTTGAAGATCCGTCTTACAAGGATGTGGCATGGGGCTATTTGGCACATGAAGCAGCTCATGTTCGGTTTACCGAATTTGCTGATTTTCGTAAAGCAGCTACCAGTCCTATTCGGAGAAGTATCGTCAACATCCTGGAAGATATCCGTATTGAGAAATTAATGCAGAATACTTATCCAGGCACTAAACGGACTACTGAGAAGGTGGTTGAGTATCTTGTTCAAACCGGTGGATTTCAAATAATCGGTCAAAATGAACAGATTCATCCAGCTGACATTTTGTCGCAGTTTTTGTTGTTTCGTCTTCGTAACGATGTCTTGGGCCAAACCGCTCTAGCGTCGTATGCAGACACCGCAGAATCATTACTGGAAGATACTTTTCCAGTGGGTGCGGTTACAAGACTTGTGGCTCTTTTATCTGAAGTCCCTGAGTTTCAAGTAACGCGTGACTGTGTTCGGCTTGCCGACCGCATCTTGCGCATGATTGAAGAAGAGCAGGAAATTGAGCAGGAAAAAGCGCGTCAACAGCAGCAGTCTAACCAGTCTCAGCAACAAGAAAGTGATGATTCGTCGTCACAATCTCAATCTGGACAAAGCAATAATGATCAGGATGATGACTTAACCAATCCAAGCTCCGGCAATTCCTCACAGGATAATCAGTCGCAAGGTGATGATTCTCAACCCGATCAAGATACTGATGACAGTCAATCCACTCAAGATCAGGATGCATCTGGACAAGACGATCAAGATCAAAGTCAAGGCGCAGGTTCTCAGAACGACGCTGATACCGATGATCAAGATTCTCAATCTGGACAGAGTCATGCTGATTCTACTGGTAGTGGTGCCGATGATTCACAAGATCAGGATAGCGAGCACACGCTGAAGACCCTGGCTTCTGTTTTATCAGCCAGTGAAGATGATGTGCCTCAAGATATATTTGAAGCTGTTCAACAGCTTTTAGGCAGTCAATCTCGCAATAGTTACGATGCTGATATTTACATGCCCGTCGCTATGGATCCTAACCGGAATTCTTCTGTTGGTAACGACTTAATGAATAAGGTTTTAAGTGACTCCGGCAAAATTCGCGCTTCGCTTCAAGGTCTGGTTCAATCCAGTCGTTGTGATCGTTCCGTGAATAAACGCTCGGGTAATCGTATTGATGGCCGGAAACTGTCGCGCTTGATTCAAGGTGATGCTCGTGTTTTCGAACGCAGGAGTCATAAGCAGGCGCCAAATACCGCTATTCATTTACTGGTTGATTGTTCAGGCTCAATGAATGGAATTTACAGTACGGACTCAAATCGTAGGCTGATTCAATTAGCCATCGAATCCGCTATGGCATTGGCATTGGCACTTGAAGGTATTTCAGGCGTTAATCCTGCCGTGACGCGATTCCCGTTTGGTGATTCTGATGATGTTGTTCCGCTGTTGAAACATGGACAAAAGGTCCGCCCTAATGCTTCTGCATTCTCGGCTGTTACCGATGGATGTACACCGCTTCATGCCGCTTTGTGGTATGCCGCATCATCCTTGATTGCTACTCGTGAAGAACGGAAAGTAATTATGGTGTTGACCGATGGACAGCCTGACGATGAATGTGCCGCAAAAGCCGTTATCAAGCGCTGCGAATCGTCCGGGATTGGGCTTGTAGGCGTGGGGATCTGTTTCGACACAAGTCATTTATTTGATCAATCAATCTGTATAAACAACGTGTCCGAGTTGCGTTCTGAGCTATTCAGAATCAGCCGCGATTTGTTGGCAGCTTGATCCTTACCTTCTGGCTAATCACTTTCGATTAGCCGGTTTTTAACCCAATCTCTTAGGATAATTTATGCTGACTGAAAAGCAATCCGAGTTTTTGAAGAAACTGGCCGATTTGTGCGATGAATACAACGCGGGCTTTACTTACACAAACAATGACGATGGCACTCATGTTTTGGTGGATGGCGATGATATTTTTGCCGACCATCTTGATACTGATGCTGCGGGTATGTTTCGTAAAACGCTAAGCTCCAAAATTTAACGTCCATTTAATCTTTAACCGGCGAATCAGGTTTTTGATTCGCCATTTTTTCAATTCTTTACCCAACCGGGAATCACATTCCCTATCGGGCTTATGTGGTTTCCCGTTTTTCTAGAGAGACTACGAAGATGAAAAAAGTAATTGTCCACAACCTGAAAACGATTCCGAAAGATGCTGCCATCTATTGGAATAACAATGGCTCTGGCTTTACCAAGCAATTGGAAATCAGAAAGGCAATAACGGCATTTTGCGAGCAACCCGGTATTAAAAAAGTTTGGTTGAGTCGTAAAAGAAAGTCCACTACAGCAGCGTTGAAAGAATTCAAGGATCTTTATACTCCGAAGAATTTTTACTCGATGTTTGAAGAATTTGATGACGTCTTTGAAATGTTTTACATGGAAAAGTCTGTTTAATTATTAATTTTACCCACCAGGGGAACTCTAATCGTTTCCCAATTGGGTTGCGTTGGGTTTCCCACTTTTATTTTTTGGAGAACCTTATGTTTGATGATGAATATTTTGACCAATATACTAGCCTTCTTGAATCCAAACCCGAGCTTTACGTGAGCATTGAGATTCACGGGGTAAAGGGCGAATTCGATCTCGAAGCGAATGAAACCATTTGTGAAGTTGATGACGATAATCCTCAATTTTTCTCAGCTTATACAAGAGATCTCAATAATGAGGCTTATTGTATCGCTGATGCTGGTATGTCTAAGCTTGAGGATCTTCGCACTCTGGCAAAAAATCTTGCTACCCGGCACAACTGGGAATGTCAGGATTTTACGTTCGATAAGCCTTATTGGACTTGTGACCAGTGCAGCGCAAAAGTTACTACCTTGTTTGATGAAGCTTATTGCGCTCAGTGTTATGAGAGCATTGGTGACGATACTAAATTGATCCATCTTCCTGTTGGAACTCGACTTATCTCCATTCAAGGCGAAACTTCGGACACTGACTCTGGACAGGATGTTTTTACCGGGCCTAACGCAGATGGGGTTATTTGTCATGTATTGTTCGGACAAGAGCACTGTTATTCGGTTAATTTTCCGCTTGGTGTAAGTGTTTTACTAAGCCAAGCCGAATTAGCCGATAACAACAGGTATCAAGTTTTTCCTGTAGGCGTTCAAGTCATTGATGATCGGCGCGTCATTGCTCATTTCCAGCCGCAGGCTTGGGTTCACGACACCGCGATGGATATTGATGGCGCATGTGATCTTGATGTTACCGATCGCGTTCTTGCCCTGTCTGCTGAAGTGATTCATCAGTTGGAAGATGACGACTACCCAAGCGATGAACTCGTTTACGGGTTGACTGATCATGTTGGGCCGCACTATGTCAGCGTTAAAGAGTCGATTCTCGAATTCTTTGGTGTTGACCGGTTGGTCGACATTACTGAGGAAATGCTGATTGAAAATCGGTTGCTGTATACCGTCCCATCTTCCAGCAATGGTGTCAAAAAACACAACGTCCATATCTACGCCATTGTGCGTGTCAAGGTATGCGATATTGAAGCTGAAAGCCATGCTGATGCGATTCAAAAGGCCGAGGTGTTGGTTGATCTGCATGCTTTGTTTAACAAAGGAGCTGACCAGAAATTTGCTGATGACATTGACTGCTTTTTGGTTGACGAAATCGGTGATGAGGACTACCGCAACAGTCGGTGGTACGAGAAAGATGGTGTTACACCTATGGCCCAAAGCCCGGACAAACCATCTTAAATTATAAACGTCACGCTCATAAGCTATAACTCATCAGGATTGACTTAACCCAGCAGGGGAAACACTTCCCTGATGGGCATAGTGTTTCCCCTTTTTTTTATTTTTTGGAGGAACACCATGACTACAAATGCAAATGAAATCCGTATCGTTATCCGCGTCGAAGAAGGACTTGTGAAAGACGTTTATTCGGACTCATTAGTACCTATAAGGTTTATTATTGCGGATTACGATATGGCAGATGGCGCCGATGATAGCGAACTTGTAACACTCACCAATGGTGATCAGTTTGTCGCTCTCGATGATGTTACTTCCATGGATGATTCTAATTATGTGGCGGAAGTTTTTGCTACATTTGACGAAGAAATTCACATGGTCGACAAACAGCAAGATGATTTGGCGATGCCTATTGCGCTCAGTGTTATGAAAGCAACCACAATACTTAATTGAGCGAATAACTCACTTAGATTGACTTAACCCTTCAGGGAAAACAACTTTCCTCGACGGGCCGGTGTTTTCCCTTTTTATATTTTTTGGAAAAACACCATGACTACAAATACAAATCAAATCCGTCTTGTCATTCACGTTGAAGGAGGCATTGTTCAAGCGATTTATTCGAATTCCTCGGCACCCATTCAGGTTGCTATTCAGGATTTCGATATTGAAGGTGCCGATGGCGATGAGATAGCGATGCTTGAGGATGGCACGGAGTTTGTTGGTCACATTGAGGCCATTATTCATAATGATTCTTGTGTGGCAGATGTTTTTGCTGCGTTTGATGAAGAATATCCTGTAATCGATAAGATACGCACAGCGTACCCTACCGGGCTTGAGTTCCAAATTTCCATGTACAATGAATAATAATCACAATGAGACCATTAATGATGAAAAAAAAGACCCCATCAGACAGTCGTCCATGGCATGCGCTTTCCCTTGATGCCATTTGTAATGCTTTTGACAGCACTGAGCAGGGCTTAAGCCAGCAGGAAGCCCAGCAGCGACTGACAAAAGTCGGCTTCAATAAACTGACACCCGCAGCCAGTCGCGGCCCTCTCAAACGCTTTTTCAGCCAATTTCATAATGTGCTCATTTATGTATTGCTGATTGCAGCGGGGGTCACGGCGGCCATTGAGCACTGGGTTGACAGCGGCGTTATCGTCGGTGTGGTGGTGATCAATGCGCTGATCGGTTTTATTCAGGAGGGCAAGGCAGAAAAGGCCCTGGATGCGATACGCAATATGCTCACGCTCCAGGCCATGGTGCAGCGTGACGGCAAGCATTTTCTGATGCCCGCCGAGCAACTGGTTCCGGGTGATATTGTCACCCTGGAAAGCGGTGACAAGGTGCCGGCTGACTTGCGTCTGTTACAGGTCAAAAATTTGCGTGCCGATGAATCCATGCTCACTGGAGAATCGTTACCCGTCGAAAAAAATACCGCAGCTGTCGGTATCAATGCCGCATTAGGGGATCGATTCTGTCTGGCTTATTCAGGCACTTTAATTACCTATGGCACTGCACTTGGTATAGTAGTCGCTACTGGTGACCTTACCGAAATCGGCCGTATCAGTTCCATGCTGCGCACCGTGCCGCAATTGACCACGCCGCTGCTAAAGCAGATTGCAGGCTTCAGTAAATGGTTGACCTTTGCTATTTTAACGCTGGCCTCGGCTACGTTCGCCTATGGCTGGATCATTCAGCACTCTTCTTTGACCGATCTGTTTATGTCGGCGGTGGGGCTTGCCGTGGCCGCCATTCCCGAAGGCTTGCCGGCTATTATGACCATCACACTGGCTATCGGCGTGCAGCGCATGGCCAAACGCAATGCCATTATCCGGCGTTTACCGGCCGTCGAAACGTTAGGCTCGGTGACCGTCATCTGTTCTGATAAAACCGGCACCCTGACCTGCAACGAAATGACCGCTAAATCGGTCTTCGTTAATAACCAATTATTTCTTGTGGACGGTGTGGGTTATAAGCCCCAAGGCAATTTTAAACTGGCAGGTGAAACAACGACTGTAGAAGATCATGCGCAGTTGCATGAGTTGCTTCGTGCCGCCGCGCTGTGCAATAACGCGAGATTGGAGCAAACAGCAGGCAATTGGATTGTACACGGTGATCCTACCGAGGGCGCCTTGATCACGCTGGCGCACAAAGCCGGAATGGATGCTGATCGTCTCAATCAGGACATGCCGCGTACCGATAGTATCCCGTTCGAATCGGAACATCGCTATATGGCAACACTGCATCACGACCATAGTGGCCATGCCTTTGTGTTTATCAAAGGCGCTCCCGAACGGGTGCTTGGCATGTGCAGTCTGCAACGCATGGATGGCGAAGACGTGCCCCTTCATGTTGCCCATTGGCAGCAAATGATGGATCAAATCGCAGGCCGTGGTCAGCGCCTGCTTGCGATTGCCTTCAAGACGGTACCTGCCACGCAGAAACAAATTAGCTTTGCTGATGTTGAAACCGGACTGACGTTGCTTGGCATGGTCGGCATGATTGACCCGCCGCGTCCTGAAGCCGTTAAAGCTGTACTCAAGTGTCAAAACGCCGGCATCCGCGTCAAAATGATTACCGGTGATCATGCCGTAACGGCGGTAGCCATCGCCGCACAGATCAATATTGGTGACGGCTCGGTACTGAGCGGAGCAGACCTTGATCAAATGACCGATAGTGAACTTAAAGCTGCTATCCGTAACGTCGATGTTTTTGCCCGTACCAACCCGGAAAACAAGCTGCGCCTGGTGACTGCACTACAAGCAGACGGGCAGGTGGTGGCCATGACCGGTGACGGCGTTAATGATGCACCGGCATTGAAACGTGCCGATGTCGGTGTGGCGATGGGTAAAAAGGGCACCGAAGTCGCCAAGGAAACCAGCGAAATGGTGTTGGCGGATGACAATTTTGCTTCCATAGCCCATGCCGTTGAAGAAGGCCGTGGCATTTACGACAATCTGCTTAAGTCGATTATTTATATCCTGCCGACCAATGGCGGTGAAGCCTTCATCATTATCGCGGCCATCGTCATGGGTGAAACCTTGCCGATTACCCCGGTACAAATTTTATGGGTGAACATGATTACGGCGGTTACTTTATCACTCACACTGGCCTTTGAGTCGCCGGAGCGCAACATTATGAGCCGGAAGCCCCGGAAGCCTGATGAGCCGTTACTGTCGGCGTTTATGATTTGGCGCATTCTGTTTGTGTCGCTCATTATGGTAACCGGATCCTTCGGCCTGTTTCTCTGGGAGCGATCATTGGGAACCCCGATTGAAGAAGCACGGACGGTGACCGTGAATACGCTGGTGGTGTTTGAAATGTTTTATGTCTTCAATAGCCGTTATTTGTACCATTCCGTGCTCAATCTGCATGGACTGTTCGGCAACCGGCTGGTGTGGCTGGCGATCCTGCTGCTAATAGTATTCCAAATGGCTTTTACCTATTGGCAGCCCATGCAAGTATTATTTGGTACGGTTGATTTAAACGCGCATACTTGGCGAATGATAGTCGCCGTCGCTTCAAGTGTATTCATACTGGTTGAAATCGAAAAGTTTTTCATCCGCTTGTTCATGCCCAAAGCAGCGGTGGGGAATAACAAGAAATGAATAATGAAGGGGATTTTAGCCCGCGTACAATCGCAAACCATTTTATGGGGCTGAGATGCCCCTGAAAATAGCGACACTATCATGATTTTATCTTCTTACTTTGTATGACCGACGACTCCGGCTGTTGTCACAAAGCGCAGAGCATCCTCCACAGACATATCCAACGGTACTACAGAGGTACGCCGCATAATGACAGTGAAACCACCGATCTGATAGCTGAATGGCAGATAAACAGCCACTTGGCCATCCGCATTAAGCGGATCGGAAAATCCCGAGAAATCGGAACGGGTAATAAAGCCGATCTGTTTGCCGCCGTTTGCAGGCACATCAACCAGGACGACCTGCCTAAGCTCTTTCCCGGGTTCACTGGAGAATATCGAAATCAGATCACGGATGGCTGTATAAATGAATTTTACAACGGGAATCCGGATGACATACTCTTCAGCTTTCCGGAAAAGCCTGTGAATGGTTTCGGATTCCAGAAATCCGCCGACAAAAAACACCACTGCGAGACCGGAAACAAACCCCAAGCCTTCTATATACCAATTGTTAGGCAGAAAAACCTTGAATATATTACCCAACACCAATTCTGCAGTCACCGCCAGCCAATACAGCAAATAAAGAGTGACCGTAATAGGTACAATAGCGATTAAGCCTTTTAAAAATGTTTTACTGATTTGTTTCATTTTAGTCTCCTGGTTTTTGATGGTGTGTGCTTAGAAAATCGGACGGTTAATATTTTGGGTCGACTATTTTTTAAAACTCCAACACAATATCAGCCACAAAAATTTGCGCAATTCCTCAAGGATGAGTACAAACGCGGCAACACTGGTCGCAATCAGCCAATCCATCTGCGTCAATGCCGTGGTATGGAATATGGCTTGCGCAGGCGGCCAGTGAATAACCAGTATCTGCAATAAAATTACCCCGAAAATAGCCACCCAGAGCATTCTGTTGGAGCAGAAATGCCGGTTAAATACTGTGCCTTTTTCAGCCCGTGCATTAAAAACGTTGAATACTTGAAACAGCACAAATGTGGTGAAGGCCAACGTTGTAGCATGTGCCGCGCCTGCTCCCGGCAGGCTTGCGGCATACACACCATCCCTCTCGCCGGTCTGTAAGTCGTAATATAAAACCCCCAAGGTACCGATAGCCATGGTCAATCCGTAGCTGAAAAGATTGCCGAAGCGTCGCAATGACAGTATCCGCGTGTCAGGGTCACGCGGCGCTTCGTCCATGCTGCCGGTGCGAACGGGATCAACGCCCAGCGCCATGGCCGGTGGGCCGTCCATGATAATGTTAATCCACAGTAATTGCACAGCGGTAAAAGGCACGGGCATTCCCAGCAGCGGCGCGCAAGCCACCGTCAGGATAGCGCCGATATTGGTGGAAAGCTGAAAGCGGATAAATTTGACCATGTTGTCGTAAATGCCTCTTCCTTCCTTGACTGCCTTGACGATGGTGGCGAAATTGTCATCGGTCAGTATCATCGTTGCCGCTTCCTG
>Ga0207975_100830_pt1 | contig 11979 bp, 8 predicted proteins | sample LakWasMe91_HOW11_2_FD_183913 | JGI IMG/M metagenome (GOLD analysis project Ga0207975, IMG submission 183913) | Freshwater sediment methanotrophic microbial communities from Lake Washington under simulated oxygen tension - Sediment Metagenome... | ecosystem: Environmental > Aquatic > Freshwater >...
CTGCCACCAAATCAAAGCGCTTTTATTGCGTGAGCCTGATCCCGGATATCTGCAAGACGCCGATCGGATCGAGCACGCCGCCTATCCCGTACTCGGTGGTGGGCGAATTTTCCGACGCGACGGATGTCTCGCCAAACGTCAAGTCGCGCAGCGAGCCGGTAATACTGCACCAGCGAAGTGTGATTCCAACGGTGAAGGGAGACGAGCCAGGTACGGCAGGTGGAATCAAAAGCGGCACCTGCGGAAAACGTGTCGAAACCAAGACCGCAAGCAAGACCTACTTCGGCAATGGCACGGCCAAGGTGCAAGAAGGCTGCGAAGTGTGGATGAACAATCGCAACACGGTCGGCAAGATCTACGAACGCGGAGGCATTGCGCCCCGTACCCGGCTGCAGCAGATAAGCGCGATGCTGGAAGCGCAAATTGCCGAAGCAACCGAGGACGCACGCGACGCATTGAAATCGGTCGCCAAGGACTATAAAGACAATGTCTCCGGCACCATGCATCAGATTGGCTCGGACGCGATGGATAAGGGCGGCAAGGTCATGCTGGGAAGCTCTGCTTTGGGAGCGACCGGCGTGGCGGTGGCCGCAACCGGTGTCGGCGCGCCTGTCGGTGCGGTAATGGGCGCTGGCGCCGTAGCGGGCGGCACTGTTGGAGGGGTAGTTACCGTCGTGGGTGCGGCAACTGAAACGGTGGCATCGGTATTGGATCAAGCCGCTGACTTTGTGCTGACCGGTAAGACGCCGGAAATCCTCCCGGCCGCTGGCGCCTTGGCGACAAGGGTCGCGCTAGGCTTTCTGGGAAAATTCCGCGGCGCAGCCAATTGGGCGAACAAGAAGTTTCCTTCGCTTGGCGCGATGTTGACCGATAAAGGTGTCCCCGGTAAGCGGTCGAGCAAGCCGAGGCCCCCGCCCCCACGCCCTCCCGACAAACCCGCAGGTGGCAAGACCAGCAAGAAAAAGCAGGAAAAGTCGGACAAGTCGTCCAGCTGCTGTCCGAAGAACGCAGCGCCGGGTGGTAAACCTGTTTCCAGTCGCCACCCAGTTCACTTCGGCACTGGCGAAGAGGTGCTGTATCAGACCGACGTTGTGCTGGACGGACCTATTCCACTGGAATGGACTCGCTGCTACCGTTCCGGCTCGGAGCTCGAGGACTGGGGCATGTGTGGTGCGCGCTGGTCCACCCAGTTCACTGCCAGCCTCGCGTTGGTTGGCAAGGGCATCGTGTATGTCGACGACAGCGGTCGTCCGATGCGCCTGCCGGCGCTGGCGGTCGGCGCATCGTTCGACAGCCGCAAGGAAGGATTGACCCTGGCGCGCAGCAGCGCAACCGAGTTCATACTTACCTGGCGCGATGGCAGCACCGATACGTTTGTGCGCGATGCCTCGGCAGACAGCTCGCTGCCCCACGGGTACGACAGCATCAACGCAATGCGCCATGCGGGATACCCGGTGCAGGCGGAACGTTACCCGCTGCGGCGTACTGCAGGGCGCAATGGGCGCGGCATCAATATTGAGCGTTTTGGCCAAGCCAAGGCCGGTGAACTGCTGCTGCGCGTGCGCAGCGACGACGGTCAGATCCTCGAAGCGATTCGCGACGATGGGCAACGTCCAGTCGCAATCGCCCACGGCGCTACCGTGTCCGTGCCGGCACCGGCGCGCATAGGGCGTATCGAGGAAGTACGCCCGGATGGCACCCGCATCTGCCATGCCATCTATGAGTACGAGACCGAAGTGGCCGATTCGGCAATGCAGAGCGCCGCTTTTGCCACCCTACCGATCCGGCACAACCTCGTGCGGCAGACCAATCTGGCCGGCGATGCCAGGACCTACGCGTACCAGCATCATCTGCTGGACGCCTACACGACCTATACCGGGTTCGCGCACACGCTGAAATGGATCAGCCTTGCCGCGCTGCGCGAACGATGGAGTGGCGATCCACTGCCCGATGCCGATTTGATGGCGCGCTTCCCGCTTACGTTGGCCAACAGCTACCAGGCACGCGCTATCGCCACCGATACGGGCGATGGCTTGGACAGCGTTGGCATCGCCTATCTCGACGAGGACACCACCCGCGTCACAGATGCCAACGGCGGCGTGCTCGACTACACCTTCGACGCCAACTGGCTTGCGGTGGACGTGCGCCGAGTGGTTGCAGGCGGCACCGCTACCTCGCTTGGCAGGCGCGTTTGGGACAGCGATGGCATGCTGCTTACCGAAATCGACGCGGCCGGGCGCGCCACCCGCTACACATATGATGCGGCCGGAAACCTCACCACCAGTACCGATGCGCTGGGACAAATCAGCCGTATCGACTACGACGCGCACAACCAGCCGGTAGCGATCACGGACCCGATGGGCCACGTTACGCGGCTGGACTACGATCCGGCCGGGAACCTGATTGCGCGAACCGATGCGCTTGGTCACGTAACCGGCTACAAATACGATGACCAGGGCCGGCTCGTAGTGCTGCAGGATGCAAAGGGAGGCACCAAGCAACTGAGCTACGACAGTGCCGGCCGCTTGTGCAGCTATACAGATTGTTCCGGCTACCGCACGTCCTACGAATATGATGCCGCCGGCCGCCTGGCCAGTGTTACCGACGCGCTCAACCAGGCGACGCGCTACGACTATGATCGGTCAGGCCGCATGAGCAGTGTCACCCAGGCCGATGGCGCGCGGGAACAGTTTGCTTACGACGCGGACGACAGGCTGCATACGCACCTTGACGCGGCTGGCCATCAGACACGCTACCGCTACAACGGCCACGGCTTGCCGGTGACGCGCATCGACGCCCTCGGCCAGACACTGCAATATCGCTATGACCCGCTGCTGCAACTGATTGAGCTTATCAACGGTAACGGCGAAAGCTACCGCTTCACTTACGACGCCGAAGGCCGCCTCACATCCGAGACTGGCTTCGACAGCAAGACGACGACGTACAGCTACGACGACACCGGCCAACTGGTAGCAAGCGAGTGCGCCGGGCAGCGCACCGAACTGCTGCGCGATGTGCTTGGCCAACTGTTGGCAAAGAATACAGCCGACGGTGTGTACCGCTACGCTTACGACGCGCTCGGACGCCTGACAGCGGTAGCGGCGCCGCATGCCCAGCAGCGCTTTGCATATGATGCGCTGGGCCAGCTCCTTGAGGAACGCAGTGCGTATTTTCTGAGCCAGGCTCCAGATAGCGCGCCGGACACGAGTCGCGACGCCGACGCAAGCTTTGTGATAAGCCACGCGTACGACGAACTGGGCAACCGCATCCAGACCGTGCTGCCGAACGGGCGCCAGGTCGATATTCTTCGCTATGGGTCCGGGCACTGGCATGGCACGCTGTGGCAGGGAACTACCGTAGTCGCGATCGAACGCGACAAGCTGCATCGCGAACGGTTGCGACGAATCGGTGAGGCGCAGACGATGTCCGCGGTGCGCGAGTATGACCTGCAATCACGTATCTCGCGAATGACGCTACAGCGAAGCGATGATGAAGCTGGTCACGCGCTGCGCGATCGTCGCTTCAAATACGACGTAACCGGAAACCTGCTGGAAATCAAGCACGGCTGGCATACGCCGAACGATACGCTTGGTACCTTCAGCTACAGCTACGATCCGCTGGGACAGCTGCTGGCAGCGGTCCAGCCGGGTTTGACGGAGACTTTCGCGTTCGACCCGGCAGGCAACCTGGTCGATGTGCCGGCGCCCACCACAAGAGATTCGGACACCGGGCAGAAACGCGCGCCCGTCGACACCCTGGCACGGGTTACGCACAACCTGCTCAAGACTTACCAAGGCCATCGCTACACCTACGATGAACGGGGCAACGTCACGAACAAGCACTATGAGCGCGTCGGCCACGTCCCGACAATACGCGACCTGGACCTTGCATACGATGCCGAAAATCGCCTGATTCGTGCGATTCGCACCCAGGCCAAGACACGCCATACAGCGCATTATTTCTACGACGCGTTCAGCCGGCGCATCGCCAAGCATGTCACCGAAGAAAAATGGAACAGCGAGCAAGACCGGGGCACGAACGCGCCTGGTTACAGCAGCAGTCAGGCTACCCTCTTCGTGTGGGACGGCGACAAACTCGCGCAGGAGCTCGGTCAAGACAAGACGGCCACTTACTTGTATGAGCCGGATGCATTCGTGCCGCTTGCGCGGATCGAGTCGGCCGTCGGGTATGGCGCCGGCAAGAATTTCTCGGGTGTGGAGGCCGACAAGTCAAAGCGAATCTACTGGGATCTTGGCCACCCGAGGAAAGTAGCTCGATGGACTTCTCGATTGAGAAACGACGATAAATCCAGCAACCTTTCAATCTCAGCGAATACCGAACCGGAGGCAGCTGCTGTGACGCGGCAGCCGCGTGATATCAACGCAGACAATTCCGCAATCTACGATCACGTCGACTACTACAACTGCGATCAAATCGGAACCCCGAAAGAATTGCTGGATGGAGAGGGCCGCGTTGTCTGGGCAGCGTGCTATAGGGCATGGGGCCGTGCGCTTTCCGAAGCCCGGAGGGATCACACAACCAGAGCAAACATGATCAACCTCAATCAACCGTTGCGGTTCCAAGGGCAATACGACGATGACGAGACCGGGCTGCATTACAATCGTTATCGGTACTACGACCGGGATTCCGGGCGGTATTTGACACAGGATCCGCTTCGGCTTTCTGGTGGTGCCAATTTATATCAATACGCACCTAACGCCACGACATGGGTTGATCCGTTAGGGTTGACGCGATGTTGCTTGTGCAATTCATATGCCGGTGCAAAAAGTGCTTCAAGAAATTTAGTAGAGGCCGGGGTCCCACGAGGGCGCCGCAAGGAAATTATCGAATCTTTTGAACGTGAAACGATAACCACACGTGTTGCAGGACCAAACGAATATGGCTTACGCTACTATGATGCTAACAAAGCCCAAGCAAAGGGGAGGTATTTGTTTGAAACATTTCCAGCCACCCGCGAATCGCTCGGGGTAAAATTCGAATGGAATGACATGGAGAAAATTCAGCAGTGGAAAATTGCCCCCGGCGCACCAATAATTGAAGGCCATGCAGCATCTCAGGGACGATGTTTATCCGGTGGTCAAATACAAAAATTCGTGCTAGACCTTGATAATTTAACTAAAGATTAAACTACCATGACAAATGTAGCAAAAGTAGCGTCGAAGCTTCGCCTGGCACTCCAACAAATCGACTCACTGCCCGCCAATGCCGGTGTTTCGCCGGAACAATTAATTTACGTGCGAGAAAATTTAGCTCGATATATGAAACAACTTGATCAAGAACCCGATTCAATTCAATTGGATGATCTCAACCATGTTGGAAGGCTTGTGGTGGAATACTGGCCAATCACCCTTACCGCCGGCGAATCTGTTATCGCCGCCGAACAAGAGCTACGAAAATTTGTCGAACAAAAACGTACATAAATCCATGTCGTTATACATAAGTCAGCCAAGCCCGTCGCGAAGTGCGCGTAGTGTCTCGGCGGCAGCGGAGCCCTTAGGGGGCACTTACTTAGTTCACACGCGCCACACGAACACGTCCTTACGAAAGCCCGTGTTTAGGAAATAAACCATCATCGTCTCGCATGGGCGAGCTTTTGATGGTCTCCACTGACCTACGAGGCGACGCGCGGCGTATACCTCCTGTAAGACGCTGGGGAGACGCTGTGGGACACGCACTTACTTCTTGCGCGATGAAGACGCTGTGGGACACCCACTTCATTCTTGCGCGACGATAAGTGGCGCAGAATTGCAGACTTCGAAAACTAGGGGGGAAACTAGGGGGAAACTAGGGGACACCCACTTATCGACGCACAATTACCAAGGCTATCCTGGCAAAGGCTATCAGGCTGTAGTTACTAATATTTCGAGGGCATGGATAACTAAAACTAATGAGGCATACTAATGGAGACCGTTGACGTGACATTGATTTGCCAGCTTTTAAAAACTCTTTCAGACGATTTGAAACGCTCGAAAAATAAAGCATATGAATTTGTCGATTCCCTTATCAATGAACTCACAACGCAATTAACACAAAAAAGAACTGATGTCATTCTCACTCAAATTAAATCATCTGCAAAGATGATTGAATATGCGAATTTTACCAAACGACAAGAGGAAATGTGGATGAAGGTCTGGATCGAGGCGATACGACTACTGGGAAAATGAAATATGAGTCTCCTAGGAAGCGCTTATATGGACGCCTTCTGGAGTTCAAGTGATTTCTGCATGATGCTTACAGTTGAGGTCGCAGTCTTATATCCGGCCTGTTTTTGGGCTCTATGCCGTTTTCAGTGGAAATAGACGGCCAGCACGGTACCCTAGTTTGATACCGGTATTTTTTGGAAGATATGATAAAAAAACTCTTCTCCATTTTTAAAAGAAAAATCGATACTGATATACCCGTCGGCTTGAGCCCTTGTTGGAGCTAATGCTTTGAATTGCCCTTTGGACATCGGCTGCAATTCTAGACTTGCAAAGTAGGGTCTCGGGTTTCCCGCTTGATGGGCACCTATTTTTTCTTGATCTGTATAAATCGTTAACGGGAGCGCAGTCTTGTTATATGCTTCATATGTAAAATTCCATTGTTCATTAATTTTTTCTTTTTTTAATAAACGCACAGGAAACTCAGTTTTCGAGTAACTTTCGCTCGCATTAGAAGAAGCATAATTTTCTAGGCCATTCCATCCAAGCTCACTTTGTTGGCTATATTTGTATTCTGCCCAACGGTTATTGGCATAGGTGAAAAGTTTGTTCCCAAAACTAGGGGACACCCACTTATCGATGCACGATTACCCGGCATCAAGGCCGGTGCCCGCGATGTCAGCGACAGTCCGAACACCAGCCCACCCGCCAACCGGAGGTCCGCCATGACACGTCCCCGCTCCACACTGATCAGCTTGAGCGACACCGCGTGGTACCACTGCGTGTCGCGTTGCGTACGGCGTGCGTTCTTGTGCGGCGCCGACAGCGTGACCGGCCTGGACTTCAACCACCGGCGCGGGTGGATCGCCACCCGCATCAAGGAGCTCGCCAACGTCTTTGCCATTGACGTGGCCGCGTACGCGGTCATGAGCAACCACTACCATCTGGTAGCCCACGTCGACCAACAGCGCGCGCTTGCTTGGAGCGCAGACGAGGTGCTGGCCCGCTGGACCCAGCTTTTCACAGGACCGCTGCTCGTGGTCCGCTATCTTTCGCCGGCGCGCGCGCAGATGGACCCGGCTGAACTTGCCGCTGTGCTCAAGCTGGCCGAGACTTACCGCGCCCGGCTGCACGACCTGTCGTGGTTCATGCGCATCCTGAACGAGTCACTGGCACGCCAGGCCAATGCGGAAGACGACTGTACCGGGCGTTTTTGGGAAGGGCGCTTCAAAAGCCAGGCGCTGCTCGACGACCGGGCGCTGCTTGCGGCAATGGCGTATGTGGACTTGAACCCGGTGCGCGCCGGCATGGCCCCAACGCCGGAAGTGTCGGACTACACCTCGATCCAGGAGCGGCTGGGGCGGGCACCGGCAGTGGCGCCGGCAGCGCCAGCGGCCGCAGCGGTGCCCGCGCCTGCGCCGCAAGCGCCGTTGATGCCTTTCGACGCCACCGGCTGCACGCCGTGGGCGGTCCCATTTGGGTTTGAGGACTATGTGGCGCTGGTGGAGTGGACCGGCCATGCTGTGCATCCTGCAAAGCGCGGATTCATCGGGCCGAATGAGCCGGCAATCCTGGCGCGCCTGGAGATCGATGGCGACGCGTTCATCAGCCTTTCCGCCCACTTCCTGCAGGAGTTTGGCAGTGCCGTCGGCGCCCCGGCCCAGCTGACTGAATTGTGCGAACGCCGGCAGACCAGGTTTTTGCGCGGCATGCGCGCGGCCAGGCAGGTGTTTCGAGCGTGTGGGCAGCGGGCCGTAGCGTAAGCGGAATGGTGGCGACGACTCGGCGTCGATAAGTAGGTGAGGTGCCCCGGATATGGCGGACAAATCGCAAGGCCCGGGGAGACTCACTTTTCGCGCAACTTATCCCGAACGAGGAACAGTCGTCGATAAGTGGGCGTCGATAAGTGGGTGTCCCCTGGCTTCGCCTCGTTTTAGTAGAGCTCAGGAAGCAATCCTTCCAACTTCGCTCGAACTCAGCCTCCCCTTAGATCGGAGTCTTGAGCGATTGCCTTACGCTTGGTGTTGCTCGTAGTGCAAAGGACCTGCATTGACAATGTTCGAAGCACGCCTTATATTTAACCAATTGGTTTAATACAGAGCGACCTAACGCCCATGCAAGCGCAAACAAATGTTGACCCCCTCAGTGCGATCTTTGCCGCGCTGGCCGACCCGACGCGGCGGGCGATGCTCGCGCGGCTGGCTTTGGGAGACGCATCTGTCAATGAGCTAGCTGCACCCTTTGCCATGAGCTTGCCGGCGGTGTCCAAGCACATCAAAGTGCTGCACAACGCCGGACTCATCAGCAGGGGGCGCGACGCGCAGTGGCGGCCCTGCCGGATAGAAGGCGAAAACCTCAAAGGAGCCATGGACTGGATCGGCCAGTACAAACAGATCTGGGAAGACCGACTGGATCGCCTGGATGTTTATTTACTCACCCTGCAACCGCCACCTACCTCAACCCCCACATCAGGAGACAAAAAATGAAACCGACATACGAACCGAACTCGAAACTTGACCTCAGCTTTACGCGCATCGTGAATGTGCCCAGAGCCCTGGTGTGGCGCGCCTGGACCGAACCGGAACTGCTGAAGCCCTGGTTTTGCCCTCTGCCATGGAAAACGATTGACTGTGAAATTGACCTGCGTCCAGGTGGCATGTTTCGCACCACCATGCAGTCGCCTGAAGGGGTTGAATTTCCCAATGCCGGTTGCTACCTTGACGTGGCCCCCCTTGAGAGGCTGATATGGACCAACGCCCTGTTGCCCGGCTACCGGCCTAGCAAACCGACGGCCACCTGTGGTGACAATGACACCGAGTTCATGTTCACCGCCATGATTGAACTGGCCGACGCCACTCAAGGCTGTCGCTACACCGCCACCGTGATTCACGCCGACGAAGCGGGCTGCGAAAAGCACGCAGCGATGGGCTTTGAAGGCGGCTGGGGTACGGCGCTGGATCAACTGGTGGCCATGATTCAGCAGGGCCTTTGAAGATGACGCAGACAACACGCTCAGACTGCGAACTGGTACTGCAGCGGGAAGTGCATTTTCCGCGCGCCCTGGTGTGGATGGCCATGACGGTGCCCGCGCACCAAAACCAATGGTGGGGGCCAGACGGCTTCAAAAACGAAGACGTCAGGATGGATTTCCGCGTGGGCGGTGCCTGGACATTTGTCATGGTGGCCCCAGACGGCACGCGCTACCCCAACCACGTGGTGTTCAAGGAAATATCACCGCCAACGCGCCTGTTGTTTGACCACGGCGATGGTGAACGCGTTTGGTTCGAGACCTGCATTGAGCTACGAGAAGCCGACGGTGCCACGTTGATAACGATTATTCAGACTTTCCCAAGCAAAGAAGCCCTCAACGAAGTTGTGGAGAAATACGGCGCCATCGAGGGCGGCAAGCAACACCTTGCCAAGCTCGAGGCATATCTCGGGGAAATGGTGTCCTGATACGGGCAAGTGTGCAGCGCAAGCGGCAGTCGGCTTGCGGGCGACTCTTTATTGGTCTCGTTTGTCAAAGACTCAAAGGAAAATAAAATGCAAAAACTGGTGGTACGTGGTTATGCCTTATCACTCGATGGCTTTAGCTCTGCGCCAGGGCAGAGTTTAGAAAACCCGTTCGGCAAGGACGGACTAGCGATCATGGACTGGGCATGGCAAACCCGCACGATTCGAAGCACGTTTGGACAGGAGGGCGGAACCACAGGCATTGATAACGATTTCCTGGCGAAGGCCACAGATAATATTGGTGCCAATATCCTGGGACGCAACATGTTCGGCCCGGTGCGGGGTCCATGGACCGATGAAGATTGGAAAGGGTGGTGGGGCCCCAATCCGCCCTACCATACGCCCGTTTTTGTAGTGACCAGCCACCCGCGGGCGGCATTGCCGATGGAAGGCGGGACGACATTTCACTTTGTAACTGACGGCATCGAGTCTGCATTGCAGCAAGCATTTGCAGCGGCACAGGGCAAGGACGTGCGCTTGGGAGGCGGCGCGACACTGATCCGCCAATACCTCAGGGCGGGTTTGGTCGACGAACTGCATCTCGTCATTACCAACAAATTGTTGGGGTCCGGTGAGCGCCTGTTTGAAGCAACTGACAACATCGCGCGCGATTACGAATGCGTGGAAACCGTGGGATCTGAGACGGTCACTCATGTCCGTCTTGTCAAGAAGGATCGAACCTAAACACTCCCCCGTATGCTTTCGGAGTTGCCGAGCTAGCCCTGCTTGTCGGTGCGGCACGGATATCAGCGCGAGCCTGTCACCAGCGTCTCACGCTGCGCCGATGAGAACGAGGGGACACCCACTTATCGACGCACGATTACCCGGCATCAAGGCCGGTTTCCGCGATATCAGCGACAGTCCGAATGCCAGCCCACCCGCGGGCGATAAGTGGGTGTCCCCTTCCCGTCCCGCTCACCGTTGAGCTGGAGCTTGTTGATGACGCCGGGCGGGGCCGTCACCATCTCGACAAACTGCTGACCGGTTAGCCGGGGAGGTTTGGACTGTGCGTCGCACGGTGCAAGTGCGATCGCGACGATTAGCGCGAGGAAGGATTTCAAGATGCGCTCCGGCGGTAACGGGATGACCCATTTTGGCGGACGGCGGTGGGATGATAATTGCGAGACCGCAAGAGCACACTTGACGCAGCGACATTGAATACGAGGCATGATCGCGCACGCCAAAAGGGCAGCGATAAGTGGGTGTCCCCTAGTTTTACCCTAGTTTTACCGGTGCCCCCTAGTTTTACCCTAGTTTTAACGAATCGTAATCTCACGTCGCTGGAAGTCCATATCCTTGACGCGCAATTGCGCGCACTCCATCAAGCGCATCCCCGTCCCATACAGCAGCCGGGCGATCAATTCATAGACGCCCTCCATTTGGGCGAAGACTAGCTCAATTTCTTGGGCCGTCAGCACGGTCGGGCGCCTCGTCGGTTTTTTCGGACGGCTGATACCCTCGATCCAAGGCAGCTCAATCTTGAGAACCTTCTTATACAGAAACAGGAGAGCGCATAGTGCCTGCGTGTACGTCGCACCGGCAACCTGGCGATCATTGACCAAGTACGACATGAATTCCTGGATCTCGGGACCGCCCATTTCCACGGGATGGCGCAGACCGTGAAATCGTATATACCACCTTGCCCAGTAGACATATGCACGTTCGGTGCGTACACTGTAATGATTGTCGCGAATGCACATCAACCCCGAGTTGTCTACGCAGCAAGGGACGCATGAGAAGCACGGAAAGCTTGTCTCAATACAAGGCCAGTTAGTCCAAACCGTAGAGTTCGATGTCGCCGTTACAGCCACTGAGGGCACAGGCACCAAGGGCGGTATAGGTGTTGTCGCAGGGGTTATTGCGCTTGGTTCCCAAGGCCAGTCGTCGGCCGAAACTTCAGCTGTAAGTCGTATCAAATTCTCCGTGCCAGTAACTCTATCCTATGGCGAGAAAATGCATGGCTAACCCGGCGCTCAACCCCGTTCGCTTCGCTCTCTGGACGCTGCGCGATAATGCCGCGCAGCGCCGGTTAGCTCTACGTTGGGCATGAAGGCAGCACTATGATTAAGAAATTCATCATCGGTACACTCGCATGCGTCATCACGTGTTCTGTAGCAGCGAGCGAAAATGATCCGGTGGCTGAATTGAGAAAGAACCAACCCAAGCCAGTGACTGACCTGATCGATCGAATAGTTGACTGTAATCACTGGCGCGGAGAGGAGCCCTATGATGCAGGTCGGGCGAAGGAAATCAAAGTGGCGATGGCCGAACTACGGTGCAGCAAGTTGGAACAAGATACGTCTAT
>Ga0207975_100836_pt1 | contig 11925 bp, 9 predicted proteins | sample LakWasMe91_HOW11_2_FD_183913 | JGI IMG/M metagenome (GOLD analysis project Ga0207975, IMG submission 183913) | Freshwater sediment methanotrophic microbial communities from Lake Washington under simulated oxygen tension - Sediment Metagenome... | ecosystem: Environmental > Aquatic > Freshwater >...
ATGAAACCCGGTATGGAAGCGGCTTGCGGCGCGATGATGAAAGGCAAAGAAGGCTCATGCGGCAACATGCCTAAAGACGCAACCGGCAAATAAACCTAAGCGTAGTACTCGGGAGGGCATGATCATCGTGCCCTCCAATTCCCCCTCAAATCAAATCAAGGTGTTCTTATGGACACAACTCAAAATCTTGTTCACGGCGCCGGTTTAGGTCTTAGGCGGTCTTTTTTAAGCCAGATTGTCGAATCCCCACCCGAAGCGGTCGGCTTTTACGAAGTCGCGCCGGAAAACTGGATTACCATCGGCGGAAAATACGCCAAACAATTTCGCGCGATGACCGAGCGCTTCGATTTTATCTGCCACGGTTTATCGCTATCGATAGGCAGCACCGACCCGCTGGATGAAAATTTCGTCCGTGAAGTCAAACAGTTCATGGCCGAACACCAAATCAAGTTTTACAGCGAACATCTCAGTTATTGCAGCAAAGACGGGCATTTATACGACCTGATGCCGATTCCGTTTACCTCGGAAGCGGTGACGCACGTCGCCGGACGGATCAGGCGCGTCCAGGATATTTTGGAGCAAAAGATAGCCATAGAAAACGTGTCCTATTATGCCGCCCCCGGCCAGGAAATGGCCGAGATCGATTTTTTCAATGCCGTTATCGAAGAAGCGGACTGCGATGTGCTGATCGACATCAATAATATTTACGTGAACAGCGTTAACCACGGTTACGATGCCGAAGCTTTTTTAAAAGCCATGCCCGCGCACCGTATCGCTTATGCCCATATCGCCGGGCATTATGTCGAGGCTGAGGATTTTCTGGTCGACACCCACGGCGCTGACGTGATCGACCCGGTCTGGAAGCTGTTAGGCAAAGCCTATGAGCTTTACGGCGTGTTTCCGACGCTGTTGGAGCGGGATTTTAATATCCCGGCCATGGAAGAATTAGTCAAGGAAGTTAACACCATCAGCACTATACAAAAAGCCTGGGAAACCCAACATGCAAAGCAATTCGCTTGAATCTGGTATGAAAATCGATTTTAAAGCCAAACAGCTTGAGTTTGCGGCGTATATCAGGGATCCCGAAAACAATCCGCCGCCCTCCGATGTCCAGCCGCAACGCATGGCGATGTATCGCGAACTGTTTTTTAACAACATTGACAGTTTTTTGTCAGCCAACTTTCCGGTGTTGCGGACACTATTGAATGACCGGCAATGGTTTGAGCTGGGGCAGGATTTTTTTGCCAAGCATGTCAGCCGCTCGCCGCATTTTTCGGAGATCCCGGAAGAGTTTCTGGATTATCTGCAAAACGAGCGGGATAGTTCGGAAGATTTCCCCTTTATGCTGGAGCTCGCGCATTACGAATGGGTGGAAATGGCCTTATCCATCGCCAAGGAAACCGTACCCGCCTATCGCCAGATCCCGGATAACCTGCAAAATTTGCGCATCCGGCTGTCGCCTTTGGCTTGGCCGCTAGCCTATCAATACCCCGTCCAGAAAATATCGCCCGCTTTTTTACCTGAAACGGCACCGGAACTGGCCACCTTCCTGGTCGTTTATCGCAATCCGGATGACGAGGTTAATTTTATAGAAATCACCCCGATCACTTACCGGTTGTTGCAAATAATTCAGGAGCATGAAGAGGTGTTGGCAGCGGATTGCCTAAAGCAGGTTGCCGAGGAATCGAATCATCCCAATCCTGAAATGATTATGGCAGGCGGCTTGCAAATATTAAAAGAACTGGCTGAGAAGACGGTTATTGCGGTTGTTGATCTGGGTAGGCCGGAATAAGGCTATTCAAGCGCGTAGCGCGAGATGGCCTTACCTACATCCATGTAGGAAACGCCAGTTCTCGCTGTCACTCGAACCAGCTTATTCCGGCCTACTTCGAGATGTGTATAAAGACGAGCGCCGGAGCGTGGGAACGATAAAATGCCTCAAGCCAATCAGTTAGCCTGCTGCGGTGCCCTGGAAAAATCCGGACCTTTAGGATGAGCATTCTGTTGCAGGCAATGATAAGCCGCATTTTCATACTTGATGACTAAAGATTGGGCATTTTTATGCTCACCGATAAACTTCTCGGCTTCCTCGGCGGTCAAATCCTTCATCAAAAATTTGGCTATGCACATGCAAGGCGTGGCGTAGCGCACTTTATCGAATTCTTTATTGGTCGAGTTTTTCAATTCCCTGTCTACGCATTGGCTGGCGAAATCATGCTCAAACTTGTGCTTTTGTATATCGGTTACTTCGCCGTCGTGGGAGTGATCGAATGGATTATGCACAACATTGGCGGCTGCCGGTTTCGTCGCGGCGGTTTTTTGTTCATCATCCGAACAGCCGGTAACCGCCAGTGCGATAACCATGCTGGTCAGGGCGGCAAAAAAGAAATTCTTGGTAAAGGTAGGCGTTTTCATAAGTTTAAATCGTCAATAGTTTCAGAATTTAATAGTAAGGTTAATCGAACTTTATCATTTTATTAAGACTCGTTCTACTCATCTTCGTCGTTCATATCAAGATGTTTACAAATAGCGCTACTCGTTGCGCGTCTGTTTTCGTTATCATGGGGCTTTTCATTCGTGACCTTCACCCATGTCTTTTATTAAAAATCTCGAACCCGGATTTGCAGCGCTGCCTGATGAGCTAAGAGCAACGGTAATTGCTTCACTGACAAAATGGGATGAACGGGTTACGGAGCTTAAGCTCAATATCACGCAAACGCCGGAGTTTAGTGAGGCTATCGTCAAGGTCTGGTGTTCCAGCCTGTTTGTTGCCGAAAGCTGCATCCGCAAGCCCGAGTTGCTGGTCGATCTGGTCAATTCCGGCGATTTATCGGCAATTTATAATGACAACAGTTATACCGAAAAATTAGCGTGCAAGCCGGTTGAGACGCAAGCCGAATTAATGACAAAACTGCGCGACTTCCGGCGCAGGGAAATGGTCAGGATTGCCTGGCGGGATTTGGCCGGATGGGCCGAATTATCCGAAACGCTGACTGATTTATCGTGGCTGGCGGATGCCTGTATACAATATGCGCTGGATTTTCTCTATCAGGAAGCCTGCGAACTACGCGGCACGCCGTTATTATCCGACGGCAGCGTGCAGCAAATCGTAGTGTTGGGCATGGGCAAGTTGGGCGCTTACGAGTTGAATTATTCTTCGGACATCGACCTGATTTTTGCCTACGCGGAAGACGGCGTGTTGCAGGACAGGAAAGAAACCACCTACGGCGAGTTTTTCACCAGGCTGTGCCGCAATCTGGTAAAAGTCCTGGATGAGATCACCGTAGACGGCTTCGTATTCCGCACCGATATACGCTTACGGCCTTATGGCGACAGTGGGCCGATCATCATGACTTTTGACGGTATGGAAAACTATTACCAGACCCAGGCTCGGGAATGGGAACGTTATGCGATGATCAAGGTGCGTCAGGTCGCCGGCGACTTTAAAACCGGCGCGCAGCTGATGGCTATGTTCAGGCCTTTTGTATACCGGCGTTATCTCGATTATGGCGCGTTTGAAGAATTGCGCTCGCTAAAGGCGCAGGTCACCCAGGAGTTGCGGCGCAAAGACCGCATGGAAAATATCAAGCTCGGTCCCGGCGGCATACGCGAAATCGAGTTTATCGGGCAGGCTTTTCAACTGATACGCGGCGGCAACGACAAAGCCTTGCAAACCCGCCCCATTCTGGATGTGTTGCAACTATTGGGCGAGCGGGAGTTGCTGGCGCCAAAAGACGCAGACCAGCTAAACCAGTCATACCGCTTTCTGCGCCGGGCGGAAAACCATATCCAGCAATACCAGGACCAACAAACCCACGATTTGCCGACAGACCCCGCAGTGCAGCGAATATTGGCATATTCGCTGGATTATGCGGACTGGACTGGCTTTAAACAGGATCTGGATCAGGTAAGAGCGCAGGTACACGAAGTATTCGACCAGGTTTTTTCGCTATCGAAACAGGATGGTTCGACAGGCTCACCACGAACGGGAATAATTTGGGCTTGCGTGGCGGACGAGTCGGAGTTGATGGGGCATCTAAAAGAATGCGGCATTCAAGACACCGGCAGCATACTCGCCGCAATCAAAGATTTTAAAAATTCCATAGCCGTCAGAAGGCTGACGACCAAAGGCGCGGGCGTACTTGACCGATTAATGCCGCAATTGATAGAGGCCATGCAGCAGGTCGATAACCCGGATGAAACCCTGATGCGGATACTCGGCTTGTTTGAGGCGGTCGCGGGCCGGAATGTGTATTTATCGTTATTGTCTGAAAACCCCGGAGCCTTGGCGCAATTGATCAAGCTGTCATCGGCCAGCCCATGGATTTGCGATTATTTATCGCAATGCCCGGTGTTGTTCGACGAACTGCTGGATACCCGCTCCCTGTACGAGCCGCTCAAAAAAGCCGATCTTGACCAACAGCTTAAGGTATTGCTGGCTCAAATTGAGGTACAGGATCTTGAGCAGCTGATGGTCGTACTACGCCAGTTCAAGCAATTGAATGTGCTGAGAGTTGCCGCCGCCGACATTATGGGCGCAATCCCGCTGATGGTGGTCAGCGATTACCTGACCTATATCGCCGAAAGCATCGTCGGGCATGTTGTCGAACGTGCGTGGCTGATGCTGATCGACAAGCATGGTTTCCCACCGGTGCCGAGCCAGTTCCCGACTGGCTTGCGGCATACACACCATCCCTGGCGATATACCGACAATGCCGCCATAGGCTTTGCGGTTATCGGTTTCGGCAAACTGGGCGGAATCGAGCTGGGTTACGGATCCGACCTGGATCTGGTGTTTTTGTATGATTGCCTGGACGGCAATGCGATGACCGACGGAGGCAAGCCGATTTCCTGCGCCCAGTTTTACGGTCGTTTGGGGCTGAAAGTCCGGCATATTCTCGATACCAAGATGCTGTCCGGCGTACTCTACGAAGTGGATATGCGTTTGCGGCCCAATGGCGACTCCGGTTTACTGGTCAGTCATATCAACGCCTATGAAGATTACCTGAAAAACCAGGCCTGGACTTGGGAGCTGCAAGCGCTGGTCAGGGGCCGGTTCATCGCCGGGGATGCGCAACTGAAAGCGCAGTATGAGGCCATACGCAGCCGGATTCTAAGCTTGCCCAGGGATACCGAGAGCTTGAAAAAAGAAGTCCGCGAGATGCGCGAGAAAATGCGCGAGGCCCTGTCTACCAAAGATAAGGACAAGTTTGACCTAAAACAAAGCAAAGGCGGTATTGCTGATATTGAGTTTATAGTACAATTTGGTGTATTGGATCAGGCGGCTCTTAATGTAGCGTTGACGACTTATACCGATAATGTAAGACTGCTTGAAGGCCTGCAACAGCAGGGATTTATGTCCAAAGCCGATGCGGAAACACTTAAAAACGCTTACTGCACCTATCGGGATTTCGGGCATAAACAGGTTTTACAAGGCGATAAGGCTGTTATAGATGAGGCCGAGGTCGCCGAAATGAGCGCCGAAGTCGAGCGGATTTGGCATGAGTACATGGAGTAGAGGCGATCCGGCAGGTCGCCCTTTTACAAAACGCGATATTTAAAAAAGGGCGACCTGCCGGATCGCCCCTACGTAATAAATAAACTTAATGTTGGAGAATAAATGATGACAATGGACGATAGAGACGGCGTTATTTGGCTGGATGGGCAATGGGTTGAGTGGCGCGAAGCTAAAGTCCATGTGTTGACGCATACCTTGCACTACGGCTTGGGCGTGTTCGAAGGTATAAGAGCCTATCACGCAGAAAAAGGCACTGCGATTTTCAAAATGCAGGATCATACCGATCGCCTGTTCCGTTCCGCGCATATCATGAATATGAAAATGCCTTACGGTAAAGACGAGCTGAATCAAGTTCAACGCGATGCGGTTGCCAAGAACAATTTGGACAGTGCCTATATTCGCAGCATGTGCTTTTTAGGTTCCGAAGGCATGGGCTTGAGAGCCGATAACCTGAAAGTGCATGTCATGGTTGCCGCATGGTCGTGGGGTGCGTATTTGGGCGCGGAAAGCATCGAGCAAGGCATCCGCATCCGCACATCGTCTTATACCCGCAACCATCACAACAGCACCATGTGCAAAGCCAAAGCCAACGGCAATTACATTAACTCCATCCTTGCGTTACAAGAAGCGCGCGCCAATGGCTACGATGAAGCGTTGATGCTGGATCATGAAGGCTTCGCGGCGGAAGGCAGCGCTGAAAACCTGTTTATCGTGCGTAACGGTAAAATTTACACGCCCGAAACCACTTCCGCATTGGAAGGCATTACCCGCGATACGGTCATGACCATTGCCAGAGAGCAGGGTTATGAAGTCATTGAAAAACGCATCACCCGTGACGAAATTTACGTGGCCGATGAAGCGTTCTTTACCGGCTCTGCGGCTGAAGTGACACCAATCAGGGAACTGGATAATCGCGCGATCGGTTCCGGCAGCCGCGGGCCGGTCACCGAGAAATTGCAGTCGCTGTATTTCGACTACGTGCATGGACGCAGAGACGATCATGCCGATTGGTTGACTTACGTTGCTTAAGTGTTTTTGAAAAATATTTAACCACGAAGACACGAAGATCACGAAGAAAGAGATATAAAACTTCGTGTCCTTCGTGCCTTCGTGGTTTAAAAATATAGTAATGTAAGGTCTTGAAAAAATATCACAAAATTCTAGTCGTCGGCCCCTCCTGGGTCGGCGATATGGTGATGGCGCAAAGCCTGTTTATCGCCCTGAAAAACACCCACCCGGACTGCAGGATTGACGTGCTGGCTCCGTCATGGACATTATCCCTGCTGGAAAGAATGCCCGAAGTAAGCAAAGCCATCGCCATGCCATTGCCGCGCGGCAAGTTCGGCTTGATGGAGCGCATCAAGCTGGGCAAAAGTTTACGCTCGGAAGGCTACGATCAGGCCATCCTGCTGCCGAATTCCTGGAAATCCGCAATCCCCCCGTTTTTCGCCAATATCCCCGTTCGTACCGGCTACATCGGCGAATGCCGCTGGGGCTTGCTTAACGACGCCAGAAAGCTGGACAAAAAACTGCTGACTATGACCGTGCAGCGTTTCGTGGCCTTAGGTCTGCCAGTTGATGCGCCTATGCCGCCGGCATGCCCAAAGCCCGCGCTAATGATCAGCAAGGATAGGCAGCAAGCTGTTATAGACAAGTTTCAATTAGCGTCAGCAGTTTCAGGGATTTTGGCCTTATGTCCCGGTGCCGAATACGGCCCGGCAAAGCGCTGGCCTACCGAATATTACGCCGAAGTTGCCCGGCAAAAGATAGACCAAGGCTGGCAAGTCTGGCTGTTCGGCTCCGATAAGGATAAAGCCGACGCAGCACAAATCAATAAGGACACCTCCGGATTATGCACCGATTTTACCGGCAGGACATCCATGGCCGAAGCGGTGGATTTAATGTCGCTGGCTAATACCGTGGTAACCAATGATTCCGGCCTGATGCATGTCGCCGCCGCGTTGGACAAAAAAATCATCGCCATTTACGGCTCGTCGGATCCCGGCTTTACGCCGCCGTTGAACGACAAGGCTCAGGTTATCTCGTTGAATCTCGAATGCGCGCCCTGCTTCAAGCGCGAATGCCCGCTAGGCCATACCCATTGCTTAACCGGCATCACGCCAGATCGGGTGCTTGATCTCATTAACACGTAGGGGCGATCCGGCAGGTCGCCCTTGTTCTAAATATCATACATTGCCAGGGCGACCTGCCGGATCGCCCCTACGACCCATAATCAAAATGCTTTTATGAAAATCGCCATCGTAAAACTCTCGGCGCTGGGAGACATTGTCCATGCGATGGTGGCGTTACAGTTCATCAAGGCGCACTCCACGGAAATTCAGATCGACTGGATAGTCGAAGAACGCTTTGCCGAAGTTTTAAAAAACAATCCCGACATCGATAATATTCTGACGGTTAACCTGAAAGCCTTAAAAACCAACAAGGCCGGGATTTTTGCGCAGCTCAAGAAAATTCGTGGCTATGCGAACAACAATTATGACCTGGTTATCGATGCCCAAGGGCTGATCAAGTCGGCCGCCACCGCCAAGATTATAGGAAAGCGTATCGCCGGATTCGATGCCGATTCAATCCGAGAAAAAGCCGCGTCATGGTTTTATGACATCAAAGTCGCCTGTGCTTACGATGCCAACACCATCGACAGAAATGCCTTGATACTGTCCCGTCCCTTAGGCATCGACATCAGCACCGAGCAAATCCTCAACAAAAAGCCGTTTTTGTTTTTCAACAACGAAGACCCGCAAATATACGATTTCCTGTCAAAAGACCGGATCAATATTGTGTTGGTGATTGGCTCGACTTGGGACAGCCGAAACTATCCTGCCGCCAAGTTTGTAAAAATAGCCGAGGCCTTGCAGCAAAACTGCCTCGTCGTCTGGGGCAGCGAGCAGGAAAAAGCCGCCGCAGACTGGATGGCGACGCAATCCGAGCTGATCAAAGTCATGCCCAAGCTGGATTTGAACAGCCTGAAGGCATTGATTGCCAAGGCCGATTTACTGATCGGCAACGATACCGGTCCGACTCACATGGCTTGGGGGATAAATAGGCCATCAATTACCATTTTCGGCCCGACGCCGGTCAGCCGGGTTTACCAGACCGACATCAACAAAGTGGTCAAGTCCGCGTCAATCGTTAATCCGTATAAACTCGACAAGCAGGATTATTCGATTAAGGATATTGATGAGCAGGAGATTATCAAGCAGGCGAAGTTTTTATTATCGTTGTGAATAGAACTGGATTCATGGCTTTTCCTCGATTCCACTAACCTTGAGTATGTCGAAGCACGAACGGACACGTTGTTAGTCCTGTAGGCCGGAATAAGCCGGTTCGAGCGATAGCGAGAACAGGCGTTTCCGGCAAACACCCCGGACTCGCCGGAAAAGCTTCCGCTCCTCGGCAACTGCTCCTGCGTTGCTCTACCTCCTGCATCCATGCAGTCGTGCTCACGCCCCTTATTACCTACATCCATGTAGGCAACGCCACCTCGCGCTACGCGCTTGGATGGCCTTATTCCGGCCTACGCCATTTTGATCGGGTTGGGGGGCGGACTCAATCTCGTCACCCCAGCCCGATTGTCATCCTATTTTTTTGCCGCTTGCATCTTCAGCAGCGCCAGTTTTTTCTTTTTTGCCCGCTCCGCTTTTTCAGCATCTTCTTGTTCCTTGCGTAAACATCGCGCATCGTAGCGCCGTTTTGCCTGTGCGGATTTCTGCGTTCGACTCTCTTCGTTATTGTTTGGCGGCGCGGCTTGCATGATGATGCAATCGACCGGACAAGGCGCTATGCACAATTCGCAACCGGTACATTCCGAGGCTATAACCGTGTGCATCAATTTTGCCGCGCCCACTATCGCATCGACAGGACAAGCGGCGATACATTTAACGCAACCGATGCAGTCTTCCTCGATAATAAACGCGACGCTTGGGGGCTTGTGCAGGCCGAATTCGGTATTCAGCGGCTTGGGAGAGACACCTAATAAATCGGCCAGGTCCCGTATGCCCTCGTCACCGCCCGGCGGGCACTGGTTGATGTCCGCTACGCCCGAGGCGATGGCCTCGGCGTAGGGGCGGCAGCCTTGAAAGCTGCATTGTCCGCATTGGGTCTGCGGCAGTAATGCGTTTATTTGGTCGGTTAAGGTAGGGGATTCTGGTGAAGCGGGCATGTTCAGGGCATTCTCATCGCGGCGATTGGTAATTGATAGTTCCCACGCTCCGGCGTGGGAATTCAGTTCGCAACGCTCCTGCGTTGCGGGACGCTGGAGCGTCCACTACGACGTTCCCACGCAGGAGCGTGGGAACGTAAAGATGGTTACTTAACCCGCATCCCCGGCTGCGCCCCTTCATCGGGACTCAAAACCCAAATATCCTTGCCGCCGGGACCTGCGGCCAGCACCATGCCTTCGGATAAGCCGAAACGCATTTTCCTCGGCGCAAGGTTGGCGATGACCAAGGTCAGTTTTCCTTCCAGATCTTCCGGGCTATAGGCGGATTTAATCCCGGCAAAGATGTTGCGGGTTTCATCGCCGATATCCACGGTCAACTGCAATAACTTGTCCGCGCCTTCGACGTGATCGGCCTTGATGATTCTGGCGATACGCAAATCCAGCTTGGCGAAATCGTCAAACTCGATGGTGTCGGCAATCGGTTCGAATTTTTTAGCTTTCACAGGCTCGGCGGTTTTTTCCAGGTTTTCTTTGGACGCTTCGATAATCGCCGCGATTTTATCGGCTTCAACCCGCGTCATCAGTGGTTTGAATTCGTTGATCGCGTGATTTAACAAAGGCTTGGCATCAACCGGCCAGGCTTGCGCTTCGATATTTAAAAAGCTTTCCGCATTGCCTGCCAACACAGGAAGCACCGGTTTCAAATAAACGGCCAGCAGTCGGAACAGGTTGAGTCCCATGGTGCAGACTTCGTGCAGCTCTTGATCTTTGCCTTCTTCCTTGGCGATCAGCCACGGTTTTTTCTCGTCGATATACTGATTGGCCTTATCGGCCAGTGCCATGATTTCGCGCATGGCTTTGCCGAATTCGCGGGCCTCGTAAAGTTCGGCAATTTGCGTGTTGGCGGTAACGAATTCATGGAACAGGGCTTGTTCCGAACATTGTTCCGACAACTTGTTATCAAAGCGTTTGGCGATAAAACCGCTGCAACGGCTGGCGATGTTGACCACTTTGCCGACCAGGTCGGAATTGACCCGTTGGCTGAAATCGTCAAAATTCAAGTCCAGATCGTCGACCCCGGCGCTGAGCTTGGCGGCAAAATAATAACGCAGGTATTCAGGATTCAAATGATCCAGATAGGTTCTTGCTTTGATAAACGTGCCGCGCGATTTGGACATTTTTTCGCCGTTCACGGTTAAAAAGCCGTGGGCGAAAATCGCGCTGGGCGTCCTGAAATGCGCGCCGCTCAACATCGCAGGCCAGAACAGGGCATGGAAATAGATGATGTCTTTGCCGATGAAATGGTACAGCTCGGCATCGCTGTTTTTGGACCAGAATTCATTGAAGTCCAGTCCCTGTTTATCGCACAGGTTTTTAAAGCTGGCCATGTAACCGATCGGCGCATCCAGCCACACATAAAAATATTTGCCCGGCGCATCGGGGATTTCAAAGCCGAAATAGGGCGCATCGCGGCTTATGTCCCATTGCTGCAAGCCGCCATCCAGCCATTCGGCCAATTTGTTGCTGACTTCGGGCTGCAAGTGGCCGGCATGGGTCCACTCGCGCAACATGTCGCTAAAGTTGGCCAGGTCGAAAAAATAATGCACGGAATCTTTATCAACGGGTTTTGCGCCGGAAATCGCCGAAACCGCGTTTTTCAGTTCGGTCGGCGCATAAGTTGTACCGCAGACTTCGCAGCCGTCGCCGTATTGATCGGCCGCGCCGCATTTGGGGCATTCGCCTTTGATAAAGCGGTCGGACAAGAACATGTTCTTGACCGGATCAAAGGCCTGGGTAATGGTGCGCGAGCTGATGTGTCCGGCATCGCGTAAACGCTCGTAAACCAGCGATGACAAAGCCTTATTTTCTTCGGAATGGGTGCTGTGGTAATTATCGAACGCCACGCTGAATTCGGTAAAGTCGGCCAGATGTTCTTTGCCGACCTGGGCGATCAGTTGTTCCGGGGTAATGCCTTCGCGATCCGCCCTGAGCATGATCGGCGTGCCGTGCGTGTCGTCGGCGCAAACGTAATAGCAGAGGTTGCCGCGTTGTTTCTGGAAACGCACCCAAATGTCGGTTTGAATGTATTCAACCAGGTGACCGAGATGAATGGGGCCGTTGGCGTAAGGCAGTGCGCTGGTGACGAGGATTTTTCTATCTGACATAGTGTAAAAGCTCAAGCAATTCGAAGGCAAAATTAGCTGGTTATTATGGCATAAAATAAACG
>Ga0207975_100846_pt1 | contig 11779 bp, 11 predicted proteins | sample LakWasMe91_HOW11_2_FD_183913 | JGI IMG/M metagenome (GOLD analysis project Ga0207975, IMG submission 183913) | Freshwater sediment methanotrophic microbial communities from Lake Washington under simulated oxygen tension - Sediment Metagenome... | ecosystem: Environmental > Aquatic > Freshwater >...
TCAATATCACTTCTCTTTTTTAGGGGTTGATTCTTCAAATAACTGGTAATTGAGTTCGAAGATATTGCGACTCAAAGCAGCATTTACTTCTTTCATCTTCACTTTTAAATCGTCTGAAAGATGGATTTGAAGTGATTGATTTTTGCAATCTTCATTAAGTTGTACCATTAATTGCTCAAGCGGTTCTAATTTAGAGGCAAAAGCGTTGCGCTCCGAAAACATCTTATATAGAAGGTAAACGATGAGTCCGATGAGCATCAAAAAAACAGTTATCAAAAAAAATGTCATATCGATTTGGATGTAGCCCGTAAAATTCGGTTAAAAATGAAGCAAAAAAAATACGGCATACGCCGTATTTTTGGTGACAAACAGGTTTGATTGTTTAGTTTGACGAGAAATTTACGTTGAACGCACCGTTAGTAACTACTTTGGTGTCTTCTCCGGCCTGATTTTTACCGGTGAAATTAAATGTTCCTTTTACGTTGGTTTCTGAAATCTCAGTAACGGTTACTGTTCCGGCTACACCTGAATTTTCATAAGGTGCTGCATAAACCAAAGAGTTCATTGGGTCGCTAATGTTGCTTTCGATGTAACTGGCTACGGTAGAAATAGCTGCATCTTCACTGATTTCGTAAGAACCAAGTCCGTCGTAACCGGTAATTACAATTTGAATGGCTTTTCCGGAAGCATCACTTCCTTGAACAATAATAGAGGTTAGACCTCCTATGACTTGCCTGGTAGCAAAGGTCCCCATTTCCATTGAAGTATAGTTTGCTCCTCCAACTTTGGCTTTAATTGTACCTAATGTTGCGTTGCTTCCGCCGCCGCCATTATCATCGCTGCTACAAGATGTCGTTAAAGAAATAAGGGCAATGGCAAAAAATAATCCGATTTTTTTAATAGTTTTCATGTTTATATAAGGTTAAAGTTATTAGGGCAAATTTGGTGTAATCCTAAAAGGCAATCAATACGACATTTGCCCTATTTTTCTCATTATTAACCTATTTCCCTTTCATCAACAAAGCTTTTGGAAAAGCCACCGCTTTTAAACTGTTGGTTTCATTCTGACTGGAGATAAAATACAATATTTCATTGGTCTCATCATAAAAAGGCAAACCGTCAAAATCAGACGAATTGATTTTACTACCTAAATTGAGTGGTTCAGACCAATTTTTCCAAGTATCATCCAGACGATAAGAGACAAAAAGATCATAACTGCCATAAGTGCTAAAACCGTTACCGGCAAACAATAAAGTTTTGGTGTCAGACAATAACTGGCACATACCTTCATCCGCAGCAGAATTGATTACTTTGCCCATATTTTGCAGAAAACCATAAGTGCCGTCTTCTTTTTGTTGGGCAAAATACAAATCACTACCGCCTTGCGAGAAATCGGTTTCAATACCCATAACTAAAATCTTTAAATCGGATGTCAATTGCGCTTCGGCAGTATCGTCGTAATTGTTGTAAGCCGCTACTCTAAGTGGTCCGCGATTGGTGTAAGTTCCGTTTTGAACGGCAAACAATTCAAAACCCGTTTCGGTAGTGCCACGAGTGTAAGTCGCACCGCCTTTTAAAATGAGTCCATCGCCAACACACCACAAATGGTTGTAATACTCATTTGTATTGAGTGACGGTTCAATTTTTTTATTACTCCACTCACCGGCAGTGCTTTTGGTAAAAGTGTAGATTTCGCTTTTGGGATTACCAATTGCAGTGATGTAAAGCGTTTTTCCATCGGTTGAAATCGATCCACTCGAAGGCACTAATCCTTGTAATTCGATGGTTTTCGCATCAGGCAACGATTCGAAAGCGGCTGTTGTATTTACCGTTGGTACTATAGGTGCATCGCTATCCGAAATCCCAATCGCATCAATCTCTTTTTGACCGGGAAGTAACGCAAAATTAAATTCCACACGAACCGCTACTACTCCGGAAACCGCTTGCTCCAATATGGCATATTCCACGCCAGGATTTATCACATCGGGCGCTTCCTGAATTTTTCTTCTTTTGCGTTTGAAATAGTAATTTCGATCGGCCGGAATGGTGGCTTTAAAAGTTGGTGTTTTGTAGTCTTTCTTTCTGCCCCAAACCGTTTCATATTTGCCGTTGCCCTTGTCTACTGCAATTCGGACCACACAACCCGCATTTAAGTTTTCAAAAACAGCCACTTGCTTGACCGTTTGCGGCTTTTCAAAACTGACTTCCACCCATTCGTAACCGTCGAGCGCTTTTTTGGGCATCCAAGCATTCGGACTGGTTCCGCCTTGCGGAAAAGCATCGGGTTTACCCAATATTCTTTTGATGCTGTTTTGTTTTCCACCCAAATCGGAGGAATATTTGATCAATTTATGCGCCCATTGTATTTGCTGAGCCGAGACCATTCCGAAGCCCAACAAAAACGCTAATAAGATTGTACTTTTTTTCATAGTAAACCAATTAAAAAAAGGACTGCAAAAAAATTGCAGCCCTTCAAAACTTACTCAAAAACTCAATTATTTACTTTTATCTTTTCTACTTTTTTCCCTTTGAAAGCAAAGATGAATTCGCCATCATCGGTAATGTCTATACCGGCGCCGTATTGTGGACTTCCGCCTTTTCCTTTCGACTGAACAGAACCTTTGGTTTCTCCATTGGTCATGTCGATACCGTAGATGATGTTTTTGCTGTTTCTTTGGTCTCTTAGGTAATAGTTCCCTTCAATCTCATAGAAGTAATCCACGCCTCTGATTTTTTCCGTAGCGTACACTCGAGTTCCATCTTTTTTGTTGTATGAAGCCAATCCTTTTTCAGATAACACCACTACCTTATCGCCAAAATCGATTACGTCCGTAGCTTTTCCGACTTTAGCATCATTGTGTTTTACATCGAACAATTGGTTTCCGGAAGCGATGTCATAACCATAAAACTCATCGCCATCGCCTACAAAAAGGGTTTTGTCATTTTCGATGATAAAATCGGTAATGCGTTTGTCGAATTTTTCAGAACGCCATGAAGTTTTACCGGTTTTATCGTCTAAACACAACACGGAATTCTTTTGAGCCTTGTAATCCCAATAAATATATGGCACCCATTGCTTCACTGAACCGCCGCCAAAAGCAGAGGCTGCACCGAATCCACCGGAAGTTTCCTCCAAACGGTATTCTTGTACTTGCACTTTTCCGCCTACTTGCACCAAAACTTTATCGCCTGATTTGTAGATGTTCGGCATACAAAATGCACCGGTAATTTTTTCAGAAGCCCAAAGTAATTTTCCGGATTCTAAATCGTGTTTTTCCACATATTTGGTTCGGTCACGAGTTCCAAGAATAACGATGTAAACTGCATTATCAGTAAACAAAGGATCAGCAATGGTTCGGTAAATTTTAGATCTTCTGCCTCCGCTGAACAAACCGCCGTTAGCACCTTGCATATCATTTTCATAAGTCACCTCCCAAAGTTTCTGACCGTTGTTGATGTTGTATACTTGTAAGCCATCGAGATACATGTACAATTTATCACCTTTAATCCATAAATCAACTATCGCTCGGCGGGTAACCAACTCTTTTTCGATGGTTCCAATAAAAGTCGCATCCCATAAAATATCGCCATTAACCGCGTTAATTTTCACCAATTGGTTTTTAAATCCGGCAAACAAGGCACCTAAAGCAGTTGGTTTGAAATTAATCATCACGATTTCGTTTCTTCCCGGATCGTAGATGTATTTCCCAACACCGCCTTTGAAACGGTTGGTTTCCCATACTTTCTCACCGGTAGCGGCCTTAACCAAAATCACCGAAGCTTTTTGCGAAATCAAGAACGCATCCAATTCGCTGATGTATTTTACGGTTTCCAATTCACCTTGATCGGTTCCTTCTTCAGCTTTAGTACCTTTTGGAATTAAGTTTTGGTATTCTTCAGAGTTCCAAAGTTCTTTTCCGGTAGCAATATCAATAACCGCTACCCTGTCGGTGCCTAATTTTCTTTCATCAAAAAGAAACAAATAGCCGCCTTTATCACCTCCGCGTTGGATAACGTATTGGTATTCGCATTTGTTGGTTTTGTTGGTGGTGATTTTTTTGTAATCGCCACTCCAAACCGTTTTGCCGTTCGCGTCTAATACGGTAGCCGAATTATCGTCTGTTCCTAAAACATACTGACCATTGTTAATAGAAACAGCCAAACGGGTGGCTTTGTTATCGAACTCAGCTTCCCAAGCGGTGGCAAAACTTCCCGATTTTTTCCCAGCGGATTTGCCTTTTCCTAATAATTTGCCAAATTGGGCATTGGCAGGCAATGAGAACGCTAACAATAGCGTCATCATCAGTAAAGTAACTTTTTTCATGTTTTTTGTTTTTATTGTTAGGGTTAAAAAGTAACGGTATAGCGAATTTTATAACGTTGTTGCTTTTGTAGTTTGAACTTGAATTTGTGGTCGAGAATGTAATTCGACATGAAATTGATGAAATCAATATTCTTAATGTCGCTGTCAACTTTAAAGAAAGAAGAAACCTTTCCGTTTTGCACTACGCCGATATCGACAACCATCGTGCCTTTGACTTCAGCGTATTTTTTGTTTTTCTTTTTTTGGAAGTCTTCCGACTGAAATACGTCGTCGATTTCTTTGGTTACGGTTTCCGAAACCACTTCCTCATCGGTGAGTACCGGGCGTTGGGCCGAAACATTTTGAGTGGCCAATAGGACAAAAGCCAACACCAAAAGGGTTTTTATTGTTTTCATGTTTTAGGTTGTTAAATAGCATAACAAACCTATAGCGAATTACTAAGGCAGGAAATACGGCAAATGTCGTATTTTGTTAAAATTGGAAGTGCGGAAACTGCTCTTTTAACCTGATAATCTTTTGGTTAAGGGTTTCCAAAAACTGTTGGTGACTTTTGGTCTCGGGATTGAAAGGACGATGGGCCAAGCCTTTTTGAATGTTGCAAACTTCTTGCATAGTAGCAAAACAATCGGTGTTGACATAATTTTCAAAAAAGCGAATCCAAATGTAATCGATGGCGGCTTGACTCGGATGGAGCATATCCTCGGCGTAGAAACGATAATCTCTGAGTTCGTCCATCATGATTTCGTAAGCCGGGAAATAATTTAGGAATGAGGATTTAGGATTTAGGATTGTTTGGATTGCCGTAATTAAGTGCGCTTTGCTGCGCTGGTTTTCGGGGAAACCGTCTTTGATATGTCGCACCGGAGAAACGGTAAAAATAAATTTACAATCGGGATTGGTTTGGTGCATCAAATCCATAGTGTTTTGCATCGATTGCGCGATGGTTTCGGGCGAAAGTATCTCTTTAGTAAACTCGCTTTGCGGCACTTTATGACAATTGGCGACCATTTCGTTAGTAGCGTTTAATCGGTAAACCCAAGAAGTTCCGTAAGTGATGACGATATGAGAAGCTTCGGCAATTTGACGATGCATAGCTTCGATAGCAGCGTTTAATTGTTTTAGAAGCATTTCTTTATCGGTCTGACTGCATTCGGAATGTACGTCGTAACTATGCCACAAATCGTTGTGAAAGAAAACATCTGCTTCGGTAAAAACTATTCGATTGACTGCTCTTTTCACCAACTTCTCAATCGATACCGGATTAAAGATAATGCCGAATGGATTAATCGTCGTTTGAAATTTAAAGTAGTCGAATTTCTCACCCATATTTTCGGCAAAACACGACCCTAACAACAACAACTTGGAGCTGTAATTAATGGGAAACTCATAGGTTTTAACCGGAACTTTGGTAGTGAAATTCATAGCTTACTGTTTGCCTCAAAAATACAAAAAATAAAAACCCTTTCCTTGACAGTGGAAAGGGTTTTCGGAAATAGTGTTTGATTTGAATTATTTGAAATATGTAAATTGATGTTGGTATAACCCGTCGGCACTGTAAAGCGCTACCGGATAATTGCTGGTATTGTAATCCGCTTCCATGGTAATTTCAGTTGGAGATTCGCCCGAAACGGTAGTGATTTGTTTTGTTACATTGTGTTGCATCCCAAATAAACCATCCGCGATAAAACTGTATAACTTGATGGCGTTGATTCCGGTTACATTTTGCATCGGATGATTGGCATTGTCGTAAGTGTAAGCAACACTGAAATTAGTAGTATTCGACACAAACTCCTTTTGAGTCACTTCTCCATTGTGGAAATAAAATTTTTCAACTGTGGCAGAAGGCGTAGTTTGAGCTGCAGGAGTACCGCTGAATCCGGTCACGGTTACCGAACCGTCAACATTGTAAGTGAAAACACTTTTAAAACCATAATTGTTAGCCGGCTGTACTTTTACTGCTTGCGTTAACTGATTGTTGCTGTTGTAAGTAAAAGTTGTAGTAGCTGTATTTTGGTTGGCTGCATTGAATGTTTTAACCTCAGCAATTAAATTACCGTTGTAAGTATATAAATCATAGCCTGAACCATCAGCAACCGCTTCGATTTCAAATGCCACTTTAGTCAATTGAGTTCCTTTGTAAGAGAAAGTATAAGCCGCATTTTGACCCATGTTTACAGAAGTCAATTTTCTTAGTAAAACAGGCGTTTCTGTATCGCTGTCACTAGAACACGAAACAAAAGAAAAAACGATTACGGCAAGGAATAAGTATTGAAAAGTTTTCTTCATGATGCATTAGTAGTTTTGGCGGATTCAATGGCTGGGGCTTCTTGAATACGAGTCAAAAGTATTCAGGCAAGAATTAACTCAAAAAAACTTTCGATATACTACCCGAAAATCTGTTAAAATACAACTAGTCTGACTTTAATCGATAAAAAAAGCCCTTTCCATTACGGAAAAGGCTCATTTATAAAGGTATAAACTTATTTATTATCTTACAAAATCGACAGCTTTGGCCAAAGCTTCTTGGATTCCGGCTGCATTTTTCCCTCCGGCTGTAGCAAAAAACGGTTGTCCGCCGCCGCCGCCTTGGATGTATTTACCCAATTCGCGTACCACTTGACCGGCGTTTAAGTTTTTCTCGGCTACTAATTCTCTAGAAATGTAGCAAGTTAACATAGGTTTGTCATCCTCGGCTGTGGCTAACACTAAGAATAGATTGGTGCCTAGATTTCCTAATTCATAAGCCAAATCTTTGGCGCCTTCGGCATTTAAATCGACTTGCGTGGCCAAGAATTTTATGCCATTCACTTCTTGTAATTGGGTCGCCAGTTCACCTTTCAAGTTTTTCGCTTTCTCTTTTAACAATTGCTCGATTTGCTTTTTCAATTTGGCATTTTCATCTTGTAATGAAACAACTGCTTTGAGCGTATCTTGAGGGTTTTTCAAAGTTTCTTTGATAGAAGCTAAGGCATTTTCTTGTTGGGCAAAGAAATCCTTCACGGCTTCACCGGTGATGGCTTCAATACGACGAATACCGGCCGCTACAGCGCCTTCGGAAACGATTTTGAAATGCCAAATCTCGGCCGTATTTCTCACGTGAATACCACCGCACAATTCTTTGCTATCGCCGAATTCAATCATGCGAACCGTATCACCATACTTTTCACCAAACAAGGCCATAGCACCTTTGGCTAAAGCTTCTTGGATTGGGATATTTCGGTATTCGCCTAATTGCAATTGGGCCTCAATTTGAGCATTTACGCTGGCTTCTACTTGGCGTAATTCTTCGTCGGTGACTTTACTAAAATGCGAAAAGTCGAAGCGCAAGTAGTTTGGATTCACCAATGAGCCTTTTTGCTCAACGTGTGTTCCTAAAACGGTTCGCAATGCCAAATGCATCAAATGCGTAGCAGAGTGGTTTTTAGAGGTTGATGTTCTTAAATCGGTGTTGACTTTCGCCACAAAAGTTGCGGATAAATTTTCCGGCAATTGTTTGGCGAAATGCAATATCAGGTTGTTTTCCTTTTTGGTGTCGATGATGTCAATGGTTTCATTCGCCGAAACCAAGGTTCCTTTGTCGCCTACTTGACCACCGCCTTCCGGATAGAATGGCGTGTTGTCAAGAACTATTTGATATAAAACACCGTCTTTTTTACTGTCGACTTTACGGATACGGGTGATTTTGACTTCGTTTTCGGTTTGGTCGTAACCCACGAATGTTTCTACATTTCCGGGAATTAATACTTGCCAATCTTCGGTAGAAACCTCCGAAGCGGCGCGAGAACGATCCTTTTGTTTTTGCAATTCGGCGTCAAATTCCGATTCGTTAAACGAATAGCCTTTTTCTTTTAAAATCAGCGCCGTTAAATCTTTCGGGAAACCGAACGTGTCATACAATTCGAATACTTTTTCGCCTTTGATTTCTTTATCCGAAGCTTCGGCAACGACTTTATCCAACAACTGTAATCCTTGTTCCAAAGTTCTGAGGAAAGAGGCTTCTTCCTCGCGAATAACATTGGTTACCAATTGTTGTTGCGATTTGATTTCCGGGAAGAATTCGCCCATTTGATCCGCTAAAACCGGAACCAACTTATTGATAAACGGTTCTTTGGTATTTAAAAACGTAAAGCCGTAACGAATGGCTCTGCGTAAAATTCGGCGAATCACATATCCGGCGCCACCGTTAGACGGCAATTGACCATCGGCTATCGCGAAAGCAACGGCGCGAACGTGATCAACAATGACGCGAATGGCAATGTTGATTTTTTCTTGGTTGTCGGTTGTTGGTTGTTGGTTGTTAGTTGTATACTTTAAATTGGTAATTTCTTCTACTTTGGTAATTAGCGGTGTGAAAACATCGGTATCGTAATTGGAGGTTACGTTTTGCATGGCCATACACAAACGCTCGAAGCCCATACCGGTATCAACGTGTTGCGCCGGTAATTTTTCTAAGCTGCCATCGGCTTTGCGGTTGAACTCCATGAATACGTTGTTCCAAATTTCCACCACTTGCGGATGGTCGGCGTTCACCAAACTACGACCTGAAACAGCAGCTCTTTCGGCATCTGTTCTTAAATCGATGTGGATTTCCGAACACGGACCGCATGGTCCTTGGTCGCCCATTTCCCAGAAGTTGTCTTTTTTGTTGCCTAAAATGATTCTGTCTTCGGAAACATATTGTTTCCAAATATCGAATGCTTCTTGGTCGAACGGAACATTTTCGGAAGGATTGCCTTCAAAAACGGAAACGTACAAACGGTCTTTATCCAATTTCAAGACTTCAGTCAGGAATTCCCAAGCCCAAGCCAAGGCTTCTTTTTTGAAGTAATCACCAAAGGACCAGTTGCCCAACATTTCGAACATGGTATGGTGGTAAGTATCAAAACCTACATCTTCCAAATCGTTGTGTTTTCCGGAAACGCGGAGACATTTTTGGGTATCGGCGATGCGCTTGCTTTTAGGCGTTCCGTTCCCTAAAAAGAATTCTTTGAATTGTGCCATACCCGAATTGTTGAACATTAGGGTTGGGTCGTCTTTTAGCACGATAGGCGCCGAAGGAACGATTAAGTGTCCTTTGCTTTCGAAGAATTGTAAATAGGCTTTACGTATGTCTTGTGATTTCATTTTAGATGGCTAGATTGTTAGATCTTTAGATTGTCAGATTTAAAAAAAACGGCTTACTATTTAGCCCCGATTGCAGTCTCGTTTTTTGGAACGAGACGGAAAGCGGGAAAAAGGCTTAGCAATTGCTCCGGACGATTCGCTCCTAATCTTTCAACTTAGCTCAAGATGACAGTTTAATTTGAACGCTTCAAATTAAAATTTCGGATATGACTGAAACATTTGTTAAATTTGTTCGTATAACCATTGTTTTTTAAAAACAAGCACAAAAATAGTATAAAATCAAAGATGGCGAAAAAAGTAAAGTATTATTTCGACCCCGAAAGTTTGGCTTATCGCAAAATCAAGCCAAAACTGTCTAAGAAATTGGGATACATAGGGTTGTTTTTACTGTCTTCGGCTTTATTTGGTTTTTTGTGTTTTGTGGTGTTGTTGAATTCTTCTTTTTTGGAAACGCCGAAAGACCGTTTGCAAGCGCGTGAGATTGAGACGATGAAATTGCGTTATGCGATTTTGAATAAAAAGATTGATCAAGTAGAAGAAGTTTTGGCCGATGTAGAAGAACGAGACAACAACATTTACCGCGCTTATTTCAACACTTCTCCTATTCCGACAGAACAGCGAAAAGCCGGATTTGGCGGCGTAAACCGATACAAAGAGTTAGAAGGTTTTGACAATTCGGAATTGGTAATCAATACTTCGAAACGGGTTGATGTGATTGCTAAAGAGTTGGCCATACAATCGAAATCGTTGGATGAAATTTTGAAATTGGCCAAAGAGAAAAACAAATTATTGGCAGCCATTCCGGCGATACAACCTGTGAAAAATGAACAGATGAAACGAGTAGCTTCAGGATTTGGATACCGCAGTGACCCGTTTACCAAAGTGCGCAAAATGCACCAAGGCATGGATTTTACAGCTAAAACCGGCACTCCGGTGTTTGCTACAGGCGACGGTGTGGTTAAGAATGCCGACAACTCCAAATCGGGTTTTGGGAATCATATAGAAATCAGCCACGGCTATGGCTATTTGACCTTGTATGCGCACTTGAGCAAGTATAAAGTAAAACGCGGCCAAAGGGTAAAGCGTGGCGACATTATTGGCTATGTGGGCAGTACCGGACGAAGCGAAGCGCCGCATTTGCATTATGAAGTACACAAAGACGGCAAAGTAGTGAATCCGTTGAATTTTTACTACGGCAATATTTCGGCAGCAGAATATAACGTGATTTCGAAAATAGCAAATCAAGAGAACCAATCATTGGATTAACGATTTGGAGTTGCGGGTTGCGAGTTACGAGTTACGGGTTCAGGTTTATAAATAGAAAAAAATACACACTATGCATATAGAGTTAAAAGAAGGAAAAAGGTATTACAGCATTGGCGAAGTGGCGAAGGCTTTTAACGTGAATGCCTCTTTGATTCGTTTTTGGGACAAAGAATTCGACATCTTAAAGCCGAAAAAAAACGCCAAGGGCAATCGTATGTTTACACCGGAAGACGTCAAAAATTTACAACTGATATACCATTTGGTAAAAGAACGTGGCTTTACCCTGGAAGGCGCTAAAACGCACTTGAAAGAAGGCCAAAAGAAAACCTTAGACAAGTTTGAAATTATCAGTAAACTGGAAACCGTAAAAGCCCAATTATTAAATATCAAGAACCAACTTTAGGCTTGGTTTTTGTAACAATCGACAAAACTTAAAACTAATAACAAACACTTAAATTAAAAAACATGGATTTTAAAAAATTTTTACCTTGGATTATTGGAATCGGATTAATCTTAATCATTGGATTTTGGGTCATGGGCGTCATGAACAACGGATTGAGAAAAGACCAAGCCGTAAATAAAGAATGGGGAAATGTGAATACGGCCTACCAAAGAAGAAATGACTTAATCGGCAATCTGGTAAACACCGTAAAAGGTGCTGCTGATTTTGAAAAAAGCACTTTAACCGCTGTTATTGAAGCCAGAGCTAAGGCAACTGCTGTTAAAATTGACCCGACTAACGTTACTCCTGAACAATTGGCAGCTTTTAATTCGGCTCAATCCGGAGTATCTTCTTCGCTATCAAGATTATTGGTTTCGGTAGAACAATATCCGACCTTAAAGGCCAATGAAAACTTCTTGAAATTACAAGACGAATTGGCCAGCACTGAAAATCAAATTTTAACTGCCAGAACGCGTTTCAATGAAGTAGTTCAAGAATACAACAATTATGTTCTGGCTATGCCGCAAAGTATTTTCTTAGGCAAATACAAAGAAAAACCATACTTCAAAGCAGTTGAAGGCGCTGATAAACCGGTAGAAGTAAAATTCTAATCCCATACGATG
>Ga0207975_100855_pt1 | contig 11650 bp, 9 predicted proteins | sample LakWasMe91_HOW11_2_FD_183913 | JGI IMG/M metagenome (GOLD analysis project Ga0207975, IMG submission 183913) | Freshwater sediment methanotrophic microbial communities from Lake Washington under simulated oxygen tension - Sediment Metagenome... | ecosystem: Environmental > Aquatic > Freshwater >...
CGCTGCGCTGGTGACGGGCGAGCCGGTCCTCAGCAACGATGCCAACCACGATGCCCGCAGCGCGGGCACGCCGTCCGGCCACCCCACGCTGCGCACCTACCTGGGCCTGCCCATCCATGCGGCGGGCGAGCTGGTGGCCATGGTGGGGCTGGCCAACCGCAGCGGTGGTTACACCAACGCCGATGTGCAGTTTCTGCAGCCCTTGCTGAACACCATTGGCCAGCTGGAGACCGCCCGCCGCGCCGAGCTGGCCCGCAGCCATGTGGAGGCCGAACTGGCCCGCACCAGCGCCCTGCTGGCCGAGAAGACCCGAGCCCTCGAAGGCACCCTGGACAACATTTCGCAGGGCATCACCAACGTGGACGCCGAGGGCCACATCCGCGTCTACAACCAGCGTTACCTGGAGCTGCTGGACCTGCCCGAGTCCCTGCTGGCCACGCAGCCGCTGGTGGAAGAGGTGGTGCGTTTTCAGACCGAGCGGGGCGACTTCGGGCCCGAGTTCCAGCTCATCGAGCCCATGGCCCGCAACTACGTGGCGTCGGAATACGCGGCGCATGGCGGCCGCATGAACATGCCGCAGAGCTACGTGCGGCGCACCCGGCAGGGCCGCTACATCGAGGTGCGCACCCGTGCCCTGGAGCCCGGCGGGCGCGTGCGCACGTTCACCGATGTCACCGACTACCTGAGCACGCTGGAGGCCCTGCGCCAGAGCGAGGCGCGCTGGCGCAGCCTGACGGACCTGTCGTCCGACTGGTACTGGGAGCAGGACGACCAGTTTCGTTTTGTGCGGCTGGACGGTAACCCGTACCACACGGAGGGCGTGCCCGATGAGATGCACTACGGCCTGACCCGCTGGGAGTTGCCCGACACCTTCGTCAACGAAGGGCAATGGCGCGAGCACCGCGAGCAGCTGGAGGCGCACCAGGTCTTTCACGACTTTGAGATGCAGCGCCTGTCCCAGGACGGCAAGCCCGTGTGGGTGTCGATCAGTGGCGAGCCCATCTTTGACGAAGAGGGCCGCTTTACCGGCTACCGGGGCGTGGCGCGCGACATCACCGAGCGCAAGCTGGCCGAGGCCGAGATCCAGCGCCTGGCGTTCTACGACGAACTCACCGGCCTGCCCAACCGCCGGCTGCTGATGGACCGGCTGGAGCGCGCGGTGGCCACCACCCAGCGCGACGGCCGCCATGGCGCCCTGCTGTTCCTCGACCTGGACAACTTCAAGGGCATCAACGACACCATGGGCCATGAGTGGGGCGACCGGCTGCTGGTGCAGGTGGCCGCGCGCATCGGGGCCAGCGTGCGGGCCACCGACACCGTGGCGCGGCTGGGTGGCGATGAGTTTGTGGTCGTGGTGCAGGGCCTGCACGGCCATGAGGTCGAAGCCGCGGCCGAGGCCGAGGCCGTGGCCCAGAAGGTGTTGCTGGCGCTGAACCAGCCCTATGTCGTGGATGGCTGCGACATGCACAGCACCCCCAGCATCGGCATTGCGCTGTTCCAGGACGCGCAGCAGCCCGTGCAAGAGCTGCTCAAGCGCGCCGACCTGGCCATGTACCAGGCCAAGGCGCAGGGGCGCAACACCCTGTGCTTTTTCGACCCCGCCATGCAGGCTGCCGCGTCGGCGCGTTCGGCGCTGGAGGGCGACATCCGCCAGGGCCTGGCGCGCAACGAGTTCCTGCTGCACTACCAGCCCGTGGTGGACGCCACCGGCCACCCGCTCGGGGCCGAGGCGCTGGTGCGCTGGCAACACCCGCAGCGCGGCATGGTCTCGCCCGCCGATTTCATCCCGCTGGCCGAGCAGACGGGGCTCATCCTGCCCCTGGGGCGCCAGGTGCTGGCCCTGGCCTGCCGCCAGCTGGCCCTGTGGGCCACCGCCCCGGCGAAAGCCGCGTGGACGCTGGCCGTGAACGTGAGTGCCCAGGAGTTCCGCCAGCCCGATTTTGTGGAGCAGGTGCTGGCAGCGCTGCGCGATGCGGCCGCCAACCCGCGCCTGCTCAAGCTCGAACTCACCGAAAGCCTGCTGCTGCACGATGTGGAGGACAGCATCCTCAAGATGCAGGCGCTGCGCACGCTGGGGGTGGGCTTTTCGCTCGACGACTTTGGCACCGGGTACTCATCGCTCAGCTACCTCAAACGCCTGCCGCTGGACCAGCTCAAGATCGACCAGAGCTTTGTGCGCGACGTGCTCACCGACCCCAACGACGCCACCATCGCCTGCACCATCATCACGCTGGCCCGCAGCCTGGGCCTGGACGTGGTGGCTGAGGGAGTGGAGACCGAAGGGCAGCGCGCATTCTTGCTGCGCAACGGCTGCCGCCAGTTCCAGGGCTACCTGTTCGGGCGGCCTGGGCCTGCGGAGTTGTTGTAGATTGCTATCAAATATGTAGCTGTTGGCGCATATTGCACTAGCGCTACAGGCCGATTTCATTCAAATGGGGTGTCCAGCCACCCGCTGAGTTGCCAGCGGCGTGTCCCAGGCTGGTCAGCCGGTCAGCCTTTCAGCAGCTTGTCTTCCGCCAGCGCCAGCGCGGCCGGATGGCCCGACAGCACCAGCGTGTCGCCTTCGGCCAGCAGGGCCTCGTCCACTGCCGCGCTCACATGGCCATTGCCGCGCCGCAGGTTGACCACGCGCACACCCATGGCGGGCAGGGCCAGCTGGCCCAGGCTGCGGCCCAGGGCGGTGGAGCCCGGGGGCAGGTTGATGGTGGACAGGCGCTCCTGGTCGCGTTCGTTCACCGTGTCGTCGTCCGCGCCATGGAAGTAGCCGCGCAGCAGGTTGTAGCGCGCATCGCGCTGGTCCTGCACCAGCCGCAGCACGCGGCGCATGGGCACGCCCACCAGGGCCAGGGCGTGGCTGGCGAGCATGAGCGAGCCTTCGATGGCCTCGGGCACCACCTCGGTCGCACCGGCCTCCTGCAGCTTGTCCAGGTACAGGTCGTCCTGCGTGCGCACCACCACCGGCACCTGCGGCGCGTGCGACCGGGCATTGGCCAGCACCTTCAGCGCGGCGGGCACGTCGATGTAGGTCACGGCCACGGCGCTGGCGCGCACCAGGCCCGCCGCCATCAGCGCCTGCAGACGGGTGGCGTCGCCATACACCACCGAGTCGCCGGCCGCAGCGGCCTGGCGCACGCGGTCCGGGTCCAGGTCCAGCGCCATGTAGGGGATGCCCTCGTGCTCCAGCATGCGCGCCAGGTTCTGTCCGCAGCGGCCGTAGCCGCAGATGATCACGTGCCTGCTGGTGTTGATGGACTTGCGCGCAATCGATGTCATCTGCAGCGACTGCTGCAGCCAGTCGCTGGCCACCAGCTTCATCACGATGCGGTTGCTGTACATGATGAGGAACGGCGTGGCCAGCATCGACAGCACCATGGCCGCGAGGATGGGGTTCATCAGCGCTGGCTGCACCAGCCCGTTGTTCTGCGTGAGCGACAGCAGCACAAAGCCGAACTCGCCGGCCTGCGCCAGGTACAGCCCGGTGCGCAGCGCCACACCGGTGGTCGCGCCCATGCCCCGCGCCAGCACCAGGATGATCCCCAGCTTGAGCACCAGGGGCACCGTGAGCAGCATCAACACCAGCGCCCAGCGGTCCACCAGGATGTGCCAATCCAGCATCATGCCGATGGTGATGAAGAACAGGCCCAGCAGCACATCGTGAAAGGGCCGGATGTCCGTGCCCACCTGGTGGCGATACTCGGTCTCGGACACCAGCACGCCCGCAATGAAGGCGCCCAGAGCCAGGCTCAGGCCCGCCAGCTCGGTCAGCCAGGCCAAGCCCAGCGTGATCAGCAGCAGGTTCAGCATGAAAAGCTCGTCGCTCTTGCGCCGCGCGACCAGCGTGAGCCACCAGCGCATCAGCCGCTGGCCGCCCGTGAGCAGCAGGCCCACCAACACCGTGGCCTTGATCAGCGCCCAGCCCAGCGAGGTCAGCAGCTGGTCGGGCGACGACCCCAGCGCCGGGATCAGCACCAGCAGCGGCACCACCGCCAGGTCCTGGAACAGCAAGATGCCCATCACCCGCCGGCCATGTTCACTCTCCAGCTCGGCCCGCTCGGCCATCAGCTTGACCACAATCGCCGTGCTGCTCATGGCCATCACGCCTGACAGCGCCAGCGCCGTCTGCCAGCCCATGTCCCACACCCCACCCGCCCAGCGCGACAGCGCCAGTGCCATGCCGGACACGACCGCCATCGTCAGCACCACCTGCATCAGCCCCAGGCCAAACACCTGCTTGCGCATGGCACGCAGCTTGGGCAGGCTGAACTCCAGCCCGATGGCAAACATTAGGAACACCACGCCAAACTCGCCCAGGTGGCGCACGCCTTCGGAGTTTTGCGCCAGTGCCAGCGCGTGCGGGCCAATGAGCACCCCAGCGGCCAGGTAGCCCAGCATGGGCGGCAGCTTGAGGCTGCGGCAGGTCACCACGCCCAGCACCGCGGCCAGCAGATAAAGCAGTGTGAGGGCGAGTGAAGACATGGGTTCGATGCTATCCGAGGCTTGCGTTGTGTAACACAGGATTCAAGCAAGCCATTGGCCGGGGCTGCAGGCCGCTGCTGCCTCCCTGTTTGTGCGAGTCTGGCAAGCCTTGTGGGCTGGGCAAGGGCTTTTCTACCCGGATGCACGGACCGTGCCAGTGGACTTGGCCCATGCGACGGCCCGGCAGGCATGCCCGGTCGATAGAATCCTTGCATGACTCCCGCCCCCGCCGCGCTGCCCCCTTTTGATGCCGACCAGGCCCTGCGCCTGGCCCGCGAGACCTTCCACATCGAGGTGGAGGCCCTGAATGGCCTGGCGGCCCGCGTGGATGGTGTGTTTGCCCAGGCGGTGTTGCTGGTGCTGCAGGCCCGGGGCCGCGTGGTGGTGATGGGCATGGGCAAAAGCGGCCATGTGGGGCGCAAGATCGCCGCCACACTGGCCTCCACCGGCACCCCCGCGTTTTTTGTGCACCCTGCCGAGGCCAGCCACGGCGACCTGGGCATGGTCACCGGCGACGATCTGGTGCTGGCCATCTCCAACAGCGGCGAAAGTGGCGAACTCACGGCCATCCTGCCCGTGCTGCGGCGCCTGGGCGCGCCCATGATCGCCATGACGGGCGGCCTGCAGTCCACCCTGGCGCGTTATGCCGACCTGGTGCTCGACTGCAGCGTGGCGCGCGAAGCCTGCCCGCTGAACCTGGCCCCCACCGCCAGCACCACGGCCCAGCTGGCCATGGGCGACGCGCTGGCTGTGGCCCTGCTGGACGCCCGGGGCTTCCGCCCCGAAGACTTTGCCCGCTCGCACCCTGGCGGCGCGCTGGGCCGCAAGCTGCTCACCCATGTGAGCGACGTGATGCGCTCGGGCACCGAGGTGCCGCGCGTGGCCCCCGATGCCTCGTTCAGCGACCTCATGCGCGAGATGAGCGCCAAGGGTCTGGGCGCCTCGGCCATCGTCGATGCCGACGGGCAGCTGTTGGGCATCTTCACCGACGGCGACCTGCGCCGCCGCATCGAGGCCGGGGCCGACCTGCGGTCCACCACCGCAGCCCAGGTCATGCACGCCAACCCGCGCCGCATTGCCCCCGACGCCCTGGCCGTGGACGCCGCCGAAATGATGGAAGCCCACGCCATCACCAGCGTGCTGGTGGTGGACGCAGCGGGCGCCCTGGTGGGCGTGGTGCACATCGGCGATCTGATGCGGGCGAAGGTGATCTGACGATGGCGCTGGTTCCTCAGACCTCTCCCTCTCCTGCCCTGCAGATTGACCCTGAGCTGCTGCTGCGCGCCCAGGGCGTGCGCGTGGCCTTTTTCGACGTGGACGGTGTGCTCACCGACGGCGGCCTTTACTTCAGCGAAACGGGCGAGACCATCAAACGGTTCAACACCCTGGACGGCCACGGCCTCAAGCTGCTGCAAAAGGCAGGCATCACCCCCGCTGTCATCACCGGTCGCGACTCTGCCCCATTGCGCGTGCGCCTCAAGGCCTTGGGCGTGGAGCACGCCGTGTTCGGCACCGAAGACAAGCGCCCCGCCGCCGAGCAGATGCTGGCCACCCTGGGCCTGACCTGGGCGCAGGCCGCAGCCATGGGCGACGACTGGCCCGACCTGCCTGTGATGCGCCGCAGCGCCTTCGCGTGTGCGCCTGCCAACGCCCAGACCGAGGTGCGCCACGCGGCCCACTTCGTCACCCAGGCGCGCGGGGGCGAGGGTGCAGCGCGCGAGCTGTGCGACCTGCTGCTCGTGGCCACGGGCCGCTACGCGGCGCTGCTGGCGGACTACACCGCATGATCCGCGTGATCCGCCAGGGCTGGGACCAGCTCTCGATCTACCTGCCCGTGGTGCTGATGGGCCTGCTGGCCCTGGGCACCTGGTGGCTGGTGCGCAACGCGCCCATGCCCCAGTTGCCTGCGATTGACCGGCCCGTGCAGCACCAGCCGGACTATTTCATGAAGTCCTTTTCGGTGAAGACATTCGATGCCACGGGCCGCCTGCAGAGCGAGGTGCAGGGTGACGAGGCGCGCCATTACCCCGACACCGACACGCTGGAGATCGATCAGGTCCGCATGCGTTCGGTCAGCCTCGATGGCCGGGTCACCGTGGCCACGGCCAACCGGGCCCTGAGCAACGCCGATGGCTCCGAAGTGCAGTTGTTCGGCAACGCCATCGTCAAGCGTGAACCGCTGCCCGCCAAGCTCGGGGCGGCAGCGCAGCCCCCCATGGAGTTCCGTGGTGAGTTTCTGCATGCCTTCACCAACACCGAGCGGGTGCGCTCTGATCAGCCGGTCACGCTCACCCGTGGCAACGACCGCTTCACCGCCGACAGCATGGATTACGACAACCTCGACCAGGTGCTGCAACTGCGCGGGCGCGTGCGCGGCATGATCCTGCCGGGCACCACGCGGTAGCCTCCACCTATCCTGCCTAGCCGCCCACTGTCGGAATGCACATGACCACTCCCCTTGTCTTCATCACCGGCGCATCCAGTGGCATCGGCCAAGCGCTGGCCCAGCGCTACCACCAAGCGGGGTTTCGCCTGGCTCTGGTGGCGCGGCGCACTTCCGAAGTCAAAACATGGGCAAGTGCTCAAGGAATAAGCCCTGAAAGCTATGAAATTTATAGTGCTGATGTGTCGGTGACTGACAGCATCGTGGCTGCAGGGCGCGATTGCATTGCACGCCAGGGTGTGCCGGATGTGGTGATCGCCAATGCCGGCATCAGCGTGGGCATGGACACAGCGGTGCGGGACGATATCGACGTCATGGCCCGCACCTTTGCCACCAACAACATCGGCATGGCGGCCACCTTCCAGCCGTTTGTAGACGCCATGGTGCAGCGCGGCAGCGGCACCCTGGTGGGCATCGGCAGCGTGGCCGGCATCCGGGGGCTGCCCGGCCATGGCGCCTACTGCGCCAGCAAGGCGGCTGTCATCAGCTACTGCGAAAGCCTGCGGGGTGAATTGCGCCCCCACGGCGTGCGCGTGGTGACGGTGTCGCCGGGCTACATCGATACCCCCCTCACGCAACAGAACCGCTACAGCATGCCGTTTTTGATGCAGCCCGCCGATTTTGCCGACCAGGCGTTTCGTACCATTCAGGCGGGCGTGAGCTACCGGGTCATCCCCTGGCAAATGGGCGTGGTCGCCAAGCTGCTGCGCATGCTGCCGAACCCACTGTTTGACAAGGTGCTGGCGGGCCGCCCGCGCAAGCGCCGCCAGAGCGAAATGCAGTAGGGGCGGGATTGCACAAGGCGCCCCAAGGCGCCGGGGGCGATGGAGATTGCTATCTCGACGTGCAGCTGCCATGAAAAAGGGCCCTGAAGGGCCCTTGTGACACAAAAACGGGTGTGGTTCAGTAGCCGCCGTTGCCGCCGCCACCGTAGCCACCACCGCCGCCATTGCGGCCGCCGCCACCACCGTTGCGCGAACCCGAGCCGTACGGGCTGCGGAAGCCGCCTTCGCTGCGGCCACCGCCGCCATAGCCCCCGCCACCACCTTCGCGGCCGCCGCCGTATCCACCGCCGCCGCCCTCGCGGCCACCACCATAGCCACCGCCGCCTTCACGGCCGCCGCCATATCCGCCACCACCGCTGCGGCCGCCGCCGTAGCCGCCGCCACCACCACCACCACCGCCGAAACCACCACTGCGGGGTGGGCGTGGTTCCATGGGGCGGGCTTCGTTCACCACAATGCTGCGGCCGCCGAGGGGTTGGCCGTTCATGCCGTTGATGGCGGCCTGGGCTTCTGCGTCGCTGCCCATCTCCACAAAGCCGAAGCCTTTGGAGCGACCCGTGTCGCGCTCCATCATGACCTTGGCGCTGGTCACGGCACCGAACTGGCCAAAGGCCTGTTCCAGATCACCGTCGCGCACCGAGTAAGGCAGGTTGCCGACGTACAGTTTGTTGCCCATCGAGGGACTCCTCAAAAACACATGGATAAAGCGATGGAGTCCCCAAAACGCAGCCAGCTAATCTCAATGACGCTCTCAGCGCGAAACTGACGGATCACCGCAAACTTGAAATGCGGGCCAAACCCGCCAGACCATTATGCGCCACACTTTTGGGGAAAAAGCAAGGGGCTTTGCGCGCTGTGGTGTCCGTGCCGCGCCAGAACGCAAAAAGGAGCCCGAAGGCTCCTTTTTTTGCCGTCGGCAGACCCTGAGGACTGCCGATAAGGACTTTTTAGTAGCTGCTACGGCCACCGCCGTAACCACCACCGCCGCCACCGCCGTAGCCGCCGCCACCGCTACGGCCACCGCCGTAACCGCCGCCGCCATTGCCGCCACCGAAGCCACCGCTACGGGGAGCGCGGGGCTCCATAGGACGGGCTTCGTTGACCACGAGGTCACGGCCACCGAAGTTTTGACCATGCACGCCTTGGATGGCGGCTTGGGCTTCAGCATCGCTGCCCATTTCGACAAAGCCGAAACCCTTGGAGCGGCCGGTGTCACGTTCCATCATGACCTTGGCGCTGCCAACCGAGCCGTACTGGCTGAAGGTCTGCTGCAGATCTTCGTCGCGGAAAGAGTAGGGCAGGTTGCCCACGTAAAGTTTGTTGCCCATGAAGGACTCCTGAAAAAACACAAAAACGCGATGGAGCCCGACGCAATCAACAAACCTGTGACGACTTCAAAGACGCGAAACTGACCATTCACCGCTAAGCTAACTGCCCTTCTGCAAGCAGAAAAGCGAATCCATTATTAATCACTTTATGGGGCCCGTGGGGTTTTATTTCTGGGCAGATGGGCTCAAAACCCCGGGGCAGCGTGGTTTTTCGGGGAATTTCAGGGCAAACCATAGGGTAAAATCCGTGGGTCTTTGGGGAGTAGCCCGCCCGGCCGCGCAATGCGCCGGGGGCATGCGTCAACACACTTGGGTTCTTTGAGACCTATGGCGTATGCGGCTTTTGAGCTGGGCGAGACCATTGACTGCAAACCGATCCACATGGCCGGAGTCGGGGTGCAGTCAATGCGTTTTCCACCCATCCGGCCGGATAGGACCCCCTCCCCCATGGAAGCCTTCTTTATTTCCACCGCCATCGTCGCGCTCGCCGAGATGGGCGACAAGACGCAGCTGCTCGCTCTGGTGCTGGCAGCACGCTTTCGCAAACCCTGGCCCATCGTGCTGGGTATCCTGGTGGCCACGCTGGTCAACCACGGCCTGGCCGGCGCTGTCGGTGCTTGGGTGACCACCTTCCTGGGCCCCCAGGTGCTGCGCTGGATTTTGGGCGCCTCGTTCATCGCCATGGCGGTCTGGATGCTGATCCCCGACAAGCTGGACGAAGGCGAAGCCGACGGATCGCCACGCTGGGGGGTGTTTGGCACCACCGTGGTCGCATTCTTCCTGGCTGAGATGGGCGACAAGACCCAGATTGCCACTGTCATGCTGGCTGCCAAATACAACGCTTACCTCTGGGTGGTGGCGGGCACCACGTTGGGCATGATGCTGGCCAATGCGCCCGTGGTCTGGCTGGGCGAGCGCATCACGCGCAAGGTGCCCATCCGCGCGGTGCATCTGGTGTCTGCTGCCATCTTTCTGGTGTTGGGGCTGCTGGCGATTTTTTCGTCCGCAGGCTGACCTGATCGGTGCGACGGGCTGGGCGACGCGGCGCTGCTTTGGTATATTTGCCAGACGCGCCGATTTGCCACAGCTTGCGGGCGCTTTATAAATTCTGCTAAAGACCCGTCCGACACACCTGCCCGGCCTCGTTTTTAGCGACGCCGGGTATTTTTTTGCCGAGGTTTTGCCCTCGGTGACAGCGGCTCCTCAAGGGGCTTGCGGCGTGTGCAAGCGGTGGAACGTGAGGGCTTACCAGTTCCAACTATGTCGTTCATCGCCACACCCCAGTCCATGCATTTCCCGGATGCGCTGCCGCTGCAAAGCGGCGCGTCCATCCGCGACTACCACCTGGCCTTTGAGACCTACGGCACGCTCAATGCCGACTGCTCGAACGCCGTGCTCGTGTGCCACGCCCTCAACGCCTCGCACCATGTGGCGGGCGTGTACGCCGGGCAGGACAAGAGCGAGGGCTGGTGGGACAACATGATCGGCCCCGGCAAGCCCGTGGACACCGACCGCTTCTTCGTCATCGGCGTGAACAACCTGGGCTCGTGTTTTGGCTCCACCGGGCCCATGCACCACCACCCGGACACCGGCGAGGTTTATGGAGCGGACTTCCCTGTGGTCACGGTGGAAGACTGGGTCAACGCCCAGGCGCGGTTGCTGGACCGTCTGGGCATCCAGCAACTGGCGGCCGTGCTGGGCGGCAGCCTGGGCGGCATGCAGGCGCTCAGCTGGACGCTGCAGTACCCCGAGCGCATGCGCCACGCGGTGGTGGTGGCCAGTGCGCCCAACCTCACGGCCGAGAACATCGCCTTCAACGAAGTCGCCCGCCGCGCCATCGTGACCGACCCGGACTTCCACGGCGGCCACTTTTACCGCCACGGCGTGATCCCCAAGCGTGGCCTGCGCATTGCCCGCATGATCGGCCACATCACGTACCTCAGTGACGACGTGATGAACGAGAAGTTCGGGCGTCAGCTGCGTGAAGGCATCGATCTGAAATACAGCACGCAGGACATCGAGTTCCAGATCGAAAGCTACCTGCGCTACCAGGGCGACAAGTTCAGCGACTACTTCGACGCCAACACCTACCTGCTCATCACCCGGGCGCTGGACTACTTCGACCCCGCGCGCACCCATGCCGGCAACCTCACGCGGGCCCTGGCCCGGGCGCAGGCCAGGTTTCTGCTGGTGAGCTTCACCACCGACTGGCGCTTCTCACCCAAGCGCAGCCGTGAGATCGTGAAGGCCCTGCTCGACAACCGCCGCAGCGTGAGCTACGCCGAGATCGATGCGCCCCACGGGCACGATGCCTTTTTGCTCGATGATGCCCGGTACATGGGCGTGATGCGCTCTTACTTCGATAGCATTGCCAAGGAGTTGCAACCATGACCGAAAAAGCGGCGATGCAAGCCCTGGCGCGCCTGGTGCCCCCCGGCTCGCGCGTGCTCGACCTGGGCTGTGGCAACGGCGCCATGCTCGACTACCTGCAGCGCGAGCGCGGCTGCAGCGGCTATGGTGTGGAGATCGACGACGCCAACGTGCTGGCCTGCGTGCAGCGCGGGGTGGATGTGATCCAGCTCAACCTCGACGAGGGGCTGGCCATGTTCGACGACAAC
>Ga0207975_100857_pt1 | contig 11615 bp, 9 predicted proteins | sample LakWasMe91_HOW11_2_FD_183913 | JGI IMG/M metagenome (GOLD analysis project Ga0207975, IMG submission 183913) | Freshwater sediment methanotrophic microbial communities from Lake Washington under simulated oxygen tension - Sediment Metagenome... | ecosystem: Environmental > Aquatic > Freshwater >...
GAGGCCATCATTGCCGAGCTGGTGGCCATCCGTGGCATCGGCCGATGGACGGCCGAGATGTTTTTGATCTTCTATTTGATGCGACCCAATGTTTTGCCCCTCGATGACGTGGGGTTGATCAGCGGGATCAGCCAGAATTACTTCTCTGGCGACCCGGTGAGCCGCAGCGACGCCCGTGAGGTGGCCGAGGCCTGGAAGCCCTGGTGCAGCGTCGCGACTTGGTATATTTGGCGGTCTCTGGACCCCCTGCCTGTAACCTATTGACACCACTGCAGGCACGCCGGTTACAGTGCGTGCCATTCGTGGCAACCCCGCCGGGTGCGATCCCCCTAGGAGAAAAACGTTGGCGAAAAAGACCTTTCTGGATTTCGAACAGCCCATTGCCGAGCTGGAGTCCAAAATTGAAGAACTGCGCTACGTGCAGACCGAGAGTGCCGTCGATATCTCGGAAGAGATCGACCAGCTGAGCAAGAAGAGCCAGCAGCTCACCAAAGACATTTACAGCGAACTGTCGCCCTGGCAGATCACCAAGATCGCCCGCCACCCTGAGCGTCCCTACACGCTCGACTACGTGCGCGACATCTTCACCGACTTCGTCGAGCTGCACGGCGACCGCCACTACGCGGACGACCTGTCCATCGTGGGCGGCCTCGCGCGCTTCAACGGCCACGCCTGCATGGTGCTGGGCCATCAGAAGGGACGCGACACGAAGGAGCGCGCCATGCGCAACTTTGGCATGAGCAAGCCCGAGGGCTATCGCAAGGCCCTGCGCCTGATGAAGACGGCCGAGAAATTCAAGCTGCCCGTGTTCACCTTTGTGGACACGCCCGGCGCCTACCCGGGCATTGACGCCGAAGAGCGCGGCCAGTCCGAGGCCATTGGCCGCAACATCTTCGAGATGGCGCAGCTCGAAGTACCCATCATCACCACCATCATTGGCGAAGGCGGCTCCGGCGGCGCCTTGGCCATCAGCGTGGCCGATCAGGTTGTGATGCTGCAATACGCCATCTACTCGGTCATCAGCCCCGAAGGCTGTGCGTCCATCCTCTGGAAGACCAGCGACAAGGCGCAAGAGGCCGCTGACGCCCTGGGCATCACCGCCCACCGCCTCAAGGCCCTGGGCCTGGTGGACAAGATCGTGAGCGAGCCCGTGGGCGGCGCCCATCGCGATCACAAGCAGATGGCCGCATTTTTGAAGCGCGCTTTGGGCGATGCCTTCCGCCAGGTGGCAGACCTCAAGACCAAAGACTTGCTGGACCGCCGCTACGAGCGTCTGCAGAGCTACGGCCGCTTCAGCGACACCAAGGCGGACGCCCGCTAAGCCCGCTGAGGGCAGGTTCAGGCCTGTCGTTGCTGGCACTGAACGCACCAGCTTGGTGCGGTTTCAACGGCCCTTCGGGGCCGTTGTTGTTTTTCTGGCCGACTCCTTGCAGGGGCGCACAAACCCGCACTGGCGCATGGACTGCTACCGGATGTAACATGCCTGCAGACCGCCTGCGCGGGCGGTTCAAGGAGGGCTTCATGTCGCTTCTGAAGACGCTCAAGGGCCAGATCCTGGTCCTCTCTGCCACCTGCATGGTGGCCGCCCTGATGGTGTTGACGTTGGTCAACTACCTGTCGGCGCGTGCACAGGCGCAGGTTTCACTGGCCGAAGAGGGCATGGCGACCGCCAAGAGCCATGCAGAAACCATCGAGGAGTGGGCGCGGGCCAAGGCCACGATCATTGCGGCCTCCGTCGCCGCCTTTGAAGATCCCGAACCTGCCAAGTCTCTGGCCATGCTGCGCGACGCGGGCAAATTCAGCACGGCGTATTTTGGCTACGCGGACAAGAAGTACGTTTTTTCAGAGACTCGCAGCCTGCCCGCCGACTACGACCCCACCGCACGCCCCTGGTACAAGCAGGCCGCGCAAGCGGGCGGGTCTGTGGTCACGCCGCCCTACATCTCGGCGTCCGACCAGAAACTGGTGGTGACTTTTGCGACCCCGGTGGGCGCTGGCGCAGCGCTCAAAGGCGTGGCTGCTGGTGATGTTTACATGGAGTCAGTGGTTGCCAATGTGGCTTCCATCCAGCCCACGCCGCAGAGTTTCGGGTTTCTGGTGTCTGCCGACGGCAAGATCATCGCCCACCGCGACCAGGCGCTGACCCTCAAGCCCATTGCCGATTTGTCCAAGGACCTCGTGACCGACAAGCTGCTCGCTGCATCCAAGGACAAAAGCTTGCTGCAGGCGGACATCGCGTCGCGCAGCCGGTTACTCAGCGTGGTGCCGATCGCGGGCACCTCATGGATGCTGGTGGTGGCCCTGGATGAAAGCGAGGCCATGGCACCGATCCGGGCCATGCTGGCCACATCGCTGATCTCCAGCGTTTTGGTGTTGGTGGTGGCCGTGGGGCTGCTGGGCGTGGTTCTGACGCGACGCCTGCGCCAGCTCACGCTGGTGCGTGACGCGATGCACGAAATCGGCGCCGGTGACGGCGACCTGTCGCGCCGCATCGACGCCCACGGTGAGGACGAGCTGGCCCAGATCGCCGGTAGCTTCAACAGCTTTGCGGGCAAGCTCTCCGGTGTGCTCTCGCAGATCCGTGACGCCAGCAGCTCGGTACGCGTGGCCGCCGAAGAGATTGCCACCGGCAACCATGACCTGAGCGGGCGCACCGAACTCACGGCATCCAGCCTGCAGCAGACATCAGCCTCCATGCAGCAGCTGACAGAGACCGTCCGGCACAACGCAGACTCGGCACGCCAAGCCAACCAGCTGGTGGCCCAGGCGTCCAGCGTGGCGCAACATGGTGGGCAGGTGGTGGGCAATGTGGTGACCACCATGGACCAGATCAATGCGGCCTCGCGCAAGATCAACGACATCATTGGCGTCATCGACGGCATTGCCTTCCAGACCAACATCCTTGCGCTCAATGCTGCGGTGGAAGCCGCCCGCGCGGGCGAGCAGGGCAGGGGCTTTGCGGTGGTAGCAGGCGAGGTGCGCAGCCTCGCCCAGCGCAGCGCCGAGGCCGCACGCGAGATCAAGACCCTGATCAATACCTCGGTCGAGCAGGTGGAAAACGGCTCGCGGCTGGTACACGACGCGGGCACTACCATGACCGAGATCGTGACCTCGGTGCAGCGTGTGACGGACATCATGGCCGAGATCACGGCGTCCACCAATGAGCAAAGCACCAGCATCAACGAGGTCGGCCAGGCCGTGGCCCAACTCGACCAGATGACCCAGCAGAACGCAGCGCTGGTGGAGGAGAGCGCTGCTGCGGCACAGAGCCTCAAGGACCAGTCGGTGCGGCTGTCGGAGGTGGTGGGTACCTTCCGCCTGTCCACCGACCCTGCCCACGCTGCGCCACGGCTGTCCTCGCCGGGCGGTTAAGTGGCAAGGGGCGGGGCGTCGCGGCCCCCCATGTACCTTACTGCCGGAGTGCGGGGCACCGTGATAATCGGCGCCCATGCGCCGCCATTTCTCCCTCGTTCTCTACGCCCTCCGGGCCCGTCCGGCGGTTGTGACGGGTCCAGGTACAGGGCCTGAAGGGCGGATGCGATGACGCAATCAATGGACGCCGCCTTGCGGGCCTTTGCGCCCGCGTTGCCGATGGCTGTGGCGTTGAGCGGAGGCGCAGACTCGACCGCATTGCTGTTGGGCTGTGCGCGCCGCTGGCCCGGGCAAGTGCTGGCCATCCATGTGCACCATGGGCTGCAGGCGGCCGCCGATGGGTTTGAGCAGCATTGCGTGGCCTTGTGTAGCAAGCTGGGCGTGCCCTTGCGTGTGCAGCGGCTGGACGCGCGCCCCGCGCCCGGCCAGAGCCCCGAGGATGCCGCTCGGCAAGCCAGATACCAGGCTTTGACGGCAGTAGCGCTAGAAGATCATGCCTTGGGTGCTATTCAATCCATAGCAATTGCACAGCACGCCGACGATCAGGCCGAAACCCTGTTGCTCGCCCTGTCGCGCGGAGCGGGCGTGGCCGGCCTGGCCGCCATGCCCGCCCAGTGGACGCGTGCTGGTCTGGTCTGGCAGCGCCCCTTGTTGCAGGTGTCAGCGGCGGACGTACGCGATTGGATGAAGGCACAAGGCCAGGCGTGGGTGGAAGACCCCACCAACTCCGATGAGCGCTTCACGCGCAACCGCATTCGGGCGCAACTGCTGCCTGCGCTGCATGCCGCATTCCCGTCCTTTCGCGATACCTTTGCACGGTCGGCCGCCAATGCAGCCCAGGCTGCTGAGCTGCTGAACGAGATGGCACAGCAGGACCTGTCCTTGGTGGGCGTGCCCCCCGGTATCAAGGCGCTGCAGGGGCTCACCCGCGCCCGCCAGGCCAACGTGGTGCGCCACTGGCTGCGCCATGCCCACCAAACCACCCCGAGAGCCGCGCAATTGGGCGAGCTGCTGGATCAGATCCAGGCCTGCTCCACACGGGGTCACCACATCCGCATCAAGGTAGGAAGCGGCTTTGTCGTGCGGTCTGGTCTTACGCTGGAATGGCTCAGGCAGTAGCTCTCAGGTGTCTTTTTGCCCGCGTCACGGGGCGACACCCACAAACACGGGAGCAAACCGCCGCATCCGTCACGTTGGCCAATCGCGAAGATTGCCAGCTCTATGAGCTCGGCGCGTCCAATAGAAAGCCCGAGTCCGTCCTTGCCCCCTGTCCAACAGGCTCAACACACAAGCCATCCGCGCTCGAATGGCCTCCATTTGCGACATCAAAACCTGAGCGGCAATCGGCAAAAAAGTGAATCCAGCTATTTGCGCCCGGCGTGCACGAGGACTTTGGACCAGCCCACCTATGCTGCTGCAACCAGCGGAACAGCCTCTGAAATGAGGCATAATAGCGGGATTGGAAACGTGACCGAGTGGCCGAAGGTGCTCCCCTGCTAAGGGAGTATGGGGTGTAGAGCCTCATCGAGGGTTCGAATCCCTCCGTTTCCGCCAAGATAAGCCCCAAGCGCTCAACGCGCTTGGGGCTTTTTCTTTGTCAAGTCTGTCTGTTCGCCGCAGTTCGGTTGAGGAATTGCATTGCGCATAGGTGATTCCCGAATACCCAACCGATCATGTTTCGCGCCCAATCGTGGGGTCCTAAGAGCCTTGCTCGCTTTCTTGGGGACATGGATCAGATTCCGCCCGCTGTTTGGATTGCGGAGGGCCTGTGTCCTGGTGAACTCTGGCAAGGTTTCAGCCCGCCCTGTGCGGGCTTTTTTTTGTTGTGTACTTCAAGCCGAGGGCGCTGGCCCGTGATAGCGGCCCAAAGCCGACATGGAGCGCGCAAGTGCTGGCCAGTGGCCCTGTATGCTGACACTGATACTGATGCCTACAGGGAAGAAGGGCCCCCATGACGCACCATCGTGACGTGCAAGTTCGCGAGCTCAGCCTGGCATTCAACGATCTGGACTTTTGTTATCTACCCAGGGCTGCGGGCTCTGCGCCTTCTCATTGCGCCGATTTTTTGTGCACGGTCGATGCTTCCAGGTTTTTTTCCAACGGAGGCCATCACATCGTTTTTGCGCTCGATTGCGAGGGTGGGCAGGGCGGCTACAACCCCCACTGCGGGGCCATCTTGCGGTACGGCAAGAACCTGTGGTCGGCTGCGCGTGGTTTCATCATTTTTGGCGATGGTGCGGTGATGGCGGAGGGGTGGAACGGTACCGCCATGCCGGCATTGGCCGTCATTGCCAATACCGTAGGCGCGGGTTTCGATCCAGTTCGACACCCGGTGTTTACGCTGCGCATCACCGCAGGTTATCGGCGCGGTGCTTTTGCGAACAGCATGCGGATTGAGATCCGCTTGGGTGAATCAGCAAAGGGCGCTTTGCTGTTTGCTGGAGGCATTGACGGGGCCGAGTGGGGGTGGAGTTGGAGGGGGGGCTCCAAGGCCGCCATGGGGGGTATCGCTGCCGGCTTTGTGCCTCCAGTTGCCGCCGGTTGCGTGGAAGAATTGCTGCCACGCAGTGCGCCTCATGCTGCGCTGGTGATGTCCCGTTTCAAATTCAGGATACATCCACCCAGTACGGCCCCCTAGTCAGTAAATCGCAAGCATGAGTGACCCAGCGTGAACACGCGCAAGCACCTATCTCGGTGTCGTGAAATGGTCGGCGCCTTCGTTACTCACTCGTCGATCGAAGCACTCCACCGGCTGCCCCAATCGTTTCCCTTGTTGCTCACCTTGTCGATCTCGCGACGGTCGCGTTTGGTTGGTCGACCTTCTTGCAATGTCGCCGCTGGCTCGGGGGCCAAGCGGCGCAGTTCTGCGGCCTTTTCGCGGGCGGCGATGCTGTCAGGGGTTTCTTCGTACAGTTGCTGGGCCACTGGCGCGGGGCCCCGGGCACCGCTCAGGCCCCGTACGAGCACGGTGCGTGCCACGGGGCCCTGGCGCAGCGCTACGGTGTCGCCGCAGCGCAGGTCGCGTGCAGGTTTGGCCAGCTGGCCATTGACAGTGACCCGGCCCTTGCCGATCTCTTCGGTGGCGAGGCTGCGGGTCTTGTAAAAGCGGGCGCACCAGAGCCACTTGTCCAGGCGCATCGTCTCCAAGGTATTCATGGGCGAGATTGTGCCGTCTAGGCCACGGGTGTGCTGTCGGTCAAGGGCGCAGGCAGTGGCAGGCGAACCACGGCGTCCAGCCCTGTCACCTTGTGGCCTTGCACCTGGTTTGTCAGTGTGATGTTGCCTTCCAGGGCCTGCACGATCTCATGGCAAATGGCCAGGCCCAGGCCGCTGCCGGTGCGCACGTCTCCTGCAGAAAAGGGCTGGAACAGGCGTGCCGCCAGCTCGTCATCAATGCCGGGGCCGTGGTCGCTGATCGTCAGCGCCGCATGCCGCCCGTCGCTGCGCAAGTCCACGGTCAACTCACTGCCGGGCGGTGCGTGGCGCACGGCGTTGTGCAGCAGGTTGCGGCTCAGTTCGCGCAGCATCCATTCATGCGATTGCACCAGGGTTGGCTCGGTGTGGATGCCAAAGTCCAGATCGCGCTGAGCAATCAGTGGCGAAATCTCCAGCGCCACGGCACGCAGAATGTCATCAAAGCGGGTGGCTGGTGGAGCGCTTTGTTGGCGCAGCTGCTCCACCTTGGCCAGGGCCAGCATCTGGTTGGCGAGCTGGGTGGCGCGGTCCACGGTGTCGCTGATCTCGTGCAGGGCTTGTTGCGGCTCTACGTCGCCGCGCAGGGCCGATTGCACCTGGGTCTTGAGCACGGCCAGCGGTGTGCGCAGCTGGTGGGAGGCATCGCGCACAAAGCGCTTTTGGTGCCGCAGCAGGTGACGCAGGCGCTGCATGACCTCATTGGTGGCGTCCACCAGCGGCTGTAGCTCGCGTGGGGCGAGCGGGGCCGCGATGGGGCTCAGATCGCCCTCGCGCCGGGCCTGCAACTGCTGGCTGAGCTGCCGCACAGGCTGGGTGGCGCGCTGCACCACCAACACCACGGTAAAGGCCACCACGGCGATCAACAGCGCCTGTCGCAACAGGGTGTTCCACAGGATCTGCAGTGCCAGGGTTTCGCGCACCTCCAGCGTCTCCGCCACCTGGATCACGGCCATCGCCCGGCCTTCGGAGCTGGCCACCGGTTGCAGCAGCACCGCCACGCGCACATCGCGGTCACGAAATCGGTCATCGTAAAAGTCCACCAGAGCCGCATAGGGAGGGCGGGCAGGGATGCTGCCGTGCCACACCGGCAGGTCCTCAAAGCCCGACACGATCTCGCCCTTGAGGGTCGAAACGCGGTAGAACATCTGGCTCTGGTTGTCGGCCTCAAAGGCCTCCAGGGCCGAATAAGGAACGATGGCGCGCAGCTGCGCTGCGTCGTCAAAGCCTTTCACATCGAGCTGTTCGCTGATGCTTTTAGCGGATGCCAGCAGGGTGCGGTCATACGCGGTGTTGAGCGATGCCAGCGTCTGGTGGTACAGGCTCCAGGTGTTGAAACCGATGAACAGGGCTACAGGCAGCAAGATGCCCAGCAGCAGGCGCCGCCGCAGCGAGTGGTGGCGCACTCCATCCTCGCTCATGCGTCGGCCCGCAGCAGGTAGCCCAGGCCGCGCAGTGTCATCAGGGTCAGGCCTGTGCCTGCCAGCTTCTTGCGCAGCCGGTACACCACGACCTCGATGGCTTCGTACTGCACGTCGAGCTGGCCCGGAAACACCAGCTCATACAGTCGTTCCTTGGTCACGGCATGCCCGGGCTGCGCGAGCAGGGCGTGCATCAGTGCCAGCTCGCGCGGGGTCAGCTCCATCACCTCGCCGTTCAGGTACAGCGCGCCGCTGTCCTTGTCGTAGCGGATGGCTCCGATCTGCACGGTGCTGGGTGCCAGCGGCGCTGCGGCGGGATCTGCGCTGCGGCGCACCAGCGCGCGCAGGCGTGCCTCCAGCTCGTCCAGATCGAACGGTTTGGGCAGGTAGTCGTCGGCGCCAGCGTTCAGCCCCACTACGCGGTCGCCCACGGTGCCACGTGCCGTCAGGATCAGTACGGGGGTGCGCAGGCCACGTGATCGCGCCTGCTGCAGCACCTGCAAGCCGTCCAGACCCGGCAGGGTGAGGTCCAGGATGACGGCGTCGGGCTGCAGGGCGGTCCATTGGCTCAGCGCTGCGCGTCCGTCGCCCACTGCGGTCACTTCCATGCCACGCCGGGTCAGTGCGCGGTGCAGCGTGGCCTGCATGGTGGGGTCGTCTTCTACAAGGAGCAATTGCATGCGCGGCACCATAGCACCGTCTCATTGGGCCGGGTGCATGAGTGTTTTCCCTGAGTCTGAGGACAGCCGTTTGACAGGCAGCGCGCGCATCATCGGGCGGTTCGCAAACCTTATCAGGAGACAGACACCATGCGTCGCGATACCTTTCTGAAATCACTGGCCGCCCTGGCCGCTGCGGGTGCGTTGCCCGTGTCGGCCCAGTCGGCAGCGGCCCTCAAGATGATGATTCCCGCCAACCCTGGGGGCGGTTGGGATTCCACCGGTCGCGCGCTGGGCAAGGCGATGCAGGATGCGGGCGCCGCATCGTCGGTGTCCTACGACAACAAGGGCGGCGCAGCGGGCGCGATTGGCCTGGCCCAGTTCGTCAACGCCAGCAAGGGCGATCCGAACGCGCTGATGGTGATGGGCGCCGTGATGCTGGGCGGCATCATCACCGGCAAACCACCGGTGGGCTTGGACAAGGTCACGCCCCTGGCGCGCCTGACCAGCGAATACAACGTGTTTGTGCTGCCCGCCAACTCGCCTTTCAAGACCATGAAGGATGTGGTGGAACAGCTCAAGAAGGACCCCGGCAGCGTGAAGTGGGGTGGCGGCTCGCGCGGCTCTACCGAGCACATTGCCGCCGCCATGATCGCCCGTGAAGTGGGCGTGGACCCCGCCAAGATCAACTACGTGGCGTTCCGTGGGGGCGGTGAGGCCACTGCCGCCATCCTGGGTGGCAACGTGACCGTAGGCGGCAGCGGCTACAGCGAGTTCTCCGAGTACATCTCTGCCGGCAAGATGCGCGCAGTGGGCGTGACCTCGGGCACCCGCCTCAAGGGCGTGAACGTGCCCACGCTCAAGGAGCAGGGCATCAACGTGGAAATCGGCAATTGGCGCGGCGTGTACGGCGCGCCTGGCATCACGCCAGAACAGCGCAAGGCCTTGATCGATGCGCTGGCCAAGACCTTCAAGCACAAGGCCTGGCAGGACGCGATGGAAAAGAACGGCTGGACCCCCGCATGGATGGCCGGCGACGAGTTCGGCAATTTCGTGGATGCCGAGTTCGCCAGCATGCGCGCCACGATGGCCAAGTCCGGAATGATCTGATCCCGAAGCAAGGCGCGGCAGCCGTCATTTCTGCCTCTGAGCAGGCGGCCTGACCGTGCATTGGTTGGTGCGAAGGAAAAAACATGACACAACAACATTCATCGCGCTCCAAGCCCTTGCAGACCCTGATCGGGGTCGGGCTGGTGGTGCTCGCGCTGGGTCTGGCCTGGGGGGCCAGCTCGGTCAGTTCAGAAGCGGGCTATGGTGGCGTGGGCCCCAACTTCTTTCCCTGGGTGGTCAGCATCGCCATCCTGATCTGCGGCGTGCTGTGCGTGGCACATGCGCTGAGCGGGGGGTTTCGGGAGCTGGAAGAGGGCTCCGGCGACGAGCGCGCCCACTGGAAGGGCTTCATCTGGGTGTCGGCAGGGCTGCTGCTCAACGCCCTGCTCATCACCACGCTGGGCTTCATCCTGAGCTGTGCGTTGTGCTTCGTGCTGTCGGTGCGGGGTTTCAAGAGCTCGGAAGGTGAACTCGACCTGCGCCTGCAGGCCTGGATCAAGGATTCCTTCATCGGTATCGCGGTAGCGGCCCCGGTGTACTGGATGTTTACGCAACTGCTGGCCATCAACCTGCCCGGCCTGACCAACACGGGGTGGCTGTAAAGCCTGCACGCCATGGAAACCTTAAACCTTTTGATGCAGGGTTTTGCCACCGCGGCAACACCCATCAACCTGATGTGGGCCTTTGTGGGCTGCATGATCGGCACCGCCGTGGGCGTGTTGCCAGGCATCGGCCCCGCAGTGGCTGTGGCCATGCTGCTGCCCATCACCGTCAAGGTCGAGGCCACGGCCTCGATGATCTTCTTTGCAGGCATCTACTACGGCGCCATGTATGGCGGCTCCACCACGTCCATCCTGCTCAACACCCCGGGTGAGGCCGGGTCCATGGTCACGGCCATGGAGGGCAACAAGATGGCCAAGCATGGCCGCGCCGGTGCGGCCCTGGCCACGGCCGCCATCGGTTCGTTTGTGGCGGGCACCATCGCCACGGTGCTGGTGACCTTCTGCGCGCCGCTGGTGGCCGAATACGCCATCCGCCTGGGCCCACCTGAGTATTTCATGCTGATGGTGCTGGCCTTCACCACCGTGAGTGCGGTGCTGGGCAAGAGCACGCTGCGTGGCATGGTGGCGCTGTTTGTGGGCCTGGCCATGGGCTTGATCGGCATCGACCAGATCACGGGCCAGGCGCGCTACACCGGGGGTGTGCCTGAGCTGATGGATGGCATCGAAGTGGTGTTGATCGCCGTGGGCCTGTTTGCGGTGGGCGAGGCGCTGTACAACGTGATGTACGAAGGCAAGTCCGACGAAACCCAGAACCGCCTGACCAGCACCCACATGACCAAGGAAGAGTGGAAGCGCTCCTGGCCCGCGTGGCTGCGCGCCACGGCCATCGGGTTTCCGTTTGGCACCGTGCCTGCCGGTGGCAGCGAGATTCCAACCTTTCTGAGCTATGCCGCCGAGAAGAAACTGAGCAAGCACAAGGAAGAGTTTGGCACCACGGGCGCCATCGAAGGCGTGGCAGGCCCCGAGGCCGCCAACAACGCGGCCATCACGGCCACGCTGATCCCACTGCTGACGCTGGGCATCCCCACGTCGAACACCACGGCCATTTTGCTGGGCGCGTTCCAGAACTATGGCATCCAGCCCGGCCCGCAGTTGTTCGACACCAACGGCGCGCTGGTGTGGGCGCTGATCGCGTCGATGTACATCGGCAACGTGATGCTGCTGATCCTGAACCTGCCGCTGGTGGGCCTTTGGGTGAAACTGCTGAACATCCCGAAGTCGTACCTGTACGCGGGCATTCTGGTCTTCTCCACCCTGGGGGTGTATGGCATGCGCCAGAGCGCATTCGACCTGGTGCT
>Ga0207975_100863_pt1 | contig 11544 bp, 14 predicted proteins | sample LakWasMe91_HOW11_2_FD_183913 | JGI IMG/M metagenome (GOLD analysis project Ga0207975, IMG submission 183913) | Freshwater sediment methanotrophic microbial communities from Lake Washington under simulated oxygen tension - Sediment Metagenome... | ecosystem: Environmental > Aquatic > Freshwater >...
CGTTCATACTTTTTTCTATCCATTTATTATCTAGTCTGGTTTTGGCCGGCGAAATGTCGTATTTCAAATAAATTCTTTTACCATCTAGTTGTATTTCATCGGGTTTGATGAAGTTTAAGTTGAGTTGGGTAATCATATTCTCCGGTAATTCGGATGAAATAAATGATACGTAGAGTTTCTTCAAATCGACTCCTTCATCGTTAAGGAATAAATTTCGGTCTAAACATGCTTGTAAATCTTCTTTTCCAATCACAATAACCGGAACATCGTGACCAAACTGTTTAAAAATCTCTTGCTTGATTAGAAAACCAACTTTACCCGGACTTTCTTCTTCTGTATCAACAAATACATTGCCCGATTGGATGTAAGTTACTACATTGGTAAACCCAATATTTTCCAAGGATTTTTTCAACGCTTGCATATTAATCATTTTATGTCCTGAAACATTAATACCGCGAAGAAGTGCTAAATGGGTTGGCATACCTATAATTTTCCACTAATTTATATTTTTTTCTTAAATCCCGTTTAAGTTTTAGCCAATAGTTTATTTTTGCGCTATGGGAAGAAAACAAACCAAGAAAGTTATTTTTGAAAATATTACTGTGTTAGATGCCGGCGCCAAAGGTGTTTCGGTAGCCAAAGCACCCGAAGGCCAAGTGATTTTTATTCCGAATGTGGTGCCTGGTGACGTAGTAGATGTACAAACCTTTAAAAAGCGTAAAGCTTATTTTGAAGGGAAAGCCATTCAATTCCACCAATATTCGCCTGATCGTGTTGAACCGGTTTGTCAACATTTTGGCGCTTGCGGAGGTTGTAAGTGGCAAAACATGAACTACGACAAACAGTTGTTTTACAAAAATCAGGAAGTTTTTAACAACCTCAAACGCATCGGTAAAATCGAATTGCCAACCTTCGAGCCCATTTTAGGTTCGGCCAAACAGTTCTTTTACCGTAACAAAATGGAATTCGGATTCTCGGATTCGCGCTGGATGACAGATGCTGAAATCCAGTCCGGTACTGAAATCGAGAACAAAAATGCTTTAGGTTTTCACATTCCGAAAATGTGGGACAAAATTCTTGACATCGAGAAATGTCATTTGCAAGAAGATCCGTCCAATGCCATTCGCAACGAGATCAAACGTTTTGCGACTGAAAACAATATCTCTTTCTTTAACGCGCGCAACCATACAGGATTGCTGAGAACTTTGATGATTCGTACCGCTTCAACGGGAGAAATTATGGTATTGCTGCAGTTTTTTCAAGAAGACAAAGCGCAACGAGAATTGCTCTTAAACCACATCTACGCTACTTTCCCACAAATTACGTCGTTGTTGTATGTCATTAATGGCAAAGCCAATGATACACTGTATGACCAAGACATAAAATTGTTCCAAGGACGCGATTATATTTTGGAAGAAATGGAAGGCTTGCATTTCAGTATTAATGCGAAATCATTCTACCAAACCAATTCAGACCAAGCTTACGAGTTGTATAAAATTACCCGTGAATTCGCCGGATTAACCGGAAATGAAGTGGTGTATGATTTGTATACCGGAACCGGAACTATTGCCCAATTTGTTTCCAAACAAGCGCAAAAAGTGATTGGCGTGGAAGCCGTTCCGGAAGCCATAGCCGATGCCAAAGAAAACGCCAAACGCAACAATATCAGCAATTGTGAGTTCTTTGTAGGCGATATGAAAAACGTGTTCAACGACGAATTCATTGCACAACACGGTCAACCGGATGTGATCATTACTGATCCACCGCGCGATGGAATGCACAAAGACGTAGTAGAGCAAATCCTGAAAATTGCGCCTGAAAAAGTGGTTTACGTAAGTTGTAATTCGGCTACCCAAGCTCGTGATTTGGCTTTAATGGATGAAAAATACAAAGTTACTCGAGTGCGACCGGTCGATATGTTTCCGCAAACGCATCACGTAGAAAATGTTGTACTTTTGGAGAAACGATAAGCCAGTAAGATTTGAAATCTATGAAAAAAATAATAATGCTTCTTTGTCTTGTAATCGCAATTTACGGTTGTGAGAAAGATGATATTTGCGTGGACGAAACTACACCGCAATTGGTGATAGAGTTTTACGATATCTCTAACCCTGCTGTTTTGAAAAACGTAGTCAATTTAAAAGTTACCGGCGATGGCATGACCGAGGCTTTGAATACTTTTAACGGAGTAAGCAAGATCAGTCTGCCTTTAAAAACCAATGAAGATGTAACAAAATACCATTTGTTACTTAACAGCAACAGCAGTACGGCTTCCAACGAAGATATATTGGAATTTAATTATACTCGTCAAAACGTTTTTGTTTCCAGAGCTTGCGGTTATAAAACAGTTTTCGAATTAAATACTTCCAACGGTTTTAATTACACAGATGCCACCATAACCGACGGTTTATGGATACAAGATACCAACCTACAAACCAACTCAATTGTTACCGAAGATGAAGTACATCTCAAAATTTACTTTTAGTATAGCGTTGGTATTGCTTTCGTTTTCAGGCAATGCCCAAGAAACTAAAACCGCGACTAAAGACAGTGTAGCGCCTAAAACAGAGCGTTACGGATTGCGTGTTGGTGTCGATTTGTTCAAGCTTACGCGATCTTTTTATGAAAAAGACTATCGCGGTATTGAGCTGGTAGGTGATTATCGTTTGACTCGCAAACACTATTTGGCGGTTGAATTGGGTAATGAAAACAAAACGGTAGATGACGACCAAGTCAATTTTACCACCAAAGGCAGTTACCTTAAAGTTGGTTTTGATTACAACTCATACCAAAACTGGCTTGATATGGAGAACATTATCTCAGTTGGATTACGCTACGGTGTAAGTAGTTTTAGCCAAAGATTGAACAGTTATGAAATCTACAACCCAAATCAGTATTTCGGAGAAAATCCGGTTGTAATTGCCGGTGATGAATACAACGGCTTATCGGCACAATGGATTGAAGTCGTTGCCGGTATGAAAGCCGAAGTTTTCAATAATGTTTTTGTAGGTTTCAGTTTTCGTTTGAACCGATTGGTTAATCAGAAACTGCCGAATAACTTCGACAACCTTTACATTCCCGGATTTAACAGAACTTATAATGGCGATTTCGGCGTAGGTTTTAACTATACCGTTTCTTATTTTATTCCGATTTACAAAGCTACAGTTAAAGCAAAAGCTAAAGCAGAAAAATCCAAATCTAAGTCGAAAAAGAAATAATTACACTTCTTTAATTCCCTTAATAAACAACCATTTCATAAATACTTTTTCACCGTCTTTGGTGTTCACGGCTTGGAATTTAGGGGCTAATAATGTTCCAATTACAAACGCTGTCAGCGGTAACCAAAATCCGGTTAAATGGGTGTAAATCACCAACAAAAATCTGACGGCAACAAAAATGGCCGCAAAACAAAAAAGGTTGTATAATAAAGCTTTAGTCTTTTTACTCATAAGTTGAATTTTATGCTCCAAATATAAGTATTTCGGCAAAGTTTAAAGCTATTAGAACAATACAAACTGAATTCTTTTTCAGACACAATTAACATCTTTCCTATCTTTTAATTGACTGCAAAACAGCTTTTTACAACAAGAAAACCTACAATTGTTAATAAAAGGTGGGCATGTTTTTGTTAATTAACATTTATTTTAAACCATAAAGTTTACCTTTGCCTTACCCAAGTTTACAATAAATTAAAATACGACCGCTATGGAGAAGTATTTCAACTACAGCATTCATCTCAAGAATGAAGGCACCACGCGTGAGACTATAGTACTCAAGCAAATTTCAGAAAGTAATACCATTCACAACATTCTGGAATTCCCGAAATCAGATATTGATATGGTTATCGAAACCCTTTTCAAGTCCAAAAAGGACATTTTTGACGAGGAAATCGATTTGCCTGACGAACAGGAAATCAACCCTATGATTTTAGATACTTTGGTTGAGTTGTTTTTTTCCGGCATCAGTATAGCCGACTTAGCGTCGCAATACAATTTGCCGGAATCTATGATCAAGCAAAATTTAGAACGCAAAGGCATCGTGTTGTTCGATGAATTTTAAACAAAAACAAAAAACACCTCGTTATGAGGTGTTTTGTTTTTTAAGGAAAGTTTAAAAATCGACTTCATACAGTTGGAAAAAATAGATTATTTTTGAATCTTAAATCCATCAAATTGACTTATGAAGAAAGTATTGATTGCTTTTGCCTTGTTTCTCTCTTCTTTTAGTACCCAAGCGCAATCGGGTTACGAAATTACTATCGATTTAAAAAACTGTAACGATACTTTGGCGTATCTTACTTTTTATCGCTTTGATAAAACCTTAATCAAAGACACTTGTACAACTATTAAAAACGGCCGCATTGTTTTTAATGGTAAGACAAAACTTCCCAAAGGTATTTACTCGTTGGTAAGCCAACAAAAATCAATACTTTTTGATTTCTTTATAGATGATGACACTCAAAAGCTGCATTTAAAAAGCGAGTATGGTCCTACTATCAGTAAGGATTTGACAGCATTAAATTCGGATCGAGAAAATGAATTCTTTAATTACATTCGATTCCTGGGCGACCAAAACAAAGCCTTCATGGAATACAAGCAAAGTCATCCGTTAACCACTCGGAAAGACTCGCTGGATTTAACCGACAAACAAAACGAGTTGGAACAAAGTATAGTCGACTACGAGAATCAGTTCATCAATCGTTTCAAAGGGACTTTCATAGCCGATGTGGTGAATTTGAAAACCGAGAAAAAGCTCAAAGACATCCCCAAAAAACCTGACGGAACGCCGGATTATGACGTTTCCTATAAATATTATAAAGACAATTTTTGGCGCAATGTTGATTTAAAAGACGAAGGCATGGTGCACAATCCGTTTTTATTCAACAAATTAAAAACATATTTGGATAACGTGGTGGTCAAACATCCCGATTCGGTATGTGTTGAAATCGATAGAATCTTGGGCAAATCCAAACCGGAAACCTTGATTTTCAAGCTCATGTTGGCACATCTGACTTACACTTACGAAACCTCTAAAATCATGGGATTCGATAAAGTGTTTGTGCATTTGTCCGATAACTATTTTAAAACCGGAAAAGCCAAAGGAATTTACGAAGATGACGATGTTGTGCAAAGAATCATCAAACGAGCCGACAAACTAAAACCCTTATTGATTGGTGCTAAAGCCATCGACTTATCTATGATTCGGGCAGAAGACTTTCCGAAAATGAAAGCCATGGGATTTGAAGATGCCAAAAACAGCGAAGAAATGACCAAAGTGTTTTATAAAAACGTCAATGAGGTCAATAAAATGTGGGTTAAATTAAGCGATGTGAAAGCCGAATACACCATTTTGGTTTTTTGGGATGTGGATTGCGGTCATTGTCAGAAGGAAATCCCGAAACTGGTTACCGCCTACAACGAAATGACCAATGAAAAAAAAGATGTCAAAGTCTTCAGTGTTTATATGCAGCATGAAGGCGATAAGTATTTGAAATACATAGCCGATAACAAATTGCCTTTCATTAACGTATACGATGGTGCGCACTATAACAATGCGATTGAAAAATACGACGTCTACTCTACTCCGGTGATTTATATTTTAGACAAAAATAAAGTCATAAAAGCCAAACGTATTGAAGCTGATAAAGTCAAAGAAATTATACAATCGCTTGAAAAAGAAGCTAAAAAGCAATCCTAATCTTTTATGAAAAAAGTTACTGTTCTCTTTTTGCTATGCTTGAGTTTTTCTGCTTTCAGTCAGCATAAGTTTGGTGCTTTCACCGGTTTGAATTACTCTTATTTTACCGATGGTATAGCCGGTCAAGTATTGGCAGAAGAATCTTATGGCTTGCAATTGGGCGTTGTATATGAAAAAGAATTATCGCCTAAAGTGCATTTCCGACCAAAATTGGCTTTTTCCCAACAAGGCGACAGAACCAAAACAGAAGGTGTAATCAATTTTGATCCGATAGTTGGAGGCGATTTTGAATTAGATCAAATTGACACAAAACTGACTTACATCAACTTGCCGCTTGATTTTAAGTTTTGGAATAAAATTTATGTCATAGCCGGACCGCAATTGGGATTTTTGGTACAAGAAACGCAAATGAGTCAGTTTAACCAAAAAGCCAAATCGAGTGTTGATTTCGGATTTAACTTAGGCGGCGGATTTACAGTGAACAAACTCTTTTTTGAAGTCGGCATTTACCAAGGATTTACCGAAGTGTATCGCTACAACTATTTCTACACCGGCAATAGTGTGAAAGCGCACAATGGTTTCGCAAAGTTTACGGTTGGCTATATGTTTAAATAAAAAGTATTTAGCCTTAATCTCTTGGGTTGAATTTGGTGCGCTTACTGCCTTCATACATTTCGTATTTCACCAAACGCGCTTCCAAACTTCCGTTGAAGAGTTTAATTTTACGCGATGGTCGCAAGCCTACAAACTTTAAGGCTTCCAAATTGGCTGTGATAAACCAAGCATTCGTATTCGGATAGTTGTTCTTTAGAGTATCGCCCAATTCGCGGTAAAATCGTTCCAAATCGATATCCAATCGTTCTCCGTACGGCGGATTGAACACCATGTGTAACGGACCAACGGTTTCTTTTTTGGTATCAAAGAAATTGGCTTGACTTATGGTTACATAATCCTCTAAGTTCGCATTAACAATGTTGTCTTTCGCTTTATTTACCGCACTTGGCGCTTTGTCGTAACCGATAATCTTGTAATGGAACTCTTTGGTACGTTTCATCAACGAATCGATAATTTGGTCGAACAAATCGTTGTCCCAATCGTTCCATTTTTCAAAAGCGAATTCTTTGCGATTGATGTTGGCCGGAATGTTACAAGCAATCATTGCAGCTTCAGCTAAAATCGTCCCGGAACCACACATCGGATCTAAAAAATCGGAACTGCCATCCCAACCCGAAAGCAATAGCATACCGGCAGCTAGGACTTCGTTAATCGGGGCAATATTCGTAGCGCTGCGATAGCCTCTGTGGTGTAAAGAAGCGCCCGAAGTATCTAAGGAAACCGTACACTGATCGCGGTCGATGTGAATGTTAATTCGCAAATCCGGGAAATCTTTATCGATACTTGGTCGTTGCCCGAATTTCTCTCTGAATTGGTCTACTATAGCATCTTTGGCTTTTTGCGAAACAAATTGCGAGTGCTTGAAATTATCGGAATGAATGGTCGTATCAATCACAAAAGTCTGACTGGCATTGAGGTATTTACTCCAATCGATGCCTTGAATGCCTTTGTACAAACTTTGGTCATTAAACGCTCTGAATTGGTAAATGGGTTTTAATATTTTTAAAGCAGTTCGCAACGACAAATTGGCTTTGTACATAAACCCTTTATCACCTTTAAAACTAACGGCTCGCGTACCCATTTCAACCTCTTGCGCGCCTAATTGTTGTAATTCTTTGACTAATATTTCTTCAAAACCAAAAAAGGTTTTGGCCACCATTTTAAAATTTTCCATTTTCAATACAAATTGTAATCACAACATCAATATCGGACATTGTGATAAGTTCGGCAAAAATACACTAATTTTGCGGGTGAAGAATTCATTTGAAAAGAATAAATGGCTGAAAGTTTACATCCCGAAACCCACAATACAAAACCGGTAACAGATACTTGGTACGCTTCCTGGTTTGATACGCCTTATTATCACATACTATACAAAGACCGCAATTACCGTGAAGCACAAATCTTCATGGACAATCTCACGCATTATTTGAACTTGCCTGAAAAGGCGAAAGTGCTTGACTTGGCTTGTGGTAAAGGCCGACACGCTATTTACTTAAATCAGTTAGGGTATGATGTAATTGGTGCCGATTTATCGGAAAACAGTATCGCCGAAGCCAACAAAAATGCCAACGAAACTTTGCATTTTGTGGTACACGACAAACGCATCCCTTTTGAAGAAAAATTCGATGCGATTTTTAATTTGTTTACCAGTTTCGGGTATTTTGAAGCAGAAGAAGATAACTTGAAAACATTGATTGCCATCAAAGAAAGCCTTTCGGATTATGGTTTTGCAGTTATCGATTTTATGAATGTACATTCGGTTTTAGAAAATTTAATTCCTGAAGAAACTAAAGAAGTCGACGGTATTGCTTTTCACATCAAGCGTTATTTGGCTGATTCCTTTATCATCAAAGAAATTGATTTTGAAGACCAAGGTCAAAAATACCATTTTGAAGAAAAAGTCAAAGCCTATACCTTGGACGATTTTAAAAGCATGATGGACCAAGCCGGTATTTATTTGTTGGACACTTTTGGCGATTACAAGCTGAAGAAATTCCACAAAAACACCAGTGAACGACTCATTATGATTTTCAAATAAGGTTATTCCAAGATTTTAAAGACGCTATCCATTACAACCTAAAGCCAAAATGAACTATACTTTACCTTTATTATCAGTTTTAATAGGTTACGCCATTGCGTTGATTATTAAGCCAAAAAAGAAGAAAAACTTAAAATTACTATTGGCTTTCAGCGGTTCGTTTTTGTTGTCCTTAACAGTTATGGATTTGTTGCCAAAGGTTTATGAAAGTAACAACCACAGCATTGGGCTTTTCATCATGGTTGGGATATTGTTCCAAATTATTTTAGAGTTTTTTTCCAAAGGCGCGGAACACGGACACGTTCACGGACATGAAAAAATCAACAGCATGCCTTGGCTATTGTTCGTTAGTTTGTGTATTCATGCTTTTCTGGAAGGATTTCCGGTTGGACACCACCACGATTTAGCTTACGGAATTGCGATACACCACTTGCCTATCGCAATCATTTTAACTACTTTCTTTTTGAATGCCGAATTGAATAAAACCGCATTATTCATCTTTATGATTTCATTTGCTTTGATGACACCGCTCGGTACTTTTGTTTCTGATTCGGCACCAGCAATCACACAATACTTTACTGAAATTACCGCAATAGTTATCGGTATATTATTCCATATTTCTTCCACCATTATCTTTGAAAGCAGCGAAGGACACAAATTTAATATTGCCAAAATCTCGATGATTATTTTGGGAATTTTATTGGCGAGTTTTATTTAAAAATCTGAAGTAATCTCAGTATCTTAGCCACACAAAATCCTAGCATCTTTAGTATGTCTTTCACCAAAACTACGGAGCAATCCTCACATTATGATCGTTTGGAACAAATGTCGGTCCACGACTTACTGACCAATATCAACAACGAAGATAAAACGGTGCCACTTGCCGTTGAAAAAGCCTTGCCACAAATAGAAGCCTTAGTGACACAAGTGGTCGCCAAAATGAAAAATGGTGGTCGACTGTTTTATATAGGCGCCGGAACCTCCGGAAGATTGGGTATAGTAGATGCCTCCGAATGTCCGCCTACTTTTGGCGTACCTTTCGATTTAGTTAACGGTATTATTGCCGGTGGCGACAAAGCGATTCGCAAAGCCGTAGAATTTGCCGAAGACGACAGAGAACAAGCTTGGAAAGATTTAGTAGCCGAAAACATCTCTGATAAAGATGTAGTGATTGGCATTGCCGCTTCAGGTACTACTCCGTATGTGATTGGCGGTTTGGAAAAATGCCACGAAAACAATATACTCACTGGTTGTATTACATGTAACGAAGGCAGTCCGTTGGCTCTAACAGCGCAATATCCGATAGTGGTTGTAGTTGGTCCGGAATTCGTAACCGGAAGCTCTCGCATGAAAGCCGGCACAGCACAAAAACTGGTCTTGAATATGATTTCGACGGCAACTATGATCCAGTTGGGTCGCGTAAAGGGCAATAAAATGGTCGATATGCAACTCAGCAATGTTAAGTTGGTTGATCGTGGTGTGCGGATGATTATGAGTGAAATTCCCGTTAGTTATGAAGAAGCTTCTGCTTTGTTAGAAGCACACGGCAGCGTTCGAAAAGCGGTAACATCATACCAAAGATAAAAATGAAGAAAGCGATTCAAATGATTGTATTGCTGTTGCTGGTTTCCGGTCTGGGTTATTATGCCTACAGAAACACCGCAAGAGCTTCTGTAATCACTTATGAATCAGACAGGGATGTTGCTGACTATCCGAAAACATTAGATAGTATCCGACTAATCAGAAAAGGATTGAAAGGCAAAAGTCAAGCTGAAATAGCTCAAACCTTTACCTATCAACTCACGGAAAACGTCATTCCCTATTGGTACGGAACCGATTGGGATTTCAACGGAACGACTCAAAAACCAAACGAAGGCAGTATTGCTTGCGGTTATTTTGTGACTACTACTTTGAGAGACTTGGGAGTAGATATTAACCGTGTTAAATTAGCCCAATGTGCTTCGGAACAAATGATTAAGAGTTTGGTTTCGGAAGCTAATATTGAACGGTTTTCAAATAAAAGCATACAAGAATTTGAACAAGCTTTAAAAGCAAAAGGCAATGGTATTTACGTGGTTGGATTAGACAATCACACCGGATTTTTACATATAGCTGACGAAGGCAACTTCTTTATTCATTCGAGTGGCGCACGACCGTTCAAAGTAGTTAAAGAAAAATTTTCAGAGTCTGCCTTGTTGATAAAATCAAAATATCGAGTGGTTGGCAAATTGTCGGCTGACAGGGAATTATTAAACAATTGGATTAAAATATAAAAATCAAAATGAAGAAATTACTAACGCTAAGTTTTTTATTAACAGTACTTCTCTCCTATTCACAAACCATGACCTTGGAAGGCAGCAGATTCTATCTTGATGGCAAACGACTGGAAACCCGTGAAGCAAGACAGTTGTTAAATACCAACTACGAATCGGCTTCACTATACAAACAGGCAAAATCCAAAGAAGCTGTAGGTGGCTTTTTATTGGGTTTTGGCATCGGTTTAACGGTTGGTGATTGGGCTGTAGGATTATTTTCTGATGCAAAATATCCCGGAACAATGACTTATGTTGGTGTTGGATCTTTGGTAGCTTCTATCCCGGTGCTTTCAGGCAGAAAAAAATTATATGAAAAGGCTGCCGATATTTACAATAAAGAACACAAAAACGGCAAATTGGGTGCTTCGCAGTCATCGTTAGAACTCAACTTAATCAGCAACCGAGCCGGAATGGGCTTGCAACTTAAATTTTAAGGCTATGGCTATCAACAAAACCTTACTCGATAAAGGCATCAAAAACTTACTCTATGCTTTACCGCTCATGTTTCTTGGTCCAAGTGTGGTGTACAATGCTTTTATCAACAAGCAAAATGTTTGGCATTGGTTAGTCTTGGCTGTTGGTATTGTACTATGTGGTTTGGCTGTTTATTTTATGTTCAAAGGTGTTAAGGCCATAACCGATGCTTTGTTTGAAGACAAACCTTAACTTGATTATAGCCTAACCAATCATCACTTGTATTTATATCTTTAGAGAATGAAAAAAATATCACTACTCCTACTCGCTTTTTACTTAACTTCTTGCTCTCAAAAAGAGCGCAAATGCACCGATTTTAAAACCGGTACTTTTGAGTTTGTACAAGAAATTAACGGTAAAAAATTCACTTCTACCTTTACCCGTACCGAAACACTTCAAATT
>Ga0207975_100869_pt1 | contig 11411 bp, 8 predicted proteins | sample LakWasMe91_HOW11_2_FD_183913 | JGI IMG/M metagenome (GOLD analysis project Ga0207975, IMG submission 183913) | Freshwater sediment methanotrophic microbial communities from Lake Washington under simulated oxygen tension - Sediment Metagenome... | ecosystem: Environmental > Aquatic > Freshwater >...
GGATTTGGCAATGTCTGCCCGGCAGTATTTTTCTGCAAATCAACTGGAAATAAAACAACTGTGGATGCGGACAAAAACGGGTAAGGAGCTGTATTGCGGCAATTTGTTGCGGGCGGTCAAGTAAGGCCGTGTTGAAATGTGGTGGGTGCGTGGAAGCCACAGGCAGCCGGAGTGCAGGCTTTGCCTGCAAGCACAAGCACCCAAAGTAGGCGCTTTAGGCGAAGCTTGCACTCCCGTTGTAATGCGTTGTCTTCAATACTTAACGATAACATAGCCACATGAAAAAGGAGTTTATCAGCCAAATCCACGTCGCCTATGTTTAGCATCAATGTACTATTTTTTAACTGCTGAATAGTTACAATTAAAACCGGCACAGATTCTGTGCGATCGACAATCAAATATTAATTAAAACAATAAATTAAGCTCACTTCTGCAATCGGCATGAAAATCGGCAGAATTTAAAACAAATAGTATACTTCATCTTATAAAAACAACATCTTGCGAGATTATAAGATCGGCATGCCACTTCCCATTGAAACGCCTTACCGAATCGAGCCCTGCCTGCTTGAAAGCATTCCGATCGGAATTACAAACCTGATCGCGAATCTAACAACCTCGTCGGAAAGAATTGCCGGTCGATGACACCCGCGCACAGCTGCCAGTCTGGGTGAGTTGGTTCGAATCATGAACTGCTATTACTCAAATCTTATCGAAGGACATAATACCAAGCCCAGGGATATTGAGCTGGCCTTGGCGGATGACCTGGAGAAAGACGAATTGCGTCGTAATTTTCAAATCGAAGCGCGTGCCCATGTCAGGTTGCAACAAACGATTGATCAGCTCTATGAGGCAGGGAATATGCCCGAACCGGCATCAATCGAATTCTTGTGCTGGTTGCACCGTGAGTTTTACCGGGATGCGCCGGAATCCATGCTTTGGATAGACTCTGAATAAGCTATTCACTCAAGTATTGGAGGAAGAATAAGTAAAGCCGCTTATGGTGGCAGCGCAACTGTATGGTCACCATAAGCGGGTGTTGCAGTTTTTGGATGAGCTGGACACGTTAAGATTTTAAAAGAAGCAAGACAGTATGCTAAGTAATATGAAGTCCTCCTTTTGGTGGTAGCAAGTAGCCTGTATGAAGTGCATATATGGGATTTCGCGGTTTCATTGCTTTATATGACACTAAGCTTACAAGAAACTCAGCTTAGGCTTGCATACATCGGCAATATTTTGCCCGATAATGACACGGTTACTAAATTACCAGCGCAAAGCCAAGCCCCCGGTGTTACGTTCGGTTCGCTGGATGGTTGACCCTAACACTATAGTCCATCAATCGCGAACAATGAGCAAGTAATCCGTATGAAGGCGTCAATGCATTGGGTTATGAAATTTGCGACTCAACCTACGCGCCTGAATAGACGCAATTTATCAATGAGACATCTCAACAAATATCATCAGCTACAGGAGAAAAACCATGCTAACAAGCGAACAAGGCCTCAGCGCCATCGTTGATGCAGCCAAAAATACCGGCCTATGCCTTTTTGTCGGAGCCGGAGTATCTAAAGGCGCTGGCTTGCCTGATTTCAAAACGATGATTTGGCAACTAGTGAAGGATTTGGGGATAAGCGAAGCTGATTTTGCTGCAAATACAGACCTCTCTGCTTGGGCGCAAGGGTATATTGATGCTCGTAGCTCAGCCAGCCTTTATAATGCTATTCGAGAGCAATTAACAAAAGGAAAACCGTCACCAACAGTAGTTCATCAAGCTTTTACTCGATTGGGAACTCACCTTAAGGTTATCGCCACTACGAACTACGATACACTGCTGATCAACGCATTCACTGACACTGGCAATTGTGTGCGAGAAGCAATCAGCGCCGATGATTTGGCGACTTTAAATGGAGATTTTCCTATCCTGTACATACATGGGCATATCAGTCAACCGGCTTCCTTGGTTATCTCTACTACTCAATATCATCAAGCGCGAGAGAAAAAACAGACTTTACTACGTAAATTGCAGGCGACCGCAGCAGGCATGCCGATTGTTTTTGTTGGGTTCAGTGGAGAAGACTGGAATATTCGCGACTATCTTCATGATATGCAAAGCAGTTTTGGTGAAATAAGGTCTACTCACTATGCAATTAATTTGAATGCCTCCCTACCATCTCAACGTAGTTTTTCCGTAAACTTCAATACCATCGGTGCCCGTACTATAGACTTGGCTATCGCTGACCCCAACCGATATACCGCTGAGCTAGCCATATTTTTTGAAGAACTAGCGCGCCAATTAGATGAAGCTACACATACTGGGAGGGAACCATTAATTATTGAACAAGAACGCTGGACGCCTAACTTCGTTTTTGATCGTTTAGGATTAAGCCATTGGGTGGAACGTGATGAAGCGAAAAAAATTGAAGAGCAGCTCCTTAATCGTCAGGCAGTTGGTATTATTGGTATGCGCGGACGTGGTGGCATTGGAAAAACGTCCTTAGCCAGCCATATTTGCCAAAATTTGGAAATGAGCCGCGCCTTCCCCGATGGCATTGTATTGATACGGATGCGTTCGCGCTCAATGATGTCGTGTCTGAATGAGCTTGCTATCGCATTCTGCATGGACGAATTGATGCGTAGCGACCCCAGTCCAGAGGTTTTAAAGGAGCGATTTCTTCATAAGATAAAATATCGTAAGTTGTTAATTGTGCTAGATAATATCGATTTTGGCGCTGAATTGGAACCCTTGCTGGAAGTATTCGCTGCTGCAAAAGTCGCCGTATTATTGACAGCTCGCGAACTTTTGACGACAAAAATTGTCTGGCAAGAATTGCCGTTACTGGATGAGGAGCAGTCACTTCAACTTCTGCTGCAGCATTGTGTACTCCTAAGAAGAAAACCACAAGAACAAGTTAGAGCTTTCGAGCGGGAGTATTTGAGGGGCTTACCTTTGGCTATCAAACTTGCTGGTATATATCTACAAGCGCACGTTACCGCCAATATGGAATCATTGGGAAAACAAATGGCCGCAGGTGTACAAGTGCTTGATCAATCAGGTCAGTCTACATCTGAAACTAGTGTGCGCGTATGTTTTGATTTGTCATGGGAGGAACTTACAGAGGATGAGCAACGAATTTTTATTCTGTGCGCCCAGATTTGGGAGTCGCATACCCCACATAAAATGTTGCAGGGACGGATTTGCCGGGTATTATCAATGGACAAAGAGACGGTAAATGCTGCTTTCGATATTCTGGTTAACAAAGGCTTTCTTGATCATGAAGATAACTCCGATGAGGGTGGAGCATGGAGTGTACATCCGATTTTGCGTGCCTTTGGTAAAGAAAAAGCCGGGCAAGCTACTGAATTACTCGACACACGCCTGTTGCTCGGTTTTGATCTTGATGAAATCAAAGCCGGGCGTAATCCTTATCATCCGTTGCCAACGAAACTATCCCTTCTGGAAGATGTCCTGGAACGGTGCGAAGAGCAAGGTTGGACAGAGGAGTTTCACACCATTCTGCGTTATATAGATCAAAAGCTAAATAACTCTGGATTATGGAAGGTACGTAAGCGCTGGTTGTCTCGGGCTATGCGCCTGCAACCCGATGACCCAATACAAGCCTATTATTTGCAAAGTATCGGAGAAACTTATGCCCGCATGGGATACAGTACCGAAGCCTTGAGTTATTACCAGCTTGCAATCGAAAGCTACACCGCTCTTAACGACAGCGCAGCGATAGCTTGGCTTTACCAGTGGCTGATCGGTGAGTACCATAATAAAGGACAAGCCACCTTAGTATGGACGATTACCGCTGAGGCCATATGGCGTAATCTAGCGGATGGCAATCGATGTGGACTCATCGCATATGGTGGGGCAATTCGTTCTCTCTCCAACTATGGTCTTGCTTGGCAACTTGCTGGCAAACAAGACCCGAAAAACTATTTGGTTCTGGAGGAGCGAATTCAAACTGTACACGGTAATTCATTCAACGTTGGTTTGGCAATTGCCAATGCCATTGAGTTGGCTTTAGATAAAGGCGATCTAACGCAAGCCAAGGCTGAGTTGGATCGTCTTAAGGAACAATGCAAAAAAACTGAGCATCCTGAATTGTCGTGTAGTTACCAATTGGGCTGTGTTCAATTTGCTGTTGCGCAAAAAATGCCATTAAGCGAGATTGTTAGTGTTGCTGAGCATGCCAGAAATGCGGCTCAGAATTTAGGTCATACACAGGCAAGTTGGTGGATGGATTTCTGGGAGGGGACGGCGCACTTGGAGGCTGGACAGCCTGATAAAGGACTGCAATTACTCAAAGGGGCGTTAGCCGCTACGCATGAGGCTCCCTTACTGGCGTGGCAATGCCATATAGCTTTGGCTGAACATCAACTAGATGTGGGCGACATCAATGCTGCCGTAGCTCATATACAGCAAGCACAAGCTTTGACCAGCAGTATCACTAATCCGATAGACTTCGCTAGACTGGATTTATTACGTGCTGCTCTTGCCTTGCTTTCAGGAATCAACGTTGCACAAGCGGCTTGTCGGCAGGCTGGCGAAGCGCTTGCCTTCTGCCAGGCCCAGCCTGGTTGGTTGGCTCCGGCACTTCAACGCCTTAAACAACTCTCCAGTGACATCGACTGGCAAAGTTGTTTGACACCAGCGCCGGATCAAGTTTTCCAACTTCCGACAGCCTATTGTCTGCCAGCGATTCTAAGCCTGCGCAACTTGCCAGCACAGGTATACTCTCGGGATGGTGGAACCATGCGACTTGTTCCAAGTGGTTGGTATCGCATCGGATTGAATCACCCTGAGTTGGATAAAGAGGGCGACTGTCCAGAAATATGGCTGCCACCTTGGTATATTGATGCGTACCCAGTAACCAATAGTCAATACGCCAAGTACTGCGTAGCGACCCATAGCAAACCGCCTGAGCATTGGTTGGACGGCATGTGTCCAGAAGCCTATCTCGATTACCCGGTAAACAATGTCACTATTGCCGAGGCGCGCGCCTATGCACACTGGGCAGGCAAACGTTTACCGACCCGAGAAGAATGGCTAGCGGCTGCTAGCGGGCCGGAGGGGGGGCGCTATCCTTGGGGGGATGATTGGGATTCTCAACGTATACCAGTCGCATCGGAACACAATTTGCCCGCAATGAATGTCCATCCACTGAGCATATTTGATGAGGTTCGTTTTACTGAACTGCTACTTGGCTCACTTTCGCTGTCTTCACAGGAGAAATTAAAGGTGGCAGACGCTGTGCCAATCTTGAGCCAGTTTCAGATTGATGAACTGTTTAAGACATTTGAAGAGGAAGCTGCTGAGTTTGAGAGATTACTCCTAACAGAAGGAGAACACATTAAAAACTTGGAAGCAGCAAATCGCCACAGTCGCTTATTCTATAACCGCTTTGGGCCACGGGCAGTAGGGAAGGCGAATGACGCTTCATTTTGCGGAATGTGCGATTCTTTCGGCTTGATATTCGAAATGATAGATAGCTTGGGGAATGTGCAAGCCGCAGGTGCGATTGCTGGCGATGAGCTGAAGGATCAAAGTTTATTTAATTTTGTAAATCCGCCGATGATAACGACCAGAGACGCGTCAGGGAATAATGTGAAGGAAGTGAGAGACTATACATTAGGCTTTCGCTGTGGCGTATCAATATCTGAGTACAGTCAGCTAGAAGCATTTGGATTGCAACCACCAGAGTAAAGTCGAGTGCGGTTGGGCAGCCGTGTATGCCTGAAAAGTCGTAGGACAATGGGGGAGGAGTCTATCCCATTGTCCTACGAGCTAGCTTTAACGATTCTCAACTTCCCACCCCTTGCAAGCCAGGGCAATGTGATATGGAACAGGGCGGGCGCCGGTTCCGTATGCGCTCATGGTGCGTGTCGTCATGTCCAATGCTCGCGCTGCGTCGGCCAACGACAGTCCGTTACGTAGCCGCCAGGCGATGAATGTGCGGGTGTTTTCGTCGGTGGAGGTTTGAAGCAGCGCTTCCAGCCATAAGGTATCGGCGCCGATTTGAATGTCAAAGTCTGTCCATTCGATCGTCCAACCTATGCTGTTTGTGAGCCGCACCTTGGCAAAGGCGGCTGGATCGCGTAAAGGCGCAAGGCCCGGTTTGGCGAAAATAGCTTCCCCCTTATCCACGGTCATTATGCAGCCGTTAATAAAGGTCATTTTTAGTTGATAGTTAGGTAAAGGTTCAACCGCTGCTAGGCGGGGGCGCTTCATTGATGCCACTTTTTCCATTCCTTGATTAATTCATTACGGTTTGCCGTAACCCACGCCATGACTTCATCGCGCAAACCGCGCGGAAAAGTGCCTTCACAGGCCAGGGTTTGCAGGTTAATTAATACATCAAAACTGCCGCCGACCAAGTGCGCATGCATCGGCGGAGAGTCGTCCTCTCGTACCTCAAGTCGGTATTTGTTGCGAAAGAGTTGCTTGGTAGTCATGTTCCAATAATATGGAATAATTCTAATATGTCAACCGCCGCGTTGTGAGAGAAGGCGATTAAAAGTGCGGTTTAAACTCAAGGGAAACGCTCACTCTCTGTACTAATCGGTCCATCGTCATTCCGGCAGGGATTCACTCCGGGCAACCTCTCCGGGTTAATGAAAAAGCCGTTTCAGGCGAATTTGCGAGCGGGTAGACGGGGATGTGCGTATGAAAAAAACAGCCTTGCACGATTAACAAACGGGGTGATTGAGCTATGCAATGCAGCTTGATATTGCCGTCGATGACTTATCGGCAACTGCGCCATGCAGTCGCGGCTCTGTGGGGATGACGCGCTGTGCCGATTACATTGCCTGGATTCAACTCATAAGCGCAATAGGCAGGTTAGCCCGACCTTGCGTTATTCAACCGCATTGCCCATTTGGGAGGGAGCAATCCCTTTAAGCCAGGCGTTAACTGACGGTTGCTCGGCTTGGCCTTGCTGGTTGATAAAGGTAAACGGCACAGAAACCAGCGCCATGCCTTTGTTGATCTGAACCGCGAAATGCAAATGCGGGCCGGAGGAAAAACCGGTGTTGCCCGAATAACCGATCAATTGTCCGGCCACCACAGCCAAGCCCGGATAAACCTGGGCTTTCTCCAGTTCCAGGTGGGCATAAATCGCCATAGAACCGTCATCGTGCAAAATCCTGATGTTGTTGGCCTCGGAGCTGTACGCCTTATTGGTGCCGCCTTTATAAAAATCATCCTCGGCTTCCAGGACTATGCCCGATCTGGCCGCATAAACCGGTGTGCCAACCGGCATGACTATGTCTACGGCATATTTGTTTTGTTCGTCGGTATGGCTAAAACTGCCGCCGAAAGCCTGGGAAATTTGAAACGCTGTATTGGGCGCTACCGGTGGCCAATAGCTTGCATTAGCGCTGTAATGCGCTAAAGGGCTACCGATGATATAGCTGTATTTAAGTGCAAGCCGCCATGGTTCATGCTCATTGATGGCATTGATCTGGAAAAGACTGTCCGATTTTCCAGATTCGATAACAAACCGCTTGGGCAGGTCGGGCGTAGCCTGGACATTGTTTCGTTCGGAAAAATCGATTTCAACTTCCACGGGACCGGCATAATCATTACGGATATAAAACTGCGGATGCCGCTCTTCGCCCGACTGCAATAGCCAGAGCAATTGCTTGGTCGCCGGCTTAAGTTGTCTCACTTCAAGTTGTTTTTGCTCAGTTTCCGGCGGCTTGTCGGTAAAATGCAATATGCCTTGCTTGTCCTGAAATTTATAAAGTTTTTTGCCAACGGCATTAAACGAACACAGCGACAATACTATAAAAATTAAGAGTGATGTTTTCATGGGTTGCGTCATATGGAAAAAGAATATGCGCGGTAATACCGACCTTTAATCTTCAGGTTGGCTGGGGAAATAAGGGTCGGCGATCAAAATCGGGATAAACAGTGCAATCATTACCGCAATCGCAATAAACGCGGGGTTAATAATGCCTGCCAACCAATAGGCTATCGCACTCCCCCAGACCATGCGCATCGGCCCGGGCATTTTAATGATTTTCAAAATAAGCTCCTTGGTAAACAGGGTTGTAGGGCTTTCCGCTTAAGACGGGGCAAGCGTCAAGGCTTAACCTTAAACTATGCCTAGCGTTTTTGGTATTATGACAGCTAATTTCAATGAGCGTTCATTTACAAAAGACGATCATAAGCCGATTTTGAAAATAAAACATGCAATATTCAAACAGTAACTATTGGGATTTTGGCGCCCCAATTGCGGGTATTTTACTCACCTTATCTTTTGCTCCTTTTGATTATTCCTGTTTGGCGCCGGTCGCGTTGGCGTTTTTGTTCGCCTGCTGGCAGAATGGTTCGGCTAAGCGCGCGGCCATGCGCGGCTATTTATTCGGCCTGGGCGCGTTCGGTTCAGGCGTGTCCTGGGTCTACATCAGCATGCACGATTTTGGCGGAGCCGGTGTGTTTGAGGCGAGTCTGCTGACCGGTTTGTTTTCCGCTTTTTGGGCATCGTTTCCGGCCTTGGCCGGGTATCTTTCGGTAAAAATAAATCCGGTAAATAAGGGGTCGGTTCGGGTTCTGTTGATGCCGGTCATCTGGATACTGGTTGAATATCTCCGGGGCTATTGGGTGCTGAACGGGTTTCCCTGGCTGCATATTGCCTATTCTCAGTTGGAATCGCCTCTGTCCGGATACATACCGGTATTGGGCGTTTACGGCACCGGTTTCATCGCCGCATTAACGGCTTCAATGGCCGTAGAAATTTTGTTTGGCAACAGAAGATTATTGCCGATAACGGTGCTTATCGTCCTATGGGGAACCGGCGGCTTGTTGCGTAATCAAACCTGGACGCATGAAATCGGCCAGCCCCTTCGCGTTTCCATGATTCAAGGCAATATAGCGCAGGATCAAAAGTGGCGGCCTGAAAATAAAATCAATACGCTTTTAAAATATAAAAAGATGACCGAAGCCCATTGGGATTCCAACATCATTATCTGGCCGGAAACCGCGATTCCCGCCTATCTGGATCAGGTTAACGATGCCTTTTTAGCGCCTCTCGGTAACGACGCCAAGCTGCACAATACCGATTTAATCATCAGCGTCCCGGTACAGGAACAATCCCCGAGCAGGAGCTTCAATGCCGTGATAACCCTGGGCAAGGAACAAGGCATGTACCGTAAAACCCATTTGTTGCCTTTTGGCGAATATCTGCCGCTACAGCCTTTGTCGGGTTTTGTGCTGAACAAGATAAATATAAGACTGGGGAATTTCACGCCGGGGGCGGTAAACCAGCCTTTGTTGAAAGCGGGCGGCTACCCCTTCATAACCTTGGTCTGTTATGAAGACGTATTCGGCGATGTGAGTAGCCGGGGGTTATCGGACGCGGCTTATCTGGTTAATGTGACTAATGACGGCTGGTTCGGCAATTCGATAGAACCTCATCAACATCTGCAAATGGCCAGAATGCGGGCGATGGAAACCGGGCGCTTTTTGTTGCGTTCGACAAATACCGGAGTGACGGCTGTTATTTCGCCAAAGGGCGAGATTATCAATCAGGCTCCGTTGTTTCAGGAAGTAGCGCTAACCGGAACCATAACGCCGATGGGCGGCATGACGCCCTATGCGAAATGGGGCGACAAGCCGGTTATTGGACTAATGGTGATTTTGTTGTTGGGTTTGATGGGTTGGGGCAAAAGAGGTAGGCAGGGATAAGGCCATCCAAGGAGCGTGCCGGAAACGTTGCCGCTCGAACCGGCGGTAGGGCTGTTTTACTTATTGATGTTACGCAGTTATTCGAATTTCGACCGCTTTAACATTAAGGAGTCGCTAACGCGACACTTGATTGAATCGGGTTGTCGCACCCGAAGGCGAGTTACTTTCTTTTGCTTCGCCAAAAGAAAGTAACCAAAGAAAAGGCGACCCGGTTGCCGCTTACTTCCTGTGCTCCTCGCTTTTATCGAGGGTCAGCAGAAGGGGCTCCTGCCCCTCTGCTGACGCGCGGCATCCCTGCCGCGCCCCTAACGGGCTGTTCTCGATAAAAGCTCCGGTGCTCGGCGCGGCAAACGGGAGAAATACCATCCGTGCGTAACATCAGTTACTTATTCTCCGGATTCTTCTTTAACCTTCTTCGATTTCCATCTTGAATAGAAGTATGCCCCACCCGAGATAACGCCGGTAACCGTTGCGGCAGTCTCGATAAGCGGAGCCGCTGTAACGATCAGAGGCGCGCTCGTTATTCCAAGAGCGACACCTATCGCACTGAATCCGGTGGGTGTAGCCAGTGCTGCACCCGCCGCTACAATACTGGAAGTAATACCTAATCCCATCGACACCGTTTCTATTTTGTCGGCAACTCTCTTGTGATTTATTCGAGTTTTCATTTTCACGTTCAGGTTCTCCAAATCCGAGGGTTCTCACAAATCGGCGATGCCTATCTAAAGTTAAATATTTTACCTCCCTTCTTAATGATCTGGGAGCGGGACGGGGTTTAAATCCCGTCCGGCAGAGAATTTACGTACTAAACAGCAAAGCGCATTTGTTTATTCAAAATCAAAACCCGCTTTCCTCCAAGCCTTTGCGCCTCCTTTAAGATTAGTTAAATTATCGTAACCTAATCCATGAAGAGACTTTGCCGCAGCATTTCCCATCGGGCCGCCTTCGCAATACAGATAAATGGCGGTGTGTTGGTCTTTTGGAAATTTGTCTTGGTATTTCTCGATCTCGTTATAAGGAACAAAAAGATCGGTACCTTTGATGTGCTTTTGTTCGGGCGTGTGAACGTCAACCAGGAATATATCCTCATGTTGCATGATTTGGTTCAATTCAGTCGCGGTTATCGCTTTCAAATAATCAGGCTCTTGAAACGTGCAGCCGCTTACAATGAAGATAACGGCTAGGATGTAATGGCGTTTTTTCATAGCTTAGACCTCGAAATTCAATTGCTTTGAGATAATTGGGGGGAGGGACGGAGTTTAAATCCCGTCCCAGGCGATTATCCATGATCATGGCGCGTTCGCAAATTCCGATCGTTGTCCGGCAGAGATCAATTATTGCCTCAAATCCTTAACAACCCGCACCACTTCCTGATCATCGGCGATGGTCTCGATGCTGAAACCCAGCTTGGTCACCAGCGACAACATAGGTTTGTTAATCGCCAGCACCTCGCCTTCAAAGAAGGATATGCCTTTGGATTTGGCTGTTTGCAACAAGGTTTTCATCAGTCGGGTGCCTATACCCATGCATTGGCAATCATCGGCAACGACCAGCGCAAATTCCACCGAATGACCGTCCGGGTTGACCATATACCGGCCCACACCCAATTCATTCGGCATGTTTTCGTCTTCGGTTACCGCAACAAAAGCCATTTCGCGGTCATAATCGATTTGGGTGAAGCGCACGATCATTTCCGGCGTCAATTCCTGCAAAGCCTGCATAA
>Ga0207975_100870_pt1 | contig 11409 bp, 9 predicted proteins | sample LakWasMe91_HOW11_2_FD_183913 | JGI IMG/M metagenome (GOLD analysis project Ga0207975, IMG submission 183913) | Freshwater sediment methanotrophic microbial communities from Lake Washington under simulated oxygen tension - Sediment Metagenome... | ecosystem: Environmental > Aquatic > Freshwater >...
CTGATGCGGCAGGTCCAGGCAAGACGCGTGAGCAAGTAGTCAACGAGTTGCGGAACGAGTCACCTGCCGAACGCGACGCGCGTCTGCGTCTCTACTACCGGGGTTGATTGCCAGTTGGGGTTGCAGCGGGTTTCCGGGGAGGCCGAGGAATCTAAACAGGCGGCGTGGCAACTGCGGAAAAAACCTTCGACGTTGGCACAGAAACCCCGGGATCTGTCAAAAACAGAAAAAAGCGTGCCCTTGCGCTTCGCGTACCGCTGTTGGCGCAGTCAGCCGGCAGCCCTGTGCCTCGCTGATTCATACGTTCGGTTTTCCTATCCAAGGAGTTCATCATGAAATACTTGCTCATCGCTCTCGTTGGCGCCACGACCCTTGGCTTCAGTCTCTCGGCCAGTGCCGCTCCAGACCAAGAAAAGGTCTGCCCTCCCAAGAAACTCGTATTGCAGCTCGACCATGGCCCGCGCGCACAGACGACGCCATACCTGAACCAATTGCGCAAGGCGCGTTATGAGGCCGAAGTCAAGGCCTGCAAAGATGGCGCAAAAGCCGCCAAAGAAACCTGTGCCCCGTAACTTTTGAGATGGGATTGGTCGCTGCGTGCATCTGGTGGGAGTTGGTCCTCGCCCATGCGACGTGACCATCTGCATTTTGCCAGGCCAGAAGCCACGCATCATCGTCTGACCATTCTTGCAGCAACCCAAATGATTCACTTCGTTGGGCGGCCCACCCTCCTACCGGCTCCTATGATCAGGCGCCGTTGGGCTCCAAGTCTATGGAGAATAGCAGCTCCTGCATCCGTCGGCGCTCCTCAGGAGTAGGCCATGCTGCATCTCCTGGCGCAGCCTCCAATTTGAACCGCCCCTCTCGGTCGAAGCGAACAAACCCATAGGTCTCGTTGACCACAGCACCCGGCACCCCATCGGCCCGAAGCCGTACATACCAGTCCGCTAGGCGCAGAGTTTGGTCCGCAAATATCGGTGCCAAGGCCTGGCCCCTGGCAAGCGCCACATACAGCACATGCGGCAACGCGTGCACCTCGCCCGCCTCGTCGAGCAGGAACACATAGGACGCGTGTTCACCATCCGAGTCGCACATTCCGCGGCCGGAGCCATCCACGGTGGTGTAGACGGGGGCAAAGCCACTGCCCGGCTGGCGGAAGTTCGTGGTTTGTCCCTGATACACGCGTGCAGCAACCCACTGAACGTCGCCGGCATAGGCGTAGGCGCGCAAATCGAATTTCATGGACTGCAGTCCCTCCGTATTCGCAATGACGCGTTCGCCCGGAGGCACGAGGGCCTGTGCTACATAGGCTCCCGTCATGATCTCCTGCCAGACCCGGCGCGTGAGTTTGTCACCTCGGTACGCGGCGCGGCTACCGAAGCCCGCCGCGGGTTTGAAGAACAGGCTACGACGAGCCGCCCACAGCCGGTCACCATGTGCCTCATCGACCACTTCGGTGCGCGGCACGTTCGCCAGCAGCACCTTCCTGTCGTCGTCAGCAACGCCCAGCTCCCGCAGCGCACCATCGTCACTGAACAAGGCCAGTCGCCGCTTGTCGGCGTATAGCGCGTGCGCCGTCGGATGGGGCGTGAGAACCGCTGCCTGTTCCAGCCAAGCCTGTCGCAGCACGGCGTTGGCAGGCAGATCCAGATAAAAATCTGTGACACGGTTGTAAACCACGTCGATGGCGAGTTCGCCGTGCCAGAGCCTGCCGTGACGGCACGCCAGCTCGGAGGGATCGACAATGATGGCCTGCAGTCCATGGCGCTCAAACAGCTGCCGGAACAGCAGGAACTCTGGATACAGGTATTGCTGCTGCGGCGCTTCGTCCACGATAGCGATCGAGACCAACGGCCGTGAGTGACCGGCCAGCCGCCACTCACGGCGGAACATGTCCACCAGCCGCTGCTCGAACGTTGTGACGCCTGCTCGGCCGGGCACCATTGCATGCACAGCCTGACAGCAGCTGCGCTGAGCACGGGCCAGCACCGCATTCAGCATCGCACCACCAGCGTTCGTGTTGATTTCGATCAAACCGAGACGGTCTTGGTCCAGATGGAAGTCATAGCCGAAGAACACGCCCTGGGAGCCACCGGTGCCGTCCCGCGCAATGGCGGGGGCATCCGCCAAGACCTGCTCCCGGTAGGCCGGGAGTGCCACCACTGCCTCGATGGCTTGCACGACGCGGGCCATTCGTTCGAGAGGAGGCCGCGCCACGAAGACCGGCTGCGCAGCAAACAGGTAGGGGCATCGGTCGCGCACTAGCTGCGACAAGCTCGGAGAGCCCAACTCGGCATCGAGCGCAGCCGCCAGCGCCGCAGGATCCAGGCTCAGACAGAAGCAGTCGCGGTTGAGCCGCTCAAAGGAGGTCAACTCGCAGTTTGATGTGTTGTGCATTGAGAGAGGGGTCAGAGCAGTTGGTGAAACAAGTAAAGCGCCTCCTTTTAGACCCTGTCCCACGCTCCGCGTCGACGCCAAGGGCCAGCGTCCATGGCTCAAACTTCACGGCTCCAGACTGGGTCGGATGGATGCGAATCCGTTCCCGAAGCACGCTGCCTTCGAAGTTCAAACTGTTTGACCAGCGCGTAGAGCGCCGGAATCACAGCCAGCGTGAGCACGGTCGAAGAAATCATGCCACCGACCATCGGTGCGGCAATGCGACTCATCACTTCCGAGCCGGTGCCGGTCCCCCACATGATGGGCAGCAGGCCCGCCATGATGGCAACGACCGTCATCATCTTAGGACGAACCCGTTCGACAGCGCCCTCCATGACTGCCTCGTAAAGGTCACCAACTCCTGGCTCTTTCCCTTCAGAGCGGCGTTTTTCCTTGATCTCTTTCCAGGCGTGGTCCAGGTAGATCAGCATGACGACCCCGGTTTCAGCGGCCACACCAGCCAGGGCAATGAAGCCCACAGCAACTGCGACAGAGAGGTTGTAGCCAAGCCACCACATCAGCCAGACGCCGCCAACCAACGCGAACGGCACCGACAGCATGACGATCAAAGTCTCCGTCAGTCGCCTGAAGTTCAGGTACAGCAGCAGGAAAATGAGCAACAGCGTTACTGGCACAACGAGTTTCATTTTCTCGATGGCACGCTCCATGGACTCAAACTGACCGCTCCATGTGGCGTAGTAGCCGGGCGGGAACTTGACCTGGTCGTTCACTGCTTTGCGCGCCTCGGCGACGTAGCCACCGATGTCACGCTCACGGATGTCCACAAAGATGTAGGCAGATAGCAACGCATTTTCGGTGCGGATGCCAGGAGCGCCCTTGGCCACCTCCACGCGGGCAACCTGGCCCAGCGGAATCATGGCTCCATCCATGGTCGGCACCAGCACTTCGCGGGCGATCTGCTGCGGGTCAGACCGCAATTCGCGTGGGTAGCGAACCGTAACGCCAAAACGCTCTCGCCCTTCCACCGTGGTGGTCACCATGTCCCCGCCGAGCGCCGTACCAATGACCTCTTGCAGATCACCCACCGCCAGACCGTAGCGTGCCAGTTGGGCGCGGTCGGGCTCGATGTTCAGGTAGAAGCCGCCTGTGATCCGCTCCGCGAATGCCGAGGTGGTGCCGGGCACAGATTTCACTACGGTCTCGATCTCCCGCGCCAGGCGTTCCATTTCGTTCAAGTCCTTGCCGAAGACCTTGATACCAATGGGTGTGCGGATACCGGTGGACAGCATGTCGATGCGCGCCTTGATGGGCATGGTCCAGGCATTGGAGACGCCAGGAAATTGCAGTGCCTTGTCCATCTCGGCGATCAATTTGTCGGTGGTCATGCCAGATCGCCACGCTGACTCCGGCTTGAGGTTGATGACCGTCTCGAACATCTCGGTCGGTGCCGGGTCGGTGGCCGTGTTGGCCCGTCCTGCCTTACCGTAGACCGATTCAACCTCAGGAAAACTCTTGATGATCTTGTTTTGCGTCTGAAGCAACTCGGCGGCCTTGGTGATCGACATGCCCGGCAGCGAAGCAGGCATGTAGAGCAAAGTGCCTTCATTGAGTGTCGGCATGAATTCGGACCCCAGCTTGCTGGCCGGATAGAGCGACACCCCAAGCACGACCAGGGCAATAGCAATGGTCACCCTCTTCCAGCGCATCACGCCAGCGATGATGGGTCGGTAGACCCAGATCAGGAACCGGTTCACCGGGTTACGGGACTCCGGCATGATGCGTCCGCGAATGAAAATCATCATGAGCACCGGCACCAGCGTCACCGACAGCAGCGCCGCTCCTGCCATAGAAAACGTCTTGGTGAACGCCAGCGGTGAGAACATGCGCCCCTCCTGTGATTCGAGCGTGAACACGGGCAGAAACGACACGGTGATGATCAGCAGCGAGAAGAACAGTGCCGGGCCAACCTCCTTGCACGCGGCGATCATGGCCTCGACCCGCTGCTTGCTGTTGTGCTCGGGTGGGAGCCGCTCCAGGTGTTTATGAGCGTTCTCGATCATGACGATGGCCGCATCCACCATGGCACCGATCGCAATGGCGATACCACCCAGACTCATCAGGTTGGAATTCATGCCCAGCAAGCGCATCGCGATGAATGAGATCAGCACCCCTACGGGCAACATCAAGATAGCCACGAGGGCTGAACGGATGTGCATGAGAAAAACCATGCAGACCAAGGCAACGATCAGGCTCTCCTCAATCAGCGTTCGCTTGAGCGTATCGATGGCCCGATGAATCAGGTCAGAGCGGTCGTAAACAGCCTGGATGCTGACGCCTTGCGGCAGCCCTGCCGAAACTTCGGTAATTTTCTCCTTCAGGTTATGGATGACTTCCAGGGCGTTTTGGCCATAGCGGGCCATGGCGATGCCCGAGACCACCTCCCCCTCCCCGTTGAGTTCGGTCAGGCCGCGCCGTTCATCGGGAGCGAGTTCAACGCGAGCGATGTCTCGAATCAATACTGGTGTGCCTTTTTCGGCCTTGACGACCAGGTTCTCAATGTCCGCCGCGCCGCGCAGATAGCCCTTTCCGCGCACCATGTACTCTGTCTCGGCCATCTCCACCACACGGCCGCCGACGTCACGATTGGAGTCGCGCACGACCTGTGACACCTTGGCCAAAGGAATGCCGTAGGCCCGCAGCTTCACCGGGTCGACGGTAATCTGGTAGGTCTGGACAAAGCCACCGACGGATGCCACCTCAGCGACGCCATGCGCCTTGGTCAGCTGGTAGCGCAGGTACCAATCCTGCAAAGTTCTCAACTCGGCCAGCGTCCGGTCCTTGGCGATCAAAGCGTACTGGTAGACCCAACCCACACCGGTGGCATCAGGGCCAATTTGCGGCGTGACCCCCTTGGGCATTCGACTGGATGCGAAATTGAGGTATTCCAGCACGCGCGAACGCGCCCAATAGATGTCTGTGTCATCCTCAAAGATGATGTAGACGAAGGACGCTCCAAAGAACGAAAAGCCGCGCACCACCTTGGACTTGGGTACCGACAGCATGGCGGTGGTCAAGGGATAGGTGACCTGATCCTCAACCACCTGGGGCGCTTGTCCAGGGTATTCGGTGTAGACGATGACCTGCACGTCGGACAAGTCCGGCAGGGCGTCCAAAGGCGTTCGCAACACCGCGAACACCCCTGCGACAATGACAAACAGCGTGGCCAGGAGCACCAGGAAACTGTTTCTTCCTGACCAGTCAATGATCTTCGCGAGCATGTTGTTCCCTGAAGATCAGTTATGGCCGGCGTGCGGAGTGGCCGCCGCTTTGCCCACGGGTTTCACGGAGGTGACCACCCATTCACCCTGTCCACGCTCAACGAACTCGAAGACCACCGCTGCGCCAGGTTGCAAGCCCGTCATCAGCCCGTTGTTGGAGACCTTGAACTCCATGGACATTGCGGGCCATTTGAGGGAGGGTATGGGACCATGGGCAATTGTCACCGTGCCGGCCTTCGCATCAGACTCCTCCACCCTGCCCTCACCTTGGTGCCCGACGGAGGCAGCGGGCTTGCTCGCATCAGGGGTGCCTTGTGCTTCCGACTTAGCTCCATGTGAGGAGTGCCCAAAGCCGCCCACGGCCGCCTTGAGGTTGGCTTCTGCATCGATCAGGAAATTGGCAGCGATGACCACCTGCTCACCCTCGCGAACGCCCTCGGTGACTTCAATGCGGTCGTCGCTGCGTGCGCCCACTTTGACATCGCGGGGTTCGAATCGTCCCTCCTTGAGCTGCACCAGGACGATCTGGCGCGTGCCGCTGTCAATCACGGCCGAAGTCGGCACCGTCAAAACCGCCCCCTTGCTGGCGGTCGGAAGTTCCACCTGGGCAAACATGCCAGGCTTGAGCAAGCCACCCGTGTTTGACAAGTCCACGCGCACCTGCACCGTTCGGGTTTCAGGCTTCAGGGTGGGATACACATAGCTGACTGTCCCCTGGAACACCTTGTCTGGGTAGGCATTGATTTGCACCTTGGCCTTGCCCCCCGATTGGACCAAGCCGATGTCTTGCTCGAAGACATCCGCGATGACCCAGACCGAGGACAGGTTGGCGACTTGGTAGAGCATTTCGCCCGGCATGAATCGCATACCTTGGATGGCCTTCTTGTCGGTGATGATCCCTGCCACTGGTGAGCGAAATGTCAGCGTGCGGCGTGCGTCGCCGGATTTGGCCAAGGTCTTGACCTGCTCGTCCGAGATATCCCAATTGCGAAGCCGCGCCAGGCTGGAGTCGGCCAGCTCACGCATGCCACGCTGTGTCTCACCAGAGGCATCCTTCAACGCATCGACACCCTGTGCCGCGATGGCGTACTCGCGCTGGGCAGACACCAGTTCGGGGCTATAGACCTCGAAGAGAGGCTGCCCCTTGCTCACCGCCTGTCCGGTGACGTTGGCATGCAGACGCTCAACATAGCCCTCGAATTTGGCAGCGATGGTGAAGGTCTGGCGCTCGTCTGGTTCGATGCGTCCGGCGGCACGCACCACCTTGTCCAGAGAGCGCAGACTCACCGCCTCGGTGCGAACGCCGAGTTTCTGAATCTTTTCGGTGCTGATGCGAATTTGATTGGAGTTGGTTTCTGCTTCTTCCTGCTCGCCCTCGTAGACCGCGATGTAGTCCATCCCCATTGGATCTTTTTTCGGTGTGGGAGATGTGTCGGGCAGCCCCATCGGGTTACGGTAAAAAAGTACCTTGCGCTCCTTCTTGGTAGGACCGGCAGAGGCGCCCTGCGACGCAGTCTGGTCACCACTGCGGGCTTCTGATTGGCGCTGTCCCATCCAATAGCCACCACCCGCCGCCAACCCTGCGGCGACGATAGCCAGGAATACGCCGGCCTTGAAACCTGTTGTCATTGTTCTTCTCCCACGATGCGTTCAATTTCGGTAAGCCGCTTCTGCGCTTCCACGCCGGCTTTGATCTGATTCAGTTTGGACTGACGAATCTGGCGCTGCGCGTCCAGCAAGGTCGCAAAATCCACCTTGCCCGTCTGGTACCCAGCCAGCGCAGAGCGGAAGGTCAACTCCGACTGCGGCAAGAGACTTTCGGTCGTTAACGCCAGAGAGCGCCGGGCGGACTCAAAACCTGCCACGTTGGCGTAAAGGTCTGCCAGGACTTGATTCGTGACGACTTCCTGGCGTGAGCGTGCAGCGGCCAACATGGCCTCGGACTCCCGCTCCTGGGCGCGCCGCGAATCTTGCTGCAGGGGAATATTCAACTCGACCATCAGCTCCCACTCTTTGATCGAGCCTCGGTACTGAATCGGAGAGATACCGACGTTGAAGTCGGGATAGCGGTTCTTGTAGGTCAGCTCGCGGTTCTTCTCGGCCGCCCTGATCTGGGACTCTTCCGTGCGCAGCAGCGGATTGTTCATCCGGGCGCGCCCTTCCAGCGCTGCGAAGCTGACTTGCTCCGGCGACGGCAAGGCGCGGATCTGCTCGGGTGCAGCCAAAATCTCCGAGGTCGGACGCCCAACGAGCGCATTCAACTTGGACTGGAGTTGGCGACGCTCAGCGTCCAGTGCAATCAGTTCGTTGCGCATGGTGGACTGCTCCACCTGCGCACGGATCACATCCTGTTGCGCAGCAAGCCCGCCCGCATAGCGGACCTGCGCGACTTTTTCCAATCGCGCCATCAGGTCGAGAATTTCCCGCGACAAGCGATCGTTCTGGTCCAGGTAATAGAGCTCGGCATAAGTCGTCTTGATCTTGGCAGCCAGTTCAACCCAGGCGCCTGCTGCACGGCTTCTCGCAGCTTGTGCTTGTGACTCAGCCACCTCACGCTTCAGACCGCGTTTGCCCATCCAGGGAAAATCCTGCATCAGCACGTAGCGGGTGCTTCCGACGCGCCCTGGCAATAGCGTGGGGTTTTGTTCTCCCATGCGCGTGATGTCACGCAATTCGGTTCGGAATTTAGGATCCGGCAAGGCGCCCGCAGGCGCGACGCGCTCTGCTGCCGCATCCGCATCAAAACGCATGCTGGCGATTTCTGGGTTTCTATCCCTGGCCGCTTGCAGCAACCCTTCGACACTCGATCCCAGCTTGGCCTCCTGCGCGTGAACCATCGAGCTCAGCGCCAGAGACACCACGACTACCCCCAACGACAGACGATTCCTCATAGGCATCATGACCGCCCCTTGGGTGCACGCAAGGCGGCATTCAACCGGTCAATTACTTCGGCCCAGTCCGCATCTTCCAGAAGCTCTTCGCGCAACAGAGTCGCCTGAGCTGGCGTCCAGAATGGGGCATCGGCCAGCAGCACATCGGCCGGCAGTGGAGAGTGGGCCTCCAAGAACTCCCCAATGCCTGCTGCATCCATGCGCAGGCCGAGCTGGGCAAACAGTTCAGAGAAGCGATGAAATGACTTTTCCATAGCGGTGATCCCTATTGTTCAAACACAAAAATTCTGAAGACGTGGCCAGTGGACGCTCACGAAAACGTCACGCTCAGCGCCAATACCGCAGCTCCGGACGCCATCGCACCCAGGTAGCCGAAAACAACCGATTTACCGACCTGCGCGCCGCCTGTCGTCCAGGCGATGCCGACCTTTGCCACCATGTTTGCCAATGTCGCGAGACCGAGCGCCGTGACGGTGGCGCCCGTGGACAATCCACCGGCACCATGCAGCCGAGCGACCGAGATCAAGATCGCATCCACGTCGGCAAGGCCTGAAACCGCCGACAGCACATAGAGGCCGCTGGTGTCCAGCCACTGCTTTGCCGCGGGCACCAGGACGCTCATGACAGCGAGCAGCACACCAAAACCGAGCGCGGTGCCAAGGTCGAATGGCGCCATCGCGCCGACAGCGCCCTCCCCCACTACAGTGCGGTCCAACTTGCGCCACCCCCATAGCGCAATACACAGCAGTGCCACGCCAGTGACCACCAGGGCGCTGCCGAAGGTGGACAGCAGCGCCGGCTGGATGACACCCAGCAGAACGACCATGCGAAAAAACATGACGCCACAGGATGCCAACGTGCCGGCTACCGCCGCGCCTGTCAGCGAAGGCTGCTCGCGTGCGTAGCGAGCCAAAGCCAACGTGGTTGCGGTGGAAGATGCCAGTCCTCCCAGGATCCCGGTCCACAGCACACCCCTTTGCGCGCCGGTGATCCGCATGGCAAAGTGACCCGTCAGCGACAGGCCCGCAATCAGGATGACTGCCCACCACAGCTGGTACGGATTGAGCGCGGCATAGGGCCCGAGGCCCGTATTGGGCAGGTAAGGCAGGATGACCATGGACAACACCAGCAGTTGCAGCGATGCAGTCAATTCGCGGTGATCGATCAAACGCAACCAACCGTGCAAGGTCGGCTTGAGATCCAGCAACACAGCGCCAACCACTGCTGCCGACAACGCCAAGGTGATGTTGCCGTGTGCCGCAAAGGCACCCAGGACCAGAGTGAGAAGCATCGCCACCGGGGTAGTGGCACTCAGGTTACCCGACAGTTTGGCGTTACGGGCGTAGGACACCGTCAGCAGCAGGGCGAGTCCGAGCAGCGCACCCAGCAAAGGCCAAGCGCCGAAATCTGGCTGCAGATGCCCAAGCACGCCACCGAGCAGTCCGGTCAGCGCAAAGGTGCGCAGGCCTGCAACACGTCCACCCTCCGGCAATTCGCGATCGTGCCAGCCGCGCTCCAGGCCAATCACCAGACCGACAGCAAGCGCGGCAACCAAGCCCGCGGCACCCGGGGGGAGTTCGTAGCTGTTCATCGGTTCTCTACGTTGATGGCCTGCGTAGCCGCATGCACGATCTTGCGCATGCCAGGCACCAGGACCGCACTACCGATATAACGCGAGTCGCCATTGAACAGCACCACCTCTTCGGTCCAATCCAGGCTCAGCATAAGTTCCTCACGCAGCATCGCACCCTCGGTCACTGATTTTCAGGTTGTTGAACTTCGCATTGGTATCCACCTACCTTGTGTGAATGCACGTTATGCATTTTGCGAGACCAAGGCTGACCGGAATATGTTTCAAAGATTACATCTTTGTCATGTGCTTCTTGGGGCTTGGCATATCAGCCACCGATGAACGTTGGCGCGTTTGATGGCCACATGGGCCCGCACAACGGTGTTGCGGAAGTTCAACTCGGATGTGGTGATGGCGTCCCTGGCGCCCGAATTGATCTCGTGACGCTTGACTCATTTCCGATCGGGCGATCCGGCCGGCGCGAACCCAAGATTGGCTGCGTGCCCCCGTTCCTGGATTGGAGGACAAGGCACTGAGCCGTAAGAACAGTACACACAGCAGTCACCCGACTTGGGCTTTAGCACGGTGTGACATTGCTCGCACTCGTAGAACCACTGGCAGGCGTCCGTGGGCATCGTCTCTGTCTTGGCGTGGCCGCACTCGGGGCAGGTCAGCGTCGATTCCAGTATCACCGCAGTCACTTGGCGTCTCCCAACACGGTCGCGGGATACCCTGCGTTCCTGGTGGCGCGTGTGAGGACCTCGACATTCGCCTTCGTATCGTCGAACGTCACCTTGGCCTCGCGTCGATCCAGATTCACGTCGATCTTGCTGACGCCGGATACCTTGGTAAGCGCCTTCTTGACTGTGATCGGGCAGGTGGCGCAGTTCATGTCGGGCACGGACAGCGTGACACTCTGCGTGGTAGCCCAGAGGGGCGAAGCAGAAGCGGCCAGCATGGCCAGAGCAACGAGTTTTTTCATAGCAATCTCCATTCAGTAAAACCAGGGAGCGATCAGCGGGAATCCGAGCGCGACGATGACTAGCGCCACCACGGTCCAGAACAACGACTTGTGGCTTCGGTTGACTTGCGGTAGCGCGCAAGCCTGCCCGGCCTCACAGGCTGCTGGCGCTCGCCATATCCGCCTGTACGCAAAAAACAGTGCCACAAGCGCGGCACCGATGAACATGGGCCGATAGGGTTCGAGCAGGGTCAAATTGCTAATCCATGCCCCGGAGACGCCAAGCGTAATCAACACCAAAGGCCCGAGGCA
>Ga0207975_100880_pt1 | contig 11319 bp, 11 predicted proteins | sample LakWasMe91_HOW11_2_FD_183913 | JGI IMG/M metagenome (GOLD analysis project Ga0207975, IMG submission 183913) | Freshwater sediment methanotrophic microbial communities from Lake Washington under simulated oxygen tension - Sediment Metagenome... | ecosystem: Environmental > Aquatic > Freshwater >...
CCTTAATCTCATCCCTGATCTTCGCCGCCTGCTCAAATTCAAGATTTTTCGCATGCTGGTACATGGTGTCTTCCAGTTGTTTCAGTTTTTTGCTCGCCTGCTTGGGGGTCATGGCTGCTTTATAGTCAGCCGGGAATTCAGCTACCTTGTCTAGCAGTTTATTGGCGCTGGTCATGCCGGCACCGGGTATCGATACTTGCATAATATCGGTGACCGACTTGAAAATGGTCTTCGGCTCTATATGATGCTCGATATTGAACTGGTGCTGTTTTTCACGGCGACGGTCGGTTTCGTCTATCGCCTGCTGCATCGATTTGGTGATTTTATCGCCGTACAAAATCGCCTTGCCGTTGACGTTTCTCGCCGCCCGGCCGATGGTTTGCACCAGTGACACGACCGAACGCAGGAAGCCTTCCTTGTCGGCATCCAGTATCGCAACCAGCGACACTTCCGGTATATCCAGTCCTTCGCGCAACAGGTTGATGCCCACCAGCACGTCGAATTGCCCCAGCCGCAAATCGCGGATGATCTCGACCCGTTCCACGGTATCGATGTCGGAATGCAGGTAACGCACCCGCACCCCGTGTTCCATCAAATATTCGGTCAAATCTTCCGACATTCGTTTGGTGAGCGTGGTGACCAGCACCCGCTCTTTTACGACAACGCGTTTGTTGATTTCCGATAACAAATCATCGACCTGGGTGGTGGCCGGGCGCACTTCCACGACCGGATCAAGCAAGCCGGTCGGCCTGACCACCTGCTCGGCAAACACGCCTGAATGCTCCCTTTCGTAGGGCCCCGGCGTTGCCGATACGTAAATCCGTTGCGGCGCTTTCAGCTCAAACTCATTAAACATCAATGGGCGGTTATCCAGCGCGGAAGGCAGCCTGAAGCCGTATTCGACCAGCGTTTCCTTGCGCGACCGGTCGCCTTTGTACATCGCGCCGATCTGCGGCACGGCGACGTGACTTTCATCAATAATCACCAGCGCATTGTCGCGCAAATAATCGAACATCGTAGGCGGCGATTCGCCCGCGCTTCTGCCGGACAGGTAGCGGGAATAGTTTTCGATGCCGGAGCAATAGCCGACTTCCAGAATCATTTCAATATCGAACAGCGTCCGCTGTTCCAGCCGCTGGGCTTCGACCAGTTTATCCAGCGAGCGCAATTGCTCCAGGCGTTCCTTGAGTTCCACCTTGATCGCTTCAACCGCTTCCAATAATTGCTCTCGCGGCGTGACGTAATGGCTTTTCGGGTAAATCGTATAGCGCGCCAGCCGCCGGATGATTTCGCCGGTCAGCGGATCGAATAACGACAGGCGTTCCACCTCGTCATCGAACAACTCTATCCGTAACGCCTCGCTGTCCGACTCGGCCGGGAACACATCAATGACCTCGCCGCGCACCCGGTAGGTCGCCCGGCGCAGGTCGATGTCGTTGCGGGTATATTGCATTTCCGCCAGTCGCCGCAGGATGTCGCGATGGTTAATCATGTCGCCCTTGACCAGATGCAACACCATTTTGAAATACGATTCCGGCTCGCCCAAGCCGTAAATCGCCGAAACCGTGGCGACGACTATCGTGTCGTCCCGTTCGATTAAGGCCTTGGTCGCCGATAAGCGCATCTGTTCGATATGCTCATTGATTGCCGCATCCTTGTCGATGAAGGTATCGGAGGCCGGGACATACGCTTCCGGCTGGTAATAGTCGTAATACGAGACAAAATACTCGACGCTGTTTTCCGGGAAGAACTCCTTCATCTCGCCGTAGAGTTGCGCGGCCAGGGTTTTATTGGGCGCCATGATCATGGCCGGGCGCTGAACCTGGTTAATCACATTGGCGATGGTGAAGGTTTTGCCGGAACCGGTCACGCCCAGCAAAGTTTGGTGTACTTCGCCGTCGCTCAAGCCCTCGACCAGGGCTTGTATCGCGGTAGGCTGGTCACCGGCAGGCTGGAATCGGCTGTGGAGTTTAAACTTCTTTTTCACTTGGATTTCTCAATGAACATAACTACTTGAATTGTTCCCATGCCGGAGCGTCACTAGCTGCATTACCACAGCGGGGCGTGAAACCGAGGTAATTCACAAAAATGGGTTAAAAAACTTAAAAGATTATCACCACGAAGACACGAAGGACACGAAGTTTTATTTCTTCGTGTCTTCGTGGTGAATAATAAACTTTTAACGCCGGATTGTTAGTAAGCCATTATACATAGGGTATAATTCGCTTTACCTTTGACATTGATTTTACACGGGGAAACATGAGCATCAAACTTTCTAACAGAGTCCAGGCAGTAAAACCATCACCTACGTTGGCGATTACCGCCAGAGCCGCGCAAATGCGTGCTGCGGGCAAAGACATTATCGGCCTTGGCGCCGGTGAGCCGGATTTTGACACCCCGGATCATATCAAGGCTGCGGCAATTAAGGCTATTGAAAATGGTCATACCAAATACACCGCAGTCGACGGCATAGCCAGCCTGAAAAAAGCCATTATCGCCAAGTACAAGAACGATAACGGTCTTGACTATCAGGCCAACCAGATCCTGGTTTCCTGCGGCGGCAAGCAAAGCTCATTCAACCTGACCCAGGCTCTGCTTAACGCAGGCGATGAAGTCATTATTCCCGCGCCGTTCTGGGTTTCCTATCCAGATATGGTGTTATTGGCCGATGGCGTGCCGGTTATTATCGAAACCACGCAGGCGCAGAATTTTAAAATATCGCCGGAACAGTTGCGCGCCGCCATTACCGATAAAACCCGGTTAATCTTTATCAACAGCCCATCGAACCCTTCCGGCGTTGCGTATAGTCTGGAAGAGCTTAAAGCGTTGGGCGACGTGCTTAAGGATTACCCCAACATTATCATCGCCACCGATGATATGTACGAACACATCCTTTGGAAAAAAGGCACATTCGTTAATATCTTAAATGCGCATCCCGAGTTTTATGATCGTACCGTGGTTATGAACGGCGTATCCAAAGCCTATTCGATGACCGGCTGGCGTATCGGTTATGCCGCAGGCCCTGCGGATTTGATCGAGGCTATGACCACTATCCAGTCGCAAAGCACTTCCAACCCGACCTCGATTTCACAACATGCCGCCGAAGCCGCGTTAACCGGCGATCAAAGTTTTATCGACAACATGTGCGTTGAATTTAAAAAGCGCCATGATTATGTTGTTAGTGAACTCAACAGCATAGACGGCGTTGAATGTCTTGAAACCGACGGCACCTTTTACGTGTTCCCGAACGTGGAAAAGCTGATTGCCCGACTGGATAACATCAATGACGACCTTGGCTTTTCCGAATATTTGATCGAAGAAGCAGGCGTTGCGTTAGTACCGGGTTCCGCGTTCGGTACGCCGGGGCATATCAGAATTTCGATAGCGACCAGCATGGCGAATCTGCAAAAGGCTATGGAGCGGATTAAGAAGGCGATTTAAGTTTTTGGTAGGATGATGGGTAGAGGCGTTAGCCGAAACCCATCATAATCATCAATCCCGATGCGATGGGTTTCGCTTTGCTCTACCCATCTTACGCACTGTTAAATATTAGTAATAGTTTGCAACCTCCATAAAAATGGAGTCTCATTTTCTTTGAATCACTGTTTTGTATTGCCTGATATTTAAAAACCTCAGGGTTCGAACCATGATAAGTTGCACACGAGAACATTTCATCGGCTTCTGCTGAGATTGCTTTTATTCGTATATTGGATTCGTCTGCTTGATCTGTTGTTGCTGCTAGAAATTCAGCTTGATATTTTACATTGCCAATCCATTTTTCTTTATTATGGAAATAATAAATGGCACGACTTATTTGTCCTATAATTCGGTTAAATCTATCTGCATCCAATGTGGAAGCATAAGATTGTTCCTCTTTTTGGGTGTAAGGATCGGATACAACCACTGAGACCGCTGTATTTGCAAACTTTCTTAATAGACTTGGATTTCTTTTAATTGCTCGTCTGATTTTTGATTTATAGTGATTTCGACCTGTTTCATTTATTTGAATGCTCATTCCGAGAACATAAAGAAAATACTCATCATCGTGCGACTTTTTAGAGTTGTGCGTATCACAAGCTGGAACCGTAAATAGTTGCTTTCTTAGATCCGACTTATTTGGCAAGTCTTTTCGTTCTGGAAAAATACATTTTGGTGGGACATGCTCTTCACTTGTTGCTATTGCATTGCACATGTAGCATATCTCTAGTTTTCTTTTCATAGCGATTCACCTCGCGTTGATTAGCCTTGCTTGGAAACAAGCGACATTTAACTTTATGCCTCGAATTTTATTTTACCGGTAGCATATTGGTGAATCAGTGAGCTAATAAGCGTTTGATAAGGCAGTCCTTGGCTAAGAGACTTGGCTTTGATACGCTCAATATCGTCTTCTAATAGCCGGATACTGATGGCCTTTTTCTTGCTCATTTGAGAGCGTGCGATTTGCGTGTATCGTTTTTTCTCACTTTCTGCATTATCAATACTTGCGGCGCTATCGCTTTCAACGTATTCAATAATGGCTTTTTCTTCTGCGGAAAGTTTAGCTGTCATGCTTGGCTCCTTTTAAGTATTTCTTTTGGTACTTACGACTAGGAATGATGTTTTTTAGAAAAATAATTTCCCCATCTTCTACAAATGGCACGTAATAAACATAGTCTCGTATTTGAACGATAAAAAGCTTTTGGTTGGGATATTTAACTGGATTATGATGCGGCAAAATATCGAGAAGCCTTTCTTCACTGATAGCAATAAATACATCTTCAAAACAAACCGCTCGATTGGCTATCAGTTGCTTATTTTTATGTTCATCCCACTCAAAGTGCATTTTTAGCCCCTCTGTTTTGTATATGCAGAGTATATCATCAACTTAGTAAAGAATAGCCCTTCGCGTGCTTACCAACTCCCCGTATTTCCCATAGAAACCCACGGTTCCGCAGGCGCCAGCGGCCCACCTTTTTGCAACAGCTCGATAGAAATCATATCCGGCGAACGTACAAACGCCATATGCCCGTCACGCGGCGGACGGTTGATGACCACGCCGGCATCCATCAATTTTTGGCAGGTTTCGTAAATATTGTCGACTTCATAAGCCAGATGCCCGAAGTTGCGCCCGCCCTGATAATCTTCGGTATCCCAGTTATAAGTCAGCTCCAGCAACGGCGCATGCATCTTTTTCGCCTGATCGGCATCCTGCGGCGCATGCAGGTAGACCAGCGTAAAACGCCCGGCTTCGCTGTCCATTCTGTGGCTTTCGGCCAGCCCCAGTTTGTTGCAATAAAAATCGAGGGATTCGTTCAGGTCACGGACCCGAACCATAGTGTGTAGATAACGCATAGCGATGGACTCCTTCAAGATAGAATTAAATAACGCCAGCCGTGCCGGTTAATCCTCCAAGGCATGGCCGCAGTGTTTGCAATAATCGGCATCGAAATCATGCCCGGTCTGGCCGCAAGCGGGACAGGCGTCATTCCTGACTTTTCCCGCCGTGTAGGTCCTGATCAACTCGGCGCTATAGATGCCGGTGGGTACCGCGATAATGCCATAGCCCATGATCATGATCGCCGAAGCGAGCAGTTGGCCCAGCGGCGTTTGCGGCGAAATATCACCATAGCCGACCGTGGTCAGCGTCACAATAGCCCAGTAGACCGATCTCGGAATACTGGTAAAACCGGCTTCCCTGCTTTCCACGACATACACTAGCGAGCCGAACACAATCACGAGCATGAATACCGCATAAAGAAACACCATGATTTTGCGCGAGCTTTTATGCAATGCCGCCATCATAACCTCAGCTTCGTCCATGTAAGCCGACAGCTTGAGAATACGAAAAACCCGCAGTAGCCGTAAAATGCGTATCGCGAGCATGGCCTGGGTGCCGGGAAACAGCAGGATCAGGTAGCTGGGCAGTATCGAGATCAAATCGACCAGGCCAAAGAAGCTTTTGAAATACAGCCCGGGCCGGCGAACGCTAATCAAGCGCAAGCCGTACTCCAGGGTAAACAGCAGCGTAAATAGCCATTCAATGATATATAAGGCTTGCGCGTACCGGATTTGGATCGCTTCGACGCTATCGAGCATGATCACAATCACGCTGAGTACGATGCTGATGCTCAAAACGACATCGAACGCCTTGCCCATCGGCGTCTCGGAGCCGAAAATAACGGTATTAAGCGATTCCCGCCACGGCGATAGCGTTTCGCCGTCGTTATAATAAGGGGCTGTCGTGGTTGGTGCTTCTTGTGTACGCATGACTTTTTAGATTTGCCCGTATCTGAAACAATCGATTGTATGATCATTGACCATGCCGGTCGCCTGCATGTAAGCATAACAAATGGTGCTGCCGACAAATTTAAAGCCGCGTTGTTTAAGGTCTTTGCTCATCGCATCGGATTCCGGCGTGGAGGCGGGAATATCTGCGTGAGTTTTGCGTGCATTGCATAGCGGCTTGCCGCCGACAAACTGCCAGATATAGCTATCGAAATGCGCAAATTCCCGCTGAACTTTTAAAAAAGCCTGTGCGTTGGTGACGGCCGCATTGACTTTCAACTTGTTTCTTACGATGGCCGGATTAGCCAGCAATTCGTTGATTTTTTGGTCATCGTAACCTGCAACCGTTTCGACATCAAAATTATCGAAGGCTTGTCTGTAGCCGTCGCGTTTGTTCAAAATGGTCGACCAGCTTAAACCCGCCTGTGCGCCTTCAAGAATAAGGAACTCAAACAGCAGCCGGTCGTCATGCACCGGTACGCCCCATTCGAGATCGTGATATTGCTCTTCAGACGGACTGGACAGCGCCCATGTGCATTTTTTCATTGGTGACCCTGATGCTAAAGTTTAAGTGCTTATTCCCAATCTTCAGGGACTGTGAACTAACGTATCTTTCACATTCCTGTGTTCTGGATTCCGGCACAAATCCGTCTGGAACGGATTTGCATTAACCCACAGGGTGTCAGGCAGGATAGCCTGACATGAATCCCTGCCGGAATGACGAGTTTACGCTAGTTTCCAGTCTCCAGATTGGGAACCCCGAAGACTGCTCCTGCGTTGCTCTACCTCCTGCATTCATGCAGTCGCAGTTTCGCGACACGGGAAGCTGGAGCTTCCCAAGCTTGAGCTTGGGAACTAGCGTAAACTTCGTGCCTTCGTGGTTTTATGCTTTATGGCCCGTTGATAGCTGCATTGTTGACAATACCCACCTCAAACCGCATCATCAATCCACGTTATCCGCTGACTATTTTAACCCATGAGTAATGACACCCTGCAAATTCGCCGTATCGCTATCGATACTTATCATGAAAACGTCGCTTACCTGCATCGCGAGTGCGGCATTTACCGGGCTGAGGGTTTTCAGGCACTGTCTAAAATTCTGGTTAGCACCAACGGTTCCAAGGTGCTCGCGGTTCTTAACGTAGTTGATGACAGCTCCATCGTTCAGCCGGGAGAACTGGGCCTGTCCGAACAGGCATTCGCGCAGCTCAACGTCGCTGAAGGCTGTCTGGTCACCGTCAATCATGCGGAAGCGCCGAAGTCGATGGATGCGGTGCGCCGCAAAATCAACGGCGAACGTCTCGATCAGGAGGACTTTATCAGCATAACCACCGATATTGTCGAAACCCGCTACTCGAAAATGGAAATGGCCGCATTTCTGGTCGCGACCGGGCAAAACAATCTGGATCGTGACGAACTGTTTTTTCTTACCCGCGCCATGCTGCAATCCGGCGACACCATGAATTGGCATGAATCGCTGGTCGCCGACAAACATTGCATCGGTGGCATCCCCGGCAACCGCACTTCGATGCTGGTGGTGCCTATCGTTGCCGCGCACGGCATGTTGATACCGAAAACCTCCAGCCGCGCGATCACCTCACCGGCGGGGACGGCCGATACCATGGAAGTACTGGCCGAAGTCAATCTGACGCCGGACCAGCTGCACGACATCGTGCGCAAGGAGCGCGGCTGTTTGGCCTGGGGCGGCACGGCCAAACTCGCACCGGTCGATGACATGCTGATTTCCGTCGAACGTCCGCTGGGCATCGATTCGCAGGGACAAATGGTGGCGTCGATTCTGTCCAAAAAACTGGCCGCCGGTTCCACTCATCTGCTTATCGATATTCCGGTCGGCCCCACCGCCAAGGTGCGGCACATGAATCAGGCGCTGGCCTTGCGGAAACTGTTTGAGTTTGTCGGCGACCGGCTCAACATTCACCTGGAAGTGATGATTACCGACGGCCGCCAGCCGATAGGGCGGGGCATAGGCCCGATACTGGAAGCGCGGGACATCATGCAGGTATTGCAAAACGATCCTGATGCGCCGTTCGATTTGCGCCAGAAGTCTTTGCAACTGGCAGGGCGAATCATTGAGTTCGATCCCGATGTGCGCGGCGGACAAGGCTATGCCATTGCCCGCGACATACTCGAATCGGGTCGGGCCGGCGCTAAAATGAATGCATTGATTCAGGCGCAAGGTGCAAAAACGATAGACCTGCACCCCGGCAGCCTTTGTCATGAGGTTGTTGCCTGCTGCGACGGCGTAGTCACGAGTATCGACAACTTTCAAATGGCCAGAATCGCCCGGCTTGCCGGTGCGCCGATGATGAAAAAAGCGGGCGTCGATTTGTTAAAGAAGCTGGGTAATCCGGTAAAGGTGGGTGAAATCTTATATCGCATCTATGCCGAATTCCCCGCCGATTTTAAATTCGCCCAGGATTTAGCCGCACAAAATAATGGCTACACGATAGGCAGCGAAGAACAGATTATCAAATCGCTGATTGCCTTTTAACTGATGTTACGCAAGCCACATAAAAAACACCACGAAGACACGAAGGACTCGAAGTTTTATTTCCTCGTGTCCTTCGTGTCTTCGTGGTGAAAATTGCTTAGGCATTGCGGAACATCAGATTTTGATTAGGAACAATTCCAACCCATGATAATACTCGCCTTCCCCGACTACTTAAGCCAGGCACAACGCCTGGCGGCCCGGCTTGACGCACCGCTGGCGGAGGTCGTCCTGCATCATTTTCCCGACGGCGAAAGTTTGATCCGTCTGCCGCCGTCATTGCCGGAACACGTTATTGTTTGCCGCAGTCTTAATCAGCCCAACGACAAATTGATCGAACTGTTGCTGTGCGCCACCACCGCGCGGGAGTTAGGCGCTAAACGCCTTACGCTGGTCGCGCCTTATTTAAGCTATATGCGCCAGGACGTCGCCAATCAGCCCGGCGAGGCGGTCAGCCAACGCATCGTCGGCAAACTGCTTGCCGACCTGTTTGACGATGTGCTCACCGTAGACCCGCATTTGCACCGTATCTCGGCATTGACCCAGGCGATTCCGATAAAAAACGCGATCAGCCTGACCGCTGCTGATGAAATCGGGCTTTTTTTAAAACAAAAATTCAACCATGCCGTATTGTTAGGGCCGGACAGCGAATCGAAACAATGGGTTGCCGCTATCGCCGAAAATATCGGTTTCGATTACGCCATTGCCAAAAAAAACCGGCTCGGCGACAAACAGGTTGAAATGAGCTTGCCGGATGGCGATTACCGAAACAAACCGGTGGTCATCATCGACGACATGGCCAGCACCGGCAGGACGCTGGCTAAAGCGGCCGGACTGCTGCAAGCCGCAGGCAGCAAGGACATTTACGCGGTCGTCACCCACGCCCTGTTTTGCGGCGATGCTTATGCCCATATCCTTAAATCCGGCATCAAAACCATCTGGAGCACCGACAGCATCGATCATCCGAGCTCATGCATTAAGCTCGACGCTCTGCTGGCGGACGCGATTAAGGCAATTACTCGATAAAGCGTTGACTGCTGAGTCGGGCGTGCCGTGCGCGACTGCTCCGTCTAAATCTAACGCCCTATGGCGCGCGCGGCACGCCCTACATGAAGTAATATGCACGATACTTTTAATCACTGCTATTAGTTGATAAAGCGTTGACAGACCTAAGACCAGTTAATAGACTGAGGCCTTTTTTACAGCAACGATAGACTGCAAGCTTGCCGAACATTGTTCACCCCGATTTAACCACTTTAACAGGACTCATTTATGCGCATTAAAAACTGGCTGATTGCCGCCTTATTTCTCGTATCACCCTCGCTCTATGCACATACCGGAGGCCATATCGAACACAGCTTGATGAGCGGCTTACTGCATCCTTTAACCGGCATCGACCATTTGCTGGTATTGCTGGCGGTTGGCTTGATTGCGGCCAAGCAGGGCGGCAAAGCGGTGTTTGCATTTCCCGCTGTTTTTCTGGCATTGATGGCTGCCGGAGCCTTGCTTAACGCTTATGCAGTGCAAATTCCGTTTGTTGAATCGTTAATCGCCTTATCGCTGGTGGTGTTTGGCTTGCTGGTCACTATCAGTCAAAAACAACACGCTAAAATACTCTTTCTGGGCGTATCATTTTTCGCCGTATTCCACGGCTATGCGCATGCCGCAGAAATTCCGGCCGATTCCAGCGCCGTCATGTACTTCTCGTCGTTAATGTTGATGAGTCTGGCCATTTGCCTGGGCGGTTGCGTAATGGGTCTGAGCACGGGTAAACGCATGAACACCCTGTTTTCATTGGTATGCTTAAGCAGCGGCCTGTATTATTTAGCCGCCGGTTAGTCAGCCGGTTACGAACAAGATTGTGCCCCGCTAAATAAAGAATCCTTTAAAATAGCCAAGCCGGTAAAAGCTATTTTCCAAATACAGTCGAAAAAACTAACACCGCGTAAAATCGGGGCTACTTGTAGCCCCGCCATTTCCTAAAGCAGGATAAGTCACCTTGTGTAACACCCATAAAGAAGTTGTACCGGCAAGAATCGATTATATCGATGCTTGGCGGTTTCTGGCCGTTGTCATGGTCATTCAGTCGCATATTTTCGTTTACAGCGGCTTAAAAGTCTCCCTATTAACACCTTATTTAGACCAGCTGGACCGGTTCGGCGAACTGGGGGTTTTGGTGTTTTTTGTGATTAGCGGTTTTGTGATTTGTTCCGGCCTGGTTGCGGAAAAAGGCCGGACGGGTACGATTTGCTTACCCGCATTCTATGTGCGCCGGTTTTATCGGATTATTCCGCCGCTTTGGCTGTATCTAGCCTGTCTTTTGCTGCTTAACGCAACGGACATTGTTGAAATATCGCCGCAACAAGCGCTCACTTCAGCCTCGTTTTTATGCAATATGCCGTTTCCTGACGGCTGTTCGTGGTTTGCAGGACACACCTGGACGCTGGCTTACGAGGAACAGTTCTACCTGATCTTTCCGCTGCTGATCCTGTTCGTACCCCTGATCAATAACAGTTTGCGCTTTGCTTTGGCAATAGCCGGTCTGA
>Ga0207975_100884_pt1 | contig 11264 bp, 7 predicted proteins | sample LakWasMe91_HOW11_2_FD_183913 | JGI IMG/M metagenome (GOLD analysis project Ga0207975, IMG submission 183913) | Freshwater sediment methanotrophic microbial communities from Lake Washington under simulated oxygen tension - Sediment Metagenome... | ecosystem: Environmental > Aquatic > Freshwater >...
ATGAGAATTTTCAAATTTGGTGGTGCGTCAGTTAAAGACGCCGATGGGATTAAAAATGTATTCAGTGTATTGGAAAAAGTAGGTCACGAAGACACGCTTTTAGTGATTTCCGCTATGGGAAAAACCACCAATGCGTTGGAAGTTGTGATTAAGAACTATTTCGAAAAATCGAACGAGTTACATTCTTCCTTACAAGAAGTCAAGAAATACCATTACCAAATTTTGATGGATTTGTTTGAAGACGAAGAACACGATGTGTATTTTGCCGTGAACAGTCTTTTTGCCGATTTGGAGTATTTTATCCGAAGCAACAAATCGCCGAACTACAACTTTGTGTACGATCAAGTAGTGAGTTTCGGAGAACTCATATCAACCACGATTGTCAGTCATTATTTCGCCCAAGCGGGTTTGAAAAATAACTGGATTGATGTGCGTAATTTTATCAAAACCGATAATACCTATCGCGATGCCAATGTCGATTGGGAAAAAACCCAACAACTTATTGCTAAAGGTGTTAAGAAAAAAGCGTTAAACATTACCCAAGGATTTTTAGGTTCCGATGAAAACAATTTCACCACTACTTTGGGCCGTGAAGGCTCCGATTATACGGCGGCTATTTTTGCCTATTGCCTGAATGCCGAAAGTGTAACCATCTGGAAAGACGTTCCGGGTGTAATGAATGCTGATCCGCGCTATTTTGAAAATGCCATATTGTTGAACCAAATTTCGTATCGTGAAGCCATCGAATTGGCCTTTTACGGTGCTACGGTAATTCACCCGAAAACCTTACAACCGTTGCAAAGAAAGGAAATTCCGTTACACGTCAAATCGTTTATCAATCCGCTTTTACCCGGAACCAGTGTTGCTAAAGGCCAAGACTTAGAGCCGCAGACACCTTGTTATATTGTAAAAAGAGATCAATTGTTGATTTCGTTGTCGTCTATCGATTTTTCCTTTATCATGGAAGAAAACATCAGTGAAATTTTTGCCTTGTTCCATCAATACAAAATGAAGGTAAGTTTGATTCAAAACTCCGCCATCAGTTTTTCGGTTTGTGTGGAAGACAAATTCGGCAACTTCAACGATTTGAAAAATATCTTGGCCAAAAAATTCAAAGTGGCTTATAACGAAAACGTTTCTTTGTACACCATTCGCCACTTCAATAAAGAAGCCGCCGAAATGGTAGAAAAAGGCAAAACGGTTCTGCTCAAGCAAATTTCGCGTGAAACCTTGCAAGTTGTGACTAAAGAATAATTGGAATTTATTTTTTACTTTTATAAAAAAATCATGGAAATCAAGGACTTATCTAAGTATTCTAATGCCGAGAAAATATTGTTGGCTGAGCAACTATGGGATAGTGTTTCCAAAGAGGACATCGATATTTCCTATGAAGTTCAGCAAGAATTAGATAAAAGAATACAACTTTTGGAAGAAGATAAAACTGTCTTGTATTCTCTGGAAGAAGTAAAAAAGCACCTAAACCAAGCCAGAAAATAATAATGCACAAGATTAGTTTTACTAAAGAAGCATTATTTGATCTTGAAGATATAGTTCTTTGGTATGAAGAACAAAGAACCGGACTTTCCTATGATTTTGAACTGTGTTTGGAAGCCGGTTTAGCTGAGATTGCCAGAAATCCGAATCATTTTCAAAAGCGATACAAAGACGTGAAAATTCGTTTTATTTCCAGATTTCCTTTCGGAATTCATTACGTCCAAAAGGAAAATGAAATTGTGGTTCTTGGGGTTTTTCACACTTCAAAATCACCTAAAAATTGGTCTAAAAGAATTTAATTGGTCATCATACATTTTCAATGGTTTTTACGTTTACATATGTATGCTGAAGAAAAGGCTTTTATTGTTGATACTATTCAGTTTTTCCGGGCTTTCGGCTCAGGAAATCAATTCGCTATATCGAACCAAAAAAGTCCTGCCTTCCAAAGATACCATCGCCATTGAAAAAGTCAGCATCAGTCCGAGCTTCTTCAAACTACTCACGCGCGAAGGCAAAGAAGTAGATACTTCATTTTATAAAGTCGATTTTAAAACCGGAAAGTTATTCTTCAAAACCAATTTCACGGCAACCGATACTATCACCATTCGCTATTTTAACTATCCGGAGTTTCTAACCAAAACTTACAGCATTTACGATCAAGATAAGGTTGTGCCTAACGAAGCAGGTTTTTTAGTAAAAACCGATCGCTCCGTAAAAAAGTTTGTCCCGTTTGACGGCCTAAACACTTCCGGTAGTATTACACGTGGTGTGACCATCGGGAATAATCAAAATGCTTCAGTAACTTCGAATTTAGATTTACAAATCACCGGTAAAATCTCCGATAAAGTCTCGCTTCGGGCTTCGATTCAGGATTCCAATATTCCGCTGCAGGAAAACGGTTATTCCCAAAAATTAGACGAATTCGACCAAATTTTCATTGAATTGTTTACCGACAAATGGAGCATTCGCGCCGGCGATTTATTCCTAGAAAATCGACAATCGCGCTTTCTCAACTTCAACAAAAAAGTGCAAGGTTTGGCGACTCGTTTTACCTTAGGCGACGAAGATAACAAAACCGAAATCTTTGCTTCGGCCGCTTTGGTTCGCGGACAATATGCCAAAAGTACTTTTACCGGTCAGGAAGGCAATCAAGGACCGTACAAATTGCGCGGCAATAACGGCGAGCTGTATGTGTTGGTGATTTCGGGTTCGGAGCGAGTATATGTCAACGGAATTCTCAAAAAACGCGGCGAAAACAACGATTACATCATCGATTACAATGCCGGAGAAATTACGTTTACGTCTTTGTTTCCCATCAATTCCGAAATGCGAATTGTAATCGAATACCAATATTCGGACAGGAATTACACCCGCTTTGTAACCTACGGCGGCGTGAATCATACGGCCAAAAAGTGGAGTTTAGGCGGCTATTTGTATTCTGAAAACGATGTCAAAAACCAGCCGCTACAGCAAAGTTTGTCGCCGGAGCAAGTCGACATACTCAACAATGCCGGAGACGACATCAACCAAATGAACGCGCCATCAGCTTACCTTGATACGTATTCTGACAATAAAATTTTGTACAAAAAAGTCACTATAAACGGTGTTGAGGTTTTTGAGTATTCGAACAATCCGAACGACGAATTGTACAATGTGCGCTTTACTTTAGTCGGCAATAATTTAGGGAATTACATCCTAACCAATACCGCAGCCATCGGCAAGATTTACCAGTACGTTGAACCAATAGCCGGCATCCCGCAAGGGAATTACGAACCGGTAGTGCGATTGGTAGCGCCAACGAAAATTCAAATTGCCACCGTTTTAGGGAAATACAATCCGAATGAGAAAACCGTAGTCGATTTTGAACTGGGCGTGAGCAACAACGACCAAAATTTGTTTTCTTCTTTAGACGATGACAACAACAAAGGCATAGCGGCGAAACTCAATTTCAAACAACGCTTGTTGACTAAAAAATGGCAAGTGGATGCGTTTGGGAATTACCAGTTGGTGCAGGAAAATTTCAGAACGATTGAGCGTTTGTTCAATATCGAATTCAATCGCGACTGGAACTTGACAACTTTCTCCGGCAATCAGAGTTTGATTGTGAATGGTTTGGATTTTATCTTGCCGCAAAAAGGAAAGCTGACCTACCAATTCGAGAAATTAGATTTTTCGAAAAGTTTCACCGGAAATCGCCACTCGGTTAACGGATTCTTCAAACTCAACCAGTGGAATTTACAACAAAATGCCAGTGTTTTGAACAGCGACGGGAATTTTGCGCAATCCACTTTTATCCGAAACCAGTCGCAAGCGCGTTATCATTTTAAAAAGAATTGGATAGGCGGAACGTTGCGCTTGGAAGATAATAAAGAGCGTTTGGCGGCTACCAATCAATTGTCGACTTTAAGCCAGAAGTTTACCGAATACGGTGCCTTTGTCGGACGTGGTGACAGTACTAAAGTTTTTGTGGAATTGGGCTATTTGCAAAGGGTAAACGACAGTTTGCAAAACGGTTTGGTAAAAAGAGTCAACACCTCACAGTCGTATTACTTAAAGTCGCGCCTGATTCAAAACGACAAAACCAATTTGTCTTTGTTTGTCAATTACCGCAATCTGAAATTTGAAGCCGCCGACCGCGAAAACGAACCGTCGCTGAACTCCAGATTGTTGTACAACGACCAGTTTTTTAAGCAAAAGATGCAAGTCAGCACCGCTTACGAAACCACTTCGGGTACCATTGCACAACAGGAATTCACCTATTTGGAAGTCGAACCCGGACAAGGTGTTTTCACTTGGATAGATTACAACAACAACGGAATTCAGGAGTTGCAGGAGTTTGAAGTCGCGCCTTTTCCCGATCAAGCCAAATATGTTCGGGTGTTTTTACCGAACCAAGTTTTTGTAAAAACGCATCAAAATAAATTTTCGCAATCGCTGACTTTAAATCCGGCGCAATGGCAAAACGCCAAAGGATTTAAAAAGTTCCTGTCGCATTTTTACAACCAAACCTCGTATTTAATCGAGCGTAAAATCAGAAGAGAAGGCGGGAATTTCGACCTAAATCCGCTACCTAATAATAGTGATAACCAATTAGGACTGAACACCAGTTTCCGAAACAGTTTCTTCTACAATCGTGGGAAGCAAAAACATTCGGTTACCTATAATTATACCCAAAACGAACTCCGCGCCTTGCTTACAGTCGGTTCACAATCCAGTCAAAACCAATCGCATCAACTGCAGTACACGCATTTACTGAAAAAGGTTTGGTTGTTTAATTTCGGAACAAAAATCAATCAAACGGGACTGACTTCGGAGAATTACGAAAGCAAGAATTTTAAAGTTGAAGGCTATCAAATTAACCCGAAGATTTCCTATTTGTTCAGCAAAAATGCGAGTTGGGATGTTTTTTACGAATACCAAAACAAGGAAAACCGACAAGGCAATTTAGAAACCTTATCCCAGCAGCGTTTCGGTACTTCTTTTACATATGCCGGTGAAAAGAAGATTACGGCCAATGGGGAATTCTCGTTGTATCAAAATACGTTTGAAGGCGATGCTTCTCAGCCGGTCGCGTTTCAAATGTTAGAAGGTTTGCGTCCGGGCCGAAACTTAACTTGGCGTTTGTTGTTACAAAAGAATTTAACGCAATACCTCGACATCAATATCAATTATCAAGGGCGAAAATCGGAAACCAGTCAAACCATTCATACCGGGAATGTTCAGTTAAGAGCTTATTTTTAAGCGGAATGATTTTTGGAAATGTTTTTTTTCGTATTTTTAAATCACTAACTAAAAATTAAGCATTATGAGAAAAGTATTTGTATTGTGTTTTTTGTTTGCCTTCATGGTAAATGTTACAGCACAGGAAACCAAAGCTGAAAAAGCGAAAGCTAAAACCGAAAAAGCAGCCAAAGAGAAGGCCAAAAAAGAAACAAAGTCAGCAACGCCTTTGAAAAAAGACGGAACGCCCGACAAACGCTTTAAGAAAACAGACGTGCCTTTAAAAAAGGACGGTACTCCGGACAAGCGTTTCAAATCGAAAGAGAACAACGCTTCGGCAAAAGGAGAAATGAAATCGGCTGAAGGCAAAGCCAAATCTGCTGCCAATAAAGCAGAGACCAAAGCCAAAAAAGAAGTCAAAGAAAGAGAGTCTAAAGAAAAAGCGCCTAAAAATAACAAAGACAAAGTAACAGGTTCTTATAAAGGTAAAAAAGTATTTACCGGACCAAGAGGCGGCAAATATTACATCAACAAAAACGGAAACAAAACCTATATTTCCGAAGACTAAAAGAGGCTGATCCCTCAAATTCATACCTAAGTGGTTTTCCCTTCCGGAAAGCCACTTTTTTTTGGCCGAAAATCCCATTTTCAGAAGTCGCCGAAATGTTAAAATTGAGCCATCAGTAAATTCTTAACTCCCTTTATTTTAGGGCTTTTTGCCGATTTTTAAAAAAATAAATCACTGAAAATCAATTAGTTGAAAATTCAACAAAAAGATTAAACAAAGTCCGGTTTTGTTAAAAACTAAAGCCGATTGTGAATAAGTTTGGCTTTCATTTTACGTTTGGTTTGACAATCTTTGTAACAGACAGATTTGAGTGAAAATCTCCCCAATAATCCAAAAAAATAATTCAAAATGGCCGCTATCGAACCAATTTTACAAGAGAACAAAAACCGCTTCGTGATTTTCCCTATCAAACATCATGATATTTGGGATTGGTACAAAAAAATGGAAGCCAGTTTTTGGACTGCCGAAGAAATCGATTTACACCAAGATTTATCGGACTGGAATAACAAGTTGAATGCAGATGAGAAGTATTTCATCAAGCACATTTTAGCTTTTTTTGCCGCTTCTGATGGTATTGTAAACGAAAACTTAGCCGAAAACTTTGTAAACGAAGTGCAATATCCCGAAGCCAAATTTTTCTACGGTTTCCAAATCATGATGGAAAACATCCACAGCGAAACCTATTCGTTGTTGATTGATACCTATGTAAAAGACGAAGCTGAAAAAAATGACCTTTTCCATGCCATTGAAGTGTTTCCGGCGATTATGAAAAAAGCACAATGGGCTTTGCGTTGGATTAAATCGGATTCGTTTGCCGAAAGATTGATTGCTTTTGCTGCGGTAGAAGGGATTTTCTTCTCAGGCGCTTTCTGTTCGATTTATTGGTTGAAAAAACGCGGTTTAATGCCGGGATTAACCTTCTCTAACGAGTTGATTTCTCGTGACGAAGGTGTTCACTGTGATTTTGCCGTGCACTTACACAACCATCATTTGGTTAACAAAGTATCTAAAGAAAGAATTACCGAAATCATTACCGATGCGTTGAATATTGAGCGCGAATTCATCACCGAATCATTACCGGTAAGTTTGATTGGTATGAACGCTACCTTAATGACGCAATATTTGGAGTTTGTAGCCGACAGATTATTAGTGGAATTAGGCTGTAAAAAAGTCTACAACTCGACCAATCCTTTCGATTTCATGGACATGATTTCACTACAAGGAAAAACCAATTTCTTCGAAAAACGTGTGGCCGAATACCAAAAAGCCGGCGTAATGTCGAAAGATACCGATGATCAAAAAATCAGCTTCGACGCTGACTTCTAATAAAAAGTTGTTGTGCTGAGTACTACCAATGTACTAGCCCGGATGGCAGCGGCATCCTTTTATTCTTGTTGTCAAACAAGAATAAAAGATATAGCGTACAGCCGGAACAGCTTCTAATAAAACCGCAGAAGCATCTTCTGCAAGTTAAGGGATTAACAAAAAAACAAAACAAGTAACTCGAAGTAGCGAAGGGATTCTCTATTTCACAAAACCTAACAAGTATGTACGTAGTAAAAAGAGACGGTCACAAGGAACCGGTAATGTTTGACAAAATCACAGATAGAATTAAAAAACTATGCTATGGTTTGAATGAATTGGTAGACGCTGTAAAAGTAGCGATGAAAGTTATCGAAGGATTGTATGACGGCGTAACCACTTCTGAACTCGACAATTTGGCTGCTGAAACTGCCGCATCCATGACAGTTACTCACCCGGATTATGCCCAATTAGCCGCTCGTATTGCTATTTCCAACTTGCACAAAAACACCAACAAATCGTTCTCGGAAACCATGAACGAAATGTACCACTACGTTAATCCAAGAACCAACCAAGCGGCACCGCTATTGTCAGAAGAAGTGCACCAGGTAATTCAAGATAATGCCGAGTTCTTAAACTCACACATCATATACAACCGCGATTTCAACTACGATTATTTCGGTTTCAAAACTTTAGAGCGTTCGTATTTGCTGAAAATCAACGGTAAAATCGTTGAGCGTCCGCAACACATGTTAATGCGTGTTTCTGTCGGGATTCACTTGAACGATTTGGATGCGGTAATTGAAACTTACGACTTAATGTCGAAGAAGTTCTTTACCCACGCTACGCCAACTTTATTCAACGCCGGAACACCAAAACCGCAAATGTCGTCTTGTTTCTTGTTGTCAATGAAAGACGACAGTATCGACGGTATTTACGATACCTTGAAAAACACTGCGAAAATTTCGCAATCTGCCGGAGGAATCGGTTTGTCTATCCACAATGTGCGCGCTACCGGTTCTTACATCCGCGGTACCAACGGAACGTCTAACGGTATCGTGCCAATGCTACGTGTATTCAACGACACTGCTCGTTACGTGGACCAAGGCGGCGGAAAAAGAAAAGGAAGTTTCGCTATTTATTTAGAAACTTGGCATGCTGATATTTTTGAATTCCTCGACTTGAAAAAGAACACCGGAAAAGAAGAAATGCGCGCCCGTGATTTATTCTTCGCGATGTGGACGTCAGATTTATTCATGAAACGCGTGGAAGAAGACGGACAATGGACGTTAATGTGTCCGAACGAATGTCCGGGCTTATACGATGTTTACGGTGACGAGTTCGAAGCGTTATATACTTCTTACGAAGCACAAGGCAAAGGCAGAAAAACGGTTAAAGCGCGTGAACTTTGGGAGAAAATCCTCGAGTCGCAAATCGAAACCGGAACGCCGTACATGTTGTACAAAGACGCTGCAAACCGCAAATCGAACCAAAAGAATTTGGGAACCATTCGCTCGTCTAACTTGTGTACCGAAATCATGGAATACACTTCCGAAGACGAAATTGCAGTATGTAACTTGGCTTCCATTTCCTTACCGATGTTTGTGGAAAACGGCCAATTCAACCACGAATTGCTATACAACGTAACCAAACGCGTAACCCGCAACTTAAATAAAGTAATCGACAGAAATTACTATCCGGTAAAAGAAGCCGAAAACTCCAATATGCGTCACCGTCCGGTTGGATTGGGCGTACAAGGTTTGGCCGATGCCTTCATCTTGTTGCGTATGCCGTTCACCAGCGACGAAGCCAAACAACTCAACCAAGACATCTTCGAAACCATGTACTTTGCCGCCGTTACAGCGTCGATGGAAATGGCCAAAGAAGAAGGACCATATTCAAGCTTTAAAGGCTCGCCAATTTCAGAAGGTTTGTTCCAACACAACCTTTGGAACATCAAAGATGAAGAATTGTCCGGTCGTTGGGATTGGGCAAGCTTGCGCAAAGAAGTAATGCAACACGGGGTAAGAAACTCCTTGTTGATGGCGCCGATGCCAACCGCTTCAACTTCGCAAATCTTAGGAAACAACGAAGCTTTTGAACCGTACACGTCTAACATTTACACACGTCGCGTATTGTCGGGTGAGTTTATTGTAGTGAACAAACACTTGTTGGAAGACTTGGTAAAACGTGGTTTGTGGAACGAAGACTTGAAACAAGAAATCATGCGCCACAACGGTTCGGTACAAAACATCGAGCGTATTCCGGCCGACTTAAAAGAACTCTACAAAACCGTTTGGGAAATGTCGATGAAAGACATTATCGATATGTCGAGACACAGAGGGTATTTTATCGACCAGTCGCAATCGTTGAACTTGTTCATGCAAGACGCCAACTATGCCAAACTGACTTCGATGCACTTCTACGCTTGGAAAAGCGGCTTAAAAACCGGTATGTATTACCTAAGAACCAAAGCTGCGGTAGACGCTATCAAGTTCACTTTGAACAACGATAAAAAAGCCGAACCAACGGCCGAGCCTGTAGCTGTAGAAGTAGTAGCACCAACCGAAAACGGAGAAATGACCGCCGAAGATTTTGCCGCTATGGTAGAACGCGCGCGCGCTGCCGCCGGAAACGGTGGTGACGATTGCGAAATGTGCGGATCGTAATTAGAAATATAAATAAGAACAAAAAGGCTTCGTTTATCGAAGCCTTTTGTAAGTATAACCGATAAAATTATTTGCTGAGGTAAAGAAAACAAAACAAAAAAGCATAAAAAAAGGGACATCTGCGATATCCCTAATTGGAAAACTTAATATAAAACGCCGTCGGAAGCTATTAAAATTAAGTTATAAAGATGATGAGATTACCTCACCTACTTTTTTCATACTTCAAATGTAGAAAAACGAAATCTTCTTTCCAATTAAATTATTCGCAGAATTTATAAAGTTGATAAATAATTTCTAAAAGGTCAATCTTTTCAAGGATTTTCAATGAAGTTATCAACACAGAAAATTCATATTAATTTTAAAAAATTCAGAGAGATGATAAAATTGAACATCTACAGGTTTGAGTTGCTAAATAAAGTAAAAGAGCAACAAGTGTTAAGCTTCTATAATGAAGAAGAAGATTTTTTAGACACAATGAATGATTTCTTAAGTTATATTCTTGAAAACATAAGAGATTATACAGATTCGCAAGGAAAGTATAGAACTTTCACATTAAGTAATCCTCAAAAGAAAAATCAAGAGAAAAGAATAGTTTCAGGATTCTTTGACTCTGCTTACACTGGTGAAAGAGGAAAAATCAAAGATAGAAGTACAAATAGTGTCAAGTTTAGTGTTGACCATAAAGATCTTTTTAGCAAAGATTTCTTCTTTTTGATTTATGTTCCAAAGGGAACAAAGTTTGGTTTTTTGATAGTTCAGCGAAAAGAAAACCATGGTGTAAAATCAATATTTGAAAGTGCTTTCAATAATTTCATGAGAATGAAAGGCGTGTCAAATTACTCCTTAGTTCTTAAGCAAGCACCACCAAGATATTTTATTCAAAACTTTCTTGAAAAAGGCCGCTTGAAGGAATTCAAATTAGTTGAAAATGATTTTCATGAAGAGTTTTCAGAAAAGAAATTTGATTTTGGTAGAGAAGAACGAATTTTCAAAGTCAATAAATCAAGAGAAAGTCATATTCTAAAAGAAGTGCTTTTAGAGTTGTATAATTCTTTTGACGAAGAAGCAGAGAAGATTCACTTTTTGGATAAAGGAAAGTTTGATGAGATTTCATTTGTTTTGGAATATAAAGGCACAACTAAAACATTCTACATTAGAAATAAAGAGAAAATAAGGTCAAATATTGATGTTTCAAATCAAGTTGATTATGTAAATGGAGAACCTTCAATAGAGTCCATGATTAATGTTGCTCTTGAAATTCTCAAAGTAGCATAAAACAATTAAAGAAAACAGCTGTCAATTTGATAGCTGTTTTCATTTTAACTACTTTTGATAACTATAATACATTATCATGTCAAAACAAAAAAAAGGTGTCTACACCGGCATCATCCAAAAAGACGAAAACGGGAATTATTTCTGTGGCGAATATTTATTGGATTACCAATACACCGAAGCCAATTTTAAAGTCGGAGACGAAATCAACATCAAATCCGTCATTGCCAATCCCAGCG